>Ga0172363_10002623_pt1 | contig 14533 bp, 10 predicted proteins | sample LakKivs2_kivu2a2_FD_114541 | JGI IMG/M metagenome (GOLD analysis project Ga0172363, IMG submission 114541) | Sediment microbial communities from Lake Kivu, Rwanda - Sediment s2_kivu2a2 | ecosystem: Environmental > Aquatic > Freshwater > Lake > Sediment | place: Rwanda: Western Province, Lake... | reverse complement strand
GTAAATCGCGATAGCTTCTCACCTTAGTTTTATAAATCAATATGTGTCCAGGACAATTCATTGGTTTAATTATATACTTCTGTCCCTCAATATCCATAGGGGAATACATATACTCCTGATAGAAATCGACGTGACCGGAGGTTTGCCACAAATCTATTCTGGCAATATGGGGAATGTCCACCAGTTCATATCCATTTTTCAGATGTTCCTTTTCCCAGAAATCTTCTATTACCTTCCTGACACATGAGCCCTTAGGATGCCAGTATATAAGTCCTGCTCCTGCCCTCTCGTGCATACTGAACAGGTCAAGCTCAACCCCTAATTTGCGATGGTCTCTCTTCTTGGCTTCTTCCAGCAAATATAGATATTTATCCAGCTCTTCCTGGGTAAAAAATGCCGTCCCATAGATTCTCTGTAGTCTCTCCCTCTTCTCATCGCCCCGCCAGTAAGCACCAGCAACGCTCAACAACTTAAAATATTTCACCTCACTTGTGGACTTGATATGGGGACCACGGCAGAGATCAACAAAACCTCCCTGCTCGTAGATAGTTACTTTATCATCGTCCAGATCCTGAATCAGTTCAATTTTATACTTTTCTTCTCTTTCGCCAAAAAATTTTAGCGCCTCTTCTCTTGACTTTTCCGAGCGAACGAAAGGATAATTCTTTTTGATAATTTCCTTCATCTTCTCAGTAATTTTTTCTAAATCCTGGGGAGTAAAAGGCTCTTTCTTATCGAAGTCATAGTAAAAACCGTCGGCAATAGGCGGTCCGATGGCAAGCTTTACGTCAGGAAAGAGTTCAGTAACCGCGTGCGCCATAATATGGGAACAGGAATGGCGTAGTGCCTCTAAATCTTCTTCAATTTTTTTGCTTCTCTCAGCCACTCGCATCTCCTAACTATAGTCAAAAAACTAAAATCAATGGTGGGCGGTACTGGACTTGAACCAGTGACCTCATGGATGTCAACCATGCACTCTAACCGCCTGAGCTAACCGCCCACAAAATATAGACAGAAACCTTTTTTGGAGTCCTCCCGAAAGGGATCTGCATTTCTTCCCTTGCTTTCGCAAGGACTCCAAAACTCGTGGAGTCCTCCCAAAAGGGAGGTATAACCCCCGACTTCATCAGGGGGACTCCAGAATTTTTAAAGGCGCGGGTCGGATTCGAACCGACGAATAAAGGTTTTGCAGACCTCTCCCTTAGCCACTTGGGTACCGCGCCGTTCTCGAAAAGTCCCTTATGTCCGAGTGCCGCTTATTAGAAGCGCCGTCCACCGCCTCGTCTTCCTCCACCTCGACGGCCTTCAGGACGAGGGCGAGCCTCATTAACCTTAAGGGGTCGTCCTTTTAACTCCTTGCCATTCAGGTCAGCGATCGCGGACTGGGCCTCAGCTTTGGCGGGCATTTCCACGAATCCGAATCCTCTTGATTCGCCACTGAACTTGTCCTTAATAAGAGTTGCGGATTCGACCTTCCCAAAGGCTTCAAAAGTTTGTCGCAAATCTTCTTCAGTGACATCACGCGACAAATTGCCTACGTAAATGTTCATTCTCACCTCCTCTAAATCACTTAATATCAACAACCTTTATACTAGATGCTATAAGATAGCACAATTAACTACTTTTGTCAATAATTCCCGATTGGCCTTTGGTCCTCATTCCTTCTCTTCTTCAAAAAAATCTCGCTGTTCAGGCAGGAAAGCTTTGCGAAGTAATTCTTTCGTCTTCTCTCCCATCTCCACAATATCCTTCAGGAAACTTTTCATTTGTAAAGCGTTTCGCGCCGCTGAACCTGCGTGGCAGTTATTGAAAAATATGTAGCCTTTCTCTGCGTTTTGGTAAATTCTCTTAATCGGGTCAACAAACTCTTTTAATTCATTGTCGGAATAGAGGTAATTATATCTCTCTGAGGTTGGCACGTTGAACCAGTTCTGGTTTCTTCCATGCAGTCTGAGATACCCTATATTCGACGTAACCTCCTCAACGAAAGGCATAAGTCTCGGTAGTTTTGGTTCATCCACTATACAATAGGCAAGGTCGTTCTCCTTCAGGAAAGTGAAAGTCTCCGGCTTCGCCCAGGCGTGGTTCCTGAATTCAATTACTGCAGGCACATCACTCAGCCACTCCTTACATTGAAGAAGATAATCCTTATTTTCGGAACGGGGATAGAAGAAGACCGGAAATTGTAAAAGGACTGCCCCAAGTTTTTTCGTCTCAATCATAGGATTCAATGAATAGAGAAATTTCTCAAATGTTTCCTTCACTTCAGTTATTTCCGGTATTTTTTCAAGTCTACTATCGAAAGGGTCATGAGTCATCCCCCTAAAAGCTTTTACTACAAAGTCGAAATCATCTGTCGTCTTCTTTGCCAATCCTTCCATTGTTTTCAGGCCAGGAAGAGTATAGTATGTGAAGTTTACCTCCACAGTATTGAACCCTAACTCTTGTTCATAGTACCTGAGCGCATCTTTAGGTTGAATATTTTTGGGATAGACTACGCCCCACCAGTCGGGAAACGAAAATCCGCTTGTGCCAATTCTTATCATTTTCCTTCAGGCCCCCCGTCGCACACATCATTGTCACCACTATTCTGATTTCTCCTCCCAGATTGGCATAGAGACGGTAAACCTGGTTCCTTTACCTATCTCGCTTTCCACATTTATATCTCCATTATGGTCTTTTACTATTCGATAAGCCATTGACAAACCGACTCCTGTGCCCTGTGAACCTTTAGTGGTATAGAAAATATCAAACAATCTTCTTAAGTTCTCTTTAGGAATCCCGCAACCATTATCTGCGAGAATTGCCTCAACCTTATGGGGCTCTTCTTTAGCCACCCTTGCCGAAATGACAAGCTCTCCCTTCTTCCCAGCCATTGCCTCGCAGGCATTAATAATCATATTCAGAAATACCTGTTCCAGCTGCACACCAATCCCTTTTATCTTCGGCAAATCCTGGGGAATATCTTTAATTACATTAATCGCTCCATGGGTAATTTGATACTGGGCTAAATTCAATGCATCTTCTATTACAGAATTCAAGTCTGTGGGCTCAAAATCTCTGTCCGCAGGCTTGGCATAGCCCCTTATCCTCTGGACAAGGTCGGCTGCCCGGTGAGCAGTGTCAATCACTTTGTTCATCCTGTCTTCCATCTCCATAAGCACTTTTCTATCCCCTTCGGGAAGGTCTCTTCGACCGAGCCATTCTTTTATGTCCTGGGTGCACAACTGGCATCCCAGGCTTATGACCCCTAACGGATTATCTATCTGATGGGCAAAGCCAGCAGCCAACTCACCAATGGAGGAAAGCTTTGCTGCTTGAAGCACCGTCGCTTGCGCCTCCTTAAGTTCCTGATAGAACTGAGCATTCTCAATCGCTAAGCCTGCCTGCCCGGCTAAAATTTTAAACATAGCTAAATCGTCAGGCGTGTAAATCTCTTTGGAACGCTTTGTACCCAACGCCAAAAAGGCAACCAGCTCTTCGCCAATGAAAGCGGGTAATAATACTGCCGCTCCCATACTTCTCAATTGTGCTTTTATTTCTTCCAGATGTTCAGGCTCATTAGTCTCAAAGTGGCTAATAACTTCCTCTCTCAAAATAGGTCCGCTATCTCTTCTTCCGGATAATAGACGAACTAAAGGAGCACCCCTGTATAGAGAATCCCCGTACTGTCTTCTTCTCTCCTTGCCATAGTGGACTTCCCGCACATATTCATTAGTTTTCCTATCCAAAAGATAGATGCGGGCATGACTGATGCCGATTTCCCTGGTCACATTGCGAATTATTAAAACCAAAAGACTCCTCAGGTCTTTGGTTAAAGTCATTTCTTTTCCCAGCGCAATCAAGTTCTCCTGATATCTCTGGCGCTCTGCGAAAAGAGCGGCTTCGGCTTTCCGACGAATAAAACCATAAATAGCGGGACCTAAACTAGCCAGCACAAGCGCCATACCAACAGGCACAAGCCACCAGTTTGGTCCTATTTTATCGAATATATAGCTCTTGCCCCAGAACCCCACCCCTATTGGAATGCCAAGAACAAAGGCATATACCACAGCAAATACAGTTCCCTTGGTAATGGCCACATTAATGTCCATCAAACGATAAGTAACAATAGCGTAAACAACTACCATCGTATAGAAAGGAATCGCATAAGTTCCAAAAGGATATATCGGGAAAACCTCTAAGTCAATAAGGATCATAAAGTTCTTTAATCCACCAAGATAACCAATTACCGAAGACCACAATAAATACCTTATTTGGTTCCGTCTAATTCCACTGGTAACTAAAGATGCCATAAATAATTTATAAAGACCATAAATCACGCAAAGGATGAAGAAAAGGAAATACAACAGGTAAATGCCATTAGGATTGGGATAGCTATAGGCAGGCTTGTTAACAGTTCCTTTTATGAACAGTTGAGTAAAAAAATTAAAAAATAAAAATACCGTCGCAACCGAATATGTAACAATAAGGATTTTTTTATTCTTTTCTCCCAAAAATTCTAGAATAAAATGGACAAAAAAAGTGGGAATTAAAATTGCGCCCAGATGAAGAAACCTACCCCAAAGTGCTGTAGGGTCTTGAAAATCGGGAGTAAATCTTGTTACGCAAAAGCTCCATATAGAGATACTAAAACAATACAAAGCAAAAGTCTGGTATAGTCTTTTTTCCCAACGTCCTCTAAGTAACACAAAAATTCCTAATAGGAAGGTTGTAATCGATGTTAATAACGCTGAGAAAGTAAAATGATTAAAATAATTCATAATTTTTTGATCTTCAAAAATAGGTATTTATTACAATCAGGTGCTTTCTCAAAAACTATTTTCTGAACGTTTTTTAAATCCTTCGCCCAATCTAATATCACGTCTTTGGTTCTATGGAACATATTCCATTCGCCAAGCATTTCATAATATGCTCTGTGGCTACTCCCTTTCAGAGCCGCATTGCAAATAATCAGTACGCCTCTGTTTCTCAATAATTGAAACAGCTCTCTGACTAATCGTGCGGCTATTTTATCCCTCAGATAATCGATTACTCCCGAGCAATAGACTAAATCTTGCTCTTTTATTTTTTCTTTTATCTCCCTATTTTTTATAATGTCGATTATATTCTGGTGAAAGTATTCTATGGAAAGAAATTGTTTTCTTTCCCGGTCTATTTCTTCCAGTGCCTTTTTGACATAGTCTATAGCCCCTTTTTCAAAATCTACACATTTAAACGTGAAGGGTTTAATAATCGTTTCCTCTTTTAACAATTCTATAAGTTCTCTAAGAGGTCCGCAACCGACACTCATAATTCTTGCATTATCTTTTGTCTCTATTGTTTCTAATATTTCCCTTTTAAAAAATTCTTTGCGTGTAATATTAGAACGAGAAATGGGGATATTACAAGTATAATTATTAATAAGCATTTCATATGAAGAACTTCCTAAGTACCTTTCTTTGTGGTAGTCGTAGATATAATTCATTACCATATAATCCCCTGCATATCCCAGAGGTTTCCTATAGATATGTCTATTAATTTCTACTATTTCTTCAACTAAAGGGTGAAGCATTTGTTGGAAGTAACTTTTATGTACATTGTACCCTTCTTCGCCATACTTCATTGTAATATCCCAAATTTGGCCAAAATAATTATCCAATTTATTATATATCTCCCTCTTACTTTGTTCAATAAAGCGCATCTGTTTTTGCACAGATGGAAATGCCATGTCAAATTCATCAAATCTATTTTTGATATCTTGAAGAAAATGCCGCATACTATTTATCAAAGGAATTAGTTTACCATCTAGAGAGGTATATTTAGATAAAGCTTGCTTTAAAATGGAAGGGAAATCTTTGCCTAAATCCAAAAAATGAACTCCGTACCAGACCTGCCTTTTTTTTCTTCTACTCCACAATATTTTAGTTCGCGTTTCAAAATCACCCAACAGAGGAAACTTTATAGAAAGAATTACGGTTGAAGGATGGACTAATTCCTTCTCCAAATTTAAACATGCTCCTGACCGACTCAAATTAACAGATTCACCCAATACTGTTGATATTTCCTTAGATGAAGAACTGTCTTTTAATTTAATAGCAAAAATGGCACGAAACCGAGGCGACATTCTTCTGTCTGGTGTAATTCTCCTATCAATAAAGCCAATCGGACGAGAAATAGCCTTATTTGAGGGAACCCTTCTATCAATAGGGATAATCCCCGAGAAAATTTTCTCTTCAGGTCTTAATTTTCCCATGAAAATCCCTTCATATTCTTTGGTCTTGAGCTTTTTGCAAGTTATTTCCTTTTACCAATGATAATGCCCGGCGATTTCTATCTACCACTAACCCAACAGGTATTTCCATATGACCTGAATCCTTCGAATAAAAAGCGGGGCGACTTCACATAACGTGGAGAACCCCGCTTAAAATGATTCCTATTCAGTTGTTTACGTGAGGTCATTACTCTCTTTCGAAATTGTCTATTATTATATCCAAACCATAGGAAAGTTAACAAAAATTAACGAGCAGGTCAAGTACAATTTTGTTCTCTTACCCACTTAAGTAGCAGTCCGCATCAGAAGAGGAAGAGCGGGCGATGGGTCTCGAACCCACGACCTTTTGCTTGGCAAGCAAATGTTCTACCAGCTGAACTACGCCCGCAGATTAAAGTTAATATCCCCTTCATCTCTATCCTCTCCCCGAGGGGAGAGGAGATAAGCTGGGCAGGGCGGGACTTCCCTCGCCGCTCTCCCTTTCCTACCTCGCGGCTCGGGCCCGGGTGCTCACTTCCGGACTTCCAGTCCTCTTCCTCCATAAGGTCGGCGTTCGCACTCTTCAAGTCCCTTTTCAACCCAATTAGTGGGCAGGGCGGGACTTGAACCCGCACGGGTTACCCCATACGCCCCTCAAACGTACGCGTATACCAATTCCGCCACCTGCCCAATATGGAAATGATATAAAAAAATCAAAAATATGAGAAAAAATGTTGCTTGGGCGACCATCCCGATACATGGGGATCGCCCCTACTTATTTAGGCTGGACTGGTTCTGGTAGTTGAGGTGCCTCAGGCTTGGCGGGTGGCATTTCTGGAGCAGCCGTTTCCTTTTCAGCTTCCTCGGGGACTGCTGCTGGAACAGCTGGCTGTTTATAGATAATTGTGCTTAATGGTCTACGAACAGAAATTATGGTTAAAGTCAGAGAAGTGAATAAAAACAGGATTGCGAAGACCACGGTCAATCTTTTCATAAAAACGTCTCCCCCTCCGCCACCGAAAATCGCCTCACTGCCGCCTCCGCCTCCGAATAAGCCTGATAGACTGGCACCTTTTCCTACCTGTAACAGCACAATCAAAATTAAACAAACGGCAACAATGATATGGATTACTAATATTAAAGTTATCATTTTATTTCCTCATTTATCTTTTAAAGCCACGATTCCCGGCAATTCCTTGCCTTCCAGAAATTCTAAGGCCGCTCCGCCGCCAGTAGAAATATGCGATACATTATCCTGGAGTCCCATTTTGGTCACAGCAGCAACGGAATCTCCTCCACCAACAATGGAGATACTGCCTTTCTTTGTAGCTTCGGCAATTGCCTCAGCGATAGCTCTTGTTCCCTGACTGAATTTATCTATTTCAAAGATGCCCATCGGTCCGTTCCAGAGAATAGTCTTAGCAGACTTAATTGCCGAACAGAACCGCTTAATAGAGAAGGAACCTATGTCAACGCCTATCCAGCCTTTGGGAATGGTGACTTCTGAGATTTCTTTACTCTTTGCATCCTTAGAAACTTTATTAGCAATAATGTGGTCAATAGGCAATAGAACGGTTACTTTCTTTTTAGAAGCTTGTTTTAATATTTCGCCTGCGGTATCAATTTTATCTTCCTCTACCATTGAATTGCCCGTTTCTATATTCTCCGCTCGCAAGAAAGTGTAGGCCATAGCCCCGCCTAAAATCAATGAATCTACTTTGGGGAGTAAATTTTTTATAACTCCAATCTTTGTCGATATTTTCGCTCCTCCCAGAATAGCTAAAAAAGGCCTTTCTGGTTCTTCTAAAGCCTGCTTGAGGTATCTTAACTCTTTTTGTAACAGAAAACCGGCGCCCGAGGGTAAATGCCTGGGCACTCCCGACGTGGAAGTATGCGCCCTGTGTACAGTGCCAAAGGCATCCTGAATAAATACATCAGCCAGTAAGGCGAGTTGCTTTGCGAACGTTTCATCATTTGTCTCTTCTCCCGGATGGAACCGCAAATTTTCTAAAAGAAGAACTTCTCCGCCTTTCAACTCCCCTGTCATCTTCTCCACCTCGCGACCGATGCAGTCAGGCGCCATAAGAACCTCAAGATTCAAAAGCTCTCCCAATCTTTCGGCAACCGGTTTCAAGCTCAATTTCGGGTCCACTTTCCCTTTAGGTCGGCCAAGATGAGACATCAGAATAACTGCGCATTCTCTTCCCAGAGCGTATCTGATTGTGGGTAGAGCAGCTTGAATTCGCGTATCATCCACAATTCTTCCCTTGTCATCTAAGGGAACATTGAAATCGCAGCGAATTAAGACTTTTTTACCTTCTATTTCCAGGTCGGAAATTGTTAATTTTCCCATTGTTTTTCACCTTCTTATAAGACAGAGCTAAAGGTTCTCTCCCTGAGGGCCCGGGCGGGCAAGGTTGCCTTTATTTACTTGCCACCTTCTCCTTAGACCCACTTTTAGCTCCTGACTTCACCATATGGCTAACCAGATCATTCACTCTACAGGAGTAAGCCCACTCATTATCGTACCAGGCGAGAACTTTTATCATCTTGCCTTCTATTACCCTCGTGGAGAGCCCATCTACTATGGCAGATTTATTGTTTCCATAAAAATCGCGGGATACCAATGGCTCGTCGGTATATTCAACATACTTACTCATCTTCCCGTGGGAAGCTTCCTGGAATACTTTATTTACCTCCTCCGCAGTGGTCTCTCTTTTTGCCTCGATGACTAAATCGACCAGAGAGACATTGGGAGTAGGCACGCGTATCGCCATACCATCCATCTTACCTTTTAACTCGGGTAAGACCAATCCTATGGCTTTCGCTGCTCCGGTAGTGGTAGGTATCATAGAAAGAGTAGCCGCCCGAGCACGGCGCAAATCCTTATGGGGAAAGTCGAGAATAACCTGGTCATTAGTAATAGAATGGATGGTAGTCATCAATCCTCTTTCAATCCCGAACTTATCCAGAAGAACTTTGGCTATCGGCGCCAGGCAGTTTGTGGTGCAAGAGGCATTGGAAACAATATGGTGTTTGGAGCTGTCGTATTTATCTTCATTTACTCCCATAACTAAAGTAATAGCATCCCCTTTTGCCGGTGCAGTAATAACTACTTTCTTCGCTCCCGCTCCTAAATGGGCTCTGGCTTTTTCCGCGTCGGTAAACCTGCCCGTAGACTCTATGACGAAATCAACACCCAAACCTTTCCATGGTAATTGGGCTGGATCTTTCTGTGACAAGACCTTTATCTCTTTCCCGTCTATTGAAATGGAGTCGTCTTTTGCCTTTACCTTGCCTTTAAAAGTGCCAAAAGTTGAATCGTACTTAAACAAGTGCGCCAGGGTTTTAGCATCGGTCAAATCATTAACCGCCACAAAATCGAGCTCCTTTACCCCTTCGGCAATGGCTGCTCTGAGCACCAGCCTTCCAATCCTTCCAAAGCCATTAATACCTACCTTTGTTGCCATTTATCACTTACCTCCTTCTATTAATTTGCTCATCCAGTACAAGTTATTATATAAATTCACCCAATAAAGTCAAGACTTTTTTGAACGCTCCGATGAATCGGAGCTATTCCTAAAATATTCCATGGGCTAAAACCAGTCCATACACTTCGCTAACTCCTGCCTCCTTGAACACTCTGGCACATTCATTCAGAGTAGCGCCTGTAGTTGCCAGGTCGTCTAATAGGAGAACTGTCTTCCCTGCAATTGTTGAAATGTCTTGTTCGCCTGATTTCGATATTTCAAAAGCGCCCGAGAGATTCTCAAACCTCTCCTCCCTGTTCAGTCCGAACTGGGGTTTGGTCTTCTTTCTTCTTTCCACTAAATTGGTCAATATTGGCTTATCTACCGTCTCTCCCAAAATCCGAGCTAAAAGTTCTGCCTGGTTATAACCCCTCTTCTTCTGTCTCGCCTTCTCCAGCGGTATGGGAACAATATAATCGAATTTTTCTTCTTTCAGATATTTTTCCACAAAATCGACCAGGAGTTTCCCTAACGGATGGGCTAAATATTTCTTCTCTTTATATTTAAATTGATGAATCAACTCCTTCAAAACTCCGTCATATACTGCTACTGACCATATTCTGTCTAAGGATAGCCTGATGTCAATTGGTCGGTTAAGGTAGATAATCCTGCTTAAGCAATCTCCACAAATACGGTCTTTATTATCGGCTGCGAGCAACCTTCCGCAGTTAACGCACTGAAGAGGAAAGAAAAAATTCAAAAGAAGTTCCCAGAAAGTAGCCAAAAATCTCTCCTAAAAATGGGGTTAGTTGTATTTTTCCAGATAATACCTTTTTATTCTTTTTTTTTCAAGAGTTTTCGTCTCTTACAATATACAATAAAAAACCGCTAATGGCCTGGATAATTAGCGGTCTTTTCGTAGATTAATTATTTCCCGGAATGTTTAATCTCAAGAGCTATTCTTGACAAGTTCTCCCCTGGCTATCTTGCCCGTTCTTGTCTTGGGAAGACTATCCCTGAACTCAACCTCCCTGGGAACTTTGTAGTCTGCTATTCTTTCCCGACAATAATCTATTATCTCTTTCTCCGTAGCTTCCATTCCTTCTTTCAGAACAACAACAGCTCTTATTCTCTCTCCTCTCTTCGGGTCGGGAGCACTCACTACTGCTACTTCTCTTATCTTAGGATGGTGGTGAAGAATGTCCTCAACTTCGGAGACATAAACCATCAATCCTCCCACATTTATCCTGTCTTGTTTCCGTCCCACAATGTAGATGTAACCTTCTTCATCTCTCCTAGCCAAATCTCCGGTGTGTAGCCACCCCTTCTTAATTCTTTCCCGGGTGGCTTCAGGGTCATTGTGATAACCTTTCATTACATGAGAACCGCGGGTGACTATTTCACCAATGTGTCCCACGGGAATCTCATCGCCGTCCTCATCTACTATCTTCACTTCCTTGCCCGGTAACGGCTTGCCAATGGTTCCAAAATCGGCATTGCTATCCAATGGCTCAAGGGTAAGCAGGGGTGAGGTCTCGGTTAATCCATAACCCTGAATACATCTTCTTAATCCCAATTTTTCTCCCAGTTCTTTGACCAGCCCGGGGGTAGAATATGCGCCCATAAGGGCGACAGCTCTCAAGCTGGACAAGTCGTACTTTCCAAACTCATTTAGCTGTATCAATGCATTGGCCATTGGCGGTACGAAATGGATAATGGTAACGCGGTTCTTTTCTACGGTCTCCAACCATTTCCTGGGATTAAAAGCTCCTAAAATTACACTGGCCATCCCCATAACGATTGTCTGGTTGAAAAGAATAGGTCCACTTATGTGGGATGCGGGTAATGAGAGAAGATGAATATCATTCTCCGTAGTGTTGAATACTGCATGCATATCTTTAGGGAACCAGTGCAGATTGCCAAAAGTTACCATTACTCCCTTTGGTCTGGCGGTCGTTCCTGAAGTGTAAAGATAGAGGGCTATATCTTCATCATCAACTTCCATGGGAATAACATGAGAAGAAGCCTTATTTTTCATCTCACTGAAAGAGATACAACCATCTTTTACTTCCTCTCCCACTACGATGATGCTTTTCATACCGGGAATTTCTCCTCTCATAGAGAGAAACATATCCTGAAACTGGCTGGTGGTGATGACTGCTGCCGGTTTAGCATCACTAAAAATCAACTTCACCTCCTCTTCTTTTAGCCGGATATCGAGGGGAGCGTGAATAGCACCAACTTTCATAATGGCATAGTAACTAAAAGCTATTTCCATTGCATCCGGCAGGAAAGTTGCCACGCAATCACCTTTCCTCACTCCCTCTCCAATAAGACCTGCGGAGAGATTATTCACCAGACGGTCAATTTCCCGGAAAGAGACCTTCTCGTCCTCAAAAATTATGCCCACCTTGTCTTTGAACCTGGCAACACTCTCCTCTAAAACTTTTCCCACATTCATTTTTCCCTCCTTTTTGCTATTAGAATGACAGCTCGTAGTCACAACGCCTCTTAAATATCAGGAGTTCTTTTTAGCCAGTTCTCCCCTGGCTATCTTCCCTGTCCTTGTCTTGGGAAGACTATCCCTGAATTCCACTTCTCTGGGAACTTTGTAGTCTGCCATTCTCTCCCGACAATAATCTATTATCTCTTTCTCCGTAGCTTCCATTCCTTCTTTCAGGGCAATAACTGCTCTCACCTTTTCTCCTCTTTTTGGGTCGGGAGCGCTAACTACAGCCACCTCTTTTATTTTGGGATGGTGGTGAAGAACGTCTTCCACCTCAGAGACATAAACCATCAATCCTCCGACGTTGATTCTATCCTGCGTCCTTCCCACAATGTAGATATATCCTTCCTCATCTCTCCTGGCTAAATCGCCGGTGTGCAGCCACCCATCCCTGATTCTTTCCCGCGTAGCTTCAGGGTCATTGTGATAACCTTTCATTACGTGGGAACCGCGGGTGACTATTTCACCAACCTCTCCCACGGGGACCTCTTCTCCGTCCTCATCCACTATTTTCACTTCCTTATCGGGCACTGGTTTGCCAATGGTTCCAAAATGAGCATTGCTATCCAGTGACTCAAGGGTAAGTAGAGGCGAGGTCTCGGTTAACCCATAACCCTGGTAACCTCTTCTTAATCCCAGTTTTTCTCCCAGCTCTTTGACCAGCCCGGGGGTAGAATATGCGCCCATAAGGGCGACACTAATCAGGCTTGACAAGTCGTACTTATCAAACTCATTCAGTTGAATCAACGCATTAGCCATAGGAGGAACGAAATGGAGCTTGGTAACGCGGTTCTTCTCTACAGTCTCCAGCCATTTCCTGGGATTGAAGGCTCCCAGAATCACAGTGGCTGCCCCGAGCACAATCGTCTGATTGAAAACAATAGGTCCACTTATGTGGGATGCGGGTAATGATAGCATATAGACATCGTCCGCGTTAGTTTTCCATACAGCGTGCATATCTTTAGGGAACCAGTCCAGATTGCCAAAAGTTACCATTACTCCTTTTGGTCTGGCGGTAGTTCCTGAAGTGTAGAGGTAAAGCGCCACATCTTCATCGTCAACTTCCGCAGGAATAACCCGAGAAGAAACTCTATTTTTCATCTCATTGAAAGAGATACAACCACCTTTTATTTCCTCTCCCACCACGATAATGCTTTTTATACTGGGAATTTCTCCTCTCATAGAGAGAAACATATCCTGAAACTGGCTGGTGGTGATAACTGCTACCGGCTTAGCATCACCAAAAATTAACTTTACTTCCTCATCTTTAAGACGAATATCCAGGGGAGCGTGAATAGCGCCGACTTTCAGAATAGCATAATAACTTAAAGCTATCTCCATCGCGTCCGGCAGGAAAGTGACCACGCAGTCACCTTTCTTCACACCCTCTTCAATAAGACCTGCGGAGAGATTATTCACCAGACGGTCAAGCTCCCGGAAAGAGACCTTCTCGTCCTCAAAAATTATTGCCACCTTGTCTTTGAACTTGGCAACACTCTCCTGTAAAACTTTTCCAACATTCATCTTCCTCCTCCTTTCACACCCTCTCCCCTCTGGGAAAGCCCCCTCACCCTATCCCTCTCCCCTCTGGGGAGAGGATGTAGGTGAGGGGAATTGATGTTAGAATCCAAACCTTAATTCAAAAAACAGCTCATCTCTCTCATCAAATTGCCCGTAAAGATTCTGGGGCTTACCTTCAAAAATATGGAAACCGGCAACTGCTACAAGACTGTCTAGAATCTCAAACTGGACCTTGGGGCTTATCTTCCAGTCATTATCTAATCCGCATATCACGAGAACCTCTGGTTTAAGCCTCTCGTGCATAAAATCTGTGGAGAGTTTTAAACTTAGCATGGTAGTTACCTGGTTCATTGGACCTAAAGTTGGTCCAAAAAGGAGCTCATAGCCCTGATAACTATTCTTAGATGTAATAAACTGGATGAATTGCAGGCTGGCAGACCAATTTGTCGCCAGAGACCTGTCGAATCCCAGGACATAGTTGAAGTTGTCCATTTTCACTGGAGGGCCTGCGACCTGACCGTCTGTTCCGTAGTAAGTAGGAACATCTTGAATATAGGCGAATTCACCCCTTAGGGTCAAGCCAGAAAGTGGCCCTTTAGTCAGGGCTTTGGTAAATGATGCTCCATATAGGTATATCCGCTCATACCTTTTCTGAAGATTCAAGGTAACGGAGGGGATAGGCGGTCCCGGAGCCGGTTCAAACCAGGAATAATTGGCTCCTGAAAGGTAGTAACTATACAGGAAATTGAGAGTATATTCGAATCCTCCCACTACATCAAGCCAGCGGAAACCTATGGTCGTATC
>Ga0172363_10002621_pt1 | contig 14540 bp, 25 predicted proteins | sample LakKivs2_kivu2a2_FD_114541 | JGI IMG/M metagenome (GOLD analysis project Ga0172363, IMG submission 114541) | Sediment microbial communities from Lake Kivu, Rwanda - Sediment s2_kivu2a2 | ecosystem: Environmental > Aquatic > Freshwater > Lake > Sediment | place: Rwanda: Western Province, Lake... | reverse complement strand
TCCCGCCAGGGAGTACCTCCTTCTTCACCCCAGCCTCCTCCTCAAACTGCTTCTTCAAGGTAATTAACTGCTCCCACACTGGCTTCAAAGCCGTCTGTGTTCTTTCATCCGACTGCATGATAACCCCGCTCAAGACGCCGAGCTCGAAGCTGTTTAATTTAATGGTATAGTCTCTTCCGTTCATGGTGATTCCTTTCCTTAACCAGGGCAGCACAGATAGGTTTCAAAGTCCGGCCACTCCCTTGGCCACACAATAGAATGCTTGAGCCTCTTAACGATTTCTTTTCTCGCTTCAACGAGAATACTGGCACGGTCCGGGTGCCAGTTATCGTGAGCTACATTTTCATCTGCAAGGGCGAGTAGAACATAAAGAATCTGGTTGCGTCCTTCAATTTGGCCCCGCCGGAAAATATCATCCTCACTATCATGGGCATTATACACCGTTCGTTCGAAGGGTTTCAGGCTGTGAATAACCTCCGTCTTTATAGCCACACCTTTCTTTGTCACCTCAGTATCTCCTTTCGCCCAAAGTTATTTCCTTATTACCGCTGGGTCTGGTTCTTTGATGAGGAAAATTTGACCTAGTGAATATGATTTACTAGCAGCCCAAAAGCTGTTATCTATTCCGAATACCCGGCATGGCCCCGACACCTCAACCGTCATCGGGTCAATATACTGACCGCTTGACTTGCCACAAGCACACGTTCTCAGTCGTAGCTTCAAGGCAAACACGTCTTCACAACTATCACACCTAAGTAGCTTCATTTATTCCGGTAGCCTCCCTACTAGCCGCAGGAACTTGTCTATGTTCTGCCGGGGTCCGTGCAGCAAGGGGATATCTTCAATGCCCTTTAATATTCTCCTCCGTGGTTCCTTGCCATCCGGTCCCTTATATGCCATCGGGTAGACCTCCACATTGTAGGAGGCAAGGATTTCAACCCTCTCCACGCACTCCTGTTCAATGACGGGAAATCCATATAAGAAATAAAAGCGTAGCTTCCTAGAGCCTAGCCCGTTAGCCAGCAGTAGCTCAATCCCCTCCCTTACCGCCTTTTCATAGCCAATGTGGTCAAAGGCAAACCGTAGCTCCTTTGCCTTTACCCGCTTCAGATAGTCAAGATTTTCCTCGCTCAGTAGCCTAATATCCAAACCCTGGTTAAAATCCACCTCGAGTCCCTCAGCTATCAGGTCCTCCATAGTCTGCCGCCAGTTCGGTGCCGCTAAAAGGTTATTGTCAAGCAAGATAATTTTTCGGTGTTCCCGATTCCAAAACTCGTATATTCTGGCGGCTGCTTTGATGTTTCCTTCTTTTTCAGGAACGATACACCAAGGACATTTCCTGATACACCCTCTACTTGCAAAGCCTAAACTGAAGTCAACACCCGGGTAGAGGCTGTAGTCAGGCATAATGTGCTCCACCTCAGGGGGGAGCTGCACTTTCAAGTCAATCCCGGAGCCGCCAACAATTGCCCCATCGGGAACGGTAGCCTTCCTCCAAGCGTTCCAAGTAAAAACAGAGGAAGCATAAATAATATCCGGATGCTCGAGAGGGAAGTTCAGAGATACCTCATCCCCCCTCGCCTTGTGGTAGGCGGAGAGCTTCATCAACGCCAAGTTTGGGAAAGACCGGCGCTGTTTAATAATATCTAAATCCATTAGCAAGACTTTCATCTACGCTCCCTTTAGAATCTCGCCTAAGGGTCTGGAATCCAGTTTAGCCTCCATTGCTGAATAAGGTAGCCCTAGGGCATCACAAAGGTGCCTGAAGTATGTCCAGGCTAGAGCGTCGAGCCGCTCCATGCGCCCAGTCAACACCTCACGGAGTAATCCCCACCTAATGTCGTAGATATACCAAAACAGGGCTTCAGCTTCCTTCAGGCGTTGATTATTCATGTCCACTCCCGCCCACCATTCTCACCAGCCGAATCTCGTTAGCCGTTTTTAACTTCTCAAGCTCTTCTTTCGTTGCCTCGGCCACCATGATAGATATATTGTCTGCGGTACCCAAGGTTTCGCTGCCGACCATTATCATCCGAGGCCCGAGGTCCACACTGAGATTTCTTACCCCACCTCTCGGGTCAGTCATATCACTCACCTTAGTTCACCCCCTTGCAAAAATAGCTTCCACAGCGGCTACCACCTGCTCAACCTCTTGGGCAGTCGGCCGGTAGACCTCCATCCGTCGTTTAATTGTCTCCGGGAGACAATAAACTATCATACCGTGCTTGGAGTCCCAGATAGCTGCCCCGGCGTCTACTATAGGAAGCAGGCGATCCTTATTCCATCTATCAGCCCATGTCCTGTTGGAGAAAGAGCTCGGGGAGTGGGCAAAAACCGCTCTGGCCGCCTCCCGGCGCTCTACCCTGCCGACGCCGGCAATAAACCGCAGGAGATCCTTCTGCTCAGCGGTGAGCTCGGAGACAGCCTTCAAGATGCGGTCTACCTCCTGCTGCTGGTAGTCCTTCAGGATGAACTCCCGCGGCTCCAGGGTGTAGCTTGTTCCTTGAGGCATTCTCCTGGTTACCTCGGCTACGATGCGGTTGATGTCAACGGTGGCGCCACCTGAGGGAAGCCCCAGTTGCTCAAACCCCCGGCGCAGGGTTTCGACTCCCTCTTGAACGCTGGTCAGCACCTTGAGCTGGCCCTCTAGGTCGGCCACCCGGCCTTGAGCCTGCTTTAGACTGGACTCTAGTTCCTGAATCTCCCCCTCCCTGCGCTCCAGTTCCTCGAGCCGGGCTATGGCTTCATCGGGAACTGCGCCCTGACCACCCCCGGACAGACCTGATACCGCTTCTCTAAGCACGTCAGCGATGTTTGCCTTCTCGCGGAGCTGCCCGATTGTCTTCTCGGCAGTGGTCAGTTTCCCCTTCAAGGTCGCAATCTCAGACCGCTCCTCCGCCTTCTCCTTTAGCTTCTTCTCAACCATCTCCCGCAGTTCGTCAATAGAAGCACGTTCTGACACCTCCACCCTCTCGATAGGAGCAATCAGGGGGGTTTCGGCGCCATGGCGGGTGAGCCGCTCACTGGTAATAGTGGTCTTGAACGGCTCGGGCGCCCACCCATAAACATAGAACTCACTGGTGACCAGGGATTTCAGGGCATCCGAGTTTAGCGGCTTCATGTAGTCCTTGACCGCATCGCGGTCCAGCTTCTCAGTAAGTTTGCCAAACACCCTGAGCCAGCATTGAGACAAGGGTGTCTTGTGCAACTCAGCCGGGCGCTGAGTGCCCAGGACGAGCAGCACCCCGAACTTCCTGCCACCAGTGGCGATTCCCTTCACCAGCCCCACACGGCGCATCACATCAGCACTCTTCTCCTGGGGGCACTCCATGTGTGCCTCCTCCATAATCCATATCGCTGGCCTCACCTCATTGACCTGAGCCTTCCACAGCGCACGCAGTATTTTCTCCACTATTCGCCCATAGATTTCCTCGTCGGTAAAGACCTCCTTCAGGTTAAAATCCAGTATCTTGCCCTGACGGTACGCCTCGGCGTAGACATCGATGGCGTCCTCGACCAGCGGGAGGTCAGCGTTGTCCCCACCGATAACAATTACCCCGGGGAACTTCTCGGCAAAGGTCCAGTACTCGCCATGGGGGTCAATGAAAACTACCTGAAGCCCCTGCTCGATTGCCTGCTCAGCGATAAGGGCCATGGTCCAGCTTTTGCCCGAACCACTCTCGCCAATGAGGGCAATCCTCAGCCCTTGCTTCTGCACCCGGTCATCAGCGGCATCAATCACGAACCCATCCGATAACTTGAATTGCGGGTAAACCGTTGTTGATTTCGGTGAGGACATATCACTGCCTCCTAAAATGGTCTCGCCCTGGGAAGGTCTGTTTTTTCCTTATTCTTAGGTGCGAACAATGGACTTTGACCTTCTCCTGTCCCATCGCTTCCCTCCTTAGCAACCTTCTGTACAAATTTGATTACTGTTCCGTCAGGTAGCAATCTTTGAAGCGAGTTTAGCTGTATGTATCCCTGCTTTTCCAACGTACCGTGACACCAGCTACATAGCGTCTTGTCGCCTGCTTTATAGGGTAAGGATTCCTCATAATCTGGGCCAATACCTATCCCACAGGAGAAGCACTGTAGACCAGATTTCACCGCTCATCTCCTCAATATAGACTTAAACCACCACCTTCTCAGTAGGAGGACTATCAATAATCCGAGAATCGTACCAACCGCTAACGATAGAGCTGAGCCCACCCAGAAATTGGGTTTTATGACAAAGGCAACTACTGCCGCCCAGCCAGCACAAGAAATAAGTATGATCCCCATTACTGCGCCTGCACCTTTTCGCTTTATCATCTCTTTTCCTCCAGCTCTTTCCTTACACAGTCCAGGCATCGTGTCGGGACATCTGGGTAATCTTTCATCATTTCCCGGGTGGATGGGGCGATCCAGATATCTTGGCCGCAGGCATCGCATTGACCGGTCTCTGACCCAGGCACTATCACCCTATGCTCCTCAAGGGAGTTCCAGCCTTTAGGCACGCAGACAATAACGTCTAACTTCTGCCCCTCTTTCAGGAATGATATGAAAGTTCCGTGTACCCTTATTCCCGCCTCACCCTTCCGGTACTCCAGGGATAGCTCATTTTCTTCTGTCATTCTTCCCCTCTAACCTCCTTGCTATCTCTTTTCAGCCTTATTCTCTGGCTTCCATAAAGCCCGCCAACGACATATGCGAGTAGACAAGGAGTGCAGAGTCGCTCTTTGACTTCTCTCCCATTTTGCCAGCATCGACTCCAGTCTCTTTATCTCATCCAGCCAGTGCCTAACCCTGGCTGTTCCAGCTCCCGGATTTTATCCTCATTCATGGCGGCCTCTCCTTTTCCATCCGCTCCTTAAGAATTTTATCCAGGTACTTCCAAGAGCCATATTTCCCACCCCGATACTTCACTGCCTTTACATAGGCTTGAGCAAGCACCTTGGGCGGGTAAGCCTTCACCGCATCATAGGTCAGGGCAAACACTGGCTGCTTCATCGGCTCGCCCATGGCTTGTTTCCAGAACTTATGGAGCACCTCGACCAGCCAAGTCGGCCCGCGCGGCAGATATTTCTCCAAAGTTTCAGTCAAAAAGTCAGTCAAGTCCTTTTCTGAATCTAAAAATTTCGTGAAGTCCTCCTGAACTCCCCTAGACTGATCTATACTAACCTTATCTAGACTTGACTGACCTAGACTAGACTGGGATGGAGAAACTCTGGAAGTTTTCGGGAGTTGCTCTTGTTTTTCTCCAGAAGGTTTCGGGTGGGTTTCAGGAGAAGGTGGAGTTGGTAGCTTAGAGGGTGTTGGATGGGATGGCCTTTGCTGGATAGGCCAATTAGGGAAATAGAGGTAATCCTCGCCCGAGTTTTCATAAGTGACCATCAGCCACATATTGTCCTTTGGCCAACTCTTCATCTTTTGTAAAGTAGATTCCTTGAGCTCTCTCATCCTTTCTAAGTCTATATCGTCGTCGTACATGAATATTTCAGCCTTAAGATACGCTGGATGTGCTCTAAGTCGGCCGTCATCGTCACTATTACGGATGCAGCCAACAAGGAATAGCCGCTCATCCCTGGTAAGTTTGGCTACATATATATCATCAGTAAATGAGGGGTCCAACATCCTACGTCGAGGCATCGTTCACCCCCACAAGTCCATCTGTTTCTGGGCAGCTCGGTTTTGTATTTCTTTGACAAATTCCTCGGCTTGCTCCCGGGTTAGCCGGGGCAGTACATCACGTTTGAGATCGCCTTTGGTATCTATCTTAAATTCTTTTGCCAGCCAGCTCTTGGCGGTGTCCTCTGACCACTTTATCTCTTTTAGGGCATTGTCAAGCCAAGCGGGGTCAATGCTGAAGCCCTCCCCCTCGATTTTCTCCTTGGCGTGTTCGGCGGTCGGCGGCGCAGCTCCGCGGGGTTTGGTTTTTCCCTCCGTTGGTGAAACACCCGCACCAGTCTTACTCTCCCGTTCGCCCTCCCCGGGAACGGTTTTTTCACCAACTTCGGCTATTAAGGCATACTCAGCGTCGATGAACTCCTCAGCTTCCTTTACTCCCTCAGCTCGCTCGAACCACTCACGAGTTAGTTCTATCATTCGCTGCCGGCACTCGGGGAAGACTTTCCTCACCCACTTCTTCTGGGCTCGCCATATCGCCTGGTTACCCGGTTCAGAGGCAGCGGGCAGGTGCCCCTTTTCTGCCCTCTCCATGTCCTTGTGGGTGAAGTAGCCGGGAACTATGGCATCCTCCTCCATGCTCCGGCGCTTGCCAATGGCTAAATAGTACCAAGCGTCCTTGTCCTTGCAGGCGCTGTCCTTAATCTCTGAGGCGATTTGCTTGATGTCGTCATAAGAGCGCTCCTTGTGCTCGGGCAGCGTCATCAGGTAGTCCTCCAGCCTGATGCACTTCGGCGGCCCAACCCAGTCCTCTTTGCAACCCCTAGCTGCCATGGATAGCCAGCCATCGCCGGTAATCACCATCTGCACCGTCTCTTTTTCCTCGACTAGAGGCTTGCCTTCCTTGTCCCTCATTATTTTGCCGTCGGCATCCCTCTTTTTCTTCCTGCTGGTAAAGACTACCGGTATTGCCTCCGCCGGCGAGATAAGAGGCTCCAGTCCGAGCCGGGCACAGTCATAGATGAAGAGGGCGGCGGTTGGCGGGTCTCGAATGGCATCGGGGTATCTGAGGGCCAGAAGATTCATCGCCCGCTCCAGCCCCGTCCTCTCTAAGGACTTCTTCTCTATGGCTTCTTTGATTGCCGGGTGAACTTCCTCACCGCGGCGGTAGGCTTGGGTCCAAGTCTCCCTCTCAACATAGCCGTGGTGGTCCTGGTTGAAGCAACCTACCCTTAGAGTTGCCCTCTCCGGCACGGTGTGGAGCTGGAGGTCGGCCCCACACTCCGAGCAGACAAAATCGCGCGCAATCCGCTTCATCTCCTCATATTGCTCCTCAGTTATCTCGTCCTGTTTGACTTCCATGACTATCCTTCCTTCATTGCCAGGATTTTGTCTGTTATCTCATCCTTTTTGACTTTCATCTTTCACCTCTGCCAGCCCAGAGGTAGTGTGCATTGAGAAAGGGGGGCCAACCCCATCACAGATATTCGCTTCACTACCCCTGAGCTGATTCCCTCCTGTTTTCTATAACTTTGACGAAGTCTTCGGCTCCCGTAGACCAGTAGATTTGCCTTATTTTCCAGGACGTCATGTAAATTGCCTTGGCTAACCTCTGAGCCTCAGGGCATCTGGACTCCAAGGATAGGGCCATTCTGTGATGCAGCCCTTCGGTTCCACCAGGGTTAAAGGGATACATGACACATACCAGGGGGCGGTCCGGATATATGGTGCAGCGGTTATCTCTGAGGAAACCGCAGGGCATCTTAATATAGTATTGGTCCTCCTGATTCAGCAGGTGCGTCTCACCATACTTGTTTTTAAGCCGCTGATATTCCGACGGCAGCAGGCTTAAATTACCGCCCTGGGGATTGAATTTACAGCATGGAGCGTCGCACCCATCACAGTTGACCTGGGAGAGGATGACAGACAGGAGTTCAATAGCCCAATCTCCGCATTCTGGGAAGAGAGGTAGGGTTATAACCTTCCCCCCATCCCTGCACAGTTTGACCATTCTCCTGACCTGAGAGCGAAACCGAACTTGGTCAAGCGTCCAGTCTATCTGAAATCGCAGGCTATCTCCATACACAGTATCACCTACTGGTGTTTCTGTTCTTCTACTTCGGCAGCCGCAGAAAGTGTTGGAGGCCTAGCTTTTGGTTTCGCACCGACCGGAGTGCCTGACTTCCCTGGCCATCGAGGGTCAGCCTCAAGTTTCTTGGCCAATTCCACCAACTCTGAGAGGTACCAAGCCGCCCCGTTGATGTCCCGCCGCTCCTGCTGGACGAGCCTGGTGCCGTCCCTAGTCCACATCTCCAGGAAATCCTTGAGCTTTATTCCTCGCTCGCCATCTGTGCTTGCCATCGCTTCTCCCTAACACAGCCTTGGGAGTAGCCTGCCACTTTAATTTAGCTTGCCTTCCTCATAAAGGCACAGTGAATTGGCTGACCATACAAGGTGACGACCTCACCTATGAGCTTTCCACTTTCAAGGGTAATAGTTGAGGTACCCTGCTTCTCAACAGTGATGTTCTCCTCAAAAGTGGCACCAAGTAACTCCCGTATGACAGCCCTGGCTTTGTCAGCCCGGTACTCGAAGACACCATCCCTGTCGGTGACATCGGCAATCTTGGCCGATTCCGACTTCAGGACCTCCTGGCGGATTGCCTCCCAGGACGCCGGGTGGTTAAAGGACTCCAGGGCATCAAAGCCATCAAGGGTGATAAGGCAGAGACCGACCTGATTCTCCACCTTGGGCACCTTTTTGATGACCTCCTTGAATTTGTCCTGAGCCTCTTTAACCCTACCGGCGAGGTCCTCAGATGGCGATGAGTAGGTTGGGGATAAGTTCTGGAAGGGTGCAAAGTCCTCACCACCGGTGGTAGCGGCAAACGTAGCCAGGTTTTGAGCCCGGGCGCTAAGCCCACGGGAAAAACTGTGCACGCCACCCCAGACCTCATTCTGAAGGCCGGAGTGGGGTACCCCTAGGGGGATTTCTCCCCCAGCTATGTGGCTATAAGCCCTGGCTACCGTCCGCCTAATCTCAACCGGACTGTAGGCCTCCACCCTCACCGGCTGACCTGCCCTTATCCCCTTGGTTGAGTAGACACAGACGCAGTCAGCTACCAGCACCTCGTCAGGCAAAAGGATTTCGGACTTTCCCAGGGCCCTTGACTGGGTTGCCCCGGTCAAAATTTCACCGGCTTTAAGTAAGACTGGTAGTCCGCTCCTGTTGGTGAACTCCATCTTGTTGATGTTGCCGGTGTCCCTGATCTTGACCTCATCCTTTACCTCAGATAGTAGCCTGTAGCCTCTCTCCTTATGGTCCACTCTCCTGATAATCGGGACTACTGCTGCCAGAGAGAACTCGGAGAAGCGCCATGGCTCCCCGATAATGTAGCCGTTCTTCTCTGAAGCAATGTCAAGCAGTAAATCAGTGGCTATCGACACTTTATACCTCCTACCTTTCGGCAGGCTACTCCCCTAAAAAATAATTAAAAGCTTGCCTTTGCTTCTCCCTAATTCAATCTGCCGTAGCGTTCAAGACTATGGATTATAAAATGGCTATATTGGAGCTGACACTCCAACGTGGCCTGTTCACAGGTCTGCTCCGGCCTATGGCCACAGCGTGGAAGGCAAAACTCTTCCACGAACTCTTCATAAGCCTGTTGCATCAGGTGGTCAATAATAGGTTTTGCTGCAACCCTGGCTATTTCGTCCCTGTTCTTATTGGTTATCACTTCTTCCCTCACTAAACCAGGGAATCAAAAAAGCTCGCCTGCTCTTCAACCTCAAAATCAACTAGCTGTTCGGCGATACACCCATTGCACTTAATGGTGGAGGCAACTTTAGCGATATAGAAGTGCTTGGCATACCTTCCCCGCCCCTCCCAGCGCTCATCATTGGTTGCCTCGTCCACGGTGAGTTCCAGGTCTGGGTCAGTGCATTCATCGGAATGCTCAAGCTCAAAGGATTCCGATACATCTAGGTTAGCCTCAGCGAGCTCCGTACCACACTCGGCACAGGTCTGGACCAGCCTGACATTCCCGGTAATCTCGCCATCACCAAGTTCGAGATCCGCCTCAGGCTCGGCCATCTCAACTGAAACAAAGCGGTTGCAATTAGGGCATCTTGGCATGGCCCTCCTTTTTCTCCTTAGCCAATAATTTATTACATTTGAGGCAGAAGGTTTGGACTATATCTCCTACTTCTTCTTTCCTTTGGAGAGTTACTTCCTGGCAATAGGGACACCAACCTAGTTCATCCCGAGGCGGCATCTATTGCCAAACACCTATAAAGAAGTGCTCTTCATAACCTCTGGTGCCCCTTAAAATGCCTACCAGCAATGGGTCTCTTCGGCGCCGAGGATGGGTATATTTGTCCTGAACCACACCAAAGTCATCAAATATGCCGGCTTCCTTTGCCTCCTTGAGTCTCACGAGTGTCTTGTAGTTCATCCGCTCCGAGCTCCACTCTATTGACGCATAATCAAACCGGGGGAATGGGATAAAACCTGCCTCCAGAGCACCTAGTCTCTTTTCCAGGAAAGCTATCTCCTTCTCAATCTGGGTTTTTACCCTGTGATGGCGCGTGGTGAGGGCTTTTATTCCCAGCTCTTCGGCAGCTTTTATGCATTCCTCAGTAGTCTCAAGGTCTCGCTTCGTTTGCTCCAGCTGTTCCTTGGTCTGTTCTATGAGCCCGGAGTGGAATTGAACTAACTGTAATATCGACTCTATGATGGGAAGCGGAAAAGTGCGAACCAGCTTAACAATAGCCTCCTCCTTGACTGGAATCACTTCAGTTCCCGCAATTTCACCGGTAGTCATTTCTGTCTCCTCCTTTACCTTTTTGTTAGTGTTTTGTTAGCGGGGGAACCTATATTCTGGCCTACTCATAGGCGTCCTCCAATTCGGCTACTGGCACTCGAACAAATGTATTGCCATTTTTCTTAACGGCATAAAGAATTTCACGCTCTTCTTTGAGACACTGACCACAAACAGAGGCTGACGCCATGCCGCTAGTTCCATCCAGGACGTTACCCCAGCTCGGGTAGTCCCACTTGGCACGCTTGTGGAGCATAATTATGGCTGCCTGCCTGTCAGTACCCTTGATGGTTTCATCACAGCAGCAACATGGCCAGCCAGCTAACCCCATGGATGCGATTTCCTCATCTGTGCCGCTGTCCACATCCTTGATAGCTATGGAGATGTGGTCCCACGACTCGGGGAAGTCTATAGCCTCGATGCTGATGGTCATCCCCTTCTTTCCTTGCTCGTACATGGCATCAGCCATCTTCTGAACTAGCTGCCCGACCCTCTCCAGATGGATGCCTCCCCAGCCAAGCCCTGGCTTTAGGGAGATTGGCTCATTTTCCAGCTGCCTATCTGCCATGTACTTGGCTACCGCTAGAGGAACAGGGATGCCGGGGTATCTCTCCGTGGCAGCCCTGATTTCTTCCTGGCTTACTTCTCCCATTAACTTACCTCCTCAAAGACCTCCCTCTCTTCCTTGGCCGCAGTAGGGGCAGTAATTCCAGGCCGGATTTACCGGGCTATTACAGTTAGCACAGAGTGCGGCATCATAGGTTGCCTGTCGCTCTTCGATTGGGGCACCACATTCGTAGCAAAATTTCACGGAGTGGTCGTCTTCAGGCCATAGAGTCGGTAGTGTGGGGTGCCCGTTGGGGCAATAGCGCTCAGTAATTGGCCTTGTTTCCACCTTGAACATTGGTCACCTCCTTAACCTCTTTGGTCCACTGGCTGGGGTGACTTTAGGCATCGCCCCTCATCTTTCTCCAATTGCTTCTGTCCTTACCTCTACCTTCTTCTTGACATAGACTACACCAGGGAATACCAGAAGGAGGGTGCCGGTCGTGATTAACCTCAACACCGGCTTTTCGCTTTTCTCCATAGCCTCTGTTTTTCCTAGCTCTCTTTCTCATTTCACCCTTCCGGCATCTAACCCTCCTCCATCATTTTTGCCAGCTCCTTCTAGGAAGAGGAGGAGCTGTCTCGGTTAGCTCAGCACCGTTGTCTTTCTTGTCAGCTACCACCTCAGTTTCGATACTTCCAAACCTGTCAGGAAGCAAAGGAGGAATAATATGGTTATCTCAAGCCCTATCATCAGTCTGTCGTCTCCTATTCTAAGAAGTCTTTTAGCTTCCGGCTCCGGGAGGGGTGCCGTAGCTTGCGGAGTGTCTTGCTCTCAATTTCGTAAATACGCTGTCTGCTGACTCCGAGCTTCCTGCCGACCGCCTCCGCTGTCTTAGGCTCCTTCCCACCTAAGCCAAACCGTAGCCTCAGCACCAGCTGCTCTCTTGGAGCCAAGGTCTCGAGAACCTCATTTATTTCTTCAACGAGCAGTGTTCTGCTTACCTCCTCAATCAGCGCTGTCTCGCCGTCATAGGCAAGCCTGAAACCCTGCGCTTCAGTAAGGGAGACAACCTCTGGTGCGGCCAGCTCCACCCTTCTCCGGGAGAAAACTCCGACTTTAATGGCGGACATGAGTTCCTCCGGAAAGAGGTAGTCAATGGGCTTCTCCAGGACACAGGCAATTTTGACCATCTCCTCCTCTGTAGGGACGGCTCTGAGGTTCTCGATGTCCCTTAGGTGTCCCCTAGACAGGCCAGCGGCTGCCGCCATGTCCTCACCGGTCATGCCGAGCTCCTTCCTGGCGCCAACAAGCCTAGCGTTGTGCGTTATGAGCCGGAGCCTGACCAGGCTAAGGTTTTCAATTTCCTCTGTTTCGGTTTCTCCAGGGTAGGTCTGTACTGTATCTTCCATCTTTCTTCGGTTCCACGGCGGTTCCGAGCTTAGACATGGTTTTTCTTTACCCCCAAATGGCGAAGGTCAATTACAATTGCCCCTTTTTTCATTGATACCTTGGCGCCCATGTCCTTTATGGCTTGGATAAAGCCTCGAACATCAGGCAACTTATCAGTTTTGATTGTCTTAGACAGAACCGTGATTTTAGGTATGGTCTCTATCTCCTTTCCTTCGATAGAACAGCTGAACCGGGCCAAATTGATAGGGAGGTTTTATGCTGGTGAGGATTTCACTGGCCTCGGCTGTGGTCAACTCTGGGGCATCAATCAGGATTTGTATCTCCTTATCCGGGAACGACTTTTGCTCACAGTCACGGATAGCCTGGATTAAGGCTCGCAATTCCTCTTTGGATAGCTGCTTGCTCTGAATGGTAACAGCAACTTCCATCCCTGTTCCTCCCATAGTGGATACTGGTCGAGATCCTGCTCCTTAAGGCCCGTCTCGATAATATCCCTGGTGGGCACCTTATAGGCGACCCCTGTGCTGGCACGAACCACCTTCTTAAATTCCCCAAACTCGGTTACAAGACGCCTCACTAGTTCTTGGTGGCACTCATCGGAGCAGGTCAGCTCTCTGCCTCCCTCATAATGTTTCCGGCAGATGAAGCATTTACGCATGGTCTTTATCTCTCCCCCCCGCAGCCGTCCCACTGTGCTTTTCCACCTGGTGACGGGCACACGCTGCCTGGAGACTCTCCGGGGTAGCTCCCGTCTGACTAAACCGGGCAACGAATTCACCCTCATGGTGCAGCTCTACAATGTGGTCATCGGGGTGTTCTAGGACAAAGCCCCGCCGGGCAAACTCTCCTAGTCCCTGAACCTGCGCTCGTATAATCATCAGTCACCCCCTAGCAGTTGTTTGTCAGCCTCTAGCCATTGCAACCGCTCAAGAGGGGTTAATTCAATCGCCATTGTCTTCTGCCTCCTTCTTGGTTAATATACGCTCGGCCTCTTTCAGTATTGAGTCCTTATCGAAGAGGCTCTCCTGAGCTGCGGCGTGAGCTGCCCGCAGTGGAGTGAACTTGCGGTGCTTCTTAATGATGTCGGTCAGGTTGAGCGTAGCGTATTTTTCGGTGGTCTTTATGTCGGCGTGCCCCATTATTTCCTGAAGAGAGCGCAGGTCGCCGCCCTCCACTAGGTAGTTCTTGCCGAAGGCATGACGGATGCGGTGAGGACCCAGCTTGGGCCCCTTGATACCCGCCTTCTCCATGTGCCGGCGGACTATGGCGTAGATCAGGTGCCTAGTGATTGGACCTTTGTGCCCGTAAAACACGTGATCATCTGGGCTTTTTGCGGCAAACCGGAGAAGGAGCCACCTTGTCTCATCAGAGATGGGAACTTCCCGCCAGCCCGTTTTGCCATGAACCACCACTGATTCCTGTTTAATGTTATGCTTGAGCAAGGAGCAAACCTCGCCAGCCCGCACTCCGTTGTCAATTATCAGGGTCAGTATCGCCCTATCTCGCGGCTCTTCAGCGGACTGAAGCAATCGCATCAACTCACTGGCTTCGAGAGTAGCCATGAGCGTCTTGGGGCGGTGGGGTGGTTTGATAGCGTCTATAGGATTGGGGAGCCTGTGGCGGCTACTAATGAACTTGAAGAAAGTCTTCAGGGCTCGGTAGCAGTCCCACCTTGTTTCCGGGCTACCCCGGACGGTTCCCAGGAACTCCTCAATCGGTTCGGGACGCCGTGGAAGGGTGGGGCAGGATTCAGCGAAGGGGAGGAGCCTGTCCTCATACCAAGAGATTGTGGCGGGGCTCAGGTTAGCCGCAACACGGCTGGCGATAAACTCCCGAAGTGCCAGCTCTGTCCTCATGATGCCTCCTTGCTAGAGACGTAACAGAGGTTAGCACCATTTCTGAGGACGCAAAACGGGAAAAAGTGTGGGGGGCTTCTGACCGATTATTCGGACTTTGGTGAGGGGTGGTAGCGGCCGACTCGAGCGTCAAAAACCGCGCTCTATCGGTCTTTGGTGGGGGCGACTTTAGTCCGATTTTTCTCGGACTTTTGACCGAGGCGGACCCTGTTCTTATAGTGGATTGGCGACCCCGGGGGGATTCGAACCCCCGATCTCCACCGTGACAGGGTGGCATGTTAGTCCGCTACACCACGGGGCC
>Ga0172363_10002619_pt1 | contig 14543 bp, 11 predicted proteins | sample LakKivs2_kivu2a2_FD_114541 | JGI IMG/M metagenome (GOLD analysis project Ga0172363, IMG submission 114541) | Sediment microbial communities from Lake Kivu, Rwanda - Sediment s2_kivu2a2 | ecosystem: Environmental > Aquatic > Freshwater > Lake > Sediment | place: Rwanda: Western Province, Lake... | reverse complement strand
TTACTTTAAAACCGGCTTTAGCTAAAATTTCCTGGACCGAAATCCAGGAGTCAGAAGAACCACTCCAGCCATGCAAGATTAAAATCGCAGGACCTTGGCCTGCAATTTTATAATTGATTTTTAATCCATTGATAAAAATTTCTTTTTCTTCGATCATCTCTTAATTTCTTTAAATGGCAAATATTTTTGTAAAACTTCTGGAACTAAAATGCTTCCATCTTTTTGTTGATAGTTTTCGATAAGGGGAATTAAAATTCTTGGTACAGCAATACCAGTATTATTTAGTGAATGAGCAAATTTAAGTTTACCATCTTTTTCCCGATAGCGAATATTTAATCGACGTGTTTGGAAATCAAAAAGATAAGAGTCAGAATGGGTTTCTCTATATTTCTCTTGTGAAGGAACCCACGCCTCAATATCATACCGCTTAACTTGACCGGGAGCTAAATCCCCTCCGCAACAATTGACTACCCGATAAGGTAAACTTAAGGCCTGCACTAATTCTTCTGAGTTTCTAAGTAGTTCTTCGTGCCATTTAATTGATTCTTTCTCATCATTTTTACAAATGATAATCTGTTCTGTCTGCCAAAATTCGTGAACTCGGAAAATCCCCTTGACATCTTTACCGTAACTTCCCACTTCTCTTCGAAAACCTTCAGAGATACCAACATATTTTTTGGGCAATTCTCCCTCATCTAAAATTTCATTGGCATGATAAGTCATTAAGGGAACTTCCGTTGTGCCAGCTAAGAATAAATCATCGTCTGTTTTATAGGCCTCTTCTCTGCCCTGGGGAAACATTCCTGTTCCTAACATCGCTAATTCCTTGACCATCACCATGGGTCTAAAGGGGGTAAATCCTTTTTTTATCAAAAAATCAAGTGACCATCTCAAGAGGGCTTGTTCAAATAAGACTGCTTCGTTTTTAATTACGTATTGTCTAAAACCACCAATCTTTGCTCCCCGTTTTAAATCTAAAAGGTCAAATGATTCCATAAGGGTAATATAATCTTTTGGGGGGAAATTAAATTTTGTTGGTTTGCCCCAATACTTTATCGGGACATTATCTTTGTCTGTTTTTCCATCTGGAACATCGGTGGCGGGAGGTATCGGAACTTGAAGCATTAAATTATTAAATTCTTGGTTAAGTTCTTTCAGATTTTGATTTAACCTATCACTATTTTTATCAAGTTCTTTCATTTGTAAAATTATTTTTTGTTTTTCTTTCTCATTTTTTGTCCCAGAAATTTTCTTTGAGCCCTTATTTTTCTGGGCTCGCATATCTTCCATGGCTTGTAATACTTCCCGCCTTTTTTTATCAATTTCTAAAAGCCGATCAATATCAACTTTAACCTGTTTTTTTCGGCAACCTTCTTTAACAATCTCTGGATTTTGACGAATGAATTTTATGTCTAACATATTTTTAATATAGCACAATTTTTATTAAGAAAAAAATCGGCCTTTGTAAAACAAAAACCCGTCTTTCATGTAAGGACGAGTTAGATCTCGTGGTGCCACCTCACCTCTGCAACCTATGTTGCCATAGATTGCCTCTGAGCCTTTCACCGATATTGGCAAAAGGCTACCTCGCTATAACGGGCGAGCCCGGAACAGGTTCACTGTGTAAAAACATATTTTCCCTGTCAGCTCCGGAGGGGAAAATCCTCCTTCAATGCTTTTAAAATTTTTAAATACTTATGAAATATATTAACAATTCAAAAAGGCTTGTCAAGAGCTATTTCGGCCGCATTGTTGGAAATAAAATCACTTCTCTCAAAGAATGGGAATCGGTTAATAAAGCCACTAATCTATCCATTCCCATTCCAAAACCGGCGGCAGGCGGCATTCCGTATTCTAAGGCTTCCAGGAAATCTTCATCTATTCTTTGAGCCTCTTTGAAGCCGGCTTTGAATAATTTTTCTTGTTCTTCAAATCTTTTTCTTTGTTCAATTGAATCATTTAATTCTGAAAAGCCTAAAGCCAATTCCCAGCCAGCCACAACCAGTTGAAAGGAAGCCAATTTTGAAGGATTTTCTTCAAAAGGTTTTGCTAAGGGGAAAGTACCTAAAGGCTGGTGGATTACAAAAGTTGGGTTCCAAATTTTTGGCTGACAATATTTTTTATAAATTTGGTCTGCAATTTCGGCTTTCCCTAAACCTTTTTTAATTTCCAGTCCGAGTCTCTTGGCTTCTTTTTTAAGAGCCTCTAAATTAATCTCTTCCAAATTTATTTTTGTATATTTTCTAATCAGTTGAGAAAATTCTATTCTTTGCCAGGGAGTTTTGAAATCAATTTTTTCTCCTTCGTACTCGATCCCCAGTCTCCCAAATATTTTTTGGAGCAAAACTGTAAACATCCTTTCTATAAATCTCATTAAATCTTTGTAATCAGCATAGGCCCAGTAAAATTCAAAATGAGTATAATCTGGATTGTGAAACCTATCCATCCCTTCATTTCGAAAAACTCTTCCAATCTCGAAAACTTTTTCAAATCCTCCAACCAAAAGCCTTTTTAAATAAAGCTCCGGAGCAATCCTCAAATATAAATCTACATCCAAAGCATTCAGATGGGTTTTAAATGGTCTGGCTTTTGCCCCTCCATAAATTGGTTGTAAAATCGGAGTTTCAACCTCTAAAAATCCTTCTTTTTCTAAAAAATTTCTAATTTCTTTTATAATTTTTGAGCGAATTTCAAGTTCCTTTTTAACTTCTGGATTGAAAATTAAATCTAAATATCTTTTTCTAAATCTTTCTTCAATATCCTTTAAGCCATGCCATTTTTCAGGTAAGGGCAATAAACTCTTTGCCAAAATCTTATAATCCGAAACTTCAATTGTTCTCTCTCCCCTTTTTGTTTTAAATAAAACTCCCCTAATCTCAATGAAATCTCCGATATCAAAATTATCTAAGAAAAATTGATATCCCCTCTCCCCTATCCTATCTTTCTTAAAATAGGCTTGAATTTTTCCTGTTCCATCTTCTATATGTAAAAATGTTGCCCCACCATGAATTCTCAAAGATCTAATTCTCCCAACCAAAATTATTTCCTTTTTTAATCGCGAAATTTTATTAAAATCTTCAAGAGCTTCAGCAATCTTATGAGTTCTTTTTATCTTTATTGGATAAGGAAAAATTCCAGCCTTTTCCATCGCCCTTAATTTATTTAACCTGATTTTTCTTAATTCATCTATCGTAGCCATAGATATTTTGATTTTAACTTATTTTATTTACCTTGAAAAGTACCATTCTAAGACTTCTTTGGCCACCGGCAAAACTGTTAATCTTTGTTCTAATTCTTTTTCCTTAACATCTTCAATTATTAGAGTTAAAACAATTTTTGGATCTTCGTAAGGAGCAAAAACTGTTATCCAAGTGTTGTAAAACTTCTCACCTTTTTTGGTAACCTCGGCTGTTCCGGTTTTTGCCGCCACTTTTACTGGCAGAGAATTTAAAATTACTGCCGAAGCAAAAGGAGAATTTTCTCCTGTCACCGCCTGTCTCATCCCCTCCCTGACAATCTGAAGATTTTCGGGGTCGATAAAATTGTTTCTCAGAATCTTCGGTTGAATTTCCTCAATAACATTTTTTTGGGCATCAACAATTTTTTGAATTAACTGGGGTTGAAATAATTTTCCGCCATTGGCAATAGCCGAGAAAGCAGTGGCAACCTGAATTGGGGTGGCAGTAATATATCCCTGGCCAATGGAGAGATTATAAGTATCGCCATCTCGCCAGACTTGATCCTCCTTTTTCTCAAAATAAGATTTTTTCCAGAGGGGGTCGGGAATTAAACCATCGGCTTCAGCCGGTAAATCGATATTCGTTTTTTTGCCCCAGCCAAAAAGTTCAAGATATTTTTTAATTCTGGTTGGGCCTAATCCTTCTTGCTCTCCGTATCCGCCTCCGACCGTGTAAAAATAGACATTGCAAGATTCAGCAATTGCCTTTCTCAAATCTGTCAAACCGTGGACTCGCCAGTCATGATATTTATAAACAATTTCCGGATTATAGACATTTTGAACTTCAATCAATCCCTGACAATTGATTTTTTTCTGAGGCGAAATTATTTTTTCTTCCAAAGCCGCTGAGGCAATGAAAGGTTTAATGGTAGAACCCACTGGATACTGACCAGAAATTGCTCGATCAAAGAGGGATTCATCAGGATCATTTAAGAGCTCTTGGATGGCTTTTGGATCTCCTTTTGAAAAAATATTGTTATCAAAGGGAGGGAGAGAAACCAGAGATAGGACTCCTCCGGTTTTTGGATCTAGGGCTATTGCCGCTGCCTTTTTCGCTCCAATTTCCGAAAGTTTCTTTTTTAATTCCTCTTCAATTTTTTTCTCTAAACCAGAATCTATCCATAACACTAAACTGTTTCCTGATTTTGGGAGGGAAACTATTTCTTTTGAAATAATATTTCCTTTTGCATCTTTTTCAATTCTTATCTGACCGGGATTTTTCCTTAATATCTCCTCATAAATCTTCTCTAAACCTTCTCTGCCGACGTAATCTAAAATTGAATAGAACTCCGGTTCTGCCCCTAACTCTTCTTTTTTAATTTTCCCCGTATATCCAATTAAGTGGGAGAAATTTTCCCCATCCACATATTCCCTGATTGAATTCTGGACTATTTGAAAACCCGGCAACTCATTAATCTTTGTTTCCAAAATAATCAAGGTTTGATAATCAAGATTCTGGGAAATTAAAATTGTTAAACCTTCGCTCTCTAAAATCTTCTTTTCAATATCTTTTAAATTTATTTTCAAAATTTGAGAGATTTCATTTAAAATTTTTCTCTTTTCCTCTTCTGATTCTGGGAGATCGTTTTTTTGGCAAATCAAGTCAAAAGTTGGGCGATTAAAAACTAACTGATTCAAATCTCTATCATAAATTACTCCCCTTTCGGCTTGAATTTTGCTAACAATAAATTTATTCTCCTCAGCCTGTCGAAGAAAATCTTTTCCTTCAATTACTTGAAGTTGAAACATTCTTAGAAAAAAGAGAAAGAATATTGAAATTGAAGAAATGAAAAATCCCCAAATAATCCTTTGCAAAATAGGTACTTCAAACTTTTTTTCCGAAATGCCAAATTCTATCTCCTTCTTTTTTGCCAGTTTATCTAATAAAATTTCGTGGGGTTCAATATCAGGGGCCCCCCGACTTCGGAATTTTTTAGAAAAATTGAACATGCTTTTTAAAAAGATACTTGATAAAAACTGAAATTAAAATATAAGTTAAGACATGAAAACCAATGAAATTTGGGGGAGTATCAGAAAAAATGTCTGAAAAAAATCCGCCAAAAAAGGCACAGATGAGACCAAAATTTTCTTTTCGATTTTCCAGAAGATTAATAAGAATTATTAAAATCAAAATTAGATTCGAGAAATATAAAGAAAAATGAATCAAAAAACTAGTTTCCAAGAGAGTGAGAAAATAAAAAAGGAGGGCAGAAAGGATAACTTTTTTTATCATTTTTTGAAATTGGTGATGATAAATAAGGATTCCAAATCTTTGATATTAATGGCTGGCTCAATTTCTATTTCTTGAAATGGTTCAATGTCCGATTTTTTAACTTTGATGATTTCACCAACCAAAAGATTTTTAGGAAAAACCCCGCCTTCAGCCGAAGTAAAAACCTTGTCTCCGGTAACAATTTCTTTTTCTTGGGGAATAAGGTCGAGAATTAATTTAAGATTACCCTTTCCTCTCGCCAGACCAAAAATATCTTTTTCGAAAACTTTTACGCTAAAAGAATTCTCTTTTGCAGTTAAAAGTTTAATTTCTGAAAAGTTTTCATAAACTTTTTCTATTTTACCTACCAAGGTCTTTTGTTGAGTAATGACCGGGGAGTCTTTTTCTATTCCATCTCTCGAACCTTTATTAACAAAAAGAGAATCTTGGGATATTTCTTTACCAATGATCTCACAAATTTTTAATTCAAATTCTTTTTCTAAACCAAAATTTAAGGCTTCTCTTAGTGCCTCATTTTCTTTTTTTAATTCTTCCAATTCTGTATTCTCAGTCAATAATTCCTGGTTTTTTAATTTAAGTTGTTCGTTTTCTATTTTTAAATTTTTGATTTCCAAAATTCCCTCAAAAAAATTGGAAACTCTTATTCCCTCTCTCCAGAGCCACTTTTGGATTGGCTCAGATATTAAATAAAAGAAATTTTTCACCCCCCTTTGAAAAAAGTTTAAAGAGATAATTAATAAAATTACCAAAATGATTACAATTAAAATTTTATTTTTTTTGAGAGAAAATCTCATCTTATTATAACTATTTTACCCAATTTTAATAAAAATAAAAAGGCGCTTTAGTGGCGGCGTCCTACTTTCTCGCCGAAGCAATATCATCGGCCTTGGGTTATTTCACTTCTCTGTTCGGAATGGGAAGAGGTGGAACAAACCCGGTATGGCCGCCACCAAAACGCCCTTTTAAAAATTTTTCCTTACACAACTAATAAACATCCTATATCGGAGAGGGGTGGGGAGAACCCCTCGGTTCTCCCCTCTAGGAAAATATTAAAAACCGAGGGTTTTTAAAGAGCGGTGTTAGCGCGATTGCCGAAGGCAATCGTCGCGTGCCGCGACCTAATTATGTAATATTAATGATCATTAATTGCTAGCCAAAAAACTTTTGCTCTATTAGTAGCACTTGGCTCAATCCCTTACGGGACTTACACCTGTGCCCTATTAAGGTCATAGTCTTTGACCGAGCTATGAGTCCTCATCTTGGGGTAGGCTTCGTGCTTAGATGCTTTCAGCACTTATCCTGACCCAACGTGGCTATCCAGCAATGCTCCTGGCGGAACAACTGGTACACCAGAGGTTGGTTCATCCCAGTCCTCTCGTACTAGGGACGACTCCCCTCAAGACTCGATGCCTGCGGTAGATAGAGACCGAGCTGTCTCACGACGCTCTGACATATTATCTTGTATTACTACAAGTATGGACTATATCTTCCCAGCAGATAATTTGTCAACTGGGCTGGCATGTTGTAGCAGTTTTTCTACTACCCCCTCATTTTGAGGAAGTCTCTACGGGGACAATTTTATATCTCATTAATGGAATAATGTAAGATTTTATCAGGTTTTGTAATTTTCTGAAATCTTTTCTAATAAACCTTAATCGCCAATTGCCTCGATCTTTATTAATTCCGGAATTTAAGTTAAATTTTTTCTTAAAGATTTTCTGTAAAATTTTATTTTCAGCGAATGAGAAATTCTGAGTATTCAGAATAATAGATTCTTTATCCAAGCATCCATCATCCATAATCCAAACTGCCAAACTCACTGGTGTTAAGATCTGAAAGATGTCTTTTGGCAATTTTTTATTTCCGTCTGGAAAGAAGTTCCGATAGAACTCCTTGAATTCTTTCAGTGTAAGAGTATGAAAGTACCAAGAATAATAATCTTTTTTATCTCGCGGATTTTTCCAAGAAATTATTTTTCTCGGAGGAGTGGCAACTAAATTCTTCAATATCTTATATTTCCAAAAGGCTAAATCTTTCTGCCTCCAACCGTGATGAATTCTTAATCTCGCACTGCCTTTTTCTGATCGACATTCTAATCTGCCATCTCCTAAAAGACACCCATTAATTACTTCTCTCTGGAATTGTGAGATAAAAAATTGTCTTCCCACGGTATCACCCATTGTTTTATTTTATCATAAATGGGCTTCACCGTTATTAGCCAGTTTTAGTTGGGCTCATATTTTACTTACCCAACTCACGGATCCTTTTAACCGGCGAACAGCCGGACCCTTGGAAGCTTCTCCACCTCCAGGATAGGACGAGCCGACATCGAGGTGCCGAACAGGGCCGTTGATATGGACTCGCGGGCCCTACAAGCCTGTTATCCCCAGGGTAACTTTTGGCTGATGATCTTCCCGTTTTCTACAAAAACAGGTCGGTTCACTAAGTCCTGGTTTCCCAACAGTTCGCGGTATCCCGCTCACTGTAAAGCCGGCTTATGCCTTTGCACATTCAGCAAGATTTCCATCCTTGCTAAGCCGACCTTTGAACGCCCTCGTTACAATTTAGAGGGCAAGTGCCCCACTTAAACTGCCCACCAGACACTGTTTCCCGAAGGGTTAGAATCGAGATTTTGAAAGAGTGGTGTTTCATTGGCGACTCTGTCTGACCCGAAAGTCAGACCTCAAAGTCTCCCACCTACGCTACGCATCCAAAACCAAAATTCAATATCTGGCTACAGTAAAGCTCCTGGGGTCTTTTCGTCTAGCCGCAGGTAAAGCGCATCTTCACGCTTATCGTATTTTCACCGGGCGCCTCGTTGAGACAGTCCCCTAGTCGTGAAGCCATTCATGCGGGCCGAAACTTACTCGACAAGGGATTACGCTACTTTAACACGGTTATGGTTACCGCGGACGTTCGCCTGTGGCTTCAAATGCTCAGCCGCTACGCGGCTTCGCAGCTACACAACGACCGACATTATTAACACACAAGTACTGGTCAGGCTTCAGCCCCTATACATCCTTTTTGGAGTTAAGCAGGGGCCTGTGTTTTAGTTAAACAGTCGCCAGGGGTACGTTTGTTGTAGCCTTGGTTCATCACCAAGGCAGTCCATATTGCGAACTTACGGACGCTTTTTTGCCGAGTTCCTTAACGAGGTTTCACCCGTTCACCTTGGTGCTTTTACACCAGCCCACCTGTGTCGGTTTGCGGTACGGGTCCGCCACCAATTTAACTTTTAAAAGGCTTTTCTGGGCAACCTAATTCCTGAAGCGGTCAGAAAAATCCAACCTAGAAATCCAGTAATCCTTTCGGGAATTTTGGCTGCGTCACCTTCTAAAAATTGGTGGGGGAGGGCCGGAATATTAACCGGCTGCCCATCGGGTACGGTTTTCGCCTTTCCCTTAGGTCCGCCTAACCCTTGGTCGATTGCCGTTGCCAAGGAATCCTCGGGCTTTCGGTGTCCGCCGTTTTCAGGCGGATTGCGGTTACTCATACCAACATTCTCACTTCTCAGCACTCCACTAAACCTTACGGTTTAACTTCGCTGCGCTGAGAACGCTCCCCTACCTCCTCACACCAAAATTTGGTGTGAGGGTCTTATCTTCGGTACTGAGCTTGAGTCCCGTTAATCTTCGGCGCAGGATTCCTTAGCTAGTAAGCTGTTACGCACTTTTTGGAGGATAGCTGCTTCTGAGCTCACCTCCTAGCTATCTGAGAAATCCCACTTCCTTTAAAACACTTAGCTCAGATTTAGGGACCTTAGATAAAGATTAAGGCTGTTTCCTTTTTGAGCTTGGACCTTAGCGCCCAAGTTCTGACTCCCCGCCTAAATTCCCCAGTATTCGGAGTTTAGTAAGTGTACCTGGATTTCTCCACGATACTCTTTCTAGTGCTCTACCCCTGGAGAATAAAATTTTGGCGGGGGCTAGCCCCAAAGCTATTTCGGGGAGAACCAGCTATTCCCAAGCTCGATTAGCTTTTCACTTCTTACCACAGCTCATCCCAAGATTTTGAACGGTCTACGGGTTCGGGCCTCCCCTCGCCTTTCGGCGAAGTTCACCCTGGCCATGGCAAGCTCGCTTGGCTTCGGGTCGTCACCCAACTTTTTGATACGCGCTATTCACGCTTGCTTTCGCTAAGTCTCCGTGGCAAAACCACTTAGACAAAAAGTTGGGAGCCACTCGTTGGTTCCTGCTCCAATAGGTACACCATCACCCCTTGCGGGGCTCTGGCTTTTTGAAAGCGGATGGTTTCAGGTTCTATTTCACCGGGATCACCTCCCTACTTTTCACCTTTCCCTCACGGTACTGGTGCACTATCGGTGAGGTTGAGTATTTAGCCTTGGCTGGTTAGTCCAGCCTGCTTCCCACCGGACTTTCATTTCCCGTGGTACTTAAGAAAAGAGACTAAGAGATTGATGGTTTTTGACTACGGGACTATTACCCTCTTTGGTATCTCTTTCCAGAGTATTTCGTCTAACCTTCAATTTTGTAACTCCTTCCAAAACTTTCTTTCGAAAGGAAAATTTTGGAACGTCTTTATCTTATCAACTGCCACTCGAAATTTCGAAATATCGATATATCGAGTAGCTCTGGGCTCTTCCCTTTTCGCTCGCCGCTACTAAGGGAATAAACTATTGTTTTCTTTTTCTCCGCTTACTAAGATGTTTCACTTCAGCGGGTTCGCCGTCCCATCATTCGACGGGACTGATTCTGCTTATCGCAGAATCAGGTTTCCCCATTCGGAGATCCCCGGATCAAAGGTTGGTAGCCACCTCCCCGAGGCTTATCGCAAGCACCCTACGTCCTTCATCGCCTCAACCTCCCAAGGCATCCTCCATCCGCCGTATGAGTAATTTTGGCTAGCAATTAATAATCACATATTGATTTTTCAAAGAACTTACCTTTTCTTTCAATCGGGAAATCAAAAACCGCCTCGACGAGCGGTTTCTAGTGAAAATCAAAATTTCACCAGAATTTAACCGCTTCTATTTAAAATCATATCAATTTCTTCCATACCTAGTATCAGTTTAGCAAACCAAAAAGATTTGTCAAGCCCCCACACCAATTTTGCCCCTGAGATTTATTTGCGGCGCGAAGGCAAATAGCCCTGCTCGCTATTGGAGCAAGCGCCGCGAAAGATTTGCAGGATTAAGTTGTAATTCAAAATTTATCTTGCCACTCCGATGCAAAATTTGGTGCGAGGGCAAGCCCTTAATTATTCAGAAATCTTCTTTCTCAAATCTTCGATTATCTGACTAGCTGCATCCTTTCCTCCCAAACCAAAAGATAATCCAAAAGCCAGAGCAATCATTCCAAAAAATGCCATGATCAAGGAATTAATTAGGGCCTGAGCGACACCCAATTGAACCAAGATTGCCAAACCAGCAAAAATATAAATTGCCCAGCGAACCATTCCTCCTAAAACACCAACATATTTCACTCCAATCTTTTGAACGCTTGCCCTAATAACCTTATCTAAAATATCAGCCAAAATGATGGCAACCAAAAGAATAGCAATAGCAACAATTAAATTGGGAAGCCAACCAACCAATTTATTTAACAAAACTGCAAACTGAGGAAATCCTAAAATCTCAACCGCTATAAGTAAGAAAACAATGACCAAAATCCACTTAAAAATCGCTCCAATAAATTCTGAAGGATCAACCCTTAATTCAGCTTTTTCTAAAGCCTCTCTCCAACCCATCCTTTCAAAGATTTTATTAAATTTTAAGCGAGTCAAAACTTCGGCCACGATCTTCCCTATTCCTAAAGCAATAAAATAACCAATGATAAAAACAATTATTGCTCCAATCAAATTTGGAATGAAATTCAAAAATCCTTGCCAGGTATTCTGAAGAGCTTGAAGAGTAATTGAATACCAATCAACGACCATATATTTTAATTTAAAAGTTATATTTTTTTGGTTCGACCTTTCTAAAAATTATACCAAAAACAAAGAGAGTTGTCCTGTGGAAAAATTATGGTGGACCCTGCCAGACTTGAACTGGCAACCTCCGCATTGCAAATGCGACGCTCTAACCATTGAGCTAAGGGCCCTTAGTGCGCGTGGAAGGAGTCGAACCTTCTACTTCCTCTTTATCAGAGAGGCGTTCTACCGCTGAACTACACGCGCAAGATAAATAATTCTTTTTTTACCGGAAAATTATTTACCTTCTTTTCAAATATTATATTTAATCCTAATTCTTTAAAAATTTTCCCCCATCCTTTTTCTGAATTAAAAGAGGTTTTGGTTGGGTTTCCAAAAAGTTTATCAAAAGAAATTCCGTGAAGCCAGCAAACCAATTTTGACAAAAATCCTTCAGCTATGTCTTCGTAGATAATGATTTTATCTCTGGCTACTTTTTTGGCTTCATTTAAAAGGGATATTGGATCTCGGCTGTGGTGTAAGACATAATTTATTAAAACAACATCGAAAGAATTTTTTTCAAAAGGAAGATTTTTGCCATCGATGAGTTTAAATGAAATATCATTGATCCTCCGGTCTTTAATATCTACCCCAAGAAGGTCTGCCTGGAAAAATTCTTGAAAGGTCTTCCCTACTATTCCTGAGCCACAGCCCAAATCTAAAATTTTAGAACCCTTTTTGATAAAATTCTGACAGTCCTGGCACATTTCCTTTGCTGCCTTTTCATAAATTTTGGAAACAATTCGGTAATAGTTCATTTATCGAGCTTCCACTTGTGGAAGCGAAGGTGGAGATGAAGTTTTAACTTCATCGACTTTTGGCTTTGCCAAAATTTCCGATTACTAACTCCGGTATTAACTTTTTAAAAGAAACTGAACTAATCTTTATTGAAAAATTATAATCGCCGCTATTTAAAATAAATTTTGGTTGATTTATTAAAGATTTATCAGTGAAAGTTACAAAGCCCCATAAATTTCCAAAGGGTGGTATCGCCCCAACCTTTACCCCTTTGAATTTATTTTTGATCAATTTCTCTGAAACCAAATCCACCTTTTTAGCTTTTAACAATTTTTTAATTTTTTCTTTATCTAAATTTTTATTTGCCGGAATGAGGGCTATTGTTAACTTTCCATCTGTTTTTAAAATCAGAGTTTTCCCAACTATTTTTTCTGGAATTTTCAAAGTTTTAGCTTTATCGAAAGCCGTATAAACTGTCCGATGTTTTAATATTTCGTATCTAATTTTATTTTTTTCTAAAAAGTTAATAATCTTTTTTGGTACCATACTTAATAATTTTACCAAAATTAAAAGGCCTGTCAAAAGCCAATTTTAATTTCCCATATCGGAGATGGGTCGGAAGAACCCTTCGGTTCTTCCGTGTCGGAAAACATGGCGGCTGAAAGCCGACCGCCAGAAACCGAGGGTTTCTGGAGAGCGAGCCCGAGAGGGCGAGCGACTAACTCAGTAATACCATTAGTTTCTTAGAGTTGCCCCGGATCGAGTTTTTAAGATGTCCGATCAGCATCTTAGAGTTAAAAAGAGAATTCTCACTTTTCAACCCTAGTCGACAACTTTTTTAATGAAGTGATCCACGAGCAGCTTCCGCTACCCGTGCCTTGTTACGACTTAGCCCCTCTTACTGAGCCTACCTTGATTCCCCTTTCGGGGCACTTCAGGTATTCCCAGCTCGCTTGGCTTGACGGGCGGTAGCGGGATAGATGAGTATCATCTTCCCACACCACTGGACGTACGGTTTTCCCGTATCCTAGCGGTTTCAGATCGATGTTTTTTCCCTAAACTCCGAATTTTACCTTGAAGTTTGGTAATTTCTTTTACTCCCTTCTTCGTAAGGTGTTCCTTGTTCATCCTTTTTTGAATGATTTTCTTAAAATACTGGAATGTTTCAGCTTTCTTTGCTTGTAAAGGATTCTTTTTAAAGAAAGGAATCAAAATCTCTGCAATCTCGTCTAATCGACTTACCTTATATTTTACATGAGGATACCATCCGTATCTTTCATACTTGCATTCGTAAATCTTGCCGCATCCTAACGTTTTTCGAATTCTTTCCAAAATTTCTCTATCATCGGCTCTAAGTTCAATTGAGAACTCTGCACGGCAAAAAATTTTATTTTTCATCGTTTCATCTCGATAAATACTTACCCAAAAACTTCCTTCACCATCAATAAATCCTGCAATATATTGTGGATTGAGCTTTTTAATCAATCGAATTTGTCCCTTCCCGAGCACATAAGGTTTTATGTGCTTGGTACTATGGACTCTCCTGACTTCTTGTAATCGCATAGAAATAAAATTACTTTTATCTTTTATCCTGAAGTTAGCTAACTTCAACTTCATTGTAGCTTCTTCCAAGAACAATTACAAGATCTCACTGGGTCATTCTGAAAACTTGTTTTCCATTTCGGCCTTCCGATTACTACAAATCTTTTTCTCCAGATGACTTCCCCGTGTACTCGACGGGTCATCAGATTTGTAGCCATTTAATGAAGGACTCAAACTAGAAAATGTCTCCCAGCCCTTCGGTTCTAATCTCGCGATTAAAACCTGCTGTTTGACTTCGTACTATCTGGAATTAGCACGATAGGATTTTACCTATTTTTTTCAGAACTGCCAGTCACTCGAGTACAAGGCTCAGGAACATATTCACCGTGACGTGGCTGATTCACGGTTACTAGCGATTCCGGCTTCATGAGGTCAGGTTGCAGACCTCAATCCGAACTGAGACCGCTTTTGATGGGATTAGCTCCGGATTACTCCTTAGCGACCCATTGTAGCGGCCATTGTACCACGTGTGCAGCCCAGGGCATCAAAGGGCCATGCTGATTTGGCGTCATCCTCACCTTCCTCCGCATTAGCTGCGGCAGTTTCTCATGACATCCCAGCTCCTTTTGAAGCCGGGTAAACATGAAATGAGGGTTGCGCAGGTTCCGGCATCTAAGCATGCGCCTCAAGGCACCTGCTGACGACAACCATGCAGCACCTGTGCCAGTGTCCTTGTGGGTAGTCCTGCCTTTCGGCAGAATTTCACTGGCATTTCAAGCCCTGGTAAGGTTCCTCGTTTGTCGTCGAATTGAGCCACATGGTCCACCGCTTGTGTGAGCCCCCGTCTATTCCTTTGAGTTTTAG
>Ga0172363_10002618_pt1 | contig 14544 bp, 8 predicted proteins | sample LakKivs2_kivu2a2_FD_114541 | JGI IMG/M metagenome (GOLD analysis project Ga0172363, IMG submission 114541) | Sediment microbial communities from Lake Kivu, Rwanda - Sediment s2_kivu2a2 | ecosystem: Environmental > Aquatic > Freshwater > Lake > Sediment | place: Rwanda: Western Province, Lake... | reverse complement strand
GGCAACCACCGCGTGCAGCGGTTCAGCATGCAGCTCGAGCCCGCGCCCTTCGCCGCCGGCTCAAGCTGCATCGGCCGGATCGATGCCACCGGCTGCCCCGCCGCGGGCACGGGCAACGGCGAGTTCACGTCGCCCTCGCTCGTGGCGGTCTGCCCGGGGCTTTTCTGCGTGGCCGACGCCACGGGGCGGCTGCAGACCTTCGCCGCGGACGGCCGGCACCTGCGCACGGTGGACCTCCAGCTCAAGGACGCCTGCGGCCTCGCCGTCGAGCCCGACGGCAGCGTCTATGCCGCCCGGGCCGGGTCGAACAGGATCGTGAAGTACGATGCCGCGGGCAAGCCGGCCCCGGCGTTCGGCGCGGAGGGCGTCGCAACGCTCGAGTGCTCCGAGGTATTGTCGCTCGCCGCCGCCGGCGGGAGGCTCTTCGCCTGCTGCCGTCAGCCGGACGCGGTGGCGGTGCTGGACGCTGCGGGGAAGCAGGCGGGGATCCTCGGACTGCCGCCGGCCGCCGGCGGGCCAGGGATGCCCGCGGGGATTGACGTGGACAGCCAGGGCGGCATCTTCCTGGCCGACGCCTGGGCGCAGCGCGTGGTGCGGCTGTCGCAGAGCGGCGAGGTGCTGTGGTCGGTGCCCGACGCGCGGCAGCCTGTCGATCTCGAGCGGCCGGTCGACGTGGTGCTGCAGCCGGGGGGCGGGCTATGCGTGCTCGACGGCGGGGCGGGGCGGCGCATCCTCGTGCTTGACGTCCTCGGGCGGCCGCAGCAGGGCTTCGGCGGCGGGGGCGTGCTGCAGTCCGACGAGCTGAAGAAGGCGGTGATGATCGACGCCGACGACCGCGGCGGCGTGTGGGCGGGCGACGCGGAGCGGGGCGTGCTGTTCGACGCCGGCGGCAACGCCCTGATGTGGAGCCTGCCGCCCCCGTGGGCGAAGGCGACGGCCGGCGGCATCACCTACGTGCCGCTGCAGGAGGCGGGCGAGTCGTTCATCGTCATCAGGGACGGTGCGGGAAGGGAACTGGCTCGGAAGGGGGGCACCGGCTCCGGCGTTGCGAGCCTCGGAGGGTGCCGGCCCGGCGGCCTCGCCGCGGCAGCGGGCGGGCCCGGCAAGCCGGACCGCATCTACTATGCCGACGCCGCCAACCGCCGCATCGCGGTCTTCCGTGCCGAGTGGAGCAGCATCAGCCGGGCTTTCAGGGAGCGGTGACCGGGCCTGCGGGGCGGCATTTGTGAATATTCTGGTAGTCGAAAATCGGTTTGTGTCTCATATTCGGCGAAAAATGAGACACAAACGAGTTTGTGACTATTCTGCTCAACACAAAATGCCGGATCTTGCCCTGACTTCCGCCTGAGCCCAGGCCGGACCTGGCCGAGCGCCTACCCCTGATCCCTCACCCTTCCGGATCGTCCCCGCCGTGCCGTGCTAGGCCGAGTTCCTCGAGTTTCTTGCGGAGCGTGGTGCGGTGGATGGCGAGCACGCGCGACGCCCGGGCCTGGTTTCCGCCGGTGCAGGCCATGATCTCCTGCAGCAGGGGCTTCTCCAGCTCGGCGAGGATGGAGTCGTAGGTGACGCCCTCGCCCTTTTCGGCGCGGGCGATGCGGCTGCGGGCGAAATCGCGCAGGAGCCTCTCGAGCTTGGACTCGGCGTCGGTGCCGAGGGGCGAGGCGAAGATGTGCTCGGGGAGGTGCTCGACGCCGACGAGCCGGCCTCGCGCGGCCACGCAGGCGTGCTCGATGGCGTTGCGCAGCTCGCGGACGTTGCCCGGCCAGGTGTAGCGGCGGAGGGCCGCCATCGCCTCGGGGCTGATCCCGGTGCGGCGGTGCGCCGGGACCTGGTCGAGGAAGTGCGCGACGAGCGCGGGCAGGTCGCCCAGGCGCTCGCGCAGCGGCGGCAGCGTGATCGACAGCACGTTGAGGCGGTAGTAGAGGTCTTCGCGGAAGGAGCCCTCGGCCACGCGCTCGGCAATCGGCTGATTGGTTGCGGCGATCACGCGGGCGTCGACCGTTATCTGCTCGGTCCCGCCGAGGTGCTGGAGCTTCTTGTCCTCGAGGAACCGCAGCAGCTTCACCTGGGCGGCGGTGCTCATCTCGCCGACTTCGTCGAGGAACAGCGTGCCGCCGTTGGCGCCCTGCAGGCGGCCGATCTTGCGCCGCACGGCGCCGGTGAAGGCCCCCTCCTCGTGGCCGAACAGCTCGCTCTCGAGGAGTGTGTCGGGCAGGGAGCCGCAGTTGATCGGCACGAAGGGGCCGTTGCGGCGGGAGCTGTTGAGGTGGATGCCGATGGCCACTTGCTCCTTGCCGGTGCCGCTCTCGCCCTGGATGAGCACGCCGACGTCGCTGAGGCCGGCCATGCCGATGCGCTTGTAGACTTCCTGCATGGGCGTGCTGCCGCCGACGAGGATGCGCTCGAGGGGGCCGGGGGCGGCGACCTCGCGCAGATCCTCGACCTCGCGGCTGCCAGCCGAGGCCTTGAGGGCGCGCGCAACGACCTCCCGTGCGCGGGGGAGGTCCACCGGTTTCACGAGGTATTCGTAGGCGCCCTGCTGCATCGCCTCGACGGCGTTTTGCATGGTGCCGTGGGCGGTGATGATGATCACGGGGAGGCGAGGATGGTCGTGCTGGATCCTCCGGAGGGCTTCCAGCCCCGAGATGCCGGGCAGGCGGATGTCGAGTATCACGAGGTCCGGAGCGCTCTCGGCGACCTGGCGGAGGGCGTCCTCGCCCGACGACGCGACTCGCGGCTGGTGGCCGTCGGTCTTGAGGAAGCGGCTGAATGCCGCACAGATCGATGCTTCGTCGTCGACGATCAGGATGTCTGCCATGGGCTTGTGCCTTCAAATGGGCAACCGGACGCGGAAGACGGTACCGACCGGCTTGCGGGTGAAGCCGATGGTGCCGCCGTGCTCTTCGACGATCTTCCTGCTCACCGCGAGGCCGATGCCGATGCCGCCCTCCCGCGTGGAGAAGAACGGCTCGAAGATCGCGGCGTCGGCCCCCTTGGGCACGCCGCAGCCGGTGTCGTCGAAGTCGACGGCGACGCCCGCGGCGTCGCGGCTCGTGCGGAGCGTGAGGGTGCCGCCGCCGGGCATCGCCTGCATGGCGTTGAGCATGAGGTTGATGGCGACCTGCTTGAAGCGCGCCCGGTCGAGCCGCACGGCGGGCAGCCCGGCGGCCAGCTCGCGGCGGACGGCCACGCGGGCGTGCTCGAAGCGAGCCAGCAGCACCGTCGCCGCCTCTTCGAGGACGGCGTTGACGTCCGACGGCTCCGCACGGAGCGGGGCCGGGCGGCTGTAATAGAGCAGCTCGTCCACCAGCAGTTGCAGCCGCTCGATCTCCCGCACGATCAGGGCCGGGCTTTCGTCGCCCGGGGCGGCTTCCTGGATGATCTGGGCGTTCATCTTCATCGAGGCGAGGGGGTTGCGGATCTCGTGGGCTATGCCCGTGGCCACGCGCCCGACGGCGGCGAGCTTCTCGGCCTCGAGGAGCTTCTGCTGCGACTCCTGGAGGCGGACGAGCATCCGCTGGAAGGCGGAGGCGAGGTGCCCCACCTCGTCGCTGCCGGTGCGCGGCGGGCCGATCGACGGCCTGCCGGCGAGGGCGATCGACTCGGCCCTGCCCGCGAGGTCGCGCAACGGCTTGGTGATGCCCCGCGTGATGACGATCCCCAGCACGATGGTGACGGCGGCCCCGGCGAAGGCGATGAGCAGCACCGGCCTTGCCGCGGCTGCCGAGGCGGCCTTCAGCTCCTCCTCGGGCACCAGCAGGCTCAGCCAGGAGCCGTCGGCGCCGACGGGCGAGCTGACCGGGCGGTAGACGGTGCCGGCGAGCGTGAGCCTGGCGGCCCCGGGCAACTGGGCGAGGTCAGCCGCGCCCGCGGCGGGCAGCGTGGAGGTGACCGCGCCGGTGCGGGCGTCGTGGAAGACGACGTCCTTGCCGAACACCGCCCTGACGCGGTCGAGCAGCCCGTGGCTGAGCGGCAGCCGGGCCTCGGTGACGAAGCGGGCGAGGTCCTGGGCCTGCTTGCGGGCGGTTTCCTCCTGCAGCCGCATCACAATCTGCGCGGCGAGGAGTGCCGTGATCGCGAACGCGACAGCGAACACGCAGCTCACGGGCAGGACGATCTTCCGCTGTATGCCGGAGAAGAAACGCACGAGGCGCCTCCCGGATCCACCATGTTGACAGGACTGCGGCTCCCGGCAATTATAGCCGGGAGCGCCGCGCGGAGGCAACGCTAAACCGGCTCCGCTTGACTCGCGGCCGGCGATGCGTAGAATGAATGCCTGCCCCGCCGCAGGCGGGCCAAGGCGACGATCCAGGAGAGAATCATGGCAAAGCTGCGGATGGCAATCGTGGGCGCCGGCGGCATGGCAAACATGCACGCGGGCGTCATCCAGAAGATCGAGGAGGTTCAGCTCACGGCCGTGGCGGACATCAACGTGGAGGCGGCCCAGCGGCTGGCAGCGAAGCATTCGATCCGGGCGTACGGCGACCACAAGGAGCTTCTGAAGAAGGAGAGGCCGGACTTCGTGCTTGTGGTGACGCCGCACCCGATCCACCCGGTCATAACCGTCGATGCCTTCAAGGCGGGTGCCCACGTGCTCAGCGAGAAGCCGATGGCGTCGAACCCGGCGGACGCGGACCGGATGATCGCGGCGGCCGAGAAGCACGGCAAGCTGCTGGGGGTGATGTTTCAGCAGCGGACCGAGGCCCCGCGCCGCAAGCTGCGCGACATGGTGCAGGGCGGCGAGCTGGGGGCGGTCTACCGCGTCGAGATGGTGTCGACTTGGTACCGCTCGCAGGCCTATTACGACAGCGGCACGTGGCGCGGCACGTGGGCGGGCGAGGGCGGGGGCGTGCTGCTGAACCAGGCCCCGCACGACCTCGACCAGTTCGTGTGGATCACGGGCGTGCCCGCGGAGGTCGCGGGCGTGGTCGAGACGCGCCTCCACAGCATCGAGGTGGAGGACTCGGCGAGCGCCCTGGTGCGCTACGCCAACGGCGCCCGCGGCTACTTCCACACGAGCACGGTGGAGCAGCCGGAAGTTTACCGGCTGGAGATCTGCGGCGACAGGGGGAAGGTGCTGTTCGACGGGCGGACGATCCGGCGCTGGACGCTCCCGGCGGCGATCTCGGAGGTCACGAGTTCGACGAAGGAGTCGATGCCGGCGTCGGGCGCGAAGGAGGAGGTGGTGGAGGTGCCGGCCGTCCCGGCCGGGCACGGCGAGATGACGCGGGACTTTGCGAAGGCTATCATGGAGAACCGCCAGCCGCTGGCGCCCGGGCGCGAGGCGATCGTGTCGCTCGAGCTTGCCGCGGCGATGATCCTTTCGAGCCACCGTGCCAGGCCCGTGAGCCTGCCGCTGAACCGCGGCGCCTACAGCCGCTTCTTGAGGGAGAAGTGCCGGACGAGCCGGTTCAAAGGATGAGAGGAAGTTGCGGGCGGGGATCGAGGCGGGACCGCCGAGCAAGCGGTAAGCCGAGTTCTGTGACGGGCCGGCGCGCCCTTGGGCGTGCGGCCCGCGCGGCCATTCCTCTGGGGTGCGCCTCGCGGTGCGCCTCGTAGCGGCCTACCCGGAAGTCGATAGCGAGCCGGGCCGGCTCATGCTTCCCTATTTGGCCTTTCTCCGGGCGGGGTTTGCCAGGCGGCGCGGTTGCCCGTGCCGCCGGTGAGCTCTTACCTCACCATTTCACCCTTACCGCAGTGCGGCGATGCCGCGCGGCGGCGGTGTGTTTTCTGTTGCACTGTCCCTGGGATCGCTCCCGGTGGGCGTTACCCACCGCCCTGCCCTGCGGAGCTCGGACTTTCCTCCACCGGCGGCGTGGCCGCAAGGCGGCCGGCGCAGCCGGCAGCGGCCGCATCGCTTGCTCGACGGTTCCGCTCACGCATTGTTTTCGAGGTAGATGATCCTCGAGCACGTCTTGCAGTAGATGATCACGTCGTTCTTGAGGAGCTGCGCCTGCACTTCGGGCGTCACCTTCATGAAGCAGCCCTGGCAACTGAGGTCGACGACGGGCACGACGGCGGTGGTGCCGCGTTTCTGAAGGATGCGCTCGTACTGGTGGAGCAGCTCGCGCGGGATGGCGGCGGCCGCGTGTCGGCGCTCGTCCTCGACCTGGCGCAACTGCTGGCCGATCTCGTCCTGCCGGCTGGAGATTTCGCCGCGGTGGTCCTGCTGGTCCTCCTCGGCGAGTTTCTTGCTGTGCCGGGTCTGCTCGATGGCGTGCTGCTGCTGCTCGATGCTGTCCATCACCAGCAGCAGTTCGTCTTCGATGCGGGCGACGTCGGCCTTCTTGCCGGCGATCTCGGAAAGGACGGCCGTGTATTCCTTGTTGGTCTTGACGGCGCCGAGCTGGGACTCGAACTTCTTGATCTCGCCCTCGATGCTTTTGAGCTCGAGTTCCTTGCGGTCGTAGCGGCTGCGGAGGGTCTTGAGTTGGCCCTCCGAATCCCGCAGGGCATCTTCTTTCTCGTGCACTGCCTCCTCGAGCTTCCGGAGGCTGTTTGGCAGCTCCTCGTGTTTCTTGCGCATGCTTATCAGCTTGCAGTCGATACGATGGAGCTTCCGGATGTTGTCGAGGTTCGTGTTGGTGCTCATCAGCTCCTTACCTGCTGCCGAATCCTTCGATGAAACTCTCGAGCTTCCTGCTGCGGACGGGATGCTGGAGCTTGCGGACGGCTTTGGCCTCGATCTGCCGGACACGCTCGCGGGTGACCTTGAACTTCTGCCCGACTTCTTCGAGGGTGTAGGTGAAGCCTTCGCCGATCCCGTAGCGCAGCTTTATGATGTCGCGTTCACGCTCGGTGAGCGTGTTGAGCACCGCGTTGATCTTGTCGCGCAGCATCTTGTGGCCAGCCGCGCTGACGGGGTTCTCGGCGGTCTCGTCTTCGATGAAGTCGCCGAAGTAGCTGTCTTCGCTTTCGCCGATGGGCCGGTCAAGGGAGATCGGGTGCTTGGAGATTTTCATCACGCGGCGGGTCTCCTCGACCGGGATGTCCGCCTCGCGGGCCAGCTCTTCGATGCTGGGCTCGCGGCCGTTCTCCTGGATGAGCCGCTTGCTGACGTTGCGCAGCCTGCTCATCGTCTCGATCATGTGCACCGGGATGCGGATGGTGCGGGCGAGGTCGGCGATGGACCTCGTGATGGCCTGCCGGATCCACCAGGTGGCGTAGGTGGAGAACTTGTAGCCGCGCTTGTATTCGTATTTCTCCACGGCCTTCATCAGCCCGGTGTTGCCTTCCTGGATGAGGTCGAGGAAGCCCAGGCCGCGGTTGCGGTACTTCTTGGCGATGGAGACCACCAGCCGGAGGTTGCCGCTGGAGAGCTTGCGCTTGGCGACCTCGTACTGCTCGTGCTTGACGCGGATCGCCTCGGTCCGGCGCCACAGGCTGTCGAGGTCTTCGCCCGCCAACAGCGTGAGCTCGCGGAGCTGTTCGCTCATGTGGCGCAGTTGGCCGTTGTTCTCGCCGTCCTGCCGGAGTTCCTCGGTCCGTTTCGAGAAGTACTCCATGCGTGCGCGGTGCTCGTTGAGCCGGTCGATCATGGGCTGGATGCGCTTGCCCGCGAGGCTGAGTTCCTCGAGCAGGGCCACGGCCCGGCGGCGGCGCTGCGTGAGGCGTGCGAGGGCGCGCCGGCGCTCGCCGTCGCTGCTGCTGGTCATCACCTGCAGGTAGTCCTGCCGGTTGCGCTCGAGCATCGCCGTGAGCGTCTTGAGGTTTTCGGGCAGCTTCTTGTGGAGATCTTCCTTGGTATTCTCGTCGGTGCCGAGGGCGTTGAGGGTGCGCTCGAAGGGCGCTTCCCCGCGGTCAACGTCCTCGAGGACGCCGATGGAGGTCTCGATCGACAGGTCGGACTCGAGCACCAGCGTGCGGAAGTCCCGGCGGGTCATCTCGATCTTTTTCGCCAGGAGGATTTCCTCCTCCCGCGACAGCAGGGGGATCTCCCCCATCTGCGTGAGGTACATGCGCACCGGGTCGTCGACGCTGTCGAGCTCTTCATCTTCGAGTTCGTCGAAGAAGTCGCCGTCGCGGCTCTCGAGGGCCTCGCGCTCTGCGACGTCGGATTCGTCGATGAGGTCGATCCCCAACTGGTCGAGCTGGACGAGGATCTGATCTATCTTTTCCGGCGACACGGTTTCTTCGGGGAGGATGTCATTCAATTCCTCGTACGTGAGGAACCCCCTCTCTTTTCCCCGATCGGTGAGGAGCTTCATGGTGTCCTCAGGCTTGGCCATCTGGTCCTCCTCGGATGCTGTATTTACCCAGATATTCCTGCTCGAGCCGTTCCACCGCTTCCTGGTTGCCTTCGCGTCCGGCAGCGAGCAGTTGTTTTCGTATTTCAAGTCTGCTGCGCCGGGTGCGTTCGGCCTTGAAGCGTCCCAGGCAGCCGTCAAACCGCCCCCGGTAGTCGGAGGCTCCTTCAGTGTCGTTCACCAGCTCCGCCAGCACTTCGGCGGCCGGAGTGTCGGCCAGCCGCGCGTGGAGCCTGGCAAGCTCCAACCTGCCCTCGCCGTCGAGGGCGCCGATCCCTGCTTCGAATATCGCCCGCAGGTCGCGGTGGCTGTAGTCGTCCGCGGCGGATTCCTTTGCGAGCTCGGCGAAGAGCTCGGGCGCCTGCAGGCACACGCACAGCAGCTCGCGCTCCATCGGGGGCAGCGGCTGGCGTTCGGCCGGGGTTTCGGGCCGGTCCGGCCTGCCGCGGCCGGAGGCGGCCAGCTCGGCAAACCGCCGCCGCGCGGACGCTTCGGGCACGCCCAGCTCCCTCGCGATCAGCAGCGCCACGGCGTCGAGCTGCATCCCGCGCTCGATGACGTTTGGGATGCGCGCCACGAGCCGCAGCACGTCGTCGGCTATCGCCGCCACGCGCTTCGCGTCGAGCGGCGCCGCGGCTTTCGCGGCACGGAGCTTGAACTCGAACATCCCGACCGCGCCGGCCAGGCACTCGCTGAAGACGCCCGGCCCCGACTCCACCAGGCAGTCGCACGGGTCCTTGCCTTCCGGCAGCGTGGCGACGGCCGTGTCCATCTCCTCCTCGACGAATACCTCGAGGCTGGAGTCGGACGCCTTCTGGCCGGCGGCGTCGCCGTCGTAGACCAGCGTGCAACGCCGGGCGTAGCGCTTGAGCAGCCGCACGTGCTCGCGTCCGAGGGCGGTGCCCAGGGTCGCGACCACGTTGGCGATGCCGTGCTGGTGGGCCATGATCACGTCGGTGTAGCCCTCGACGACGACCACGCACCCGCTGCGGATGATCTCGTTCTTCGCGAGGTTCAGCCCGTAGAGCAGCTTGCCCTTGCTGAACAGCGGCGTCTCCGGAGAGTTGATGTATTTCGCGGACTCGGCGGGGTCCAGCGACCTCGCCCCGAAGCCGACCACCTTCTCCTGGTTGTTCCAGATCGGGAACATCAGGCGGTTACGGAAGCGGTCGTAGAAGCCGCCGCCCTCCCTGCTGATGATCAGCCCGGCCGACGCGAGCGTGGCGGGCTCGATGCCTGCCGAGCGGGCTTCCCGCAGGAGACCGTCCCATCCCGGCGGCGAGTAGCCCAGGTGGAAGGCCTTGATGCTTTCGGCCGAAATCCCGCGGCGGGCGAGGTAGTCGCTGGCCTCGCGGCCGGCCTCCGAAGCGAGGCTCTTCTCGAAGAACCTCATCGCCCGGAGCATGATGTCAAAGAGGTGCTTGCGCTTCTCCGGCGATCCCGCGCCGGAGCGTTCGATCCGTATGCCGCAGCGGTCGGCGAGCAGTTCCACGGCCTCGGGGAAGGGGACCTTTTCCATCTCCATCACGAAGCCGATGGCGGTGCCCCCCTTGCCGCAGCCGAAGCAGTGGAAGCTCTGCCGATCGGGAGACACGTGGAATGACGGCGTCTTCTCGTGGTGGAAGGGACACAGGGCCACGAAGTTCCTTCCGGCCCTCTTGAGCGGGAAGTATCGGCCGACGAGGTCGACGATGTCGGTGCCTTCCAGGACGCGGGCAATCGTTTCTTCCGGGATGGAGCCGGCCACGACGAACCACCTTGCAGAGGGCGCCCGTCGCAAAGCCGCCGAGCGCGTTCAATCCATGATCGAAAGGCGATTCTCCGCCAAATCACTAAATTATAACACCAGAAGCCTGCCAAGTCAAGGAAAGCACGCGGCTTTTTTACAATATACTACACAAATCGGTGCGGGAAGTCGGCATGGCAGTCGGCATGCTTGCAGTTCTGCGTTTAATAAACAATTCCCAACTGCTTGAAGTTCCCGCTGGCTGCGCTGCGGCCCGCCTTCCTGCCGTGGGCTTCCCTCGCTGTCCCCAATAATTAGACGTACGCCGTGTGGGAAAAGTTCACACTATTCTCGTCGGAACAGGGCGGCGGGACGCGGGCTTCCCGGGAAGGAGCAGGGGGGCACGGGAGGTTTCGCGTACACACGTTCGGCGGGGCCGGGGGGCCCCGCCGAACGTGCTGGGTAAGGAGCAGATTCTTTCGACAGCGATGATAACGGCCGCCGCCCGGGCGACTTGAGCGTTTCTTCCCGGCCTTCATCCCGCTACGGCAGGAACTTCTCGGGCTTGGCGAGCTTCTCCGGGAGGTAGACCTCCAGCACGTAGTTGAGGCCGTGGGCCGCGAAGGCCTGCTGCTCGACCCTCTTGCCCATCTTGATCATCGTGTTGAGGGCGTCCTGCCACTGCTTGTAGTGGAGGATGAAGGGGTCGTTCTTGAGGGCGTCCTCAGCGCGCTTGATGTCTACGTCCTTCAGCGGGTGCGTCGGGAGGTCGTAGTTGTCGATGTCGTAGGGCGTCACGCCCAGGAAGGTGGCGTTGGGCACGCAGAAATATTTGTTCACGTGTGCGGCGTTGCCCGAGCCGACCTTCAGCGTACGGTAGATGTTGCAGATGCCGTAGGGGTCGCCGTCGACGAAGGCGTAGACGGGGATCTTCTTCGCCTCCGCCAGCAGCCTGATGAACCGCCGCGTGGCTCGCGTGGGCACGCCTCCCATCGAGATGAGAATGCAGTCTGCCGTCTTCCAGAAGCTGTGCTTGACGAGGCGCTGGAAGGCCCCGGCCGTCTCGATCGCGAGGATGAACTTCGCGTCCGTCTCGAACTTCAGGTGCTCAACGTCGATGGGGATCGAGTATGCCCCCGAGCCGAACTTCGTGCAGTCGATCCGCAGCGGCTTGCCCGTCTCCTGGTCGCGGTCGATGATGAAGAGGTTGCCGGCGACCTCGCCGCCCTTCTCCTCGGGGATGAAGCCGAGCTGCTCGCGGTTGACGTAGAACATCGCCTCGATGTCGTCCATCACGGTGTCGGACTCGGGCTGCTCGTCGAAGCGGGCATCGCCCCAGTTCTTCGAGATGTAGTAGACTTCCCGCTTCGTGGCGAAGTCGTCGGTCTCGACCAGCCGCTTGGATTCCGACATCATCCGCAGCGTCTGTGCGAACGACTTGACGGTGTTGTAGGTGAGGGTGCGCACCTTTTTGCCGCTCTCGATCTCGAAGAAGCCGATCTTCGGGCTGTAGCGGACGTTGTTGAGCGAGCGGATCGGGAAGCTCATCGAGGGCTTCTCGCCGCCGAGGATTTTCGTGTATACCTTGCGGGCGCTGTCTTTGATCTTCTCGGGGACGTCGACTTCCAGCCTATCCGAACCTGATTCAGTTGCCATGGTTATGTCCAGTTTTTTCATCCAGAGATTACACAGATTACACAGATGAGGAACGTTTCCAGGCATTTCTCCTGAATCTGTGCAATCTGCGTAATCTGTGGATAGATTTCTTTCTTATCCCTTTCTGCTTCTTTCCAGCATGTCCGTCAGCGTCGCCACCACCTTCTCTTCCTGGGAGTCGCTGAGGGTGAGGATCTCCTTGAGGGCGATGCCGATGTGCGGGATGTATTTCTCGATGTAGGAGCGCTTGCGATCCTCTTCCGCCACGCGCTTCTTGCGCCGGAGGTGCAGCCCCAGCCGCCGCCCGCATTCCTGCAGCGCCAGCCGGATTTCCTTGACGATCTCCGGGTAGTGGGCGATGGCCTCCTTGCTCTCCGAGGTGAACGGCACCCACACCGACGCCACATGCACGAGGATCAGCACCGGGCCGACCGGCAGCGACCCCGCAGGCTGCTGCAAGCCGTAGCCCTTCCACGAGGTGGCGGTGATGGCCTTGGTGATCACGCACGCGCCCTGCTGGTGGAGCAGCGGCACGCGGTTGGCCAGCCGCACCACGCGGGCCGGCTTGTCGGCGTCGAGCTCCTTGCCGCCCCAGGCAAGCCCCGCCTCCACGAGGAACGGGTTGCCGCGGTAGACGGACGGCGAGCGCGTGACCGCCGTGTAGAACTCGGCCCCGAGCATCTTGCGGATGCTGGCCTCCACCAACGCCTCGCCGATGGGGCAGACGCAGTCGGTGGGCGGGTTGTTGATCTTCACCAGCTTGACGGCCTTGAGGATCTTCTCGGCGGCTTCGCGGTCGATGTGCGACGGCCGCATTGTGGGCGAGAGGCCGGCTTTCTCGCAGATCTCGGCCGCCACGCGGTCGCTGACGCGCGAGAACTCCTCGTGCAGGAAGCCCTTGAGGTTGCGGGCCTTTGTCGACGACGCCATCTTCAGCAGCGTGCCCAGCTCGATGCCGTAAGGGTGCGGCTTGATCTCGCGGGGGTCGGGGGGCATCTCCTGGCAGATCCGCGGGAAGATCACCTGCGGCGAGTCCGGCGGCAGGTAGCTGATCTGCACGTGCGGGTTCGCGATGGACGTCTGCAGGAGGTACTCCTCAACGCTCTGGCGGCCGCGCTGGTACTTGGCCTCGAGGTCGATCACCACGCGCGTGCCCGTGTGCGAGTTCCAGTCGACCTGCTGCTCCACGAGGATTCTCGGGGTGTTCTTCTGGGTGTCGAGCACCAGCTCGCAGTAGTGGGCGGGCTTTGCAGGGCTGGGCCGCGACGTGATGCAGATCGGCCGGCCGGTGGTCAGTTGCCCGTACATGCCCGCGGCGGAGATGCCGATGCCCTGCTGGCCGCGGGACATTTTCAGCCGGTGGAACTTCGAGCCGTAGAGGAGCTTTGCGAAGATGTTGGGAATCTGCTTGGGGACGATCCCCGGGCCGTTGTCCTCGATCACCACGCGGAAGCGGTCGTCGGAGCCGTCGATGGGGTGGATTTCGACCTTGACATCGGGGAGGATGCCGGCCTCCTCGCAGGCGTCGAGCGAGTTGTCCACCCCCTCCTTCACGGTGGTGAGCAGCGCGCGGCGGGGGCTGTCGAAGCCCAGCAGGTGGCGGTTCTTGGTGAAGAACTCGGCGATGGAGATTTCGCGCTGTTTTGTGGCGAGCGTTTCGGCGGTTGCTTTCTCGGCTTTGGCGTTTCTGGCCATTCCAACTGCATCCTGTCTATCGGGGGCGGGCGAGATCGCCCGCGGCGAGGCTGAAGCGGCCCGATGCGCCGGATCCCGGCGCAATGGCGCCCGTGCGCCCTGGAGTTTCTGCGCCCATCAATCTCTTTCGTCAGAACAGGCGGGCGTCTTCATCAAAGTCTGGTGCGGCGCGGGGCCGCCGGGCCACCATCTGTGGTGTATCACCCCATCTTAGCTGGAATATGTGGATGTTTCAAGGGGAAACAGCCGGCCACGCCCCCCCGGCTGCTCGACACGCCATGGCGGCGCCGGCGTGCTCACGCTTGAAAGCCCCGCGCCCGCCGGCTATAATCCCGCCGTTCCGGCGCATTTCCGAACCTGACAGAGGAACAGGCGATGCCGTCACATCTGACCACAATACTCCCCGGCCTCTGCCGCTGGACCTCCTCCGTACAGGGGCCGCAGCAGCCGGTCAACTCCTATATCCTGCGCGCCGGGCGCCGCACGGTGCTGATCGATCCCGCGGCCGACCTGAGTCCCGAGGCCGTCGGCGGGCCGGTCGGCGACATCCTCGTCACGCACTTCCAGCGCGAGAACGCCGCCGGCTGCGCGAACTTTCCCGGCGCCCGGGTGCACGTGCCCGAGGGCGACGAGTACCTCGCCGAGGGCGCGGAGCCGTACTCCAGGATCGTCACGCCCTGGCCCCCGCCGTGGGAGTGGGAGACGCGGGGCGACTACCGCGGCCACCTCGCGGGCGCCCCCAACGAGCGCCCGCCCGAGATGCCCATCGCCCTTGCCGAGCCGTTGCGGGCCGGGAGGCGCGTCGTCGGCTGCCGCGTGCTCGCGACGCCCGGCCACGGCAAGCACGCGGTGACGCTGCTGGCGGACGTGGAGGGGAAGCGCATCGCGTTCTGCGGGGACCTCGTCTGCGGCGACGGCCGCCTCTGGAACTGGTTCGACAGCGAGTGGGACTACGGCCTGCAGCGCGGCCCCCGGTCGCTCGCGGCGTCGGCCGCGCGGCTGGCTCGCGCGAAGCCGGACCTCCTCTGCCCGGCGCACGGGCCGGTGGTGCGCCGGCCGGCGGCGGCGCTGGCCAAGCTGCGCGAGCGGCTGCAGGCGGTGCTGCGCGACGATGCCGGCGCGTGGGCCGCGCCGCCGTTCCCGGAGAAGGACAGCCCCGCCGACGGCTTCCGCGAGGTGCTGCCCTGCCTCCACCAGTGGCGCACCGGCAACTGCAACGTC
>Ga0172363_10002617_pt1 | contig 14549 bp, 9 predicted proteins | sample LakKivs2_kivu2a2_FD_114541 | JGI IMG/M metagenome (GOLD analysis project Ga0172363, IMG submission 114541) | Sediment microbial communities from Lake Kivu, Rwanda - Sediment s2_kivu2a2 | ecosystem: Environmental > Aquatic > Freshwater > Lake > Sediment | place: Rwanda: Western Province, Lake... | reverse complement strand
TAAGCCGGAAAAGTCAAAAATCTCCGAATTTCCCCGTTTTCTATCTTTGCAAAAAATCAGCGATCGCTGTTTTTTTGCAAAGATAGAAAATCAGGCGCGGCAGGGTGTTGACAAAACATTAAGGATGGGCATATAATAAAACAAAGTAAAAGGTCATATTATAAAGAAAAAAAGCAATCAGCAGCAATTAACAGAAAATATTTTATTTTTTTAAAATAAATAGTGAAGTTAATTTGTGGGCTGTTAGTTTTTAAACATCGTGGATTCTAACGAACAAAAAGACGGTGATTTTCAGAGAAAAATGTTCCAGGGAAACTGGAAATGCGCGGAATGCGGAGCTGAAATAACCGAACTTCCTTTTGAGCCGAGACCCGGATCAGAAGTATTCTGCCGCGAGTGCTATCGCAACAGAAGGCCTCCGAGAAGGGATTTTTCTCGCTAAGGCAAGAACTTGAAATCACGCTTTCTTTCGGGAAAGCGTGATTTTGTTTTTGGCGCGGGAAATTGTATAATTAATAAAACGATGAAAAAGATACTGCTGTTTCAGTGCCTAAGCTGGTATTTCATAGATTGTCCAAGGGAAATCCTCGGCGCTTGGAGGAATTTTCTTTTGTTCGGTTTGGATTATTTTTCTATTCCATTGCTTTTTAAAACGTTTTTTTCCCACTGGAGAAGGGCTTATGTTCCTTACGGCAGGGGCTTTAGCCCATCCAGGTATTTTCAGACCTTTGTTTTTAACCTGTTCTCAAGATTGGTGGGCGTCGTTCTAAGGACTTTTTTCATCGTTTTCGGCGCGCTGATTGAGATCGTCATATTTCTTGCCGGCCTCGCCATTTTTCTGGGGTGGCTTTTTTCTCCGATTCTGCTGGTCGCCGTCTTTATTTTTTCCCTTAGATTAATTTTTACCTGAAGCTTATTTTAAATGATCGGATTTAACCTAAAAAAAACGCCGGTTTATTCCAGCCTCAAATGGGAAAGTTTTTTTCCGTTTCGTTTTGCCAAGATTTTCAAGAGGATATTCCTGCTGATATTCTTGGCATTGTTTTTGGCATTCGCTTACGGTTTTATTCCGGGGAGATTCTCAAGAGAGCTTTCGCGCCTTCTCTTGGGTCTTAGCTTGATTTCTTTTGAGCTGCTTTTGTGCTTTTGGACGATGGAATGCTTCGCGGCGTCAAAGTTAAAAAAAAGCGAGCCAAAGGACAGTATAAAACAAGCTCTTTTGAACCCTCGGCAATACAATCTGGCGCAATTTTTGGATTTTGAAGCGGCAAAGGCAGTCAGTTCCTGCTTGAAATACAGCCGCCCTCTTTTTAAGAAGAATATCCAGATTAACTCCAATCATCTTTTGTATTGCGTTCTGGCCGGCGGCCGCCAGGCAAATTTTATTTTCAACAGGGCTCTTCTGGACAAGAACGCCCTTAGAGAAAGATTGAAAGAGGAGATGAAAAAAATGGAAGTTTCCGGCCAGACCGATTTCAGCGATGATTTTGAAGAGGCGATCATTGATTCTTTAAAGACAGCCGCGGAAAAAAACCGCAAAACGATTCAAATAGGGGATATCATTTATTCTTTGGCGAATTTGAACGTGCCTTTTCAAAAATTTTTAATTGAGAATAATATCAAGCCGGAAGACATCGGAAACCTTGCTGTTTGGATTCAAGACCTGGAAGAAAAAATAGAACGGCGGAAAAAATTCTGGGCATACGAGAATCTGGCAAAGAAAGGAACTTTGGCAAAAGAGTGGGCGGCGGGATACACAATTCATTTAGACAGATGCTCCCGGGATATCACCGAATCCGTAAAAGGGGATCAGCCGGAATTCGTTTCCCATAAGGAGCAGGTGGGGGCGGTGGAGAGAATTTTGGCCAGGCGGGAGAAAAACAATGTTTTGATAGTCGGCGAGTCGGGCTCTGCCAGAAGAAGCATTATAAAGGGTCTTGCCCAGAGATGTCTTTTGGGCAAAAGTTTGGCCGAGATCAACTACAAAAGAGTTGTTTCCCTTGATGTGGCCGCCTTGTTGGCTCAGATTGACAATCAGGAGGAGCTGGAAACGATACTGGACGCGATTTTCAAGGAAACGCTTCTGGCAGGCAATATTATTTTAGTGGTTGATGATTTTCACAGCTACATCGGACAGCGCCTTAAGCCCGGCATCACCGATATTGCCGGCATTCTGGCGCCGTATTTGCGTCTGCCCCAATTCCGGTTTATCGGCATCTGCGACTACGAAGGCCTGCATAAAAACATTGAGCAAAATTCCGCCATTATGAATCTTTTTGAAAAGGTGGAAGTGAAACCGGTTTCGGCGCAGGAAAGCCTTCTTGTTTTGGAATCTTTGGTCCCTGTCTTGGAGCAAAAATACAAGATTTTTATTTCTTTCCCGGCCCTCCGCGATATAGTCGCCTTGACCGATAAATATATGCCGGCTTTTTCGTTCCCGGAGAAAGCCATAAAAACATTGGACGAATTGGCGGTTTATGTCGCCTCAAGCAAGGGAGAAAAGATAGTTTTGGCTAAAGACGTTGCCGTGATTATCACCGAGAAAACAGAAATTCCGGTGGGCGGAACCGACGCAAAAGAAAAAGAAGTTTTGCTCAATCTGGAAAATCTTATCCACCAAAGAATCGTCAATCAAGACGAAGCGGTGTCGGACGTAGCCACGGCTTTGAGGCGGGCAAGATCCGGCATTACCATCAGGAAGGGGCCGATGGGAGTGTTTCTGTTTATGGGGCCCACGGGCGTTGGGAAAACGGAAACCTCAAAAGCCCTTGCCGAGTTTTACTTTGGTTCGGAGAGCAGAATGATAAGATTGGATATGTCGGAGTTCCAAGAAACCGCGGATGTTTCCCGTTTGATCGGCTCGGCTTCTGAACCCGGATTTCTGACCACTCAGGTTCGGGAAACGCCGTTTTCTTTGGTTCTTCTGGATGAGTTTGAAAAAGCAAACCGCAATGTCCTTAATCTTTTTTTGCAGGTGTTTGATGAAGGATTCTTGACGGACGGGCTCGGCAGAAGGGTTGATTTCAAAAACACGATAATAATCGCCACCAGCAACGCGGGCTACAAAGTAATTTTGGAAGCGTTAAAAGAAAAATCAGAGTGGGCGAGCGTGAAGCAAAAGCTTTTGGATTATTTGTTTAAGGAAGGCATGCTTCGGCCCGAACTGATCAACCGCTTTGATTCGGTGGTTGTTTTCAAGCCCCTGAGCAAAGAAAATCTTTTGGCTATCGCAGAATTGATGCTAAAATCCCTGAAAAAGAATCTGCTGGAAAGCGGAGTTGAACTTGTGATAACCGAGGCCCTAAAACAGAAAATAGTGGAGCTGGGATACAACCCTGTTTTTGGCGCAAGGGAAATGAGAAGGGTGGTGCAGGACAAGGTTGAAAACGTTCTTGCCTCGGCGCTGTTAAGCCAAAAGATAAAGAGGGGAAACAGGGTTGCGGTTGACCCGAAAGATTTTAAGGTGATGTCCAGGTGATTGTAAAACCCCCCTGATTTATTATAATTAAATTAAGCTTCAAAGGTTTTATAAAAATAAATAAACAAAAAACAAAAATATGAACGGACAAAACAATCAAACCATTCCCCGGCCAGCAATGCCGCCCTTGGCCCAGCAGCCGGTTCCGCCGGAAATTCAGCCGCCGGCGGGCTCTTCGCTCTTGCCGGCTGGAAATAATTTCGGGCTGGCTGTAAAAATAATAATCGCGGCAATCGTTTTGGCTGTGGTCTCGGTAACGGTCTGTTTGGCTGCGAGAATTTGGGATCCTCTCTGGAATCCTTTTAGACCCAATCCGGAAAGAGTGGTTGAAAAAATGTTTTTAAAGATGAAAGAAGTGAAATCTCTGCGGTTTGAATCAAAAATGGCCGTCAACGCCGATATTCCCGGTTCCAGCGGAAGAGTGTTTTTAAAAATGAGCGGCGGAGAAGACAACAGAGACCCGAATAATAAAAAAGCGTTTTCAAATTTTGAGATAACGTTCAGCTCTAAAGATGCGGGCGAGGCGCGGCATAAACCGCCAATTCGTCTAAGGATTTCAATTGAAAGCAAAGCGCTGGGGGAAGATTTTTATTTAAAAATAAACGAAATCAGTCTGCCTTCTTTTTTGGAGCAGACAGCGGAATTTGACCTAAGTTCTTTGGAAAAACAATGGATAAAAATAAACCAGGAATCAGTTGCCGGTCTGTGCCGGCAATTTGGCGCTGAATGCGATTTCCCGGACGAGAACGCTCAGAAGTCAGCAACAGCAAGACTGGAGGAGTTGTTTTCTGAGAGCAAGATTTACGTCGTAAAAAAAGAACTGGCTGACGAGAAAATCAACAACCAGAAAATGTACCATTATTACGCGGTTTTGAACAACGAAGAAGTCGCAAAATTATTCGGCGAGATAATGAAATTGTCGGCCGAGACGCAGCCCGGCGCGGAAAGCCAGTCCTTTCTCGGTCAAAACTTGGTCAGCGGCATGGTAGAAGGCATGGTGAAGAATTTTCTCCAAGAAGTCGGCGAGATCGGTTTTGATCTCTGGGTAGGAAAAAAAGATAACTTATTGTATAAAGTTTCCGGGGCAAAAGAGATTGATGCTTCCAGGTTTGAGTCGGGGACGGAAGGATTATTTACGGTCAATTTTGAAGCGGTTTATTCCGATTTTGAAAAACCCTTGAATATTGAGCCGCCGGCAAAGCCAAAACCGATTGGCGAAGTTGTTTCCGAAATCATAGCGGTAATAAACGAAAAATCTCTTGAAGGCAGAGCGAGCGAAAATATGGATAAGCTCCGCGTCGCAGCCGCCGCAATCTACGGCGCCAACAGAAGTTATTTGAAATTGAACTGCAAGAACGCGAGCTTGAAAAATATTTGCGCCGATCTGAAAACCGATATTGGCGCCGATCCTACAATCCGCGTTTTGGCGAAAAAATACTGCGCCTACGTAAAACTGCCGTTCCGCGACAGGGTTGCGAAAAAAGACAAATACATCTGCGTTGATTCTTCAAAACTGCAACCAGTGGAAACTTTCACCGATCCGGCCGCCAGCAACTATTGCGGCGGGAGCGTTCTTGCCTGTCCGTCTGGCACGCTACCGTTTCTCAATAAATAGAATATGAAACAGAAAAAATATTTTCACCAAAAATCATTCACATTGATAGAATTATTGGTTGTTATTTCAATCATTGGGTTGTTGATGAGTATTATTATAACGGCGATGAGGGGAGTGAAAGGGAGTGCGGATATCGCCAGAAAACTTCAGATATCATCTTCTTTCCATCATTTATTAGGAAGTTATTTGGTGGGAGAGTGGAATTTTAATGAGGGTTCTGGCGATGCTGTCGCCGATACTTCCGGTAATTTTAATCATGCCGCGCGCTATAATAACCCGGGTTGGGTAGACAGCGCGGCTTCCTCATTGGGCAAAGCGCTGGATTTTACCTCCGGTAGCTACGTCCGCACAAACAGCGAGAGTAGTTCTCTAAATCTATCTGGCGGAGACGTTACAGTTACAGTTTGGGTTAAATTTCATGTTCTGTCACATATGTCTGGCAATCTGTGTATTTTCAGTTATCTTATCGGTTCTCCTGGTCAGCCCTCTGATTATATTTTGTACCAATCAGGGGACGATGGTATTCATCTGATAGTTGGTGGCAATGACATTCTTTCAGAAGGAGAATTAACAATAGAAAAATGGTATTTTATTGCCGGAACTTGGGATAATTCAAAAAAAGTAATAACTATTTACATTGATGGGGAAAAAAACAAGGAAGAGAGCAAAAACTCTGCGTGGACAACCGTTTATGAGTCTGGTTATGCTTATATCGGAGGCGGACATAACGACAGTGTATACGCTACTATTGACGAGGTTAGAGTCTATGGCACATCTCTGACCTCAAGCCAAGTTAAGAGTCTTTATGCCGAAGGCGCGGTAAAGAGAAGCGTGGCGGTGAAATAATCAATTTCTCCAATTGCCAATTTTTATTTTCCGATTGGAAATATTACTAAAAACATTAAAAATATAAAAAAATAAAAACATAAAATTATAAAAATATAAAAAAGCACATTTGTCTGTCTGACATCTACGCCTAAATTTCCGTCCGAGCAGTTAAATTTTTAAAAAAAGCCGCCCGAGCAAAAACGGGCGGCTTTTTTATTCAGCGGTTGCCTGTGTGGATTTTCTGTGGAAAACCCTTGATTTCTATCTTATTTTTAAGGGTGGTTTGAAGTGTTGACCTTAGTATATAAAGTGGGATATAAATAAAGTAGAGTGGGTAATTGTGGAAAACTATGGGAAAACCCCCTAAATCTGTGGATAACTCTTATGCTCATCGGCGAATATCAGCACACAATTGACACAAAAAAAAGATTGGCCTTGCCAGCCAAATTTAGAGGCGAGCTTGGAACAACGGTTGTTATCACCAGAGGCATAGATAACTGCTTGACTGTTTATCCTGAAAAGGAGTGGGCGATAATGTCGGATAAGCTTTCAAAACTTCCGGCAAGTCAAATTGAGGCAAGAAGCTTTGCCAGGATTATGCTGGCTGGCGCCATGGCGGTTTCTTTGGACAAGCTCGGCAGGATTCTAATCCCGGATTATCTGAAGAAATACGCGGGTCTTAAAAGAAACGTGGTTGTCTGCGGTTTGAACAACAGGTTGGAGATTTGGGATGTCCAGAAGTGGGATGTTTACAAAAAGAGGGCGGAAAAAGAAGTCGGCGATCTTGCCGGAAAATTAAAAGAGTTGGGAATATAATTCAGTGATTCATTCGCCTGTCCTTAAAAAAGAAGTTTTGGAATGTTTGGCCCCGAAGCCCGGCGAGAACTTTATTGACTGCACCCTTGGGCAAGGAGGACACGCTCTGGCGATTTTAGAGAAAGTTTCTCCGGGCGGGAAAGTATTGGGAATTGACGCGGATAAACGGCAAATTGAAAATTGTTCGGCCGCAGGCGGAAATTGTTCCAAATTGAAAATTGAAAATTATAAAGAGAGATTGATTCTTGTTAACGATTCTTACGTCAATTTAAAAAAGATCGTTGAGAAATATAATTTTTACCCGGTTAACGGGATATTGCTTGATCTGGGAATGTCCAGCTGGCATTTGGAAGAATCGGGTAGGGGATTCACTTTTTTGAAAGACGAGCCGCTGGATATGAGATACGAGGCGGAAATCCAAGATCCGCTGGATGAGAAGTCGGCTTCCGGGAGGGCTGTATCCGAAATCCAAAACCGCTTGACGGCAGAGAGAATCGTTAACGAATGGACGGAACTGGATATCAGGAAAATTTTAGAAGAGTACGGGGAAGAAAGATTTTCCAAGAAAATTGTCAAAGAAATTGTCAGGACAAGAACGATAAGGCCGATCAAGACCACCGTTCAATTGGCGGAGATTATAAAAAGAGCGGTTCCGCGGAGATATTTGCATCAGAAAATACATTTTGCCACCCGTGTTTTTCAGGCATTGAGAATTGCGGTGAACGACGAATTGAATAATTTAAAAAAAACCCTGCCGCAGGCAAAAGATATTTTGGCTCCCGGCGGCCGGATGGCGGTGATATCATTTCATTCGCTGGAAGACAGAATAGTCAAAAACTTTTTAAAAGAGGAGAAGCAATTTTTAACAATATTAACCGGGAAACCGGTAACGCCGACAGAAGAAGAGATTAAAAATAATTCTCGCAGCCGCAGCGCCAAAATGCGCGCGGCGCAAAAATTAAAAATATGAACAACCTTTTAGCTCTAAATCCGTCTTTTCTATCCCGAAATAACTTTTCCAAGGGCTGGAGAATCATCTTGAGAATGTTCTGGATACTGGGTATTTTTTCGCTGGTTTCCCTTTTGACTCTTCTGATCGTTCAGATTAATTCGGAAGCGGCAGAAAGATACTCGGCCGGCGCCTATGAAAAGAAGTTGGGGGAGATCTCAAGAGAAAACAATAATTTGGAAATTTCTTCCCTTCAGTCAAATTCTTTAGACGGCATTTTGGCGCAGATTCAAAACCTTAATTTTGAGAAAACGGAAAAGGTGACGTATATCAGGGTTTTGGGCGGGCAGGTTGTGTCAAAAAAGATTGAAGTGGACAAGAAATAAAAAAATGGCAAAATGGCGGATTAACTTTATCTTTCTATTCTTTATTTTGTGCGCGGCAGCCATTATCGGTTGCTTGTTTTATATTCAGGTTGTCGGGGGCGATCGCTACAAGGCCCTTGCCCAAGGCCAGCAAAACTATTTTCAGATTTTGAGGGGCAACAGGGGAGAAATTTTTTTCAGCGGAGGCCAGGCAATGGCGATTGATGTTTACAGCAAGTACGCCTTTATTTCGCCTGCCAGGATAGAAGACAAAGATAAAGCCGTTGGAGCTCTTTCTCAAGCGCTTAACATCGCGCCCGAATTGATTTCCGAAAAGATGTCTTCTTCCAGCCAGTTTGAGCTGGTCAAGTCCGATTTAAGCAAAGAGGAAGAGAACGCCCTTAAAGAAGCCCGTTTGCCCGGCGCTTACGCCAACGAGAAAATTTTAAGGAGATATCCGCAAGGATCAATGGCTTCGCAAGTGGCGGGGTTTGTGGGGGGAGAAGGAATCGGCCAGTACGGCGTAGAGGGATATTACGAAGACGTTTTAAGAAGCAAAGAATATTTTCCTAAAAAAGAAGGGGGGTTTGCCGGTCACGGTTTTGTCCAAAGCGAAGAGCGGTCTGCCAGCGGACAGGACATTTATTTAACCATTGACTATAATATCCAGTTTATGGCCGAAAAGCTTTTGGAAGAGGCGAGAAATAATTTAAATATTGAGTCCGGCCAGATTATAGTGATGGAGCCGAGCTCCGGAAAAATTTTGGCTCTTGCCAATTCGCCGTCTTTTGATCCGAATAATTACGCAGATGTAAAAGATTTTATGGTTTTTCAAAACAGCGCCATTCAAAAATTCTATGAGCCCGGCTCTGCTTTTAAGCCTATTACAATGGCGGCTGCCTTGGATCAAGGAAAGATTACTCCCCAGACGACATACGTGGACGAGGGCGCGGTAAAAATCGGGGGTTTGGCGGTGTATAATTTTGATCAAAGAGTTTGGGGGCAAAAAACAATGACCCAAGTGCTGGAAAATTCAATTAATACCGGAGCGGTTTTCGCGGAGAGAGCCGCGGGACACGAAATGTTCTTGGACTATCTGGCGAAATTCGGTTTTTTTGAGCCGACCGGCATAGATCTTCAGGGAGAAGTTTTTTCCGAGAACGCGGAATTCAAAAAGGGCTACGAAATAAACTTTGCCACGGCCGCTTTTGGCCAGGGAATAGAAATCACGCCGATTCAATTGGTCCGCGCTTTTTCAGCCATTGCCAACGGCGGCAAATTAATGAAGCCATATTTGGCAGATAAGGTTTTCAAAAACGGCAAGATCGTTGAGAGTTCGCCCGCGGTTGTCCGGGACAATGTTATATCTTCAAAGACCGCATCTGAGCTTTCGGCGATGATGGTAAGCGTGGTGGAGAAGGGTTCGGGAAAAGCCGCTAAGATTCCGGGTTACTACATAGCGGGAAAAACAGGCACGGCTCAGGTTTCTTTTTCGGCCCTTGACATCAATAAAAAAGGATATTCGGACAAGACCTGGCAGAGTTTTATCGGCTTTGCGCCGGCCTTTAACGCCAGATTCGTGATTTTGGTAAAGCTTGACGACCCGGCGGCAAAAACAGCCGAATATTCGGCCGTTCCGATTTTCAAAGAACTGGCAAAATATATAATTGATTACTTGGAAATACCGCCCGATTACGAGTAGCCCGAAATATTTATATTATGATGAATTTTTTTAGAAAATTTGTATTTTTTTTCCAGAAGCCTTTGCTGGTGATCGTTTTGGGCGAAGGGAGATTTTCAATTGCCAATACCATATCTGGGATATTGAAGCCGAAATTTGAAACAAAAATGATCGCAGAGAGAATTTTTCCGTGGTTTATCAGAGAAAACGAGATATTAATTTTTACGCTTGATTTGGAAAAAACGGATAGCTTGAAAGACCTCGTATTTCTTTTAAAAAACTCTGACCAGCCGATAATGGTGATATCCGGCCAGAGGGAGAATTCGGAAGGAAAAGACGGAGACAGATATCAGGAATTTACCGAAAAAACAACGGAAGTCGCAAAATTGTTGCCAAGCAGGGGATTTTTAATCGCGAACTTTGACGAAAGAATTTTCAGAAGAATTAAAGGCCAGACCTCTGCCCGTTTTCTGACTTACGGTTTTTTGGAGGGTGCGGATTTCCAGGTAACGGATGTGAATACGGGCGCAGCCGAAACAAACTTTAAAATAAATTATGGCGGCGACATAGTGCCTTTTTGGCTGAAGAAAGCCGCGAAAAAGGAAGAAATTTATGACGCGATTTCCGCTGTTTGCGCGGGAGCGGCAAAGGGCATGAATCTCGTTGAAATCTCCCAAGCCCTGAAGAATCTGATCCTGTAACGAAAAACGATAAAATCCGTCATTATATTTGGAGAGAACAATATGTCAGCCATATTTTTAGCATCAAACCATATCGCAGTTGTTGCTAAAACCGTCGTTCAACGGACCGGCTGATTTTTTTGTTTCATCTTTTGAACATCGGGCCGGCCCTCAAAAGGAGCGGCCCTTTTTTTATGAGGCGCGATTTGCTCCTTTACAACTTTTCAGGGAAAGGAAAAAACAATGGAATGAAACAGTGAAGATAATGAAACTTTGCTGAAAAGGGCAATGTTGCTTTGCCAAAGATCTCAATGTCTTGACTGCGAAGAACCGGTTTGTCTCGGCTGTTTTTGTTATCAGGAATCGGAAAGGGGATTCTTTCCCCAAGTTATTCTTCTGCCCGCTCAATGCGGATTCAGGCCGTCCCCCTTTTAGGGCGGCTTTTTTTCTGTTGATAAAATCACGATTTTTTGATAGATTGTTATAAGGCCTCATCGTCTAGTGGTTAGGACGTCAGGTTCTCAACCTGGTAACACGGGTTCGACTCCCGTTGAGGCCGCGGGGCAATCAATAAAGGAGGGGTGCCGGAGCGGTTGAATGGGACGGTCTTGTCCCGAACAAAGCGGAGGGTTCGCCTAATGGTATGGCACCGGTTTTGAAAACCGGCAGGCGCAAGCCTTTAGAGGTTCGACTCCTCTACCCTCCGCTTTGTTCGAGGATGCTCGTCCCGATTTATCGGGACGGCAAAAACCGTTAGGGTAGCAACACTCTCGTGAGTTTGAATCCAGGCACCCCGCTCCAAGACAAAGTTTGGAATGCCGAAATGGCATTCCAGGTTTTGTCTTGGAGATTAGAAGGTTTTTTTCCAATTTTTTTTGTGTTAAAATAATATAATCTGTTCAAAACAATGAAGGATCGTTTAGATAAAAAATCAGGGCTGATTTATCCTGTGGCAACGCTCGCCGGCACGATTATCGGCGTTGGAATTTTTTCTCTGCCGTATATCGCTCACCAAGTGGGTTTCCTGTTTATGACGGCTTATTTGGCGGTAATGGCGGTTTTTATGATTCTGATTCACATATTTTTCGGCGAGGTGGCCTTGAGCACTCCGGATTTTCTCCGCCTGCCCTCTTATGCCAGGATTCATCTCGGAAAATGGGGCGAAAGAGCGGCTTTTTTCTCGCAGATTGTCGGTTCCATCGCCGCGCTTTTGGCTTATATCGTGGTTGGGGGCAAGTTTCTGGCCGGGCTTTTGATTCCGTTTTTCGGCGGCAGCGAATTGCTTTACAATATGGTCTATTTTCTGCTCGGCGCCGCATTCATATTCTTTGGAATAAAAATCATTTCTAAAATTGAATTCTGGGGGATAGTTCTTTTCCTTTTTTCTTTGATTTTAATTTTCGGCAGGGGCCTGGCGGTTTTCAAATGGGCGAATATTTTCTTGGAGCCGGCTTCCGGCTGGAATTTCCTTTTGCCCTACGGCCCTCTTCTTTTCGCTTTATCCGGCCTTTCTTTGGTTCCGGAAATAGAAGAAATGCTGGGCCGGAGAAAGCGGGCGATAAAAAAAGTTATTTCTGCGTCTATTCTGATTCCTGCCGCTGTTTACGCCCTTTTTATAATATTAATAATGGGTATCAGCGGATCGTTCGTCTCCAAAGACGCGATTTCGGGATTGTCCGGCGTTCTGGGCGGCAATGTTGCTGCCGTTCTTTTCTTTGTGGGAGTAATCACCACTTTCACCTCCTTTATCGCCATAGGCCTCACCCTTAAGAAAATTTTCTGGTACGACCTTAAAATCTCCCGGCTGGGAGCGTGGGCTGCCGCCTGTTTTATCCCTTTGTTTTTATTCCTGATCGGGATCCAGGATTTTTTGAAGATAATCAGTTTTGCCGGAGGCGCCCTGATGGCGATTGACGGCATTTTGATCCTGTTGATGTACCGGAAAATAAAAAAGGGCAGGATGAATCTTTTGGCCTACCCCTTATTTTTAATATTAATTATCGGGATAATTTACGAAGTAGCTTATCTCTTTTAGTTTTAAATGACCCAAAAAACTCTTTGGCACGCAATTCCTTGGCAAGAAGCGTTGAAAATCCTTCATTCCGACGCCAATAGCGGCCTGACAGAAGAAGAAGCGGCGCAACGCCGTCAAAAGTTTGGCCGCAACATTCTTCCCGAAGAAAAAACGGATTCCCTGTTGAGGCTGGCTTTGGATCAATTCAAAAGTCCCCTCATTTATATTTTGCTTTTGGCCGGTCTTGTTACTGTGATTTTGGGGGAAACGGTTGATTCTATCATTATTTTTTTCGTCATACTTCTGAACATCATTCTGGGTTTTTTTCAGGAAAAAAAGGCGGCCGATGCCCTAAGAAAACTGAAAAAAGCTCTGAAGAACGTCACCACTGTTTTAAGGGGCGGAAACCTGAAAGTTAAAGATTGGAGCGACTTGGTGCCCGGAGACGTGGTGGAATTAAAATCAGGAGACAGGGTTCCTGCCGACGCCAGAATCATTGATTCTCACAACCTGAAACTGAATGAAATGGCGCTGACGGGCGAGTGGCTTTCTTCGGGAAAATACCATCATACTGTTCCCGCAGACGCCGTACTTGCCGATAGAGACAATATAATTTATATGGGAACGGTGGTGGAAGAGGGAGAGGCGAAAGCAATTATTTTTGCAACCGGAGCCAGCACTGAACTGGGAAGAATAGCCGAGATGATAAGATCCGCCAGAGAAAAGAAAACCCCGCTTCAGAAAAAAATCCTTCATTTTTCCGAGATTCTGGGCTTAATAATTTTATTTATTTGTTTGGTGATATTTATAGAAGGAATAATCATCGGCAAAAGCTTTTTGGAGATGTTTACGATCTCGGTGGCAATGGCTGTGGCGGCGATTCCGGAGTGTCTTCCAGCCACCATAACGATAATTCTTTCTTTGGGCGCCCAAAGGATTCTCAGAAAAAAGGGGTTGATAAGGAAGCTTTTGGCGGCCGAAACATTGGGCAGCACCGATGTTATCTGTACCGACAAAACCCTTACTTTGACCGAGGGCCAAATGGAGGTTTCCGATATTTTAAGCGCAAACGAAATTCTTGAAGGTACGAACGAAAACCGCCAGTTGGTTCTTAAGATCGCGGCGTTGGCTGGCGAGGCATTTATTGAAAACCCACGGGACTCAATGAAAAAATGGATTGTTAGGGGCAGGCCCACCGAGAGGGCTTTGTTGCTTGCGGCAGTTCAGTCGGGCATACACATAGTCCGCGCCAAGAAAGAAATAAGACATCTGGCTGATTTCCCTTTTGACTCAAAAAATAAATACTCGGCCAACGCCTACGAAATTGAGGGCAATAAAGATTTTATTTATGTGCTGGGGGCGCCGGAAAAATTATTGGCTATGTCTTCTCGGATCAGAATGGGCGAGCAAGAGAAGAATCTGATTCCGGAAGCTGAACGTCAGATAGAGTTAAGCGCAGAGTTGTTGGCGAAAAGCGGTTGTCGGGTGGTGGCGGTTGCCTACAAAAAAATTGATAGTTTGAGCCGGTTTTTTGAAAACCTTGTCTTTGTCGGACTGATTTCATTGAAAGATCCTTTGCGTTCAGACGCGAAAAAGGCAATGGAATTGTGCCGCAGCGCAGGCATGAAGCCCATTATTATCACCGGAGATCATAAGCTGACGGCAGTGGCAGTGGCAAAAGAGCTGGGTTTTGCCGTCACCGGCGATAATATTCTGGAGGGTAAGGACCTGGATTCTCTTTCAGATAAAGAATTGTATAGGGTTTTGGAGAAAATTTCGGTTTATGCCCGGGTTGAGCCAAAACATAAAATGAGAATAGTGGATGCCTGGCAGGATAAGGGCAGGGTGGTGGCAATGATAGGCGACGGGGTTAACGACGCGCCGGCGCTTAAAAAAGCCAATATCGGCGTTTCTTTGGGCTCGGGCACTGACGTGGCTAAAGAAACCTCTGATCTTGTTCTGCTGAAAGACAATTTTTCTATCATTGTGGCGGCAGTGGAAGAGGGTCGCAGGATTATTGACAACATCAGAAAGATTATAACCTACTTGCTGGTGGGCGGATTCACCGAAGTCATGTTAATCGGTTTGAGCATTATTTGGCGTTTGCCCCTGCCTGTTTTGGC
>Ga0172363_10002616_pt1 | contig 14551 bp, 18 predicted proteins | sample LakKivs2_kivu2a2_FD_114541 | JGI IMG/M metagenome (GOLD analysis project Ga0172363, IMG submission 114541) | Sediment microbial communities from Lake Kivu, Rwanda - Sediment s2_kivu2a2 | ecosystem: Environmental > Aquatic > Freshwater > Lake > Sediment | place: Rwanda: Western Province, Lake... | reverse complement strand
TTGACAACAACACCCGGAATCTTGTTAATGTCCCCGCTTATGCATATTCTGAAATAATCTCCTGTGCCAGAGTAGTGCTTGCCCTTGGTCACACAGTCCCAAGATTTTTTGCAGGGTTTCATGTAGGCTGCGAGACCAACGGACCGCGCCAAAAATACAGTATCCTCAGCCAATTGCCTTAGCTTGAAAATCACATCATAATTACCCGCATGATCGAGACATCCATCAGAGTCTATGATTCCGGCCAAAACTCTGAGTCGAACATTTTCAGAGTTGCTTTTGTAAATAAGTGGAACATGCTTGTTTCCGATCAGACCCATATCTCGCAGACTTGAAAGGAAAGCATTAGGCTGGCGTTTGTCTTCTAACTCCTGATATGTCTGGCAGGATCGATCACAGGATATATCCCAATCAACGTTATCCCCTGGGGTTTTCTTTATCAACAGTCCAAGAGGTTTGACAATCGTTTCAAGATGACGAATCACTTCGAGGAAAGGGGTGGATATACCGGTATAATCGGTCTCCCCGTTCCCTAGCCAAAATCCGAGAAGGTAAGGGTCAATTGGTACGGGTTTATCGATCCAAGATACCCCCACCCGATACCCCTTGAGATGGTGTCGACGTTTTTTCGTCAGGTTGAAATATTCCTCCAAAGGTATGTCTGAAACGGTTCCTTTAGGAATACCTCTGGTACCACCACTCTCTTTTAGGGATAGTATGTGCGACTTATTTACTACATAGGAGTCACCCTTCACGGGGGTGATCCTGAAAAGTTCCTCTTCCCCTCTGCAAGTGCTCAAGACTCTCCGCGGGGTCGAATCATCCCCCATGAGCATATCGCCTGTTAGGATATCTTGCACCAGCTTAATGGTCCCATCGTACATCATCACGGGTGTGTTCTTCCCAAGACATTTGCCTGTTCCCGGGCCCCCGGTGATGATGAAGACCTTCTTATCGACAAAGTAGTGTAGAGCTTGGCGCTGCTCGTCGCTGAGGACCATCCCGGTGTCTTTTTCGAACCAATCGATGTACTCGTTGACCGCCTCCTGATTGAGGAAAATCAAGTCTGAAGGCGTCTCCATGATTCGAACGAGAGTGGCTGCAGCACCCTTCTCAATCATCAGATTTGAGGGGGAGTAGATGCATTCCCCATCAACTTCAACGATCCCGTCGTTAGACAAGCGACTCAGGGTCAGATCCACGTCCGCCGAAGATAAGAGACTCTTGTCCAAGAACGTGGTGCTGTTGTCCTTACAATATTTAATTGCCAAAGACAGGACTTCTTCCGCAGTGAGATAAAGGTGCCCGTTGGAAGGGCAAACCTCATAGATGAGATATTGCACAAAAGCTTCAAATCGATTGGGGGCTCCGTCGGAAACTCCCAGCTGCTTGGCAATGAAGTCGACCGTAGTGAACCCGAATCCCGGAATCTGAGTCAGGCTGTAAGGATTCTGGCGTATCTTCTCCTCGGCTTCCAGACCTCCCCCGAACGTGGCAAGAACCTTCTTGATACGTCTCTCTTTGAGCCCCAAGGAATACAGGAAAGTTCTCAGAGAGTAGACCTCTCGTTCCTTGTTCCACCGGTCCCGGTTCATCTTCCAAGCTTCAGCAAGACTCTTGGCTGACACCTTCCCTATTCCTGGGACTTCTGCTAAGCGCTCCGGTTCTTCATCAAGGATACGTACGGTCTCACCGCGGAAATGCTGAGTAATGGCGGCCGATCGCCATTCTCCGATCTGCGGGGCGATGTTGTCGATGAACAGCCGGATGCTGGCCTGTTCTTCCGCGTTGAACGTAATGTCCATCGAGGTCACTCTAAATTGGGTGCCATACTTAGCATGGGTCTTGAAGGACCCGTGAAAACTGGCCGCCGTCCCGGGAATGATTTCCGGACCAAATTCTCCTGTGATAATGGTCGGAGAACCGCTCGGGGTCCGGATCTGCAGCACCTTGTATCCGGTCTCCTCGCTGGAGAACACTACCCTCGATACAGTTCCCTTAATCGTTTCCATGTCTTGCATCCATGATGTCTAGGGCTTTCTGGCATTCGGTCTTGGGGCAGAAGCACATGAAACGCATTAACACATGATATGACCCCCACCCGTCCGGGAGAGTGTGTCGCTGATGTCGTGCCGGGAATGTCGGAAAATCAAGACCGGGCGTTATTGGGCGCTCAACTTTGGTATGGCACACTGAACACTCAAACACAACCCTCGTCTGATTGTCAGTTGTATATATCATGAGACACCCCTGAGAATGTCGTAGCGGCTTCTGCCGGGCAATACAGGTTCATCCTTCTCAAAACTGATGTCTTTGTTGACCTTGAATGTGCCCATTATCATCGGAGGATCAATAGGGCCCGCCATACGCCCTATGAATTGGTTAACACAAAGAGCCCATTCTATCGATGCGGGGATTATCAACGCCTCTATGGCAGAATGCCCCAGAAGATCCGAAGAAGAAAATCTCCGAGCAATAAGGGTTACATCTTCCGTGATATCCGCAGTGATGCCCCCGTGGTCATACAAAATCCGATAGGTTTCCTGTGCCCGAACAACCCGAATGTCATCCGGGTTGTAGATGAGTGGCCTAATGTTATCAATGACAACCCACCCAAAAAGCCAGAAGTCATGAGCGATTGCACACAGGTCCTGCTCATTGAAACGTGTCCTAATATGATCAGGAAACGAGGTCTGCGATACCAGATGGTCGATTATCTCGGTCACTGCGGGCTGTGTTAAATAGAGGTGCCTGTAATAGGATCGAGCCTCGGCCAAGTTTTGAAGATGTCTGGGGGGCGAAGAGTTCATGTAACCTTCTGGTATTGGACTTCAACACTTTTCTCAAAAATGAGGTGGATGGGTAGCATTGGAATGAAACAGATCCATATGTCTGTTCTTGCCGGGTGAACCTCAGGAATGTATGCGTGCTCGAAAAAGAAACTCTTGTGATTCTCTAGGGTAACCGGGGTACTCTTCCAAAATACTCCGACCCAGAGATCCTGATGCTTGAATTCAAATCTTATTCTCATGCGCTACCTGTGCAATCCGTTCTGCGAGGCGTGAGCATTCCTCGTCAATTATGGTCGGATAAAGGCCCCCCACCATCTGCCGTTGAAGTTCATGACGCAATCGTATTTCCTCACGAAGCTCATTCTTGTCGGTCAGTTTCAGAGCCTCGCCAATTTTCCTTATCTGTGTGGTCCTACCTGTCAGGATTCGGTATCGACTACTCATGCGTTCCGTCCTGGGTTCAGAAATAACCATAGAATGATTATGCTGAGAACAGAGACAGCAGCAAGAATTGTTATGGGTGTCGTTCCAGACATCAACATCGACCCGGTTCTTGTGATCCAGCTGGTCCACAATTTCCAAGTCAGAAAACCCAACCCGGCAAGAAGTCCTGCGAGACCTACTATCCAGACAATCCATCTGGTGATCATTTCTGCTGGTCCCCCGGTTCCAGACAATCAAAATCGATTGGCCCCGACCATTGACCCGAAAAATCATGATGCTCGTATTGCTCCCACTCAATCCCATAAGAGTCTTTGGGTCGTACATCTATGATATGCCCGTTGCACACCTGTAAACATCCAGGGTCAGGATCTTGGGGCCCAAAACGCCAACGATACCAACTATCTGGCAATGTTGTCACTTCATGCCACATGTTGGCATCAGCCCGCCGATTGACCTCTTTGACAACCGGGCACCGATTGGCCATTCCAGAACCCGAACAGGGAAGAATTGCAAGACCTTCCATCATTCCTCCGGATGTGAAAGAGTATCTATGACGGGTTCATCCAAAGTACGATTTGTATCCGCACAGATACCCTTGAAAACGTATTGCAGCCGGCGATACTCCTGCCACATTGTGTTGTTGTACTCGGTGACGTAGATACGAGTCTCCTTACCCTGCTGGGTCGGGGAAGCTATCTTCTTCTGATAGTTCGACCCGCCCAGATAGCGCTTGATGGAGTGTTTAAGGGCCTCCTCACGGGTGGCCCCCTCGTTCAGCTTGACTCTGTAGCCATCCGAAAAATAGGTAAACCCAATCATCATGTTGAGAAGGTCGTTCCACAAAGTCTTATCTTCTCTGTAACTGAGTCTCATAGCCTTGGCGGTGGATTTTCCGGTTGATTCAATAACCTGAGTCATCCCGATGGCGCCCTTGTCGGATTTCTGGGATGGGTCAAAGTTGGATTCTATCCGAACTAATGCTGCGTACATTTCCCACGGGATGCCATAGACTTTGCTGAAATCATTGAAAATCCCCCCGTAGTAATGAGCCTCATACTTGGAGAGAAATTCATAGCTCACCAGAAGCGTCTGCTCAATGTCCTTCTGATACTTCTGCGCGGCCATATTCTGGTTGACGATCTCACGGAGCTGCTCATGTTCAGCCTGGTAGGCCAGACACCATAGGTATCCGTGGTATCCCCCATAGCTTATTACTGCGAGAGCACACAAATAGAATAGGATATGAGTCAGAATCCTAACAAACCGACTCTTTTTTCGTCTCCAAAAACGTTTGTGGACAAGTTCGTTCACAAATTCGTCCGGGGGAGGAATGTCCAATGCACTTGATGTGTCTTCTTCCTGTCCCACGTCCTGTTCGTTCACTGCTGATCCTCGTCAAAAAGGGACCCGAACTCATACTTTGGTTTGGCAGAAACTACCGGAGGGGTTTCAGTCACGCCGCCTGACAACACTAGAAATTCCTGCTCTGTTATGATTTTCACCCCGAATTGTTTGGCCTTCTGGGTTTTTGATGACCCCTTGTCCTCATTGCACACCAAATAGGTCAGATTCTTGACTACGGAGGAACTGTTGACCCCTCCAAAGTCTTCAACCATCTTCTGAAAAACCGACCGGGGTTTTGACATTGAACCGGTGAAACAGAATGACATCCCCGACAAGGGTCCTGTTTTCTCAGGCAACCTGGAGGCCTCGTCTCCGATAGACGTAATTGAGATCACCTTCATCAGAGAATCAATGTCAGGCCAATATGCAGCAAGGCCCTTGATGATTGCTGTCGCGGAGATGTCTGAGAATCCCCTCAGTTCCTTGATCTCCGCCGCAGTGATTACCTGCAGTTTAGGAACCGACCGGAAATGCCTCATGAGCTCTTCAGAGGTACGGAAGGAAATTCCCGGGATCCCAATGCCGGCAAGAAACTTGGTGGCGCTCATGGACCGAGTTTTGGCAATGCTATCGAGAATGGTCTTGGCCGATTTGGACCCCCACCCAGGTAACGAAGCAATGTCTTCCACCCGCAGGTTGTAGATGTCCCGGATACAGTAGAGCTTTCCAGCATTCTGCAGGGCCTCTGCGAGGGCCTCCCCGAACCCGTCAATCTCCGTCACCTTGATCCAATTCATTATCCGGTTGAAGTTCTTCATTGGGCAGAGTGGATTGTGACACATGAGCCGGATATTGTCATTGATCAGAAGCGAATCGCAGCTCGGGCAGCGGGTAGGAATCTCTATCGGCACCCCCTTGGAATCAAGAACCGACGTGATCTTCGGGATCACGTCCCCCATCTTGCACAGGGTAACCAGATCTCCAATACCAATTCCCAGCCTCTGAATCTCAGCAACATTGTGCAGGGTGACCTTCCGGATGATGGAACCATCGATCTCACATGGTTCTACCCATCCCAAAGGAGTAACAACACCGGTCCGCCCAACCTCGAAGGAAACCCTCTCCAACTTGGTTATTCCCCCGGGTGGGTCGAATTTCCATGCGATCATGGCTTTGGGTCTGTTATTGACAACGCCAGCCGAAATCTGGATCTCATGAGAACAGACTTTGACGACCATGCCGTCAAGTCCGATTGGGTAACCCTCTCGTTTCTTTTTCATCTCAGAGAAGGCCCAGACCATCCGGTCTACATCCCCCACTACCTGTGTGGGAACTTTGAACCCAAGAGATTTGAGGACGTCCAGCTTCTTGTCCTCATCATATTCCACAGGGGCCACGATGTCGTAAGGGAGAATCATCAGGTATTGACAGTACTTCCCATCGAGGCGCCGGCTGATGCCCGCAGCTGCGTTGCGGGCATTGCTATATTGGTCCTTCTCGGTCAGGGATCCGTTAATCTTGGCAAAATCATTCTTGGATAGGACAATTTCACCGCGGATAGACCCTTCAAAACTGCTCGGAACTAGAGCAAGACAGTTCTGCATGATTCTGACGTTGTCAGAAATCTCCTCCCCCTCAGTCTTGTTCCCCCGAGTAGTTCCGTGCTGAAAACCCCCCGCTTCATAATCAAGAGAAACACTCAATCCGTCCAGCTTTGGCTGTGCAGTGAATTGGGTATCTGCAGGAAAATGTGCAGCCCATTTCCTGAAATCTTCCTCATTGAACACATTGTTCAGGCTGCCCATGGCAATTTGGTGGGTCCTCTTTTTCCATGCAGGGGACGGGTCATGACCCACTTTTGCCAAAATGGGGTGCTCCGGGTCAAGACTCTGAATAGTCTGTTTCAGCCCATCATATTCTTGATCCGACATGAGGGGCCTGTTGCCTGAGTAGTAGGCCTCATCCGCCTCTACGACCTTGGCTACCAGCATCTCCAACTTTTCACTTATCATCCGGGTCGCCCTCCTCATCCCCGACAGCATCCATGATCAGATTGTCAAACTGATTCATTGACAGCTCTGCCCAATCCATGAGTTCATTCGCATAGTGCTCGAGCTTTTTTCGATAGTTAGAGTCTTTTGATTCCTTTTCCAAAGCCTCAAGGGTAGCTTTGTACAGGTTCACAATACCACCCATCTTCTCCCTGATGGTCACCATGACAAAGAAGGGAACTGATTCCCCCTGTTGGGACTTCAGAAATTGTTCAAAAGCTTCATCAGACATCGAGTACTCCTTGGAGACGTTCTATGGTCTATGATACGTCTTGGGCATTCAGGAGTAATAGATCTTTTCCTTCTCTATGTTCTCGCCTCCCCTACGGGGAGGCTCTTGAGCATGCTCACGTTCAGAGTACCTATGAGTCATCTAAGTTGTTGAGAACGGAATGGAATGACTTCTTGTAACCCATTGAAAATATTGGAGTTAAGCTATAACCAGTTGGAAACATTGGACTTATGTGAAAAGCATTTAATTGATCAGGTTTCCTTTCCCGTGATATATCATTGAGAAGTTGACCTTAGTCCGGAGGGCCTGATGATTACTGTTGCGAGTCCTGATAAGATTTCCCTGTCAATGTACACGGATTTTCTGATGAAAAATATTGGTGGTGGCTATCAAGTAGGGTATAGTCACTACCTGATGACTGTAGAGTCTGTGGGCCTATATCTTGACGAGTTCTCCAAGATTGATAAAGGCATTCTGCGTTACTATGCTAACAAGAAGCTCAAAGACCCGGCCGGTGCTATTCCTTCCAGGCTGATTGAAGCCTCTTCATCAGTCGTTTGGTTTCATTTGTATTCCACGGATGCTATCATAGTTAAGGATGAGGGTGGTCTCATCGCCGTCCTCGGTGATTTGTGGAAAGCCCACCTTGTCAAAATAGGAGGTGTGTGACCTGAGGGTCACGAGCCGTCTTGCGTATAGGATATCGGGGCCTCATTGAGGTATAGCCTCAATCAGGAACGTTCTCAGCCCCGGCAGCAGGCAGGTCCGTCATGGGACCAATATCCAATCCCGTCTGGTTGTTGGGTCAAACAGGATACCTGCGAGGGTCTGAAAGAACAGGTTGGAAAATGAGCGGTCGTGCGATGAGCGACTGTCTTGCCGAGAGAGACGCGAGATCGATTTCGAGCACCGTTTAGGAACGGAGCCCTTCTCTGCAGAGAGAAGTAGAAATGCCGCAGGACTACAGGGCTGGAGTTCCCCATACCTGTTGTTGAAGGCAGAAACGGGTGTCTAAACTCGGACGGAAAAGACATCTGATTATGTTTTTCAGTTTCTTTTTTGTCAATTGCATGCTCACGTTCAGAGTACCTATGAGTCATCTAAGTTGTTGAGAAATCTTTCTCTTGGGGTGGTGGATGTTCGGGTCTATTTACGGACACAGGAATGTCAGGGAGCGCTTGGAGAAGATTCTTCCAGGCTTATCCGGGACATACCTGTTCCATGGACCCCCGAGCGTTGGTAAGCGGACCGTAGCGTTTGAGGCGGCCCGTGTAGCTCTGTGTCTGGCGAAGGGGGAAGATGACTGCAAATGTCAGTCGTGTTCCAAATTCGGGTCGGGTCATCCCGACTTCCTATGCATAGGGCAGAATGAGCGCGTCAAGGTAGATGATGTTGACAGGCTGCTTGAGTTTACGTCTGTGCGGCCTTTCTTGTCGAATCGGCGCGTGACCGTGATTGATAACGCGGATACGACAACCTGGGAAGCGTCCAACCGGATGCTGAAGACGTTGGAGGAGCCTCCAGACGGATTCTCTTTCGTGTTGGTCACTTCCCGACCGGATCAGGTTCTGGGTACTCTTCGAGGTCGAAGTCTCCAGATCAGATTCGGGGTGCTGTCGCAGGAAGATGTTGTGAATGTGGTGTGGAAGCGGCTCGGGTTTGAGTTGACCAAGGCCAAGGTCATTGCGTGGATAGCAAGTTCGTCAGCAGACGTGTTTTCAAATGCGGGTGTCTATGTCAAGCATCGTGATAATGCTCTGGAGTTTGTCACAACGCTGACCCGTCCGGATCCTATCAGTCCTCTGGATTTTGTGGAGAAGATAGATCGGAAGGAGATACCCATATTTGCAGATACGTTGACCGTAGTTCTGACCGACCTGCTGCTTTTGCGGAATGGTGCTGGCGAGATAGCCAATGTAGATATTCGGGACGACCTAGAGAAGATGGCCAAAAGTTTCTCGAGCAAATCCCTGTTGGCAATCACCGCCGCGGCGAGTCAGATCAAGCGTCACGCCTATCTGAACGTCAACCTGGCGATGGTGCTGAAGAGTACTGCGATTCGTATGCACGGGTTTGCAGGAGGGTCAGGAAGCTGATGAAGGACGGCATGTCCTACGAGGACGCTGAGGAGTTCCATGAGTTCAATCAGGTTGACGGTGGCCCGTTCTAAGGCTGTTCCTTGTATTGTGTGGAGTCATAGCCAGGCTTGGACAGACGCCCACAAAGTGGCAAAGGATTTTCTCATCAGGCACGCGGAGAACAGCGAAGGCTATTTCTGTTCAGCCTGTGACAAAGAAATTCAGATGCTGCAAAAGATTCCACGGAGGACAAATGACAGACGAAAGATGTAAGCAGCTGATGGAACGGGTCGGCCTGCCAGACAGCGTGTCTCTTCAGCAGGCTTTATTTCAGGTTGCCAACGAGACCGAGCAGGAGGTTCGGGCCTCCATTGCTAAGGAATCAGGCGAACAGCATCCGTATTGGAAGAAGATGGAAGCGGCAATCGACGCTTTGCATGAAGCAGCTGCGATCGCCAAACAGGAAGAGCCCGACGATTTCAATTACGGAATTCTGCAGCAGCTTGATAAGTGCGCTCAGAAGGCGTTGTACATGTTGACCCGAGGCGCCCGTGGGGAAAAATGCGGGTTTACCCTCTCTGTATTGCCGGCCTCTGAGAGACCCTGATGAAGTTCGTTGAAGCTTTGAAGGCTCTGCAGTTCAAGCGGGAGAGTAAGTTCGTGCTCTCTGGTGATGAACCTTTTCTCAAGGCCCAATTCGTTTCAGCCGCCCGTAAGTTCCATCCCGGAATGACTTATTTCCCTTTCTACAGGGACTCAGAGGACGAGGCTATCTCAACCATTGGGTCTGCCAGTCTCTTTGATGGTGATCGTTTGGTTGTTTTGTACGGGGCCGACCGGATGGATAAGGCTGCCATCGTCGAGGCTCTTGGTGAGTTTACAGACGGTATCGCGATCGTTGTGCTTACAGAAGATGCTGATGGACGAACCAAAGCCATCTCCAATCTGATCAGCAGCGGCACTCAGGTTGAATGCAATCGGATGCGCTCCTATGGGGATGACTACCCCCGATGGATCGTCGCCATGGCAACGAATGCCGGGTATGAACTTCGGGATAATTCAGAGTCCTTGGTTTTTTCGTTGATCGGTCCCAGCATGTATGCGCTCTATAACGAGATGCAGAAGTTGTTCGTGTACAAAGGCGAATCCAAGATCATTCTTCCTGATGATGTTCGTAGAGTTGTGTCCCATCGTTTTTCCAATTCTGCTTACGACATTCTGGACAACATACTGAAACGTGATACCGCGGCCACGTTGAGAGCATTCACCTCATACAGTCGGGAACATGATTCTTACATTGAGCTGTCAGCTTTTCTCGGTTCCTATTTTGAGAAGCTGTACCGCATGGCTGCTTTGCGAGAAAGTGGCATGCCCCCCGACAGCATAGGAGATGTCGTCGACATACCCAAGTTCTTGATCCGTACTAAGTATCTTCCCAAAGTTGCGCTGCTTGGCCGAGCCTGGATAGCCGATTGCATGGCTCGGGTCGTTGAATTGGATGCCGGACTGCGTCTACATAGGGTGAAAAGACCCTATGTAGAGCGGTTCCTGATGACGGTATCCGCACCCGTTTAACATCGTCCGCCAGAACGCTATCATAGACTATGAACGATCCTCGTAAAGAACTGCTTGATATCCCCTGCAGTCGTTGCGGTAAGAGCCAAAAGGAATGTCTCTGCCCGCCAGAAGAAATCAAGGATATCGAAGGTTCTGAGAATATGGAACCCCTCTGGGGGGAACGTTTCCGGGGATGGTATCTGACAAAGACTGAAAAATCATGCGACTCGATGCCCGTTGGGTTTCAGGACTACCAATACCCGCTACGGATTAGCGATTACAACTACCGGTTCATCATGCCTTCCAAACTCGAATTCGAGGATGGCCTGATTACCTATACGGCCGGCGAGCGCCTGTTGGGGGTTTTTCGGTTCCCCAGGGATAAGGATGGAAAATATGCCTCTCCAATATCGTGGAACCGGGAACAGTTGGAAAACCTGCTGAGTATGTCCGAGGAACAGCTCAAAGAATTGCTTGGAAAGGGCGAAGTCCTTACGTTTGAAGCGTTTAGAACTCCGCAATTCGGGTTTGAGTTCTTAGACCTGAGCCCGGTTGATTTCTCCAAGATTGGAATGGTCACCGAAAGTGATTTCTTAATTTGGTTCAGGCAACGCTTTGAAATTGAATTGAATCGGAGAATCGAAGAGGTCAAGACCAAGATCAAATCTACCCCTAATATCCTGTTTATACTTCTAAGTGTCCTGAACCGTCGGGCTCCGGACATGAAAGAAGTGGGTCTGATGACCGATGGGATCATACACGTATAGGAATCCAGATGACACCCTCTCCTGAATTTTTCACAAGCCCAATATCCCGCGCAATCTGGGAAGACCGTTACGGGCTAAAAGATGAGACAGGCAAGCTTATCGAATCCAGCATTCTCGCTTCGTTCAGACGCGTTGCAAAGGCGATCGCTTCGAACGAGGTTGATAAGGAAGCTTGGGGGAAGGCGTTTTACAATATCATGGCCGAGCGTTATTTCTGCCCGGCCGGAAGAATCCTTGCCCACGCAGGAACCCATTACCAGCAGCTCCTCAACTGTTTTGTTCTGCCTTTCAGGTCAGACAGCCTCGAGGAGATCATGCACACGGCCGCGGACATGGCCATAATTCAGAAGTTCGCTGGCGGAACGGGTTTCAATTACAGCACACTCCGTCCTGAGGGTTCCTATATCAAGGGTGTGAATGGTCGTAGCTGCGGAGTTCTCGGTTTCCTCAGCATGATGAGTGTCACGTCAGAGGTAATTGAGCAGGGGGGTTCACGTCGCGGGGCGAACCTCGGTCTCCTTGAAGCATGGCACCCTGACCTCTGGGAATTCATCAGCTACAAGACGGACCACAACTGGGATCGGTTGACAGAATTCATGGATGTCAAGGATCAAGAGAAGTGGTCCCGGTTCAAGTTCGAGAACATGTACAAGTGGCAGATGTACAATGTGAGCGTGGGGGTCACGGATGAATTCCTTCACGCAGTGAAGAATGATGAAGAATGGGTTTTCAAATGGAAGAACACTGAGTGGCAGTTGTACACGGTGGAGTTTGTCAAGGCTCTCTCGGGTGGTGGGACTCGCGTTGAACAATTCAAAACAATGGCTGATTCAGATGCCACTGCTCTCTGGAAAGTCCGCAAAAAGGTCCCATACCCCACGGCCAACGACAAGTTCCACGTGGTATCCAAGAGCAGGATTCTGGCGAAAGACTTGTGGGACAGGATCTGTCAGAATGCTTGGGCGGATGGGTGCCCCGGAATCATCAATCTGTCTACAGCTCGCAAGTTCCACAATCTTGAATACATCCACCCCCTATTGACAACAAATCCATGCGGGGAGCAGCCCCTTCCTGCGCACGGGTCATGTAATCTTGGTTCGTTGATTCTTTCTTCCTTTGTTGTTGACAATAACGGAAAGAAAGAGTTTGATTTCGAGAAGTTTGCGGAGGTTATTCATGTCGCAGTCCGGTTCATGGACAATGTGATTGACATCTGTGAATTTCCGCTCGATGATATCAAGAAGGTAGCCCATGAGGAGCGCCGGGTCGGGCTCGGAACAATGGGCGTTCACGACCTTCTCATTGAGCTGGGTCTCGGATACGATACGCAAGAGGGCCGGGATCTTGTCGAAAAGGTCCTCAAGTATTTGAGAGACGAATCCTACTTGGCCTCAATAGAACTTGCTAAGACAAAAGGGGCCTTTCCAATTTTTGATTCCTCGCTCTATATGCAGAGTGAGTTTATCAAGACGCTGCCTCTGTGGATCCGCGATGATATTGCTAAGCACGGCATACGCAACAGTCATCTGACCTCCCAAGCCCCTACAGGTACGATCGGAACTATGTACGGGGTTTCAACGGGTTGTGAGCCGTGGTTTGCACTCTCGTTCCAGAGAAACTCCAGGTTGGGCTCTTATGAGGATGGCTGTCAGGCCTATATCCGGTGGAAAGCAAAGAATCCCGAGGCTGGGGTCAAGCCGTCTTATTTCAAGACTGCTCAGGAAATCTCTCCTGAAGACCACATCAAGATGATGATCTTGTTCAGCCGGTACATAGACTCTGCCACATCCAAGACTGTGAATTTGTCAAACCATGCAACGGTCGAGGATGTCAAGAAAGCGTTCATGTTCGCCATGGAAAATGGCGTGAAGGGCATCACGGTCTTCCGTGATGGCAGCAAGGAAGCTGTATTGGTCAGCAAGGATACTAAACCAGAAGTCACAAAGGAGAAGGCCTGCGAACTTGATAAGGTTACATCTGCCGACGTACAGAGTCATTTCAAGAAGCGTGGTGGTCGTACAGTAGGTGCTACGAGTCGTGTTCATCTCGAGGGTCATAACATGTATGTCACCGTCAATAAGAACAGGGGCGGTGAAATGGTTGAGGTTTTTGCGACGGTTGGAGAGAGCAAAACACTCAATACCAGGCACACCAGCGGTATCGAGGATTCGTGGGCCGAGGGTCTGGGAAAAGTCATCAGTCTGGCTCTTCGCGCCGGCGTGAATCCTGAATCCATCATCCGGAATCTGAAGAACATCCCCTCAGATAAGCCGGTATTTACGGTGGTCGGGGATTGTGAAAACTCTGAGCTCATTCCTTCTCCGCCTCATGCCATTGGCCGAGTCATGGAAGAGGAAATGAGATATCAGGGCAATATCCAGATCAAATCCGAAATCCAAATCAAGGGGTCATGTGAAAACTGTGGTTCAACCAACGTCAAATTCAAATCACCCACATGTTACGAGTGTGCCGATTGCGGCCATTCAAAGTGTGGCTGAGGCAAAGCTCCTGACGTGCCCGCACACGTGAGGAGAAAAAGGAGCGTTCACATGGTACAAGAAGTCACTGATCTGGGAACAATCATGAGGGGCAACGTGCTGGTTGACTTCTACACAACGACGTGTGGGCCCTGCCGGGCCTTGGCGCCGATTCTGGAAGAAGTCTCTCAGGAAATACCCGAAGTCAGGGTTGCCAAAGTGGAGGTATCTCGTTGTTCCGATGCTTCTCAGGTTTTCGGGATCAGGTGTGTCCCGACTGTGATGTTTCTTCAGGACTCAAAGGTCCGGGGAATGTCACAGGGATTGACCACCAAGAAGAATATCGTATCCATGGTGCGAAAGCACTTGGCTCATGCAATGGCATGATGACAAGCTGACCTTGGATTTGGATAGGGACAGAATTCGAATTGTCCTTCGTGAGACTTACGAGACGTGCCGAACAGTTCTCGGCTCGTCTCTTGATATTTCAGTGGATGATTTCGTGGCTCAGGTTGAGCCCTATCTGCAGAGCAATCGAATAGCTATCCCGGTTACGGTGAAGCTGCCCTGCAAGAAGTTTCAAGACATAGATGTTGAGGTTAACCTGCAGCGGGCCAAGGTTTTCATCAGGATGAATCAGAGGAACCGACGCTGGCAGATTGAGTTGAATCGATACATGAAGAACCTGTGAAAGGAGTTGGTACGCTGGATCCGGTGCATTGAATTCATAACAAGTCCGCGGGGTGGGACGGGAGTCCCATGGAGGACCTTATGAGTGATGAAAACCGGGAACAGGAACTCGATGAGCA
>Ga0172363_10002613_pt1 | contig 14556 bp, 12 predicted proteins | sample LakKivs2_kivu2a2_FD_114541 | JGI IMG/M metagenome (GOLD analysis project Ga0172363, IMG submission 114541) | Sediment microbial communities from Lake Kivu, Rwanda - Sediment s2_kivu2a2 | ecosystem: Environmental > Aquatic > Freshwater > Lake > Sediment | place: Rwanda: Western Province, Lake... | reverse complement strand
TCAACGCTGGGGGAGTTGTGCAGCCATCTGGCGGAGAACGAAATCAACATAGAAGCCATTGGCGTTTTCCAGGACACCGCCAAGCTTTACGTGAAAAACGTCAGCAAAGCGGTCAAGATTCTCAACAAGCTGAACTATGCAACCGAACTCCGCGACGTCCTGAAGGTTGATCTGGAAAACCGGCCCGGGGCTTTGGCCGAGCTGACGACTCGGCTGGGCAACCGGGGCGTAAACATCGAGTATTGTTATGGGACGCTCAGCCGGAAGGGCAACTCTATCTCGGTCATTCTGGATGTCTCCGATATCGAGAAGGCCATCTCGATTCTGAGCGGCGATTGATCAGCCGCCTTTCGGCCCCTCGGTCTGTCCCTCGGCTTTTTTGGCGCGAAGGATGTTCTGTAAAAGGCCCGTCAGGTGGCCGTAGTTCACCGGCTTGGCGATGAACTTCTCCAGGTTCACCGTCTGCGGATCCAGTTTGTCCATCACCGGCTTCGGGGCCAGGATGAAGAGGGGGATGTCTTTCAGCGTATCGTCGTGGGCAATCACTTTAATACTGGCGTGTCCGTCGTCGTGGGAAGTCTGGAAATCGAGGAGAATAATCTCCGGGCGAAATTCGCGGGCCGACCGGACCCCCTGGTCTGCCGTCGGTGCCAAAATAACCTCGTAGCCGGCCGGCTTGAGTTTGGCCTCGCAGTCTGCGGCGAAGGCCAGATCTTTGTCGATGAGGAGAATCCGCCCCTCTTTCGTCTCGGCCTCTTCCCCGGCCGTGATGGCGCTCTTAACCATCTCCAGCAACATGGCCGGGTTGTAGGGCTTAGTGATGTAATATCGGGCCCCTTTCTCCATCGCCAAGAGCTCGTCCGCCTGCCCGGTCTTGGCCGTGAGATAGATCACCGGGATGGACCAGGTGAGGGTCGATTTCTTGAGTGTGTCACAGACCGTGTGACCATCGAGGCCGGGCATCATGATGTCCAGAATGATCAAATCGGGTTTCTCTCGGCGGGCGATTTGGACTCCTTTGATCCCGTCCTCGGCCACCAGGACCTCATAGCCTTCGATGCGCAGCCGCGCCTGGAGCATTTTGACGAAATCGAGCTCGTCATCAACGATCAGAATCCGCTTCCTGGACATCCCGATCATGCTCCAATGACAGACTCGATGATATAGAGAAGATCCTCGGGGTCGATGGGCTTGGAAATGAAGCCTTGGGCTCCAATTTCGCGGGCCTTCTCCTCGAGCTTCTTGGTGGAAAGAAGGCTCGACATGATGAAAACCGGGATGGCGCGCGATTCCGGAGACTTGCGCAGGCTGGCCAGGACGACTTCTCCTCCGCCGGCCGGGAGGATCAGGTTGAGGAGGATGAGGTCAGGCCTTTTCTGGAACGCTTGCGTCAACCCGCTGACGCCGTCCAGGGCCAGGCGCACTTCGTAGCCGCGCCCGGCAAGATGGGCCGAGATGCTCCGGCCAAACGAGGCGTCGTCGTCGACGATCAGGATGCTCTTCGGGTGAGCCCTGCGCGACGCGACCGGCGTCTCCGTGGACGGCCCCGGGGAGAGCCCTTTTTGGCCGGGGATCCGGACGTCCGCCAAAACGTCCCGGAGCATCCTGTCGATATTCTCTTTGTCCTCGACTTTGCCTCCGGGTCGCCCTGAGGGAGGAAAGTGGGGAGGCTTGGAGGCAAACTGGGTCTCGATCTCGGTCAGTTTTTCCTGGTAGCTTTTCTCCACAGCCGGGGCTGGCTTGGGTTCTTTCATCTTGGCGGACTCTTCCGAACGGACATATCGACCGATAATCCTGAACAGCTCCCGGGGATTATAGGGCTTGCGGATGTAGGCGGAGAGGCCCTCCTGAAGGCAGGCCTTGGTGAAATCTGGAGAGCCGACGGCCGAGACTCCGATGACGGGGATGGATCGCGTTGTCGGATTCTGCTTGAGCTTGATGGCGGCGTCCAGTCCGTGCATGTCCGGCAGAATCATATCCAGCAAGATAAGGTCCGGATGTTCCCGAGCGGCCAGCTCGATGCCTTCCTTGGCTTTGCCCGCTATGAGGACTTGGTGGCCGCGGGCTTCCAGCCGAAGCCGGATCAGCTTGAGCTGATCGGGCTCGTCTTCGATGACAAGAATTCTGGCCAATGTCCTCACCTCGCCCCAGACAACCACTTGCCGAGCTCGACGGCATCCTCGGGGTAGGAAAGCGTTTCCGTTTCCAGGGTCAAGCCGTCCCGGATAAATTCCTGACTGGCGATTGCCTGCTTGAGGCTTTCTTTCATTCTCTCCTGGACAAAGGCCGCGTCACTCTTTTTCGTATCGGGCAAAATCAGGTAGAAACGGCCCTGGCAGTGCATAACTGTGTCCGCTCGGCGGCGGAGGGACTTCTTGAGTGCTTGGGCCAGGTTTTGCATCGCTTCCTCGGTCTTTTCTTCCGACCGCCGCCGCAGCTCGTCATGCTCCCGGACGGTGACCACAAGGATGGAAAAAACGCTCTTCCGCTCAGTCGCTTCCTGGATCATCGTGGAGATATACTTGTTGAGTCTTTCCTGGAAGCTCAGTTTGGGCAGAGTGAAGGTCAACGTCGTTCCCTGGCCGAGCTTGCTTTCCACGTGGATCTTTCCGCCGTGGACCTCCACCAATCCCTTGACGATGGACAGACCGAGGCCGGTTCCTTTTTCGCCCGGGCCGTCCTTGCGGCCGAACTGGGTGAACTTGTCAAAAATCATGGGAAGGCTCTCGGGCGGGATGCCGATTCCTGTATCACTGACCCGGCACTCGATTTCCTGGGATTTTTCGGCCGCGCTGACCTCGATCGACCCTTGAACAGTGAATTTGACCGCGTTGTCGATCAGGTTGGTAAAGATCTGGCTCAATTTGTCCTCGTCGGCGTAGACCCTGACTGGATCTGGAGGCAGGTTCAACCGCAGTTCCAAGCCCTTCTCCCTCGCCTTCCCCTCAAACCCAGCGGCGATTTCACGGATAAGGCTCTGGAGCTCAAAATCTTCCCTTCGGAGCTCGACTTTTCCGGCTTCGATTCTGGAGACGTCAAGCAGCCCATTGATGATCCGGGTGAGCCGCTCGAGGTTGTTCTTGGCGATGCCCAGGATCTCAGTTTGCTGGTCGTTGATTTCCCCCAGGGCCCTCTCTAGGATGAGGCTGATGGCCTCCTTGGTGATGGAGAGGGGGGTGCGAAGTTCGTGAGAGACCGTATTGATGAAATCGTCTTTGAGCTTGTCCAGCCGGATGTGCTTTTCGACTTCCAGCCGGAGCTCGTCGGCCTGCTTGCGTTCCGTGATGTCGCGGACCGTAACGAGGCGGGCTGGCTGTTCCTGCCATTCGATGTCCACAACCTGCACTTCGCCGGTCCTTTTCTCTCCACCGGGCAAGGGGATTGTGATTTCGGTCGGCTTTCCGCTGGCCAGCGGGAAGTCGAAAAGCTGGCCTCGCAGGGACTGACTGTTCTGTCCGAACAGCGCAACGGCCGCCGGGTTGGCGAAAAGAACCGTTCCGGCCGCGTCCACGATGAGGATTGAATCGGTCGTCCGGCCGATGATGTTGGAAAACCGGTCTTCAGCAGCGGCCAGGAGCTTAAGCAGATGCTCTGGGTCGGGGTGGACGTATCCGCCTGCTTCCGTTTTCTTTCTGCCCAGGAATCTCTCTCTGAACCCCAAATCGATCCGCACCGCCACCTGATTTAGTCGCAGTTCCTGGGGTCATTTTACAGAAGAATTCCGTCCCGGGCAAGACAAATTGCGTCTTCAAATGAACAGATTGATGTCGGACTGCTGGGCCTGCTCAAGGAAGTGGGCAACGCCCACACAGGCGTTGACTTCGTCGATCAGGGCTTCCCGTGGGATTTCCATAACGCTCATGCTGGTCTGGCATCCGTAGAGCTTCACGCCGAGGTCGAGAGCCGTTTGCCGGAGCTCGGTCAGCGAGGGCAGCCGCTTGGCCCTCATCATCTTTTTGAACATCCACCGGCCGACCCCTCCGAAACGCATTCGGCTGGGCGCTGCGCGTTCAATGTCCCCGCCATAGAGGCGTCCTAGCAGCCGGCCGAACACGCTCCGGCCGGTGGGCTGTCTTTTCTTCAGAGCCCGGAGGCCCCAGAAGGTGAAGAACATGACCACCTCCATTCCCGACGCCGCCGCGCCCCCGGCGATGCTGAAGGCCGCAAAGAGCTTGTCCAGGTCGCCGCTAAAGACAATGAGCGAAAGTTTTTTGGGGTTGGCTTCAGCCATGATTCGAGCCTCCTTTCCAAAAAACGAGCATTCCTGGGCTTTATTCTATCATTTCCATAGAAATTATAGAAATAGTAGACATAGAGACCCCCTTCCTCCATCCGGAAAAGGGTGACCGCTGCGCGCCGGCGGACCTATTTCCCGTCCGGCATCGGATAGAGCAGGGCGTTCAGCAGGAACTTATAGGTTCCATGAGTCTGAGCCCGGTTCTGGCAGGGAAAGCCAATGAGAACGATGCGGCCTTTCTTGTATTCCGTGTCTACGACTGCAGCCTTGCGGGCGATTAGGTCCTCTCCCAACAGCCAGCCGCTGAGGAGGACATCAGTTTCGGCGTAGGCGGCCACAACCTTGCGGTTCCAGTCTGCTGAAGGGGGCACCCAGGTGCTCATGGCCAGGCCGTCCGAAAACATGGCCGCGGCTTTCTGGGGCATCCCGTAGCCCAGGGGAGTCGTGTTGTCGACCACGATCTGGAGGAGCGAAGTCGGGCAGAAGAACTTGGTCCTTTCCACCCGCTCGAGGGCGTTGCGCGCAGGCGGCTGAAACTCCTTGAAGGCCAGCCCGCAGGCGTTGTTGAGAGTCACCAGGATGCCGCCCGCCTCGACGAAGGCCTTGAGGGCGTCCACACCCTCTTTTTCGATTCCGCCCTCGTATTCCGGCGGCCAGTTGCCCATGAAATAGCGGGCGTATTCTGAAGTCGGGTCGATTTTCCCGGTCTTGATGATGTCGGCGTCCTCGTCCGGGAAGACGATCACATCATAGCCGGACCTCAGGTCCACTTTCTTGTCTTTCGTGCCTTTAAAGTCCGCATTGTGCATGGTCACATAGGGGATTCCCATGTCGTCGAAAACGTATCGCGTCCAACCCTCGTCCATGTTGCTGCGCCAGGACTGGTACAATCCGACCCGGGGATTCTTAAGGGGCGCCTTTGGAATGCCCGCGAGGTCGGTCAGCCCATAAACGGGGAGACCTGATTTTTCCGCTTGGGCGGCCAAAATCTTCAACACAGCCGGGCCGGTCTTTACAAGGAAGCTCCCCGGAGGCACCTCGAAACCCGGACCCTTCACAACTTCCTTTGACCTGAAAATCTCGGCTTTTTCTTTAAGCAGTGCAAACGCAGCGGCATAGGAGGCGTTGAGGCGGGAGTCGAGCACCGCAACCGAATCGGCCTCGCCGGGAAACGCGCCCTTGATTCTCGGCACCTCCTTTATTTCTTCGAGCTCCGCGTCAAAGGGGTCGTCCACCTCGTCGCAGGCCACTCCCATCTGGAGCGGCAGCGTCCAGCCGGCGTTGTCATAGGGAGGTATCGGTGGGCCGCCGGGGTATTGGCGCAGGTCCGGGTATTTTTGTCTCTCGAGGAGGGCCCACGCATAGGGTTTATAGGGCTGGGCCATCTTGACCACAAACGAGCCGGCGGGGTAGACCTTTCCGCCGGCCACAAAACCCGTTTTGGCCCGATGCACCTCGACACCCCCCATCATCAAGATGTCGATCATCCGCAGGGCCGTGGGGGAGTCGTGCTGGGCGGCGGAGATGACAAACGCATAGGGCTGGTTTTTGTCCACCTGCTCGATGGAGTTTTTATACATCTGGTAAAAATTGAGCAGGAAATCGTCCTTGTAGGTGGCCGCCGTCTTGACCAGGCTCAGCGACAAGGTCAGCTCATAGTCCACAAGATCTCTCAGCCTCCACCATCCACCCGGCCAGGGATCGGGAAACTCCATCCTTTTCTCATAATACGATTGCGGAATCTCAGTCGGCTCGACATAGATGGGTGTGGCGACCTTCACCGAGGCCATCTCACTGAGAAGCCCGACGACATTGTGGAGCCAGGAGGTATCATCGCAGGCGCCGATCCACCAGCCGGTGAAGCTCCGCCCGTGGTTGACTCCGCTGAAGCCGTTCTTCTGGAGGTCATAGGCCATGGTCGCGCCGCACAGGTTAACGCCCCGCCAAAGCAAGGGCTGAACATTGGGGACCGGCGGGTCCATAAAGGGCGGGATGAACAGCCTCGCGGCACTGGAGCCCATCTGGTGCTCGTCGATGTGAATCTGGGGAAGCCAGTCGTGATAGAGAACTTTGGTGACGGCTCGAGTCTCGGCCAGGTTGAACATAAACCAATCGCGGTTGTTGTCGTGGCCAGCGTAGTGATGGTAGATCCAGGGCATCGGTCCGCCTTCGTATTTGGTGCCGACATATTTCCGGTACCAGTCTACGACCATTTGATTGCCGTCGGGGTTGTGGGTGGGGACGAGGAGGACGATGACATCGCGGAGAATCCGGTTGGCGTCAAAAGGGGTGTTTCCGGTGGCCAGCCTGTAAGCGAATTCCATGGCCATCTGAGAAGCGGCGATCTCCGAGGCATGAAGGCTGCAGGTGATCAAAAGGATCGTCTTCCCCTCTGCGGCCAGCTTTTTGGCCTCCTCCGGAGGAAGTGTCCGCGGGTCCCGGAGCTTTCTCACAATCTCGCGGTAGCGGTCGAGTTTGGGCATGTTTTCTTCCGCCGTAATCACGGCCATGATGATCGGCTTTTTGAGGGTGGATTCCCCGATGGTGAAGAGTTCAACCCGGGGGGATTCCCGGTCCAATTTTTCAAAATAAGCCCGGATCTGGCTATAGTCGGCGAGCTTTCGGTCCTCTCCGACCCTATGGCCTAGAAACTGCTCGGGCGAAGTCTGGGCCCGGCCAAACAGAGGAAGTATTATCAGAGCGAGCGCGGCGACACAGAGTTTTCGGCTGACCGGATTTCTCATAATTGATGCCTCCTTTAAGAAAATGAGAGTCCTATTTATCACTTGAGGCTGGGACTGTCAAGAAATCGGCCGGCCGCTTGGGGACTGTTCCCTGGTCCCGTCAATCGAGGTCGGCTAATCGCGCGATTGACGGAGCAAAAACATGCGGAGGAGCTGCATGGCCGCCATCGCCGTCGAGGCGACATAGGTTAGCGCCGCGGCCGAAAGCACCCGGCGGGCGCCCTCAAGCTCCCGGCCCTGGAGGTAGCCTCGCTCTCCGAGCAGGGCCATGGCTCGTTTGGAGGCATTGAACTCCACCGGAAGAGTCAGCACGCTGAACAGCACGGCCCCGGAAAAGAGAATGATGCCGATATCCATCAAAATGCTCGGCCCCTTCTGGCTCATGAAAAAACCGATGAGGAAGATGGGGAAGGCGAGGGCCGAGCCGAAGCTCGCGACAGGGTAAATGCCGTTGCGCAGGTGGAGGGGCGCATAGCCAGTATGGTGTTGAAGAGCATGTCCCGCTTCATGGGCGGCGATGCCGAGGGCGGCGATGGACTGGCTTTCATAGACACCAGCAGACAAGCGGAGCACCCTTTTGCGGGGGTCGTAGTGGTCGCTGAGCAGGCCCGGCGTTTCCTCAACAGGCACGTGACCGGCGCCTCCCAGGCCAAGGATTTCTTTGGCCATTTGGGCTCCCGAGATTCCGGAAGAGGCGCCGATTCGGCTGTACTTGGCATAGGTTCCGCGCACTCTCGCCTGAGCATAAAAAGCCAGGATGAGCGGCGGGATGACAAGCAGATATGTGTAATCCCAAAAGAACATGGTCAATTTCCTCCTCGTTTTATGATAGACGCCGCCCCCGCTTCTGTCAATGAAGCGCGAATTTCCGACCCTTTTCTGCGACTCAATCAGATGGGCCGCGATGATTGACAGACGGAGAGCCAATCATTAAGATGGCGGTGCGTTCGGAGAAGAGTCCGAGAATGGAGGACCGGCGATGATGACAATGCGACTGAGCAAATGGGCCGTCTGGATCGTCTGCCTTTTCTCGGCTATGCTCCTGGCCGGCCAAACGGCCCAAGAGAAAGAAGACTATGCCGCCTCCTTGCTTGTCCAAGCGGACGACGCCTATGCCAAGGGCGATCATCAGAAGGCCATTGAGGCCTATTTGCTCGTTGCCCAGACCACCTCAAGCAAGCTGAGCCTGTCCCGGGCTCATCTGGGACTTTCGCTTTGCTACTTCTATCTCAACGAAACTGAGAACGCCAAAAAACATATTCTCAAGGTTCTGGAGATCGAACCGCAAAAGGAAGTCTCTCCTCTTTTTCATCCCCAGACTTATGTGGACCTTTTCAACGAGGTCCGGAGGGAAAACGAAGAAAGGCTTAGCCAGGTCGCCGCTGCAACTCCGGCCGAAGCTCTGCCCGAACCCCCAAAAAAGTCCAGGGCCGAGCCGGACCAGTCGGCCATTCCGGTCGTCATTCTGGAAGAGAAAGGAGGCCACTTTGAGATCGATGTTCATTATTCCGATTGGAGCCTCGATCCCGCTAAGGGGGCCTTCGAGGATGCGCTGACTAAGAAAATTGCCAATGAAATCCGCGACCAGGTGACGGACGAGCTGCGCGCGAAATATGGAGGAGATTTGTCGCCTTCATCTTACTCCCGAGGCCTGTCTCTGGATTCCCAAGGTTCGAATTACGGCTTCGAGCTTCGTTATTTCCCGTTGGGGAGAAGAGGCTCGATGAGCATCGGCTTGTCCCTAGAAAAGACCAGGCTGAAGGTAATGGTCCGGGGGCCAGTGGCTCAGCAGTATACCGATGGATCAGAAGCCAAAGTGGAAGGGGACGCTTTTGTTGAAACAAGCCCGTGGACGGCGAATCTGAGCTTCCGCTGGGACTTCGTCCCTTCCTTCCGCGTCACTCCCTATTTCGTCTTTGGGCTGGGAGTTGGCCCGCTTGAGGGAACGGCCGCCTATGTTTATACCGGGACCTACAGCCGAGGAAACGCCCAGGCCGGAGTGTCGGGTGAAAAGGTCAAATCATTCGACGATCTGCGGGAAGAGGGAGAGATTGACCTCGACCGCTTCATCCTCGTCCAGTTGGCTCTCGGCCTGAAGGTCCGGGTCTATAGAGGATTCGCCCTCAAGGCCGAGGTGGGATTTTGGGACGGCTTGCTCTTTCGCGGCGGACTGGCCGTTCGTTTTTAGTTCCCTTGGGGACCTTTTCATCTCCATGCGGCCGGCGTATAATGGGCTCGACCGTGCTAGACGGGGAGCTAGCGGTGCCCTGTAGCCCACAACCCGCTCCAGTGGGGTCGAAGGCCTGACCGAGGCCGACCTTTTTCTGGTCAGTATCTGGGTGGGAGGCGATGAAGGTTGGGGCCCTGCGCGAAGAGCCCTCTGCAAACCCCGCCAGGACCGGAAGGTAGCAACGGTAGCAAAGCGGTTTCTTAGGCGGCAGTCAGCCTCGCCTGAGCCGAAGGCCCGGAAAACGCAGGGGAAGGTCGTTCGAAGCCGGCCGCACGGTCACTTCCAGAAAGTCTTCTTAGAAAATCAGAGACACCTCCGTTCTGAGAGTCTTCAAAAAGCTCTCCTCCCCGGCCGTCAGGCCAGAGCAGAATGGGCCCTTCGAATCATGGCCCTGATGCGGACGCCATAAGGACAGGCCCTTTCGCAAGCGCCGCAGTCCCGGCACGCCACAGCCGTCTCAGTGGGTGAGAGTTCCGAGTACCCCTCCTTTGCAGCGGCAACCTTTCCGTAGCTTTCGTAATAGGCTAGATAACGGAGGATATCGGTTATGGCGATCCGAGAGGGGCATCGTGTTCGGCAGCGTCCGCAATGCCGACAGCAGCTCGGACCGTTTTCGGCCACGTGAAGCCAAAGCCCGGACCTTTCCTCCGGAGTCAAACGGGTTCCGGGCACGGCCAGGTCCTCTTCCATCTGTTCTCTATTTAAGATCTCTGTGACCGCGCTGGTCACATGGCGGTTCTCGAGAACCCATCTGAGCATGGCCTGAAAAAGAGATGAGGTCGGAGTGCGGTATTTTTCCAGGTTTTGACGCCGCCCGCCCACCTTGAGGGTTTTCATGGCGATAATGCCAACTCCATGAGAAGCCGCAAATTGAATGATATCTTCGAGCCGGCTCGCTCCGAGGTAGTCGTCATAGGTCTCGACATTGGAAAAGGGCTCCTCAATGTCAAAAACGTTGTATCCCACCTGGACCATATCGTAGCGTCCGGAGACGACGGCCGCCCGGACCACCGCCTCATGGTTGGAATGGCAGGACAGGCCGCTGAACCGGCATTTCCCCTCCTTCTTTAACCGCTCGAATGCGGATACGACCCTGTCGTCCGTCAGGTCCTCCGGCCTTTCTGCGCCGTGAACCGAAAGAACGTCCAGATAATCCGTCTGCAGACGCCGGAGGCTGCCTTCGACGGAAGTGATGATAGAGTCTTCGTCCCAGCTGCCTCGAAGATGGAATTTGGTGCAGACGAATGCCTTGTCCCGTCCGGCCTCCTTGAAGAGGCGGCCGATTTGGCGCTCGCTATTGCCGTTATTGTAGGACGTGGACGTGTCGATATAGTTCACGCCGCGTTCGATGATTTCTCGGAAGAGCGACCAATCCGGCAACGGGCTTCCTCCGAGGCTGATTTCCGAGATGTAAAGACCCGTCCGGCCAAGCCGCCGGTACCACATTTCGCCCCGCTTTCGTCTCCAGTCCTCATCCCGGTTAGCCGTTAATCGCGTCGGGAGCGCAGACACAGACACCAGTCCTCCGAGAGCGATTCTTTTCAAGAATTCGCGCCTTGAATTCGTGCCTATTTTTGTTTTGGGCGTCACTCCGGAGCGGTCCTTATTTTGGCGGATTGGCCACGAGTCCGAGTGCGGCGAGCAGATTGCGGATCTGGGCTTTTCCCCTGTCCTCCAGGGGAAGAAGGGGAGGACGCGGAAGCCCTCCGGCATAGCCCATGAGATCAAGGGCGTACTTGATCGCCGGAATGCCGAGAGTTTGAGTGAAGGCCTTATTGAGCGGCGCGAGCTTCAGCTGAAGCTCCCGGGCCTCGGCCAGCTTTCCCCGGCGGAAAAGCATCTGGAGTTGGACGCAGAGCTCGGGAACCGCCGCCGCTAAAGCCAGGATTCCCCCTCTCGAGCCCAAAAGAAGCCCCGCCAGGAAAATGCTTCCCGCTCCGAGAAGGAAATGGAAGTCGGGCCGGACATTCGGGACGACATCAACGAGATTCATGAGCACCCCAGAACTGTCTTTCACGCCGGCGATATTGGGATGGTGAGAGAGCTCGATTATGGTGGGCGGGTCAATGGAGACACCTGTATTCTGGGGGATGTTGTAAATGAGAACAGGAGCCCGCGATTTGTCGGCCACCTCAAAATAGAAGCGCTTGATGACCTCCGCATTCATCAAGGACTTGTAGTAATGCGGCGGTTTGACCAGCACCGCATCCGCACCCAGTCCGGCCATGCGGTTTGAGAACTCGATCGTCAGACGGGTGGATTCTCTGGACGCTCCGACGATGACCTTAAGCTCCGGAGAGGCGGCCGCGCGGGCGGCAGCGACCAGCGTTTCCGATTCAGAATCCTCAAGGAAAACGGCCTCGCCCGTTGAACCGAGGACCACATAGCCCGCAAGGCCTGTCGTATTATACCGAAGGATATTCTTTTTGAATCCGTCAACGGCGATCTCGTTGCCGGCAAAGGGAGTTGTCAAGGCGGCGAAGATGCCTTCGAAACCCATGGCCATAGTTCACTCCTGTGCGAGCGTTTTTGTTATTTCTCGATGTCCCGCAGGTCCTTTTCGCTCAACCCGAAGTAATGGCCGACCTCGTGGAATACCACCTCTCGGATCCGCTCTCTAACCTCCTCGTCGGAAGCCGAAATCCGCTCGATCGGCTCCTGGTAGATGACAATCACGTCCGGCGGGATATTCCCGTAATAGGATCCGCGGTCCCTGAGGGGAACTCCGTGGTAGAGTCCGAGCAGCTGTCTGACTGAAGTTCGCGAAGAGCGGCGGCGGGGCGGCCTGTCCTCGACGATGACGGCCAGGTTATCGATCTTTTCGCGGAATTTCCGGGGGAGGGAAGCCAGCGCTTCATCGACCAGGCTTTCAAATTTTTTCTTGTCCACGGCGGCGGACGCCTCCTCCGTCACTTCTCAATGCCTCGGCGAGCCCTCACGCCCAAGGCGTAATAGTGCTTCTTGTCCTTCATTTCTGTAACCAGGTCGGCTCGCCGGAGAAGTGCGGCCGGAGCATACCGTCCGGTCAGAACGATCTCGACATCGGGCGGCCTCTGATCCAGAAAGCGATGGATGTCCCTTTCTTCGAGCAGACCCAAATGCAGGGCCACATTGACCTCGTCGAGGACAACGACATCGAACCGCCCCGATAACATGGCTCGGCGGCATTTCTCCAGCCCCGCCTTGGCCCTCAGGATGTCCTCTTCATCGGGGTTCTCGGTGACATGGACGAAGCCCTTTCGTCCGAACTGCTCGATGACGACAAGCGGCCTCAATTTGCGGACGGCCACGAGTTCTCCGTAAGCATGACCCTTGAGAAATTGACCGATATAGGACCGAAGGCCGTGTCCGGCGGCCCGGAGGGCCAGGCCGAGCGCCGCCGTTGTTTTGCCTTTGCCGTTTCCTGTATAAATTTGAACATACCCTTTGAACTTTTCGGCCATGGCGATTCCATTTTAGCTCAGCGAAAATTCTAGTCAAACAGATATTGCAACCGATCTTACCTTCTGTGTTGACGGCCGCCGTTGGGGCTTCTATAATCGGAAGCAATGAGATTGCGCTGCCGCGATTTGGACCCGATCATCGACGCCGCCCTGAAAGAAGATCTCCCCGCGGGCGACGTTACGTCGGAGAGCCTGATCTCACCGAGATCCCGATCGCGGGCCGTTTTTCTGGCCAAGGAAGCGGGCGTCCTAGCCGGCCTTGGAGTGGCTCGACGGGTATTCGAGCGGGTAGACCCGGGAGTGCGGTTTCGACCCTTTTCTCGAGACGGTCGGTCCTTTGAGGCCGGAGAGGTGCTGGCCGAAGTCTCGGGTCTTTCGATTTCTCTACTCAAGGCTGAGCGCACGGCCCTGAATTTCTTGCAGAGAATGTCGGGCATTGCCACCCAGACACGCCGCTTTGTCAATGCTGTGTCCGGCACGGGGGCCAGGATTTTGGACACGCGCAAGACGACACCCACCCTCCGGCGCCTGGAGAAATATGCGGTCAGGATGGGGGGCGGCGAGAACCATCGCCTCAGCCTTTCCGAAAGGGTGCTGATCAAAGATAATCACCTGGCCCTGGTCGAGAACATTTCGGAGGCCGTCCGGAGAGCCCGAGCGAACGTCCCTCCGGGGATGCTGGTCGAAGTCGAGGTGGCCGGCTTTGCCCAGGCCCGGGAAGCCGTGGCGGCCGGGGCGGATTGGATTATGCTCGACAACATGCCGCTTCGCCGAATGAAGCCCGTCGTTCAGTGGCTCAAAGGAAAAGTCCCGATTGAGGTTTCGGGCCAGGTGGATCTCCGGCGAGTCCGGAAGATCGCTGAGCTGGGCGTTGACTATATCTCCGTTGGCGGCCTGACTCATTCGGTTCAAGCGGTGGATATCAGTCTGGAATTCAAAACAGGACACTCGGATGGATTCAGCCGTTTTTCGGTCTGATGTTCTGGTCATCGGCTGCGGGATCGCCGGCGCCAGCGCCGCCCTAGAGGCCGCCAAGCGGGGGCTTCGGGTGAATATCATTACTAAGTCTCGCGATCCCCAGGAATCCAACACGCTTTACGCCCAGGGCGGCATCGTTGCGTTGGGTAAGGACGACAACCCCCAGATCCTAAAGGAGGACATCATCAAGACGGGCGATGGGATCAACAACCTTGAGTCCGTTGAGGTATTGGCCGGCTCAGGGCAAGAACTCGTCGAGAGGATCCTGATTGGTGAGCTCCGCATCCCGTTCGCGAGGAGCAGCGAAAATAGCCTGGACTACGCGCAGGAGGCGGGGCATTCCCGGCGTCGGATTCTCCACGTCAAAGACGCGACGGGACGGACGATCGAAGAGAAATTCGTGGATGCCCTCAAAACGTACAGCAACGTCACGTTGCATACAGACTGCACGGCGGTCGACCTCCTGACCGTTCCTCACCATTCCAGGAATCTGAAGGCCTATTACCGCCAGCCGCAGTGCATTGGCGCCTACGTATTGGACAACGTCACAGGCAAAGTCCACACGTTTTTTGCTCCTTACACGATTTTAGCCTCAGGAGGCTGCGGCGCTGTCTTTTTGTACACTTCTAACCCTCGCGGGGCCATTGGGGCCGGCTACGCGATGGCCCACCGGGCCGGAGCTCGGATTGTCAACATGGAATACATCCAGTTTCATCCGACCTCACTCTTTCACCGTGACGCGGACAGCTTCCTCATCTCGGAGACGGTGAGGGGAGAGGGAGCCCGCCTGAAGACGAAAGACGGCCGAACGTTTATGGAGAAGTATAGCGACCGGGGCGACCTGGCCCCGCGCGACGAAGTGACCCGGGCCATCTACGAGGAAATGACGAACTCCAACTCGAACTATGTCCTGCTCGACCTTGC
>Ga0172363_10002612_pt1 | contig 14557 bp, 18 predicted proteins | sample LakKivs2_kivu2a2_FD_114541 | JGI IMG/M metagenome (GOLD analysis project Ga0172363, IMG submission 114541) | Sediment microbial communities from Lake Kivu, Rwanda - Sediment s2_kivu2a2 | ecosystem: Environmental > Aquatic > Freshwater > Lake > Sediment | place: Rwanda: Western Province, Lake... | reverse complement strand
GATAAAAATTAAGTTATGCACCTAATTCACATAAATTCACAAAAAGAAAAAAGTAACAAAAAAGAAAAACATGTGACATTTTAGCTTTCAAGTTATATGTGACATCTAAGCTTTCAAATAACATGAGGATAATTAATATTTGACATATTCTTAATAATTAAATATAATATAAGATTAATTTAAATACGTTCACCCCTACCAGGAAAGACAATGACAGTAAGATTGATTAATATAGGTTTTAATAACATAATTGTTGATGAGAGAATTGTCTCCATAGTTAATCCTGCTTCTTCTCCTGTGAAAAGATTGATAGACGTAGCCAAAAAGAGGGGTAGTTTGATTGACGCTACCTGTGGCCGGCGTACCCGCTCAGTAATCATTACTGATAGTAATCACGTTATCTTATCCGCATTGCAGCCGGGAACGATTGGTGAGAGATTTCTGGAGAAGATAGAAAAAGCTGAAAAGAGAGTACTGCCGACTTCGGGCATAACAAATCAGTACAAATTAAGGAAACGGAAGTAAAACAGTGGCTGAATCTGGACTACTGATAATTATCTCTGCTCCTTCGGGCACAGGTAAATCGACTCTGTGCAGAAAGTTAATTACAAATTTCCCTAACGCCCGCTATTCCGTCTCCCTGACCACAAGGGCTCCCCGTCGTGGAGAAGTTCAGGGGAAGGATTACTTCTTTGTTTCCAGGAATGAATTTAAACAGAAGATCAAAATGGGTGAGCTTGCAGAATGGGCATTGGTTCATGGTCATTACTATGGTACTCCCAGGAATTTCTTGAAAAAGAATCTGGCTGAGAGAAAAGATGTAATATTAGACATAGATGTGCAGGGTGCAATGAAACTGAAGAAAAGGTATCCCCAGGCGGTATTTATCTTCCTTGTGCCTCCGTCATTTTCTGAATTGGAGAGAAGGATTAAAGGGCGAAAGAGGAATAGCGAAGCAACTATCAAAAAAAGGCTCACTAATGCACGCTGGGAGATGGATCAGATAGGAAGTTATGATTATTTAGTGATCAATGACCGCTTAGTAGATGCTCTTACACAGGTTAAATCGATTATACAGGCTGAAAAGAGTAAAGTAAAGAGGGCGAAAGAAAAAATAAAAGAGTTGAAACTTACGTAGCTCTAAGGCGAAGCTCTGCTTGAATATAGCGAAGCATTCCCTTTATAAGTAGGACTGGAGTAGAAAGAATGGCAAAAGACAAAGGTAAACCTTCACTGGATAAATTGTTGCTGGATAATGTGTCAAATAAGTACATGTTGATTCTTTTAACCTCGAAGTTATTAAAAGAGAAGATGAAGAAAGATGGAAAAATTAAGATGACACCAGAGACGATCATGGAGGCTCTATACGAAGCAGCCAGTAAAGATATCGATCAGAAGAAAATCTCAAAGGGAAAGGATAAAGAAGAGGAAAGTGCGGAAGAAAAGAAACCTAAAGAAAGATAGACCTTTTTCAGGGAGAAAGGTCGTTTTAGGCATAACCGGTAGCATTGCTGCGTACAAGGCCTGTGAGATAGTCTCTCGCTTGAAAGAGTTGGGGGCGGAAGTTTTTGTAATAATGACCAGGGCGGCCACTCACTTCGTCACTCCCTTGACTTTTCAAACTCTCTCTGGAAATAAAGTCTATATAGAGCTTTTCAATTTACCGGAAAAGTGGGAACTGGAGCATATTTCCCTGGCTGAGAGAGCAGACTTAATTTTGATTGCTCCTGCTACAGCAAACATTATTGCAAAATTGGCTACGGGCATTGCTGACGATCTCTTGACAGCAGCTGTTTTGGCCAGTGAAGCGCCTATTTTAGTAGCACCAGCAATGCACGAAATTATGTATAAGAATAGCTTAACACAAGCCAACATTCAAAAGTTGAAAGAGAAGGGATTCAAATTTGTTGGACCTGAATATGGAAAGCTCGCCTCGGGAGAGAGTGGTTTGGGCAGGTTGGCCAGCAATGATAAGATTATAGATGGCGTTAAGGATATTCTGGACATAGAAAGAGATATGGCAGGGAAGACTCTTCTCATCACTGCTGGTCCCACTCGAGAATATCTGGATCCGGTGAGGTATATATCTAATGCTTCTTCCGGCAAGATGGGCTATGTTTTGGCTGAAGTAGCTAAAAGGAGAGGAGCCGAGGTAATATTGATTAGTGGTCCTACAGATATTAAACCACCAGAAGGAGTGAACACTATATTTGTAGAGTCAGCTTTGGATATGGAGAAGGAAGTGGCAAAATACGTTCCTCGCTCCGATGTGGTTATTGCTTCCGCTGCTGTCAGTGATTACCGTCCAGAGAGGAGGGAAAAGGAGAAAATCAAGACCAACCTCCAGAGACAAAGTATAAATTTGATAAGGAACCCCGATATCCTTGGTCAATTGGGCAAACAGAAAAATGCCAAATGCCTGGTGGGGTTTGCTTTAGAGACAAGAGATTTAGAAAAGAACGCCCGAGAAAAAATGAAAATGAAGAATCTGGATATGATTGTAGCCAATACTCCTGGAGCAATGAGCCGAAATGAAGCCACGGTCAAAATTTTCACAAAATCGGGGAAGACAATTTTCTTAAAAGAAATGAAAAAGGAAAAGATAGCTGATAGAGTACTATTTGAATTAAAAGAATTTATGAAATGAGTTGAGGATATAGATTTGAAAAGGGGCAGAGAATTTGCTGAGTTGATTTCAATAACCAAGAAGTTTCTGGAGCAGGAAAGAGATAAGGGAATAGAAGAGTTTATGCAGCATGGGGAAGAAAAGAAAGCTGAATCTGGAGCCTTAGACGACCTGGCAAGGAGTATAAAGGATTGTCAGAATTGTGAATTGGGGAGAACGAGGACAAATTTGGTGTTCGGAGCCGGGAATCCCGGGGCGGAATTAATGTTTGTTGGTGAGGGACCCGGTTTTGATGAAGATCAATTGGGAATTCCCTTCGTAGGGAAAGCGGGACAACTGCTAACTAAAATAATCGAATCGATTGACCTGACAAGAGAAGAAGTATACATTTCCAATATCGTGAAGTGTCATCCTATGAGGGATCCCACCCACCCAGAAATGAGAGGTAACGACCGACCCCCAACTCAAGATGAGGTAGCTCAATGCCTTCCAATTTTGTTTAAACAGATTGGAATTATTGAGCCTAAAATCATCTGCACTTTGGGTTCACCGGCTACCAGGGCGGTTTTAAACTTAAGTGAAGGCATCGGAAAACTCCGTGGTAAGTTTTACGATTTTTATCCGCCTTACGGAAAGTTTGGGGAACCTATAAAGGTGATTCCCACTTATCATCCAGCGTATCTTTTGAGAGACCCTATGAGAAAAAAAGAAGTGTGGGAAGACATGAAGAAGATAAAAAAGGCGATGACCTCTATCTCTCCACATTGAGGATGATTCTGCTATTTTCGAAGAAAGTTAACAGGAAGAAAAAATAAAATAGAGTTGACCCCATTTTCTATGATAATGCAAGAATGTGTGTCAGTCGTTTTTCCTATCCCCTTTAATAGAATTTTCCACTATTCGCTTCCTCTTGAACTGGAGTCAGAAAGAATGGTGGGAAGAAGAATAGTGGTACCTTTTGGCCCTAAAGAAAGGATAGGATATGTTATACAGGGCTTAACAAGGTCAAGAATACAAGGGGCAAAGATGATTAAAGAAGTCATCGATGAAGAACCCTTGATTTCTACAAATCTACTAGAGCTGGCTAAGTGGATATCTAAATATTATGTGTGTTCTCTGGGACAGGCTCTGGATGTAATACTTCCCCACAACTTTCAGCCTGTCAAACCAAGGGAAAAGGTCAAAAAGACAGAGAAGAAGGTTTTCCCCGCCTTTATACCGTCTCCGCAGCAGAGGAGAATACTGAAGCCTATTCAAAATAATATAAAAGAAAAAAATTATACTGTTTTTCTTGTCCATGGCGTAACTGACAGTGGCAAGACAGAAGTATATCTGCAAGCTATAGCTCAAGCCCAGGAGGTGGGACGGCAGTCCATATTTTTGGTTCCCGAAATATCGTTGACGCCACAATTCTTGAGTATTTTTGAGCAGAGATTCGGCTCCAGTCGAATCGGACTCTGGCACAGTCGACTTTCCCAGGGAGATAGGTATAGAACCTGGCAATCTGCCTACCAGGGAAAGATAGATATAATGATTGGAGCAAGGTCAGCGATTTTTGCACCTTTTCCCAATCTGGGCCTAATAATAGTTGATGAAGAACACGATACTTCTTACAAGCAGGAAAAAAGACCCTTGTATCATACCAGAGAATTGGCCGGGAAGAGGGCTGAGCTTGAGAGAGCAACTTTGGTCCTGGGTTCAGCGACTCCTTCTCTGGAGGCTTTCTATCGAGCATTAACGGGAGTAAAACCATATAAACTTCTAACTCTTCCAGAAAGGATATACAAAAGGTCTCTTCCTTCAGTGGATGTAGTTGATATGCGCGAAGAAATAAAAAAAAGAAACACGCAAGGACCCCTCTCTCAGAAACTTTCTGAAGCGATTACGGAAAGATTGAAAAAGGGTGAACAGGTTATTCTTTTCTTAAATCGGCGGGGCTATTCCACTTTTATTTTGTGTCGAGAATGCGGCTTCGTGCTGAAATGTCCCAATTGTAATGTTTCCATGGTTTACCATCTTGATGAGCAAAAAGTCAAGTGTCACTATTGTAACCATCGCGATGAAGCGCCGAGATTCTGTCCCCGCTGTGGCAGTAAAAAAATTCGCTATTTTGGCACGGGAACGGAAAAAGTGGAACAAGTGGTAATGAGAATGTTTCCCCGGGCGAAAGTTATGAGAATGGATATGGATACGATGCATTACAGGTATGCCGCGGAGAAAATATTTAATGCCTTCCGCCAGCGAAAAGTCGATATCTTGGTGGGTACTCAACTGGTGGCCAAGGGGTGGGACTTTCCCCAAGTAACCCTGGTGGGAATAATCTCAGCGGATACGGCTCTAAATTTGCCAGATTTCCGTTCTGCAGAAAGAACTTTCTCCCTGATTACGCAAGTGGCGGGACGGAGTGGACGGGGGACCAAAGGCGGTGAGGTTATCGTGCAGACCTACAATCCTGATCATTATAGCATAAGATTGGCACTTAAGCACGATTACCACTCATTCTACGAGAGAGAGATGGAATTCCGGAAAGAATTGAACTATCCTCCGGTTACTAATTTGGTGCTTATTCTGGTAAGAGGGAAAGAGGAAAAGAAAGTTATTACCACGTCTGAAAAAATTGGTTCTCTATTAAAAAGAGAGATTAATCGGGCCACGATATTAGGCCCCGCCCCAGCCGTACTGGATAAGATTGCGGGAAAATATCGCTGGCAGATTATCGTCAAAACTACTGATATGAAGGATATTGGTGAATTTTTCCAGAGACACTCCCTGGGATTTGAGGAGAAAGGGATAGAGATTAGTGTTGACGTCGACCCTCTCAATATGCTCTGAGAGGGGAAATAAAAAAATTGTATAAAGACAGAGAATTTGTTATTATTAAAAAGCAGTTCATGCTATATTAAACTTGGGAGCGCCTGACTGGTTCAGGAGGAAAAGTTGCGTATCTTGTTTATGGGAACCCCTGACTTTTCCCTCCAGTTCTTGAAGAAGATAATGGAGAATGATGAAATTATAGCTATTGTCACTCAAGGGGACCGTCCTACCAGGCGGGGACATCGTTTGCAGTACTCAGAGGTAAAGAAGTTTGCTTTGCGGAGAAACCTTACTCTTTTTCAACCCGAGAAGATTACAGACAGCGACTTTGTTAGAGAGGTTAAGGAGCTATTCCCGGATTTAATTGCGGTTGTTGCCTTTGGGAAAGTCTTATCAGGCGAAGTTTTAAGTATTCCCAGGAAGGGTTGTGTGAACATTCATTTTTCTCTGCTTCCTAAGTACCGTGGCCCGGCGCCTGTACAGTGGGCACTTCTTGAAGGCGATTCTTATACAGGAGTATCGTCAATCTTTATGGAAGAAGAAGTGGACGCGGGCGACATTATTTTGCAAGAAAAAATTTCCATAGACCCGGAAGACAATTATTTAACTTTACAGAACAAATTATGCAAAGCAGGGGTCGTTTTGCTGGCAGAGACATTCGATTTAATGAGGAAAGGAAAAGTTTCTGGCTACCCGCAGGATGACTCTGGCATCAGTTATGCGCCATTGTTAAAGAAGAGTGATGGTCGCATCGATTGGAATGACTCATCCCGTAAGATATCCAATCGTATTCGGGCACTGAACCCATGGCCAGGAACTTATATCGAAATGGACGGTGGAAAGACAGTGAAAATATTAGAGGCTAAGATTATGCCCGTAGCTGTGGAGGCTGACAAAGAAAGCTCTTTTAAACCGGGAGAAATCGTGGAAATCAGAAGGGGAGAAGGATTTGTAGTAGCTTGTGGAGAAGGGAGTCTCCTGGTCACTCGCGTTCAGCCAGAAAGTAAACCTATCCAGAAGGCTTACAATTATCTTCAGGGTGCCCGATTAGCAGTTGGTGACATGTGGGGGAAAGAGTGAAATCTGCAAGAAGAATTGCTTTAGAAGTCCTGTATAAGATCGAGGTAAAAAATGCCTACAGCAGAGTTGCTTTAGATAGTGAACTCTCCTCTCAGGAATTATCCAAAGAGGATAGGGCGTTGGTTACTGAATTGGTCTATGGAGTGATTCGCCATCTCAATACTTTAGATTGGGTTTTGAATACCTATAATCTTAAACAAAAGATAGAAGATTTCTCCCCTTATGTGAGAAACATTTTAAGATTAGGAGCTTATCAGTTGATGTATCTTGATAAGATTCCTGCCTACGCAGCAATTAACGAGTCGGTAGAGATAAGTAAAGAGTTTGGACATACTGGTATTGTTTCACTGGTCAATGCAGTACTACGTGCAATTGAGAATAATGTAAAAGAGATTCATTATCCTGACCAACAAAAAAACCTATCCCAATATCTTTCCATAGTCTATTCTCATCCGCAGTGGTTAATTACGCGCTGGCTGTCACGATTAGGAGAGAAGGAAACAATAGAGTTATGCGAAATCAACAATCAAGCGCCTCCTCTTTCTATTCGCACCAACACGCTGAAGACTACCAGGGAAGAGCTTATTCCTATCTTGGAGGAAGAAAATTTAAAAGTAGAAGTGAGCTCAGTTACTCCTGGGGGACTGAAGATAAAGGATTTTGTCTCTCTGACTCAATTGGAATCCTTCAGGAGAGGTTTGTTTACTGTCCAGGGAGAGAGTTCTCAGCTCATCAGTTATATTCTTGCACCTAAGCCGGGAGAGACTGTGTTGGACGCCTGTGCCGCCCCCGGTGGAAAAACTACACATATCGCAGAGTTTATGGAAAATACAGGTTCAATTATTGCTCTGGATATTCGTAAACCTCGTTTGGAGATGATTAAAGAAAACTGTATGCGCTTGGGAGTAACTAATGTGAAAGCAGAACTTTTGGATGCCACTAAAGTAAGTTCCCTTTACTCAAAAAAAGGTGACCGCTGCCTTGTGGACGCGCCTTGCTCCAGTTTGGGAATTATCCAGAGTCAGCCAGAGGTTCGTTGGAATAGAGATTATCGGGAGACTTTAGTTAAAATGCCCCAGGTGCAATATGCAATTTTAGACGAGGTCTCTTTATGCGTTAAACCGAAAGGTGTTTTGGTGTATGCGGTTTGCAGTTTGGAGCCGGAAGAAGGCGAGAAAATTATTGAGAAGTTCTTAAAGGAGAGGCCGTTATTTCACCTGGAATCAGTTAAACCTTGTCTTCCTGTTTCTAAAGAAGAACTGGTTGATGAAAATGGTTTCTTGAAAATTTATCCTCATCGTCACCATATGGATGGCATGTTTGCTTGCAGGATGGTGAGGATGTAAGAAGAGATTCAAAAGATAGTTTGTTCATCCTGAGGAATTTCTTAACGCCAAGAAACTTCGGACTCTGCAAGGCACAAAAATAAACTCCCCCCGCAGAGCGGGGGTCAGACCCCGATTTATCGGGGCTTGGAAGTAGAATAGCCGTCCTCATTTCTTGGCTAAAATTCCTAACGTTCTTCACAAACTATCTTTTGAATCTCGGAGGTAGTAAATCGAGGGCAAGGCTAACTTATGAAAGTAATATTGGGGATTTTAGTTCTGATTTCTGTTATGTTACTTGGGTTTTTTTCTCTCCAACAGGGGATAAAAAAAGTTATTAAACTCGTGCTGGCTACTTTTGCCGCTATAGTATTTGGAGTTCTCATCTTCAACCAATTGATGGGGATAGTTGTTCATCAGAAGAAGGAGATTATGATTCCCGATCTGACGGGAAAGACTGTGGGGCAAGCTCTCCAGATGTTAAGTGATCTGGATCTATATATTAAGAAAGTTGGCGAACAATATAATGAGAGTATACCAGATGGCAGTATTATTTTTCAGGAACCGCTGCCAGGATCAGTAGTGAAGCGAGGAAAGGTTATTAAAGTTATCATTAGCTCTGGTGGCCAGGTTATTTTCGTTCCTCAGCTTGTAGGGACTTCCTTGCGCGAGGCAAAGATTCTCCTGCGTCAAGCAGGCCTAGTTCTGGGCGAGGAAACAGGAACTTACTCGGAGGAGATAAAAAAGGACTTTGTAATAGCGCAGGACCCTTCGCCGGAAGAAATCGTTGCCCGAGGAAGCATGATTAATCTGGTGATAAGTCTGGGGCCAGCCACAGAAGCAGAAGTGCCTTTAATGGTTAATCTGCTTGGCCAAAATATCAAGAGTGCCCGGAAAATATTGTACGATATGAATTTATCTTTAGGTGAAATTGAAGAAACTGTTAATGATAGTGTTTCCGAAGGAACTATTTTAAAACAAGAGCCTCACACGGGCGAAATCATCGATGAAAATACTATAGTCAAAGTAACTGTGGCAAAGAAAAGCGAGGAGCACAAAATAATTCGAGAAGCAACAGTATATTATGAAGTTTCCCAGGGGGTATTAGATAGAGACGTGCTAATTGTAGTAGTGGATGGTCAAGGGGAAAGAGAAATTTACCATAAGCTGCATTCTCCAGGAACGAAGATTTCATTACCCATACAAGTTTTGGGAAAAGCAAAGGCAAGGATATTTGTTAATGGTATTTTGGTTAGGGAGATAGAATTGTGATTAAGATTGCGCCTTCTATTTTGAATTGCGACTTGATTAATCTAAAAAAATTGATAGGTTTAGTTGAAAAAGCAGGAGTTGATATGCTGCATCTCGATATTATGGATGGCCACTTTGTTCCCAATATCTCTTTTGGACCCCAGGTCGTCGAATCCATAAAGAAGATAACCAAACTTCCTCTTGACGTGCATCTAATGATAGAGAATCCGCAAGAATTCATATCTGTTTTTGCTCGCGCGGGAGCAAGCATTATTACGGTTTCTATAGAGGCTTGTATTAATCTTGGAGATGATATTGAAGCAATTAAAAAAGAAAGGTTAGAAGTGGGAGTAGCTCTCAATCCCCAGACGCCGCTTGACTCTCTATTAAGCTATTTAAATCAAGTTGATATGGCGTTGTTGATGACAGTAGAGCCGGGTTTTGGGGGACAGAAGTTCATTAGTTCTGTGTTACCCAAGATTGCTCTTCTTCGGGATTACATTTCAAAAAACGGGCTAGATGTAGATATTCAAGTTGATGGCGGAATTGACCTTGAAACGGCGCGGTGGGTAATAGACAATGGGGCAAATATTCTGGTTGCCGGTGAGTATATTTTCGGCTCGCCCGATCCCAGGAAAGCAATTGCTGATCTCCGTCGAGTGTGTGGTCTTTCCCAGAAGAAATCGACCAGTAAATAAATGACGAAAGCCAGACTGCAATTCTTTAAAAGGAGGAAATATGTCCATAATAATTAGATTGAAGAGAATTGGTACACATAAGCGCCCTTTCTATACTATTGTAGCAGTTGATTCGAGAAAGAAAAGGGATGGGCGAGTATTAGAGATTCTTGGGCATTATAGTCCCCGTGCAGGCAGAGAGAGTCTTGTTTTCTTACAACAAAGGATCGAAGCCTGGAAGAAGGAAGGTGCGTTAGTTTCCCCCACGGTAAAAGGTTTATTGAAAGTCCAGGAGGAAAAAGAATAATTATCAGAGAGCAAATCTTCGTTATTATGTAATTTTGGAGGAATAATTGAAAGAATTGCTTATGCGCATGGTTAAGCAGTTGGTAGATAACCCGGAAAAGGTTAAAGTTAAAGAGATAAAAGGAGAACAAAATATAATTTTGGAACTCTCTACAGCGAAGGAGGACATAGGCAAAGTAATTGGCAAACAGGGAAGGACGATTAAGGCGCTCCGCACGTTGCTTAATGCTGCGTCTGTGAAAACGGGACATCGAGTCACGCTCGAGGTCATAAAATAAATGGGAAAAAATGATAAAAACCTGGTCTTTTTGGGAGAGATCGTCAATACACAGGGACGTGAAGGCGAAGTGAAACTAATCTCCTACTTGTCATTATCAAGCTTTGCCAACGGAGGCGAAAGGAATATTTTAGAAAGCATGAACAATGTGTATTTGGTGAATCCCGATGGGGAGAGAAAGGAAGCCCGGATACTTGGCCTGAGGGAACAAAAAGGATTCATTATCCTGAAATTTGCTGGTTATGATACAATTGACCAGGCAGGTCAGTTGAAGAAGTATAAAGTTGCTTGTAGCAGACTTCCTTTATCGCAAGGAGCTTATTATGTTCAAGATTTGATGGGAATGGAAGTTTTTGCAAAGGATAAAGCGGGCCTGCGCCGCCTGGGGAAAATTGTAGATATTTTTGGAACAAAGGCAAACGATGTCTATGTAATCAAAGAAGAAACTAAAGAAATCTTATTTCCCGCTCTAAAAAATTTGGTGAAGGAGATTAATATTAATAAGAAAAGAATGATAATTGATCTTCCTGAAGAGCTATGAGGGAAAGGGAAATTGGTAATCGATGTAATAACTATATTTCCACAAATGGTGGAAGGAATAATTAAGGAAAGTATCTTAAGGCGGGCGCAACAGAAAAACATTGTTAAAATTAACATCCATAATTTGCGTGACTTCGCTTTGGATAAACATTCCATTGTGGACGATTATTCCTATGGTGGTGGAGCGGGGATGGTTTTGAAACCGGAACCTATATTTCGCGCTGTAGAGAAAATAGTAGGTAAGAAAAAAGGGCAACGCAAAACGCACATTATTCTTTTGACTCCCCAAGGACAAACCTTCAACCAGGCTAAGGCCAAGGAACTTTCACAAGAGCAACATTTGCTGTTCATATGTGGGCATTATGAGGGGGTGGATGAGCGGGTCAAGGAGAACTTAATTACTGATGAGGTTTCCATTGGCGATTATGTTTTGACAGGAGGAGAGCTGCCGGCAATGGTAATTATTGATTCTGTGGTAAGGATGCTGCCAGGAGTCTTGAATAAGAAGGAATCTTTCGAGAATGATTCCTTTTACCAGGGATTGTTGGATTATCCACATTACACCCGGCCGAGAAGGTTTAGGAGAAAATCTGTTCCTGCCCTCCTTTTGTCAGGGAACCATGACCAGATCAGGAAATGGCGAAGACAAGAAGCGCTAAAAAACACTTTAAACAAAAGGCCAGACCTTTTAGATAAGATAACACTTTCTCTAGAAGATCAAAAAATCTTAGAGGAACTCAAAAGAAAAAATGACAAAAGGGTGGCGGCTCGATTTGTTTCCAAGGGTAAAAATAGATAAACTTATAATTATGGAAAGGTGGAGTTTATGGACAGTTTGCTAAAAAGAGCGACTACGGAGATGTTGGCAAAGGACCTACCGCACTTTCTTGTTGGTGATACAGTACGTGTGATTTCCAAGGTTTTCGAAGGCGGGAATGAGAGGGTTCACGCCTTTGAAGGAGTCGTCATTAGCCGTGCGGGAACGGGTATAAGTGAAACTTTTACCGTGCGAAAGCTTTCTTACGGTATAGGAGTGGAGAGGATCTTTCCCCTCCATTCTCCTCAGATTAAAAATATAAGTGTGGTTAAGAGTGGAAAGGTTCGCCGGGCGAAGTTATATTATTTGCGTAAAAGGATAGGTAAAGGAACACGCGTAAAAGATAAAAAACTAAATGAGTAATAAAAGAATAGATTTAGGTAAAAAAGGAGAGGACATTTCCGTAAAATTCTTAAAAAAACAGGGATATGAAATTATAGAAAGGAATTACCGTTGTTCTTTAGGTGAAGTGGATATTGTTGCTAAAGACAAGAACATTCTCTGTTTTGTGGAAGTTAAGGCGCGAAAGACAGAAGAATACGGACTACCTCAAGAGGCAATAGATGGGTATAAGCAAAAGAAGCTTGCCCGAGTAGCTTTAACCTATCTTAAACAAAAGAAAATTTGTGAACAAGACGTAAGATTCGACGTTGTTTCTGTTTATCCCGATCGTGTAGAACTTATTAAAGATGCTTTTATTGTAGATGTTGATTACACCTACTAAATACAGGATATAAACATGGGTCTTTTTAGAAGAATTAAAGAAATCAAGCGAGGCAAGGAACTGTTTAAATTAGGAGCCTTTGATCAGGCCATTAAGCAATTTTCTATGGCAGTTTCCAAAAGAAGAGATATCAACACCTATTATCTTTTAGCCGAGGCCTATTTTAATAATAAAGATTTTGCAAATACAAAAGAAATTCTTCAAGAAATAATCACTCTTGGACCATCAGAAGAGATGATTGAGAAAATCTGTGAATTGACTGGTTTGAAAAAAATTGTAAGTGATGAATATTACAATGCATTTCCCGCATTTTCTCCCGATGGCAACAAGATAGTCTTTTGTAGCATTCGGCGTGATACCAACAGCGATGGCGTTATTGACCGCAGAGACAACTTTGCAATTTACATTATAGACGGGGACGGAAAAAATGAAAGGCAAATTGTGAACGATGATTCTCAGAATACCTATCCTTCTTTCTCGCCAGATGGGAACAAGATAGTGTATTTAAGCAGGCGAAGAGATACTAACGGGGATGGTAAGGTTGATTTGCTGGATAATCCGGGAGTATATATAAAAGACTTAAATGGCAAGGGTGAAAGATGTATAGTTTCTGACGAGTACCATAACAAGTTTCCTTCCTTTTCCCCGGATGGGGATAAGGTTCTGTTTGCCAGCTGGCGAGAGTACAATAGTGGAATCTATACGATAGATATCGATGGTAAAAATGAAAAACAAATGGTAAGTGATGAGTACGATAACACTTTTCCTTCTTTTTCACTTAATGGTCAAAAGATAGTCTATGCTAGCTGGAGAAGAGATACTAACAGGGATGGGAAGATTGATTTGCATGATAATAGCAGTATATATATTATGGATAGTGACGGCAGAAATGAACGGGAGCTTGCCAGTGATAGATACAACAATTCTTTTCCCGTTTTTTCCCCGGACGGAACTAAAATAGTCTATTTAAGTAGACGCCGGGATACCAATAAAGACGGGAAGATTGACTCATTGGATAATAGTGCAGTCTACATATGCGACACTAAAGGAAAAAACAAAAAGTGTCTTGTGAGCGATAAATCCTATAATAAATTTCCTTCTTTCTCACCCAACGGAAAGAAGATACTGTTCTTAAGCAGTGGTAAGTCTCATCGCAGAACACCTGGTGAAGGATTCTTTGGTTGGAAAGGAATCTATACAGTTGATATTAATGGTCGAAATAAATGTCAGGTTATAAGTGGAAAATACTATGGAAATACAAATCCTATATTTTCTCCTACTCAGGATAAGATATTATATATAGCTTGGAAGGAAGGAACCCAGCGTGGAATTTATCTCGCCGATCTTACCACCTTACCCAAATTGCAAGAGCTAAGAAGTTTAATAGAAGATAACCTTAAGTAGAATATTTTTAACTAATCATTTACACTTGCGTGTAATATAATAAGGAGGAAAAGATGAAAAAATTGTTAACGGTGATAATTTTGATTCTGGGAATTCTTTTATCCACGGGCTTTGTGTTTGGAGGGAAAGATAAGTGGGAATATAAGGTAGCATTTCTAATGCCCGAGGCAAAGGCGATATTCTATACTACCGCTCTAAAGGAGTGGAAAGAACTGGGAATAGAGAGCGAAGAATTTAAATCCTTCCGTGATAGATTTTATCCTCAGGGACTAAGTCCAGGAAGCGAATTAGAAGCTTTGAAATCCTTTAAGGAATTTGAACTGGAGAAGATAAAGAAGAAAGGAATGCCCAGTTTTGCTGAGCAGGAAGAATTTCTTAGTAACGTCGCAGAAAACGGCTGGGAGCTTGTTTCTGTAGGTACTGATGAAGAAAGTGGTCTACCTATAGGATATTTTAGAAGAAAAGGAAAAAAAGAAAAAAGTAAAAAAGAGGAAGAAAAAAAAGAGGAAACTACTACTCCCTTCGACTTTCATGAAAAAGAATATGGATATTAAGTAGGGCCCGTTTCACCTTTATGTGGGCAACTAAAAAATAAGAGTCTTTCCCGATTTTGTAGCAAAATTTTGACTTTTTGTCGACGGTAGATGGTTAAGAAATCTTGTTTTAATCCAATTTTCCATTCAGGTACTTATGAATTTGGTACAATTTTAGATGAT
>Ga0172363_10002610_pt1 | contig 14564 bp, 23 predicted proteins | sample LakKivs2_kivu2a2_FD_114541 | JGI IMG/M metagenome (GOLD analysis project Ga0172363, IMG submission 114541) | Sediment microbial communities from Lake Kivu, Rwanda - Sediment s2_kivu2a2 | ecosystem: Environmental > Aquatic > Freshwater > Lake > Sediment | place: Rwanda: Western Province, Lake... | reverse complement strand
GAATTTCTTAAAGATAGGAAGATTTGAGCCATCCAGTAAAACTTGTAATGTTTGCGGGAAAGTCTATCATGAACTTACATTAGACCAAAGGAAATGGAAATGTGAAAAATGTAATTCAGAACACGATAGAGATATTAATGCTGCTAAGAATGTTAAAGATTTTGCATTAAATAAAATGGAATTTCAAAAGGGTAGGAACTATCCTATAGAAACCCAAACATCTTTAGTGTTTGGGTAGTTCATATTCTATTTCACCGCCTTCAAATAAGCCAAACCTTCACTCGTAATACATCTTCCCCTAGTTCCGCTCTCTACAAATCCAAGTTCCCTAGGCCGAATCTCAATTTCAGATTCTATGTTCTGAGCATTGACGCCCATTCTTACTGCGATATTGTTGCAAGATATAGGAGAAGATTCCGCAAGAATTCTCATGAAATTAACCTCTTGAGTTCTGAGTCCGAAAGCATGTATCCCGAATACCTCCTTGAGATACGTCCATCCCTTGTTATCAAAAGTTTGGGTCTTATTTTTCAGACAGTACCTCTTGATGTCCTGAGACAGAGCAAATGCATCTCTCGCCCTTCCCCTACAGGCATAAGAAATGTCGTTTTGGTCACAAGTCAGAGCAATGCCGGGCAGATAATAGCTGAGGATGCGATAAAGCTCATCATTGCTGTAGATATGGAAATAAACTTCCCGACAACGATTGACAAGAGCCCTCAACATCATGTAAGCATCCGTAGTGGCAAAAATGATGTTGATCTTGGAAAAGTCATATTCAATCAGAGCCTTTTTGTAAGTGCAAAATGTCTTGTTGCTGGCATTGTTTTCCAGAAGAGACAGGAGGAACGTAGATATTTCCAAAGACAGTTTGTGAGATTCATCAAGCAAAATAGTCTTGGATTCGCCGTTGACCCTATGTATCAATATGTCCTCTACGAAGTCTTTCGTCGTCAAAATTGTTCCGCAATTTACAACAATCATATCTCTGCCAAGGGATTCAGCGACCTTTCGAGCCATAAAACTCTTTCCAAGACCCTGAGAACCAGTAAAAAGAAGGGTAGGCATGGGAGTTTCGTCGGAATTGGACTCTATGAAATAGGACAATTGCTTAATAGCCTCATTCTGCCCAATAATGGCATCAAAAACCCCGATGTTCTTGGTTGGCTTAGAATTGCCAATTACAAGAGGAATCGTACATCTTTCAAATTCAGCCTTAGTATTCATGGTATCCTCCTTTCATTTTTTCTAAGACCAAAGTATCACGTGGGCATGTCAAAGTCAAGCCCAAACTAATCTTTTTTCAGCCCATATTCATGACCGCAATAGGGACAAGAATAGTGAATATTTACATCGCCAACACGTTCTAAAAATCCATTGTCCAAGGCAAAATCAGTTTTACAGCTTGGGCATCGTACTACGGTCATACTTTGAACCCTAGGGTCATCTTTTATTTCGAATCTCTTTTTCATGGAGTTATCCTTTCACTGTTTTCTTATTCTTGGTCATGCGTTTCATCATCAAATCCTCTTCAATTTTCCTTTTCAGTATATGGATGGCTTTGGCAATAATGAGCCTTACTGCTTCTCTTGTGACTCCTATTTTTTGGCCAACGTCTTTAAGGGTCATAGGTTTATTGCTGAAGAACATATACAGCAAAACTTCCCGATGGCGAGGCTTCAGTTCTTTGATCTTAAGGAAGACATATTCCCTCATGTGTTGCCTTCCGATAATGTCATCAAAGGGTGTCTCTTCGGTATCAAATCGATCCAACAACTCGCTCAAATCCTCAACTGATACTTTGGAGTAACGATTTCTCTTGATTAGTTTTAGTGTTTTCGTTTGGATATTAAGTTTTTCAGCCATTTCGGAATCAGTAAGACCACCCTTGTTTTCGTCTTCCATCAATTCAATTTGGTGTAGATACCTGAAATGGTCTGGAGGCAATCTGATAAAACGAGATTCCTTAATGGCTCGCATTATTTTTCGTTCAATAGTAAGATGGGCATAAGTAACGAATTTTGTGCCAGCGCTAGACAGAAACAGATCGGCAGCTCGCAACAGACCGAGATTTCCTGCCTGAATCAAATCCATCAGAGACATGTTCATATCGGGCAATGAATGGAGGCGATTGAAAATGTCACCTGCTATCTTAACAACGAGGCGAAGATTCCCAAGAACCAATTCATTCTTAGCATTCAATTTTGCCTGTTTGCTTGCAGAATCACTATGAATAATATCAGATAGCTGTTGCTCTCTGATCGGAGTGATCAAAGGATAAGCCTTGATATCCCTGATATATCTAACAAACATTTCATCGGTTTCTTTCATGGATTAAACCCCCTTAAACGAGGTTCTCTGCTCAATCTTGAACTTCAGTCGTCTCCGTGCCGTCCTCTCAATTTGACGGATTCTTTCCCCAGTAAGCCCGTATTTTTTGCCAATAACTTTCAGCCCTTCTTTTTCATCCTTAATATAACGAGAAATAAGAATGTCTCGCTGAACATCGGTAAGCTCACGAAGGCAAGTCTGGACAAGCTCTTTTCTTTGCTTGTCATAAAGCACAGAAGCAGGATTCTCAGACTTAGTATCTTCGATAAAATCCTGAAGAGTCGTTTCGTGCCCGGAGTCATCATCAACATAACGAGTATCATTGAGAGACAGAACGGGATTTTGAGCCAAACGAATATTTCTCAGCTCCCTCTCTGTTACATCAAGTATCTTCATTAGTTCAGAGTCGGGCAGGCTTCTGTCGGCATCCTTCTCTTTTATAGCGGCACGATATTTGCGACCCTGAGAAATAATATAAGGAGGTACATACACCATTGAATTGGCGCTTTCCATGGTTCTGAAAATCTTCAGACGGATCCAAGGAACAGCATAGGTACTCAACTTGGTGTGGAACTTGCGAGGGTTAAATCGGTCAATGGCAATACAGAGACCTTCATTGCCGGCCTGAACCAAATCCTCCCAAGGAACCTGAGAATGATTTTGGTAATGAACAACCTCTTTGAGGACAAGACGAACATTGGAATTAAAAAGCTTTTCACGAGCCTGCTGACGCTGTTTGTCTCCCTTGGACTTTATGACAATTTTGGCAAGACGAACTTCCTCTTCCCTGCTCAAAAGAGGGTTGTCCTGAATAATTTTTTCATAAACATTACTGCAACTCATAAATTCATTCATCGTTGATACTCCTTCCCTTATGTTTTGACGCTACAGTATCACGTCGAACATACGAAGTCAAGCATCTTTAGAAAAAATTATTCGGAAATATCTAAGACGGAAATGGCATTTGTAACCTTCTTTGCGACAAGAGGTTGCGACTCAGGCTTTTGCTCTGATTTGCTTTGTTTGCTGTCTTTTTCTGACGGAATTTCCATAATCATCGTGGCATATTGGTCTGGATTTTTGCCACTCTTGTCGAAAGAAATTGTATAAGGATGATCAGTATCCTTGATCTCTTTGTTTTTCTAAACATTCATAATAATGGTTGCAGGCGGCATCATCATAGCCTGTTGCTGGAGACATTTTTCTTTTCCATAAATAAGACAAAGTGGCTTGTCAACAATGTATGGTGTATTCATATACATATCTTGCCAAACATGATTCGACATGGGGGCATTAGCAAGGGCAATATTCTTCTCACGTTTCTTACGATAAAAATCACGACGAAGATATATGAGATAACCCAATGTAATTAACGCAACTCCACTAAATAGAAATGAGATAACGGCAGTTGAAATTTGACGAGAGTAGACCGATAATCCTCCGGCGGCCAGCGCGACACCGGTGGCAATAATAAAAACAAAAATGCCCCAATCGCATTTACGCATCTGTGTCTTCGGGTTTTCCATCTTGCGCCTCATTAGTGGTAGGCCACATTTTTTCATCAATAGGATAGCCAAGAGACTTCATGATCTCCTTGTTCTTTTGGCGAATCTCAAGAACCCTAACTTCAGGAGACTTGTCATAATGCCCTTCGGCACGATTTTCTCCGTCTACAGGATACTTTCCATGCTCATCCATCCATCTCATCTTTCTAGTCATTTTCTCTAAATAACATTCCCAAGGCCACAAGCTGTAGCCTGCACCATCAACCCCTACGTCCCCAGCCAGCATATTATCAAACTCTGGCATTCTAAGGTGGGAATGTCCATATGCATGTAGAGATCCGTGACAAGAGCTGGCCCAAGACCTCATCGCATAATGACACAGTGTAATATCATATCCTTCTATTTTTTTTCTACAACCCAACTCATGAACTTCTGTGAAATTTTTATAGACTTCTCTAGAAGCTTTATCATGGTTCCCCATTATTAAAATCTTGTGCCCGTTAAGGGCCATCAAATAATGATTATGATCTTTAAATGCAAAATCACCAAGAATATAAACGGTATCTCCCTTTTTAACCATTTTATTCCAGTTTTCTATTAATGACTCATCATGAGATTTAAGATGGACTGCTTTTGGATTATTGAATTTAAAGTGCCTAGGCTTAGATGGATCATAACATGGGTTAGGATATATCCAAGGAATTCTGTTACAGTGAAGCACTATATTGGCATGTCCGAAATGTAAATCGGCAGTTAAAAAAATATTTTTCATAATCTCCTGTTTATTGTCTTCATGCATATTATACCGCTTTGAAAAAAAATCAAGAAAAAAGCAGGAATTTTGATTTGTTTTTTTTGTATAATAAAATCCTAGCTATACATAAAAAGGGCGAAGATTCAAGAAAAATCTTCGCCCTTTCGTAAAAACATCAATTTAACTGAAAATGACAGTATCTTTTAGGCTTTCCTTGGTTTCTACAACGGGAGTCTGAGGATATCTGCGTGAAGGAAGATATTGCGTCATCTTGGTTACAAATTCTCCATAAGTAAGAGACTGATTGGACTTCAATAGTTGAACAGTGTAGTAGGTAAACGCTCCATTAGGCCTACCGGCAAACGAAGCATCATAAGAATATTGATCACTCTTGCATCCGGCCATCAGAACCTCATTCATATTTTCATTCGGTTCAAATATAGCCTTAGCAATGGGCATCATGGCAACCCTCATGGCCTCCATATTATCGGGGTGAGGCAAATACCTAGGCTTAGATTCATACGAGAAATCATTCATTGCCATAAGGAATTCACGAGTAACTCCTGCTGAATGACATGAATCTGAAATGACAGTTATATGAGTCTTAGGATCTGCCTTGGCCAAAATTTGCTTGAAATTATGGTCTACAAGGAATTGATCATATAGACAAATGGCTTCACAATAACCGTCAACCTCAGTACCCGTTGTATCAGTCAGTCTGGTTCCGTGGCTACTATTGGTGTACACAAATACGTCTGGTTTCATGGCAAGAAGTTCATTCATTTTATTCGTTACATTACCCAGTGTAGCATCGGAATCCAAAAGCATAACGACCTTATCAAACTTATAAACATCGTTAAGTAAATGAACAAAATCATTGGCATCATTTACACAGCCGGCAAGATTGTTGGCTGGGTTTGGATATTTATTAATTCCAACGCATAATGCAATCTTCATTTTTTTCTCTCCTGTACCAGTTGTAGTGGTTGTTGTTACATTAGAAGGCGGGCGAGTTGTTGTAGTAGTAGTCGTGGGCTTATAAAGACCAAGAATACTCAATATCATTTGCCAAAAGGTTTGCCAAAAGGTCATAGATCTCCTTTCCAACCAGATTTACTCGGCAAGTTCTTGGCTATTATCTGCCCCTGTATCAGTTGTATCTCCATCACCATTAACAACAGTGGTATTATTACCATCACCACTAACGATTACGGTAGTATTAGGATGCTTGTCATCATTGTTATTAAGTTCTTCTACGCCCCTATATCCTGCGTAGATTATTCCTGAATCAAGTATAGCAGCAAAGAATTGCATAAGTGGTTGTTCTTTCAGTGCGTCAAGAGCTGTTACATCGATTCCAATACCAACTCCGCCGTTACCCATTTCTATAGCCTTGATAGCTACCTCATTTTTGGATGCTACTGCATGACGATAGGCAACTTTCTTTTGAGAATCCTTGTACACCATATAAGATGCACATCCGCTACAATAGACCAGAACCATGGCCGCTACTACTAACGTTTTTACTGCTGAGTTCATACGTACCTCCTTGTTAATTATGTCTATACACTTATTTCTTGTATGGACATCGGTTTCCCTCTTTTTATTGGTTTGAAATATTGTCTAGACCTTCTTTGACTCCCCAAGCACAAACCCCATCCACTATTGCCGATAAAATCTGTTTAACCCAATGTTTCCGAAGGACTTCCAACTTGCTCACATTTACTCCAACAGATACTTCGTCTCCTGATGCCCTAAGTTCTATGGGTTTTTCCCTATGAACTTCGTCTCTGGAATTCCTATAGGTGGAGGTACTCATGCATCCGGACTGTAACATCCATATTGAAATGCCCATTAGGAACATAAGATATATGTTGCGATTCAATTGTCTTCTCCTCTTGCCTTTTGACCCAAATATCCACTATGGTGATATTTGCCATAGTCCTTTTTGGTAATGCCTTTTTCTTTAGCCGCCACCAATGCTAAACAATCAGTAAGAGCCAACATAACCAAAATAGAAGAAGTAGGAGCCATTCTCAGATGACCAGCCTCGACAATAATTCCCATATCTAAAATAAGATCTGCTTTTTCCCTTATGGGGCTATCAATGTGAGAGGTAATACCTATGATCTGCTTGACCTCTATATTACGAGCCAAATCTATGATCTCCAAAACCTCTCTTGTTTTACCAGAAGTAGAAGCAACAAACAGTATGTCGGTTTTGGAAATTCGTCCCAAATCGCCGTGAGAAGCTTCGCCCGGATGTAGATAACAGGCTGGGAAACCAAAAGAGCACAGTGTAGAGGCAAACTTCTGCATGGCTATACCGGCCTTGCCCATACCAGTGGTTATAATCTTCCCTTCGCATTTCAATATGGATTCAACAATATTTGAGAACGAAGAAGGTATTATAATTCCATCTATAGTTACTGTAAATTCGTCCATAATTCGTCTTGCTTCCATGAGACGAAGATCACTGATAGGTATTTGTATATCCTTTGACATGCGACAATCCTTCCTGCATTGCGTAATTACTTCTTCTTCTTACTACTTCTTTTCTTTTTAGGTGTTACTGGTTGTGGAATATTAGGAATCTGTTTTTCAACCCTTGGAGAAACTTTAGCAGAATCTAATGGAGTTTCTTGGGTTGGGAACTTCATCATATTGATATTGACTTTAATAGAATCAGCATCGGGGAAAAGGCTACCGACTAATTTACTTACCAAGGATTTAACCTGTTCCTCTCCAATCTTTTTTTCGGACATTCGCTCTTTTTCTTCACGATCCCATTCCAATGCCTGCTCTAGAAACTCAGGACTTGACGGATCGCACGATATCTTATTCTGAGGAAAAGCACCATTTTTACCAAGAACAGTCCATTTAATGTATTCAAATGAGCATTCGCCCGTTTGAATAAGACGTTTGAATTCGTTAAATTTCTCAGCTATTTTACATTGCCATTTCATAGCCTCGTCCATGGATTTTGGAATTACAAGGCGTCCCCCAGTAACTTCATACATGGCTAAAAACTGTAGGGATTGGTCTAATTGCATTACTTCTTCAAATGAATAGCGTTTCATATCTTATTGTTCTCTCTATTACACATTATACCCTTTTTATTTGAACACGGCAATAGAATCAAGCAGTGAAACCATGTCATAATACTGGAAATATTCAATCAACCTTTGCTCATTCGCCGTACCTTGTGTTATATTGGGAAGGTTCTCTATATCAGAATCCATCTTCTTCAAGGAATAAGCAAGTTTCACTCTCGCTTCAAATATCAATGCCATGAGAATATTCTTGGATATCGTCTTGGTTTTTTTCTCTTCTACAGCCAGAGTAACGCCAGAATAAGGCATACCAATTGTAATTTCTGCATACTTCGACTTGCCAGATTTTGTCGTAATACTTTCCAACTTTTTGAACTCAGACGGATCTGTTAGGTCGGGGAATTGTTGCCTTAGTCCGCCGTATGTCTTGTGAAACTCCTTGTAAACGTTCTCCCAACTACCATGCTGTTGAATGGCTTCTAGTGCCGTTTTGTCTCCCCATCCCGTTATACCAAAAATGTTATCTCCGGGATCACCCATTAGCGCTCCGACATCAACATATTGTGAGGGTTGAATTTTGTACTCTTCTATAAAACTCTTTTTGGTTGTTAGCTTTGACTTCATGCCGTCCCATATAGACACATTATCCCTAAGTATCTGAAGATAGTCATAATCAGAAGTTACGACAACAATTTCATCGGAGGATAACTTTTTGCAGTAGGACGAAATGACATCATCTGATTCAAAGTCCTCCAATCTAATTTGCGGAATGCCAGTTTGATCTAGCCCCTTCTTTAGGTAGGGAGATTGAGCATAGAAATCCAATAATGGTTTGGGTTGCTCATCCTTTTTCCTGTTGGCTTTATAACCAGACTTAATAAGACCGTCTTTGACTCCGGCATCGGCTTCTATCATTCTCCTCTTGGATTTACCATCCCAAACAAACAGAAATTGGTAGTCGGAATAACTCTGTTTCAGGTTAATGATGGAATTGAAAACGCCATAATGAACGCCTGTAGGTATTCCATCTTTGTTTGTAAGTGATTCATTGGCGAAAGAAGCCCGTATAGCCAAGTTATTACCATCGATGAGCAGATATTTCATTTAATTTATTCTCCAATCCACATTTCTTCTATATTGTTTACATCTATGCCATCCGAATTGAATTCCACTAATTCTCCATTGTTGATTCCATGGAAAGATAATCTGCCACTTCCATCTCCATCAACAACAATAGATATTTTTCTACTGCTTCCCGTCCTACCTAGTCTCTGAATAACCTTGCATAGCCGTATAAAATCACGAAGTTCTTCCGTGTTACCCATTACCCGTATATCTATGAATTTTTTCACCTCTCGAAACCCTCCGTATGAGTATCTTCCGTATCCCTACTCTCTGTTGCCCGTATAAACCAGTACTTCTTCCCCTTAAGGATAACAAAACCAGTATCTTCTCCCTCATATGCATATACCTCTGCATTATCTGGAAGATTTTCAATAAGTTGCTTTAGTGTTTTTACTGTTATCATGTCAGTCTCCTTTTCCATTCTCCTATAACTTCTCGTATTCGATTATCCAGTTCTGTCAGTCTTTTTTCAACCCTGAGCATCTCCAGTCTCTTGGTCGGTCCTTCCTCGCACTTGAAGTCATAGTAAATGGTTCTTCTGGATTTCAAATAAGGTATGCCCTTAACGGGAAAATTATCATCGGCATAGGTTTTCCACAGAATGGCAGAATATAAATAGGCGTTACATGGATCCGAAATGCCCAACCATTTATCTCTGCACTCTTTTGGCATGTGATTAACGAAAAGAGCCGGCCATATAGGAGAAATCAGATAATGATTGCCCTTTTGACCTTCCAGAGGTATTCCCCATTTTTTTATCCAAGACATTACATTGGAAAATTTTGGAGAAAATTTTGCACATACACCGCTGGGAGAACCCGTCAATTGCATACCCGCCATAACCCCAGCCATAAAAGAAATGGAATCAGTAGAACTTTTGAGATATAGAGCCGGAACACCAATCCATCGATGTCTATAATCGCCTTCTGGAGAAACAAGTTTACCACCAAACGGGCAAGTTTTTATGAGGTTCGTAACGTCGCTATTGTACCATTGGCAAGATGGAAATCGAATAGGGCTCCACGATATATGACCATGCTCCAAAAGCCCATTCAAAAAATCAGCGTTCCAAATTTCATGATTGAATTGAATTTTGTGAAACAAATACCACTTCATACTGTTAACTTTTATATTGTTTTTAAGGCTTTGCAATGATGGATACTTGTCATCATACGTCCAAAATTCCCTAATGTGATCAAAATGGAATTGCTCAAAATTACGACCTGCCGATCCATATTTTAGGGCAATTTGAGAGGCCACCATATAGAGACGATTCTGCCACTCTTTCAGGGGTGCATGTTTTAAATCTACAAGGCGATACTTCTTCATGCCTATATTATACAGAAAAAAGAAGGGTTTGATGCCTATATAGAAAAGATATTATCAGAGGATGGACTCACTAAAATGATTCGCTTGCCCATTTTTTCTGCTTTTTTAACAGTATCTTCGGTACCACCCTTCCTGTCAGAAGCTACTACGGCTAGAAGTATATCTGCATCTTGGGCGATAAGTGTATTTCTTGCATAGTTAATTTTTGCATATGCAGCACGGGGGTTCTTATTCAAAAGATCTTGATCCAGTTGAGATTTGTCTGGGTAGTGTATCCGAATGGGAACATTGTATTTCTTGGCAAGAATTTCTGCGAACCTATCCCCTCCTTTGGGACAACCCCCACTTACAATTGTATCGCCGGGGTTATAGACATCTAAAAAGGTTTTTTCACATTGCTCAAAATCTTCCTGTGTGTCTCTCCGGCGGCTTCCGACAATACCTATAACAACATTGTGCCGTTCAACTCCAAGAGCAGTATCTTCGGGAAATCCCATTTACTCACCCGTTATTCGCTTACCAACAAGATAGCAACATTGAGAACCTGATTTTCGTGTTTCATAATTATAGCCTTGACGATATATTCCTGATCGTTCATGGTAATAACATCGCAGGAAGAATATGATGCTATTTGAGATGCCGTTGGGTCATTGATTTCTGCATATACTTCGCCCGAATCATAATCCGTAATAGATATCTTCATTGTTTACTCCTTCTTTCAAATGATTCATATGCCAGTACCTGACTCTTGCTCCCAAGTTGCATCTTACGAAGCATCCACTTAATCGCCTTCGGACTTTCTGAACCTACGTCAATTGGATTTTTTGTGCAAGAAGTTGGCTTACCTTTGTCGTCGTAAAAAACCTCATGAATGGCGTAATAAACATCCTTGCCTTTGCCGTGTCTCAGAACTCTAAAATTCCAGTGCATTATGAGTTGTCCTTCCGATAACTGTCCAGCCTTAGAAACTTAAGTTTACCGATTTTTCTCCATATTTTCCCAACAGCCCACCAAGGAGCCTTACCATGGAAAAAATGATCTGGAACAATTACAACGCCATTCCCCAGTATCACTTTTCTCGACTGGAAAGTTTTATTATACATGGATTCCGACAATTGCAAACATTCTTGCCACTGCGATCCTTCACCATATTGAGGAGAAGCAAATTGTTTTGGAATAGTGATAGTTTTATGAATGTTGTATGGATTCTCGTCCGATCTGGACCAGATCACAGTAGCCACTAAACTTTTACCATAATACTCTTCATTATTAGCTTCTGCATAAATGACAGCGGCCAAATAACGAATTTTGGCTTGATTGGTTAAAGTAGTGGCAAAAGCATTAGATGACACAGTGAATAAAATAAGGAACACGATGTATTTTAGCATGTTTATCATTATTCGGGGGTAGTTATGCCAGTTCCTCTCAAAAAACAAGACCGTAAGCCTTTTTGATGACCTCAATTACGTTCTTGTCGCCAATTGCCTTTGTTGTGTTATCGCTTAGTTTGACAACGGGCTTATTATTACACTCAACAAGCTTAATGACAATGTTCAATGGCTCCGGACCCAGATCGTTGGTCAGGTTAGTTCCAATTCCAAAACTGAGACCAATCAACCCAGTGAATTCCTTATAGAGATCTATTGCTTTTGGAATATCCAGCCCGTCACTAAAAACAATAGACTTGGTGCGAGGATCAATACCAAGATCTTTGTAGTGTTGAATCATCCTTTTCCCAAACTCAATAGGATCTCCAGAGTCTTGTCTAACCCCCGAAAATCCATTGGCTAGAAAGATTCCAAAATCCTTATAGAAGGCATCCGTTGTAAAAGTATCCGTCAAAGCAATACCGAGATTCGTTCCGTACTCCTGCAACCAAACATAAAATGCCCTCTTTTGTGCCTCACGAACATTGTCAACAAGAGCAAGATGAGCAGAAATATATTCGTGTGCCATCGTGCCAATTGGTTTAATTCCAATATCCATAGCCAGTTTTACATTAGAAGTTCCAATAATTTGTGGACAATATTCATGTAGTATTTTGACCACATATTTTTGCCAATCAGCCGAATAACGCCTGCGAGTCCCAAAGTCTGCAAACTGAAATCTAGGATACTGGCGAATTAGGTTAATCTTATCCTTGAGCCTACGAATGCCCTCTCCCTCGATGGTTTTGAACTCGCTCGTTTCTTGGAAATAGAGCTGGTTAACAATTGCCAGAAGAGGAACTTCCCATAAAATTGTTTCTGCCCAAGGACCTTTGATAATAATCACCAATTCTCCATTAACATTTGCTATGGCAACCTGTTTGGGATTAAACCGATAAGAACGCAAGTAATTGACATAATCAGGACTCATGAAACTGAGACCCAAAAGGTAAATTTCTTCAGCCTCGGTAAGAGAAACAGAAGCCATCGAATTAACCTTATCCCAAACTTGATCGGCAAGAAAACCAAGTCGGGCATCCTTGTTGCGACATTTGAAGCAATAAGTGGCAGTAGTATTGGGATACTGGTGAAAAATACACTGCTGCATGGTTAGCTTATACAAATCAGTCTGGAGAATTGAATCTATAATGGGTTCGTTCATTATTCTGCCTCCCATCCGTCAAAACATAAATCACTCGCCTTTTCCGCTCCAATATTGCATCCAACGTGATATCTTTTGTACAGCTCCATAGAGTTAAAAATATCAGGAGGAATTGCTTGCCTAGGACAAAAAACATTCTTGTCAACATTCCAACCCGGTATAATAAGATAAACGCCTCTTTGGGTCCAACTTCGACCAGATACTCGTACTAGGGTTCTCCACATTTTATCTGCCGGATTCATAAGCCTCCTATTGCCATGTTTGAAGACATAGTAACTCATTATAGGAAAAATGCAAGAACATTTTTCAAATAATAGTCACTCAATATGACTACTCATTAATGTGAAGAGCGGTAATGGGATTGCCCACTTGTTTACGCATATTATCCATTTTGATCTCTGGAGTAGGCTCTAATTTTCCCTTGAAACAACTGCCGCAAAGTCTATTGCCCTTCCTGTCAAAAACATAATTGCCATAGTGATGCTTGCACTTTGGACAGTGAGTATCCACCTTCTCATCCATATCATATTTTTCATAGGTATGGACAATACCATTGCGAACATCGTAGAAGAAACTCTTGTCCATTATGTCCTTAAGTTTTTCATGAGCATCGGTTTCTTCTATATCATGTGCTCCCAAATCCCAACTATGGTTATTACAAGTTGCAACATAGAGAAAATCGTCCCTTATAATTAGGTAGGTATCATAATTACAGGACGGCATAACAATACCAATCTTGCCACTTTTGACATCTTTCTTTTTTAGTGCCTTGGCAAGATTCTTCGTCCACTCAAGATGCTCTTTGTCTCTCTTTTTGCTTTTAGATTCGCCCTTGTCCCAATCCGAATAATCATCAATGACTATTTCCAACATTTTCTGGGAAATATCTTCTATATCTCCACCATGAATGATGAAGCTGGAACTTGAACTATTGCTGACAAATCCACTACGTATTTTCATTTACCCTTTCAGGACTTCCTTTATTGACATCCTACTATACGGTTCCTCGTCTCTTCCACTATTATATAGTTTCCATTGCTTTGTTATTTCTTCCCAGCTCTTATCATGGTAATACGTTTCTACTTCGGCACCATAATTGCGGAAGATCATTAAGTGCTTATCTCCACTATGGAATAGGTATGTAATATGTCCATAATGTCCCGTGGCGATAAAGCCAATATTGTTTTTGACTAGAAACTGAATAACGTCCCATTCATTACAAGAAACCCAGTACCCATAATTACTAACAACAACTTCCTTGGTCTTTTCGTCCATCATGGGTTGCCAAATCGACTGATCATCGTATTTGGTGTTATCCAAATGAGACGGATGTGATAGATGGGTTTCCTTAAAACCAAAAGCAATCAACTTATTAATCTGCTTTTTAGTAAGACAAGTTTTCGCCTTCTGTCCCAAAAATTTTTCAATATTCCTGACTATAAAACTAGAAGCACTACTATTGCTCACAAACCCATTTCTAATTTTCACTTGTTATCTCCCGAGTGATATTTGGCAACATGTTCTGATATCGCCCTGTCAACTTGATTTTTGACCATGCCAGAATACCAAAGATTATAGTTGATTCTTCTCTCCAAATTATACATTACTCATCCCAAAACAAAAAGACCAATAACGATAATAATGGTCACAATTACATCACGAGGCCTCAGGGGATGTCTGCTTTGTCTTCTCTGCTTCTGCCTTCTCTGCTTCTGCCTTGGCTTCCTTTTCGGCATCAATAGCATCGCACCACGCCTTAAAATCAAAGTCTTCATATTTCTGGCACTTTGGACTATATGCCTTTTTGGTGCAGCATCGGTTTTCGTGGCTAGGCTTTCTCTGGCGACCACATGATGGACAACGAATATTTCGCTTCAT
>Ga0172363_10002604_pt1 | contig 14586 bp, 6 predicted proteins | sample LakKivs2_kivu2a2_FD_114541 | JGI IMG/M metagenome (GOLD analysis project Ga0172363, IMG submission 114541) | Sediment microbial communities from Lake Kivu, Rwanda - Sediment s2_kivu2a2 | ecosystem: Environmental > Aquatic > Freshwater > Lake > Sediment | place: Rwanda: Western Province, Lake... | reverse complement strand
CTTCGCGGCAGCGGCGAGGAGGTTTCTCCGTGTCGGCTTTGCGCCGAACGCCTCGCCAAGCACAAACAGCCCATCCTCCTTGCCCCCGCCATCCCGTCCCGGGTAGGTCACCATGTGGCCAAAACTGGGTTGGGCGCGCCGGGTGAAGAGGATCTGGTCGAAGTCGAGCAGCGGGTTCGCCAGGGCGATTTTCCGCCGCACCGCGCAGAGTTCGAGAAACAGGTCATACCTGGGCCCCGACGGCGGGGGCGGCGCGAAGGCGACCCGGGTCCGACCCGCGGGCACGTCGATCGCGGGAATCTCCGCGGCCGGGAGGCCTTGGGCCTTGGCCTCGATCGCCTGCAGTCCGGCTTCCGCCGCCGACAGGTCGTAGCGCGGCCCGCGGGCCTTCACGTCCGCCAGCAGCGCCCGGGTCCGCCGGAGCACCACGTCCAGCGGGTCACGGTCCTTGGCATGGATCAGCGCCTGTGAATCGGCTGCATACTTCGATACGAAGTCCCACTGGAACCAGCGGCGGTTGGCGATCTGCACCACCAAGGTCTGATACTGCGCTGTGGCCTCGGCCTTTAGGTCCATCTGGACGGGCTCCCACAGACTCGCTTTGTCGGTGGCAACCGCGGGCGGGAGCCCCGCGGCGTGAACGCCGCCGCCTGGGGCGATGGACGACGGGCCGGCTTCACCAGCCATCGCGGCGCTAAGCAGGAGACTGATTGTGGACATTCTCAGCAGGGTCGTTTTCAGGGTCATGGTCCTATCCTTTCGCTGGTTCTCATGGTTTACGATCCCATATCCGTCCAGATCAGAAGGTGGAAGGTGTTTCATGTCATGGGCTTCTCACTTTCGTTTTTGCTCTGACACGATCAGTTTCGGGTTCTTCCGCACGGCGTCGCCGACGAGGTCAGTCCCCGTCAGGTCCGAGACGTCGAGCAGGAAGATCTGCGTGGCCGCGGGCTTCGGGCCGGCGTCCACTTCGTCGGCCGCGAACAGCATCCATTTGCGGTCGGGCGTGAGCAGCGGGTGGAAGTGGCCGCGCTGGCCCCCGGCGCTGAGGCGCCACTCGCCGGTCAGATCGGCGAACTCGTGCTGGCCCTTGCCGGTCTCGTCATAGCGCTTCAGGCAAACCAGACGGTGCCCGCCGCCCTTGACCTCCCAGAACCAGAACCGCCCCTCAGGGTCCCAACCGGTGTGGTAATACGCCCAACCCTTGCCGCCGCCGACCGACACGCGCTTGCCGGTGAGCGGGTGATACAGGCTGCTGCCGTCGCTGGCGATCCCGCGGGCGGTGACCATCGAGTGGCAGGTCGGCGGCATGAGAACGGCCGGCTGGCCGTCGAAGCCGACGAGGTACCAGGGACCGCAGAAGTACGCCCGGTCGTTGCCGTAGGGCATGACGTGATGATAACGGTGCTCGCCCTTGTGCAGCACCTTCTGCTCGCGGGTGTCGAAGTTGTAGGCGACCACCCACGTCTCGCCGGGAATCTTCTCCCCCGGCTTCAGCCTCTTGGCCGGTTCTGCTGGTGCGTGATTGTAGAGCAACCACTTGCCATCCGGCGTGCAGGCGTTCTGCGCCAGGGCCTCGCGGCCTTCGGGCAGGTCGAACAGGAGCGTGTCCTTCAGCGTCGCCAGATCGACCATCCGCACCTGGCGGCCGTCGGGGCCGGTGATGTAGATCACCTGCCCGCGGGCCACGTTCAACACAGACCGATGGTCGAGCACGCCGACGCCGCCCGGACTCCCCCACCACCCCTTCTGCCTGGTGAGACCCTTGGTCAATTGCACCGACTCGCCGCTGGTCAGGTCCAGCCGGTAGAGCTGGATCGTGCCGCTCTCGGTCGAGTGGTAGATCAGGTACCGGAGGTCCTTGGTGAGGCTGGGGATGAAGTAGTACAGCGGGTACTTGAACCCCTTGCCGGTGGTCAACTGCACGGCCTGGCGCCCGGTGCCCGGCGCGGCCACACGCTTGAACGTGTCGGAGAGCTTGATGTCGCCCTTGTCGTAGGCGTAGCCTTCCGGCGCCGGGCCGAGGGAGAATCCCTCGGGGGACGGGTTCGTCGTCTGCGCTACGGCAAGACAAGGAACGATCGCCAGCACCGCGACGGCAAGAAAGAGATTCATGTGCGTATTCATGGTTGCGTTGTCTCCTTTCGATAAATCCTACCATTGGGCCAGCGAACATTCGAGGACACGGCCTTGACCGGTTCGACGGTCACCTCGATCGCCGCCAGATCGGCGGCCAGTTTGAGTACTTCACTGCCGGCCAGCAGGAACGCGCCATCGGTGAACGCCTGTGGCCCTCGCGTGCCAGTCGGCCCCGGTTTGTCGGCGGTGCGCTGCGCATAACCCAACTGGCCGTTCGGCCCGATGCAGTTGAGCAGCCCGCGCCACGTCCTGGCCACCACGGGCAGATACGTCTTCTTGTCCAGGTGCCCCTCGCGGATGCCCCACGCCATGGCGTAGCAGAAAAACGCCGCGCTGCTGGTGTCGGGGTGTGGGAAGTCTTCGGGGTCGGCCAGGTTGGTCCGCCACAAACCATCCGGTTGCTGCACCTTCGCCAGGGCAGCCGACATGGTCTTGAGCAACTCGATGTAGCGTGGGCGCGTGGGCCAATCGGCCGGCAGATGCTCCATGATCCGGGGAATCCCCCCGATCGCCCAGCCGTTGCCGCGGCCCCAGAGGACCTTCTTGCCCAGTTCGGTCTTCAGCCCGATGGAGCGTCCATCACGGTAGAACAGACCTTCCTCCTTGTCGAAGAGCGCATCGGTCGTGCCCCAATAGGCTTTATCCAAGTACTCGTGGTACTTCTTGTCGCCGGTGATCTCGCCGAGCATGGCGATGGCCGGTGGGCCGACGTAGAGGGTGTCCACGTATCCCCAGTTTATGGGTTTGAAATTCTTGCCGGCGGCACCCTTCGCCAACGTATCGACATACTCGCGCGTCTTGGCGATCCGCGCGTCATCCTTCTGGATCGCGTAGAGTTCCAGGTAGGTCTGGCAGCAGGTCAGGTTGTTGATCCTCTCCGCCTCCTTGCCGGGAGCCCACTTGCCCCGCTCGGCCCAGGCGACGGCCTGGTCGAGCAGCACCTTATCGCTGGCGGCGCGGTACAACGCCATCACGCCCGTGTAGTAGGTGCCGCCCACCCAGTTGTCGCCCTGGGCGCCGGGCTTGGCGTTCCATTTGCGGGCCGACTCCTGGGTCAGGCGATAGGCGTTGACCTTGCGCATCGTCGCGAGGATCGCGTCGCCGGTGAAGACCGGGGACGGGGCTTCGGCCGCTCCCGCCGCAAGGGCCAAGCCCAGGCTGACGAGCACTGCGACTGACGTTGTTCTGGTGACTGTGTTCATCTGCTTCTCCTTGCGGCGGGTGCCGGGGTTGGGGTGGTTGTTCATGAAGCTTCCTTGCTTCTGGTCCGTGTCAAGGGGCTCGGTCTGCACGCTCCTGCCTCGTCAGTACCGGGCCGTCACGGCCACGGTGCCGGATAAACCCCGCAGGAGGGTGATGGTTTCCTTGTCCTTGTTAAACTCGGTCCACGGCTTGCCGTTGACGATCACGCCTTTGATCGGCGCGGTCTTCGGGTGGCGGAAGCGAAGGACCACTTCTTTGGGGGCTTTCCGCGAGGGCAACTCGACGGTGGCGGTGATCTTCCCGTTGTCCACGTCCGAGACGATCTCGTAGGCCACCGTGCCGAAGTACGTCGGGGCGTTCTTCACGCTGATCTTCTTGCCCTGCTCCAGCCAATGTCTGGGCGTGGCGCGTCCCAGCCACAGACGCCATGGCTCCTCGTCCAAATCCTCCATGACGAGAAGGTTCCGGAAGTCCCGAATGAACCAGCCCATGCTGTTGGAGTTGATGCTCGCCGCACGCCACTGTTGGCCAGTGCCCACCTCTTGAAGGTAATAATTGCCGTCGCCAGGCTGCGTGGAATGCCAGTACGTGTCCACCAGGAATCGCAGGAAGTTGGGGACATCGTCCCGGTAGAGTTCCTCATCGGCACCCCAGAACCACCCCGGCTGTATCGAAATCCCGCCCCAGAACCAATTCTCTTCGGCGGGAAGGCCCTTCTTCTTGCGCGCAGCGAAGAAGCCGCGTTCAAGCGACTTCATGTTATACCTGGCAAAGATGAACCGATCCTGGAACACCTCCAGGTGCCCATCGTGGCGTGGATCGTGTAGGGAGCCGAGCGTCGGCGAACCTTGCAGCCCGGTCAGATGAAACTGGTCCTCAAGACCGTAATGGCTTCCAACCCAACCCCAGGAAGGATCCGAGCGACGATAGTAACAGGCCCCTGGAGAGTATGAGCGATAGGTCCCGTCGAGGACCTTCTGCACGGGCGTCAGTGCGATCGTCTGCTCGACGCTCTTGCGGATGTCTTCCTGATAACGCCGCGCCTCCTCGACGCAGGCCTTTCCCTTTTGCGGATCGAAGTCCGATAGGGCCTTGCCAAAAGACAGGAGCCCATCGCATGACCACCGATCATTAAGGTACTGGAATCGCCACGCGTTTTGCCCCCAGTTCTCGCCAAGGGAAGCTGGCGGTTGCAGTCCCGCCGAACGAAGTTGTCCGCGATTCGGGACCTCCTTCATGTACTCCGTCCTTTGACGGATGATCCAATCGGCCGCCTTCTGCATGCGGGCCTGGTGCTTCTGAAACCACTCCTTGTCGCCCGAAAGGAAATAGTGCGCCCCCATGATGGACAGGAAATATCCCGTGCTGCCCGCGGTGGAACACCAGTCCCAACGATCACCAACGCCATGGAAGTTCCCGTCCCCATCCAGACAATCACTCTCCACTTTCATGCCGGGCACCTTCAACCAGCTTTCCATCTTTCCCGGGCCTCCCGCCAATTCGTGCAGCCCGGCCAGATCCATTGCCTGAATCGGACATGCCGCCTCCTTCCCAAACCAATACGAGTACGGCCCATGCTTCAGTTGGTACACCCCCTTGCGCCAGGCCTTGTTCCACCACTCTTCCGGCGTCCGCACCTGCATCGCCGGCTCTTCAACCTCCTTCATCGGCGGCAACTCGGTGACCGCGGCCGGCGCCTTGGTCATCGTGACCTCGCGTATGGCCTCTTCCGCCGTCGCTTCCCGATGCTCGCGTGTCCTCTGGCGGATCCCCTTCAGCCCCTTGGCGGCCAGTTCCGTGGCAAACTCCCGCGCTGCTTTGCCGCCGCCCGCCTTGGTCACGTAGAAGCCATACTCCGGCGCCAGGATCGGCCCCGCCTCCAGATCCTCCGGCAAGAACGTGAAGTTGCCTCCTTTGGTCCAGACCGTCATGGCCGTTTGATACTCGCCGCCGGGTGCCTTCTGTCTGTCGTTCATGCCCCACGGCAAGTAGAGGACCGAACACTTGATGCCGCGCCGCCCGCCGCCCGCCGACGTGGATGTCCATGATCCGCTTTCCGTCACCCGCGTCTGGGCATCGCCGGCCAGGGGAGCGACGTTTCCCGCGATTCCCATGTAGCCCTCGATCCGGCCGCTGTAGTCCGACTTCTCCGTTCCCGCCTGGAATCCCCACTCGATCTCGAGATCCATGCGTTTCCAGTCCTTCAGACCGATGACGCGGATTTCGGGCACCGCGTAGCGACCGCCCGCGGGCGCGCCTTGCGGGTCCACATAGACGACCACCATGCCGGCCGTCAGGCCGCCGGTTCTGCGGAACGTGGAACCGCCCGCCTTCATGCTGTCGGGCACGACCGCGGTCTTGACGGAATAGGTCCAGGTCAGCCCATCCGCCGACACTTCCGGCTTGCCCGCCACCCGATCCCATTCCACCCCGAACCACGCCGCTTTGGAATGAAACCGCACCTCGATGGCCTCGGGGTTCGGAACCGGACCTTTGTCCTTCGGCCAGTGCAGTTCGATGCGATTCCACAGCACATGCGTTTCCCAGAGCAGCCCCGCGTGCAATACGCCCTTGGGCGGCGGCGTCATTGGCCCTTCATTGCGCGCTATATACCAGAAGACGCCGTCGAGTTTGACCCACTTGTCCGGCCCGGCCTGGATGGTCGGTTCGGTATCCGCCTTCCGGTAGGTCTTTTCGAGGTGCGCCAGTCGCCGGGGGATGAAGTACGCCTCCGGCTTCTCCTGCACCTGGCGGTCAGCCCGCCAAGCGTAGGCCCACGGCGCCAGGTCGGCCGGCTGGCCAACGAGTTTGTCCAGGTCAGCCGGCGCTTCCGCCTTCGGCGGCTCCGCCGCCGAAGCCATCAGGGCCAAGCCCAGGGTGACGAGGACTGCGACTGACGCTGTTCTGGTGAGTGCGTTCATGTGCTTCTCCTTGTGGTTGGTGCCGCGGTTGGGGTTGCTGTTCATGACGTTTCCTTGCTCCTTGTCGGTGTCGTGGACTGCGATGTTGGTCTGCATGTTCGTATCTCCTCAGTACTGGGCCGTTACGGCCACGGTGCCGGTCAGGCCCTTCAGGGTGATGGTTTCCTTCTTTGGGTTGAACTCCGTCCACGGCTTGCCTTGTCCTGAGCCTGTCGAAGGGCCGTTGACGGTGAGGGCCTTGATCGGCGCGGACTTGGGGTGGCGGAAGCGCAGGACCACTTCCTTGGGTGCTTTGCCTGCCTGCCCGCCTTTGTCGGGCGCAGGCAGGCGGGCAGGCATCTCGACGGTCGCGCTGATCTTGCCGTTGTCCACGTCGGAGACGATCTCGTAGGCCACCGTGCCGTAGTAGGTCGGCGCGCTCTTGACGCTGATCTTCTTGCCCTGTTCCAGCCACGCCCGCGGGGTGGCACGGGCCAACCAGAGCGTGTCGTCCATCTCCAGGACCAGCATGTTGCGGACATGTTCCAGGAACGCCGCGGCCTCGAACGTCTTGTTCGTGGCCCCCGCCTTGAAAGGACCTTCCCAGAACGTGTAGCCCGCGTCCGGATCGATCTCGGCGGCACAACTGTTGTAGAGCGAGCGGATCAGCGCGGGCACTTCATCCGCCCGCATCTTCGCCTGGAGATGGTATTCGTGCCCCATCTGCGGTCCGAATCCGGTCCAGGAGAACCAGTCTCCACCTTCTTCCGGCCCGCGCGAAGCTCTTTGCATAGGACGGGGCTTGTCGCTGGCCAGTTCACCGATGAGAATCACGTCCTCGTACACATCGAGCAATTCCTGGACAATCGGCTCCTGCGGCTGGAAGACATCCGGCACGTAGCGCAGGCCGCCGGCGATGCATTCCACATAAGCGCCATCAATGCCGTGCCCGAACTGCATTCCGGTCGTCATGCCGCGCAGGTAGGGTTGCCAGTTAAGGTAACGGCGATACGTGCCATCGCGGACGCGGACGACGGGCGTCACGGCGATCGTCCGTTCCATCGCCTTGCGCAGGCTTTGGCGGAAGTCCTGGATCTGTTCGCAGCGCCTGGCGTCGGTATCGCCGCTCCCCTCGAGCACCGCGGCGACTGCCTGCAACCCCGCGTACCAGGCGTGAGACAAGTAGTAGCAGCATCGCGCATCCGTGATGTCACCGGTCTCGAACGGCGGCATCAGGCCGTAACACCAGTTCTCGCGCGGGAGCCGCGCCATCCAGGCCTCCCGCAGTCGCACCGCGGCGGCGCACGCGCGCTTGAGCACCGGGCGAGCACGCCTCAGCCAAGCCTCGTCGCCCGTAAGCCGGTAGTGCAGCGCGGCGGCCTGCATGATCATGCCGTGGCCGGCGCCGTGCTTCTCGTCGTACCCGGGCCAACTGGTGGCAGTGCACAGGGCGTCGTCGCCCAGCACGTCGGCGAACCAGGCGAAGGGTTTTTCGTGCTTGCGGTGGAGCCAGTAGTCGAGGCCGCCGGCGGCAATGTCGTGGAGGCCCAGCAGATCGAGCGTGCGAATGATCTGATAGGACTCCGCGCCGATGGCCGTATCGAATTCCGGCCAGATGCTGATGCACCAGGTGCCGTCGGAGAGTTTCTTCGCCAACTGCCGGACGTGCCACGCGCTCAGCGCGAACTGTTTCTGGACCTCGATCTCGGGGATCTCGATCTGCAACGGCGGATCGGCCGGCGGCGCGGGGATTTCGGGGAACGTGTCCCGTGCCAGGATCGAGCGCATGGCGCCGCGCAGCGTCTGCTCCGGGTGTGCGGCGACGAGGCGGCGGAGCGTCTGCCTGCCGCCGACGGCCAGCTTTTCCTGGAATTGGCGCACGGTGATGCCGCTGTCCGCCTTGGAAACGAACACCCCCACGCTGGGCACCAGGATCGGCCCGTCTTCCAGGTCGCGCACGGCAAAGGTCACATCTCCGCCGGCGGTGCGCAACGTGATAAGCGTGCCGGACTCGCGCGGGCCGGCTGTGGCCAACACCCGCAGCCGGATGCCGCGGGGGTTCCGCCCGCTCTCGTGCTGGCGCCAGGCGTGCGGCCCGACCATCTCGATCCCGTTGTCTCCGGCCAGCGGTTCGACCGATTCGATCAGGCCGTTGTAGGCTTCCACGCGTCCGTGGCCGCCAATGCCCGCGGCATCACCCGCGAACTGCCAGTGCACGTCTATTGTTTCGAACCCTTTCCAGGTTGCCGTATCGAAGGCCTCGACGATGGGCTGCGCCATGCAAGGGGCCGGTTCGGTCGAGCAGACGTACAATTTGACCAGCCCGTCGAGAGATTCACCGGACCGCGCGACCGCTCTGCCGCCGACCGTGCCCCATCCACCCTCGACGAACCGCCGCGTGCTCTGCCATGTGTTGCCCTTGCCGTCCTTCCACCAAGGGCCGCCGCAATTCACCCGGAGTACGAAGGCCCGCTTCTTCTTGCCCGGCGGCGGCTCGGGCAAGGGCGGCAGTTGCTCGATCTCCAAGGCGTGCAACAGCGGCTCGCCGATCTTCTTGACGAAGCCGACGACCAACTGCCCGCCGGTCACCTCGGTCTGGAAAGTCCTGGCCGCGGCCACGTTGCGGCCGCCGGCCATTGCCAACGGGTCCGCGTCGGTCAACACGGTCTTCCCTTGCAGCGCCACTGCGAAGACGCGCATGCCGGGCCGATCAATCGCCGTGTCGTCCGGCAGTGAAGACATTTCGGCAAAGTGCAACGTCACCCGGTAGTTCCCGTCCGGACAGGTAACCCGGAATTCGCCGATCCCCTCGATCCAACTTTCATAGATAAAGCCCAAGTCCGTGCCCTTGACTTTCTCCGGAACCTCGCCGGGAAAGGTCAGGGTCATGTCGCCTTGGGGCGAATACGCGGGCGCCCCAACCCGCGCCAGCCAGACGGGCTCATAGAAGTCCGAAGAAAGCCCCAGCCGGCTGTCGGCCCACATGGAAACCGTTGGCCGAGTCATTACCGCGATGCGGCTGGGGTCGGGCACGGGTCCGTCGGCCTTGCGGAACGTCACTCTGACCTGCCGGATGCGCCGGGGCTGCTCCCAGAGGAATCCAGCCAGAACGGACTTCCGGGTAAGCGGCTCCTCCTCCGGCGTGTCGCAATAGTGGAACGCCCAGGGCCCGCGCCATTTCTGCTGCCATTGCATGTACTTGCCGGGCCAGAGCCATTGGGCCTCAGGCGGATTGTCCGCGGCCCCTTGGCGATAGGTGTAGGCCCACTCAGTCAAGTCGACCGGCTGGCCGACGAGCCCATCGAGGCGCCTCGGATTGATCGTCTTGCTTGTCTGTAAGCGGTGCATGGCGTTTGTGTTCCTCCTCAGTACTGGGCCGTCACGGTGAGCGTGCCGGTCAGGCCCTTCAGGGTGATGGTTTCCTTGTCCGGGTTGAACTCGGTCCACGGCTTGCCGTTGCTGGGAAGTCGCCGTTGCTCACAGAGTCATTCCACCGGTGGTTTGGCCCACCGCGCTTCGCTCTTGGTGCCCAGCAGGTCGGCGGCGGTTTCGTGGAGCCTGGCGACGTAGGCCGGCCAGTCGTACTGCAGCTCACTCTGGCTCAGGTAGAACGACGAGCCGAACTCGACCCGGCGGGCCAGTTCGTTGAGCACGGCGCGGTACGGGGCACGCTTTTCGTCCGGGAGTTTCAGGTAAGCGGCGACCATCATCCGCTTGATCTCCCAGTCCTGCACGTTCTCGCGCAGCATCTGGAAGCGCAGTGTCGGCAGGGCGCCATCGGGGCCGGGCATGGTGAGCGACTCGACGTGCGAGAAGAAGGAGGTGCTCCTCGGGCCGCCTTGTCGCGCCTTCCAGAAGTCCAGCCCCAAGCGCCCGATGCAGCCGGGGCCCGCCTCCATGGTGCGGAAGATCAGCGGCGGCGAGTTCTCCTGGTGACGCCACCGGTCGGTAGGAAGCAAGAGGAAGTCGCGTGGATTCTTCATCTCCTTCTCGAATTGGTCGAGTTGTCCGGCGCCTCGACTAACGACTCCTTTGTCCGGGCACTCCACCATGGCCATCTCGGCGCCGCCGGTCGCGATCATCTTGCCTTCCTTGTTCGGTCCCGGATCGCCGCTGAAGTGCGAGAGGTAGTTCCAGCGCGCGTACGGCGCCCAGGTCTTCAGCAGGTTCACCGTCTTCTGGCCGGGGCGGACATCGCCGCCCAGCCCCAGGGCGATGATCCGCTCGGACCAGCCGCGCTTCACCACCAGCGCGCGCACACCGTCCAGCATCGGCTTCCAGAAGGCCTCGCTCCCCTCATCGCCAATGGCGGGCGCCTGTTGCTCGGTCACCTCTCCTGTGGCCGGGTCCCACAGTTGCACACGCGGGGGCGCGTAGTTCGTGTTCTCGCGGGTGGGGATGCGGCGGTTCTCGTAGCCTTGGGCGGTCTCCTTCGCGGAGGACTCGCCCCAGATGTAAAGGCTGATCGCCTGCGGCGGCGCACAATGCTTCGTGTAGGCATCCAGGTACTTCTCGAGGATGGAGAGATCGGGCTGCAGCCCCTGGGGCCTCTTCATCCAGCGAATCATCGGCGCCCAGCCGAATTTGAACTTGGTCTTGGCGTCCTTCGCGGCCGCGCCGAGTTGCGAGGTGATGACCGGGACGGGGATGACGTCATTGCCCACCTGCGCCAGCAGCGCGAAGGACGGATCCAACAGCCGGAAGTGCGCGCCCGACCACAGCGGCACGCCGTACTGCCGGGCGATGGTCTCCGGCGACTGCGTCATGCCGACGGTGGAGGTGAAGTCCTTCGCGTCGGGCAGCGTGAGGCCGGTCAGCAGCACCTGCACCGGCACGGCGAAGGTCTTGCCGTTCGCCGCCAGCCGCAGCGTCGAGGCGTACCAGCCCGGCGCCTGGTCCTTCGGCGCCTGCACGATGAGCCACACCGGTACTGACTTCACATCCGCCGGCGGCGCCGCCGACAGCGCGTCGCAGTAGTGGATGTTGTCGTGCTGCGCGGCATAACGGATCTGCACGCCCTTCGCCGGGAGCGTCGCGCCGCCTGGTCCCTTCAGGGCATCAAGGGTCGCCGAGACATTCTTCAGCCCGGCGGGGTCGGAGAGCACCGCCTGCCCGCTGCCCGTGCCGTTGCGCGGCACGGTCAACCGCACGGGCCGCACGGGGTCGAACGGGTTGCCCTGCTGCACGCCTTTGACCGGCAGGCCGCGGCCCCAAGTCACCGCCCAGAACCAGTTCCGCTTGATGAGCGACTTCTCGGCGGGCGTTTCCGTGACCTGGTCGACGGCGTTGGCGCTCCACAGGTGCGTGCCTTTGCAGGCATCGGCGTAGGCGATGACGCCCGCTCCGCTCGCGCTGGCGAGCGTTGCCGACCGGAAGCCCATGTGCGCCCAACCGTCACGCGGGAAGGGGCCGGCGATGGGCGCGGCGTGCAGGTCGATGGCGAGGGTGTTGCGCCCCTTCACGAGGAGGCGCGCCGGGATGTCGATGGTCACCGTGCGCGCGCGCTGCGCGTAGCGGTCGAGCCACTTGGCCTCAGGGGAGGTGGTCAGCCCGAGTGCCGGCAGAGCCGTGGCGCCGTCCTCGGTGGTGTAGGCAGCGATCGGGTAGCTTTCCGCCGGCGTGAGGGGCTGCAGGGCGCCGGCCGGCAGATGCCCGCGGCCTGCCTCCTGGCCGTTCACGTAGGCCACCGCCCCGCCGATGCAGACGATGGTGAGCTTCAGATCGGTCACCTTCGCCGGGTCGGCTACGCCGAAGGCGGTCCGCAGGCATAGGCGGTTGGGCCAGAGGGCGCGCCAGGGATCGCGCACCTCCACGCCGTAGTCTCCCAGGAAGTCCGCCAGGTCGCCCTGGTAGCGCGGCCAGGCGCTATCGTCGAAGTCGGCCTGCGCCCACGTCGCCGCCGGCTGCGAGGTGACGCGGAAGGGCGCCGGGGCCGCGGTCGCCGGGTCGAAGGGCGCCAGCTTGCCCCGCGCGGTGCGATATTGAAGCTGCTCGCCCTGGCCATAGACGCCGTCCGCCAGCACCAGGTACGCGCGCCACGGAGTCGCGGCGCTGATCACCTCGACGGCGTCCAGGGACTTCGCCCCCAGCGTCAGTCCCAGTGCGACGAGCACTGCTACTGACGTTGCCTTGGTGATTGCGTTCATCTACTTCACCTTGCGGCGGGTGCCGGGGTTGGGGTTGTGGTTCATGGTGTTTGCTTGCTTCTGGTCCATGTCGTTGACTGCGATGTTGGTCTGCATGTTCATACCTCCTCAGTACTGGGCCGTCACGGCCACGGTGCCGGTCAGGCCCTTCAGGGTGATGGTTTCCTTGTCCTTGTTGAACTCGGTCCACGGTTTGCCTTGCCCTGAACCCGCCTGCCTCGAGCCTGTCGAGGTGGTCGAAGGGCCGTTGACCGTGACAGCCTTGATCGGCGCGGCCTTGGGATGGCGGAAGCGCAGGACCACTTCCTTGGGGGCCTTGCGAGTTGGCATTTCGACGGTCGCGCTGATCTTGCCGTGGTCCACGTCCGAGACGATCTCGTAGGCCGCCGTGCCGAAGTAGGTTGGCGCGTTTTTGACGCTGATCTTCTTGCCCTGCTGGAGCCATGCTCGTGGCGTGGCCTTGGCCAGCCAGAGCGTGTCGCCGATCTCCATCACCAGCAGGTTGCGGAAACTCTCGACAAACCACCCGGTGCTGCCCAGGTCCGAACCCGGTTTGCCGGCCGGATCGCCCGCATAGCGTCTGAGTGTGCTGCCTTCGGGAAAACCTCCTTCCACGGTCACCCAGGCCGCGTAGTTGTTCATCCAGAGGCGCAGGAAGCACGGCACATCGTCGCGCCGGAGATGGATCTTGTCCATGAACATGTATTTCACGAGCCCTGCAAAGCCGGTCCAGAAGTGTTCCGTGTCCTTGTTATGGTATGGAAGACGGTGAAGCGATTCCTCGATCACATCGAGATGTTCTTCGATGCGCGGATCGGCGGCATCGAGCAGGCTGAAAGCGTCGGCCAGCGGCAGGGCGCCCATCTCAATATCCACCAGCGAGTACGTGCTGCCGACAAACTCGTGGTTCATCGAACCGCGGGCGTACGGCGAGGCGGGTATGAACCGCCGGTAGGTGCCGTCGAGGACCGGGCGGACCGGGGCGAGCGCCATCTCCCGGTCCACAGCGCGCAGCAGGTCCCTGGCATAGGCATCGGCCTCGAGGTGATAACGCCGCGAGGCCTCGGGGTCGAACTCCGCCATCGCGTCGGCGAAGCGGCGCAGGCCCTGCAGCGAGAAGGCATCGTGGCTGAGGTGCCAGCGCCAAAAACTCCTGCCCAGACCATTGTCGGTAAACACCTGCGGTGGTTGAAGCCCTGCCACTTCGAGTGCCTGGCGGTTGGGCATTCCCTCGAGGTACTTGGCGCGCTGGCGAAGGATCCAATCCGCGGCCGCTTGCAGCCGGGCGCGGTTCTTCTGAAACCATTCCTTGTCGCCCGTCAGCAAGTAGTGTTCGGCCATCGCGAACAGGATGCGGCCCGTCTGCGGATGGGTACCGTCGTGAGACCACCCAATGTCGTATTTCATGGTCGTGGCGTACTCGAAGCCGCCGTCACCGTCCACGAAGTCGCCGTCGGGCTTTACGCCGGGCGCCTTGAGCCAGTGTTCCAGGCGATTCGTTGCGGTCTCGTGGTTCCCTGAGAGATCGGTCGAGCGGATCGGCACGGCGGCTTCCAACGCCAGATGCCCCCAACCGCCCCTTCCTATCTTCAACCCATAAGACGCTCGCCGCCAGGCGTCGGTCCAGCGCTCATCCGAGAGCGACACCTGCATCGCCGTCGCGGGTGGCTCTTCAAAGGGCGAAAGCGGCGGGATGACCGTGCCCGGCGGGCAATGAGCCAACTTTACCTTGTTCATGACCTCTTCCCACGAGGCGGCCTCGGGGTGTTCCCGCACCATCTGCGGGATGGTCTTGAACTTCTTGGCCGCCAGTTCGGCCGCGAACTGCCGCGCCGTCGTCTTGCCACCGGCCTTGGCGACGAATACGCCAAGGCCCGGAACCAGGACCGGCCCAAAGTTCACATCGTCGGGCACGAAGGTCAGGTTGCCCCCCTTGGTCCAAAGCGTGATCCGGGTGTCCAAGGGGGATATTCTTGTTTCCTGAAGACGGCGACTTCCAAACCGGCCGAAATGGAGCAGCGAGACGACGATGCCGCGCCGGGTGCCTCCGGCGGCTGGCGCCGATCGCCACGCATCCGCGCCGGTCATCGTCGTGCCCTTGTCCTCCGGCAACGGCTTGACCGACTTCACGTAGCCACCGTAGACCTCGATCCGGCCATCGAAGGCCGCCTGCTCGGCGCCGTCCTTGAAGCCCCACT
>Ga0172363_10002602_pt1 | contig 14591 bp, 22 predicted proteins | sample LakKivs2_kivu2a2_FD_114541 | JGI IMG/M metagenome (GOLD analysis project Ga0172363, IMG submission 114541) | Sediment microbial communities from Lake Kivu, Rwanda - Sediment s2_kivu2a2 | ecosystem: Environmental > Aquatic > Freshwater > Lake > Sediment | place: Rwanda: Western Province, Lake... | reverse complement strand
TCAACTCCTTCTTAAACCATTCCAACCCTTCCCATCTTTAATCTTATTTATTATTTTACATAATTCTTAGTCCATTCTAAAAAGCGATTAGCATTTTTCAAGAATTTTTCTGCTTCATCTTTTTTAGCAACCTTTCCAGAATATCCAACCTCTGACCTTGAACTGAGTGCTGAATGCAGAACTGTTCTCATAGAGGCATCGTGTATTTTCCCTACTGTTTCTACGTGTATGTCTATTGCTTCTTTATGATCCATGCTGGCTCTCTTACCCAAAACAAAAATAGTCAACGCATCGTTAGCATTTATTATCGCTTGAATTGCATCAAAAGCTGCCGCATTAAATTTTGATTGCTGGAATGCGAGTTTTGCGATAGATAAAAATTCTTCAGCCTTATTCAGATATTTTACTGCTTCTTCTCTTTTCTCTTCTTTAACCGTGTGCTATCTCCTCCAAAGGTTTTCCATACAGCACCTTACCTTCATTCTGAACCCTCAGAATAAAACTATCGTATCTTTTTAGCATACCCCAAACCTCTCTTTTCGATAAGATAATTGGCGATATCAGTACCTCTTCATCTAAAAACTTTTCAGATGTTTTCTCGACGTTATTTTTTACGACTTCATGTTTATTCTTATAAACGATGAGTAAATCTATATCACTCAATTCTGTGGCTTTTCCGGTGGCCACTGAGCCAAATAATGCTATGGATAAAACATCTGTTTTTTCGAGGTTTCTTACAAACTCTTTTGCCTTTTCCAAGAGCAACCATCTTTCAGAATCAAAGATTTCTAAAATCTTCTTGACGATCAGGTTCTTAGAGTTTAGTTGATAAAGGATTGATTTACCGACTCTTCTCGATAAAAGGGCCCTACTGTTGACTAATGATTTTAAAACAGGATTTATAGTCCCCGTCGATAGCTTAAAGGTTTTTTTGAGTTCGTAAAGGGTAAATTCTCTTTTTGGGTTATCATAGAATATTCTCAACAACCTGATTTTTGATTTTGAACCCAGTATCTTCTCAACTAGCATGATGATAATTAGACTTCTTGTTTTTTAAATGTATCGATTTTTATATCTATATGTCGATTTTTTCGATACTAAATTTAAGTAATAGCAATAGCGAAAATTTCATAAATTTGGTAACTGTGATTACCAATTTTTATTCCATAGAAAACCTTATAAATTAGTGGAACTAATAATGGAATGGGATAAATTATGGGAAAAATTGGTGTGATGGAAGAAAGAGGAAGGATACTGATACCGAAATCATTAAGAGAAGAACTAGAACTCAAGCCAGGAAAGAAGCTTTTAATAGAAAAAAGAGACAGTGAGATAGTGCTTAAACCTGCTGTCGATTTGAAAAGATTTGCATTAGAATTAAGAGGGTGTATTAAAAAATCGAAGATAAAACCCGAAGAGGTAAAGAGGGTTTGGAGTGAATGATCCTGATAGATTCTAACGTATGGTGTTATTATTTTGACGAATCCTGCGAAGAGCATGAAAGCGTTGTTAAATCTGTTGAAAGAACGATGACAAAAGAAGATATCCTAGTTAATACTGTGATCATCATCGAACTATCTCATTTCCTTATCAAGAACCTCGGCCCTATAAACGGGAAGAAAAAGTTGGATGTATTCCTGGGGTTCCCGGCGACTACGGTGGAATTGGATTACGAGCAAGTGAAAGAAGCTATCGATCAACTGTGTGAGTATTCCCATGCTGGCATTGGTGGTAGAGATGCGACGTTGTTAGCTGCCATGAAGAAGATGAAGACGAAGAGGATTCTTACTCACGACGATACTTTCAAGAGAATAGATTGGTTGGAAGTTATCGACCCTGTTGAGTAAATATACGATAAAAATCTATAAATTTATCGTATTTATATGATAATATGAGGCTTAAAGAGATCAGAGAAGAATATAGTTTTGAACCAAAATATTTCCTTGTAACAAAACATTAATAAAACAATGTATAAACTTCTTTTACACATTCCAAGATTTCGTCATAATCTTTTACTTTAGTTATTTCTTCATCATCAAAATTCACATAACCAAAATTTTCATCTTTTACTAGCTGGAAGGAAAGGAAAGATTTACCCGCTCTTCTTGGCCTAACTACAACTTTTATTGGTTTATTCTTCATGTACTATTTAAGAGAAAAATAGGGAGTGAGCACGCGGTACAAAAAGTATTTAAGTAAGAAAGTAAAATAATTTTACTAGGTGATGTTTGTATGAAAGGAAAAGAAATTCAGATGACAACAACCTCCCCTAAAGGTCAGGTTGTTATCCCGCAAGAAATTAGAGCACAATTGAGAATAGAATCTGGAACGAGGTTTGCAGTATACGGCAGGGATGATACTATAATCTTCAAGAGAGTAGATTTGCCGACTGTAAAGGACTTTGAAAGACTAGCCACATTCGGGAGAAGATTTGCCAAAAGAAAAGGAATTAAAGCATATAGATTGGGATGAACCGAAAATAGTAAAATGGAAATAAAAATTATCTCAACTCCTTCTTAAACCATTCAACCCATTTCTCATATATCATCTTCGAATCTAAAACTCCAACATCTCTTCTGACTTCATCTGCTATCAGATGGAACATCTCATTACTTTTCGACGTCATCTCAGCTTCTAGTATTTCAGGTCTTTTCAATTTTATCGCGTAATCAACGATCGTCTGTTTTATCTTCCCCCTCAACTCGATGTTACTCCAGACAGCATCCCAGTTCCCATGCCACTCTTTCACTCTCTTCGCGATTTCATTTATCATGAAAGATTCTCCGTTCAGCAGAGTACCAGTCGGTTTTAACTTATCCTCATTAGCAGAATACTCCATCAGGTTCACGAACCCGCCCTCTTCGACAGGATCATCCTTCCAATGTTTCCTGACTTCTGTCACTTCTAAAACTCTCCTGAACCTTCTTAGACCATCGGCCGACCTGAGCATTCCACAAACAACGATGGCATCAGTCGCTTTAAAGCTAGTTGGAGGAACGCCTAAATCATTGACAACTCTATCGAACACACCATAAGCAGATTCCCCATGCACAGTCCCAGCGACAACATTAGCTAATGCTCCAATTCTCATAGCTTCGTAAAGTGCCTTAGCTTCGACTGATCTAACTTCACCCACAATCAAACAAGTTTCCCCCAAGCGCAATGCAGTCCTCAAAGCCTCTTCTGCAGGAAGTTCAGTTTCCACTCTTGTTATCACCGATCTTGATTTCAATCTTTCTATGTTATACCCCAAATTCCTCAACTGCACTACAGGAAGTTCTAACGTGTCCTCTACAGAACAGATTCGAAATTTCTTCATCACTTCTAGCATCGTGGCCGCGAGCAAAGAAGTTTTTCCAGAAGATCTACCACCAGCTATTAAGATTGCTCTTGAGCCATCGACTAAGAAACTCATCAACCCAGCGAACAGAGGATCGAAGAACTTGACGTTCATGAACAGAGGATAGGTCCAAGGTCTTTCTCTATGTCTTCTCAAAGCATAACCCATCCCTTCGGGAGAAAGAGTTCTAGTTATCACGCAAACTCTCGCTCTTCCGCCTGGCACAAATAATTCTGTGTCCAATACAGGATTAGCTTCATCCAATGGTCTGCCAGATAAAAGTCTGAACCTGGTTGCCCAACCTTCTGCATCTTCTCTGCTTGGTATCAAGTTAGTTTCACACTCTTCAAATTGATCATGTCCAACATAAATTGGAACTGTTCCAATTGGAGAATTTATATAAATATCTTGAAGTTTATCATCTGTCAGTAAAACTTCTAGAATTCCAAAACCAACCGTGTATCTAACGAGAATGTTTGCCATCTCATCTACTTCGTTCGGTGTTAAATCCAATTTTCTACTCCTTACCAATCTTCTAACAACATCTTTACCCATGTTCATAAAAATTTCTCTTGTTTTTTCTGGTTCAGAGAATTCTCTCTCAGTCGGTCTATGGCCGGCAAGGTATTTTCTAGCATCGTCCAAAACAGTATAGCTTTCATCCGAGAGTTTGAATTCTGGTGGTGTTATGTGGTAGTAAAGTCTGACTTGGTCTGGGACTCTGAATATCTCCACTGTTATCCCATCAACATCATACCTTTCAATCGGTATTCCCCCTTTAGGTGGTATCGGCCTATACCTAGTCAGCATGAACTGTGGTCTTATTAATGGATTAAAAACAATTCCATACAAAGACCTGTCACCAAGTCTGTACTTATGCAGTTTATTTTTTACTGCTTGAATCAACTTCGTTTTTTCGAGCTCATTTTTTATCGGTAGTAAAACCTTGTTCACATAGTATTGGTAGCAAGCACGACACATCAAAGATTCTTTTTCTGCCTTTTCCAAATTTACTTTAATCATCCTTTGAATCTTAATGTATGCTCCTATGGGGTCCTTTCTGATCATCTCTTGAATTATGAATTTTATCTCTGAGGTTCTTTGTGGAAAACATCTATCACATTTCTGATTACCAAGCAAGGAGTAGTTCAGTATGTTCTCTCGGTTCACTAGTTTATCGTATACATCAGCGATTTCCATTAAAATTTTAGTTTGTTCAAAATCATATTCATACTCCCTGATTCCAGACAAAACGATTCTCTCAACGTTTTTTAACTCTATGAGTTTATCTATAGTCTTCGCGAAACAAACATCAAAATCTTCCAGGCTTGAACCAAATAAACAGTTAGCACAATTAACTATCAACAGACCATTTCTGGTTTCAAAATCACAGACCAACCAAACACCTAAGAATATTTTGTCATACTGCTTAAAATTGATTTCTAGTTAAGCTTATTACAGAAAAAATCAAAATTATTAATGGTCTTGATGGTTTTTGAAAAGGAAACTGTGAATGTCCAATCCTTTAACAATGAAGTCGTAAAAATCATTAATACTAACACTAGAAGAATAAGATCGTTAGAGCAGAGGTTAGACGGTTTAGAAATGAGAATAGGAGCGATAGAAGAAAAAATCATAAATGAGATGGATGCGTTGAGAAAAAACTTTGATGAAATCGGTATGGACATTAAAGATATATCTAAAAATTTGAACGAACTCCGCAATGAGATTTTAAAAATAAATAAAACCATCGATAAGACAGCAAAAAAAGCTGAGGTCAAAGAATTAGAAAGTTTATTGGACCTTTACAATCCTATCAGATCAAAATTTACGACGAGAGAAGAAGTAGAAAGATTGGTAGATGAAAAACTCGGTCAAAAAACTTAATAACTCCCCTGAGATAAATATAAATTGAGACAAATCGGAACTTTGATCATGGTGTTTAACGATGGTTAAATTGTTTGGTATTGGAAAAAGAGCTGAAGAAGCGCCAAGACTTGGTAAAGGGTTTATTCCTAGTGATAGAGTAAAGGAATTGAGCGATAAAGGTTTTTCTGAACCTGAAATTATAGACGTTCTCAGAAAAGAGGGGTTCAGTGCTGAAGAAATAGATAGAGCTTTAACACAGGTTTTAGAATTGAAAATATCTGGACAGCCTGAGCCACAAACAGGTTTGCCCACTTTTGGAGAGCCACAACAAATGCAAACGCCGCAGATACCAGAATCATCTTTACAATATGCACAAGCTCCTGAGGGATACGGAACAGAAGAATTAATAGAATCAATCGTCCATGAAAAAATGGCAGATGTTGATGAAAAACTAGCAGAATTCAGAGTCAGGAATGCTGATTTAGAAAGGAATATTTTAAACTTACATCATCAACTATCCATCTTATCAAAAGGTACGGCTCAAACTGAGCAGAGTATTATCGCTAAGTTAGACTCACTAAAGGATTCATTGACTGATATTAATGCAAGGATGTCTAGCCTGGAAAAAGCCTTTAAAGATGCATTACCAGCATTAATAGAGAGTGTTAGAGCTTTAACAGATTTAGTCCAAAGGTTTAAGAAAGATTAAAAGATTCAGTAAATATTTATTCACTCCTTACTAATTATTCTATGAGCACTCATGGTAAACCCCTTTCAGATTATTACAGAAAGGTTAGCTGATTTAGGAATATTTTCTTTCTTCATACCATGGATAATAACAGCGGCTGTGATGTGGGGTCTGCTGAAAAGGTCTAAAATTTTTGATCCGACTATTAACGCTATTTTGTCTATTGCAATTTCATTCTTCGTGTGGGGTTATCTGGCCAATACTGCGTTTGAAATAGGAGCACCTCTATCAGCCTTCATAACTCAAGGTTTTGTGTTAATGTTAGTTTTTGTTTTTGGTTTGGTTGGAGCTAGCATGTTCTACCCCGATTTTTCCAAAACCTTAACTGAAGCTTTTAAAAGTAGTTGGATAATATGGATGTTTATAGGTCTATTCTTCGGTGTTATATTCTTTACTAGCGGGTTATACCAAGTTTTAATTTCTGGGCCTCCAGGTACTGGCGTTCAAGCTGATGTCAATGCTATGATAATTATGCTAGTCGCATTAATCATCGGAATTTTAATATTAGTCGGAGTTCAAAGAGGTGTAGGAAAGAAGGAATGATGATATGGCAGATATATTTACACCAGTAATAGAAAGGCTGACAGAATTAGGATTTTTTAAGTTTATGTTACCGTACATTTTAACATCAGCAGTATTCTACGGTCTTCTTAGAAAGAGTCAAGTCTTCGGAAAACCAGATGAAAACGTTGCAGTCAATGCTGTTGTCGCTCTGATAGCATCATTCCTGGTTTGGGCATCACCAGTTATTCTGGGCATAGACATCCAAACTCAGTTGGCAGCCTTCTTTACCCAAGGAATTATCGTCACTCTAGTTTTTATGATCGCACTATTGATTGCTGGGATGTTCTTACCACCAGATTTGACAGGTTATCTTTCTAAAAATTTATTTCAAGGAAATAAAGCGGGAGCAGCACTGGTTATCGGCATCGTGTTCGCTTTCATCATATTCGCGACTAGTGGTCTTTGGAAAGTGATATTAGGACCTGAATTATTCGAACAAACATCTGATGTAATCGTTGTTGTTATAGTGATAATTTTATTAGCAATTCCGATAATATTTATTACATGGGGTGGAGCTGAAAAGGCTGCACCTGAAGTAGAAAAATCAAAAGAAGGAGGTTAATTAATGGCTTTAATTGATGCCTTGGCGAGCAGTGCAGATGTGTACGCGCTATACCTACCGTTCCTCTTTGTATTTGCAGTGTTTTATGCATTGCTGGTGAAGACAAAAGTGTTCGGTAAAGGAGCGTACGTCAACAGAATAAACGCAATAGTAGCATTGATAATCTCGTTGTACGTAGTGATATTCTCACCGTTTGCACCACAAATAAGCATATTTTTCGCATCGATGTTTGCACTGGGTTCGATATCGATAGTGACACTGTTGATCTTCGTAATGCTTGTTGGTCTATTATTAGGACCATTCGTAACATCAGAGGAAGGATGGCAAAAATTAGGGAAGAAGATGTTACCAATACTAGTAATAGTGGCATTCTTGTTCACTATTGGACTATTCTTCTCTAGTGCGGCGATGGCAAGTTGGTTCGGTGACGTAGTGGCTCCAAATTTTGGCATTGGATTGAGTGGTGAAGATTTGGCTCTGATAGTGCTAATAGTAATAACAATAATAATACTGTACTGGCTAACAAGTGGCGAAGAAGGAATAAAAGAAGTAAAATTGTTTGGAGAATAAAGTCTTCGAATTTAAAAAGAAGAAGAATCAGTAGTGCTAAGTTTTGCTTAGTTAGCTACTTCTTTCTTTTAATTTTATCTTTAGACAGTTTTCAATAATTAAGGCTATAAAAATAATAAATAAAATCTAAGCATTTTTATCTACCAACTGCTTGATGATACATTCTTAAACTTTTATCTACTTGAGGTGCCATTACTGGAGTGTTTGCAACTGTTCTAACTGTATCTAAGACCTTTTGTGCTTCCATGTATAAACCCGTTAAATATGCTATAAGGGCTTGTTTGAATTTCCCACTAGCTTTGCTTACATACTCTTTTAATCCTTTTATATGTTCTTGGGCATTATAAGCATTCATCGCTGTTCTAACTAGACCATCTGGATCTGAACTTATGGCATATCTGGTTGCATTAGCGATTTGTGGTACTATACCTCTTTTCTCATCATACAATTCTTTTGATAATTCCCCAAATTTCTTAGCTTGTTCTTGATTTTTTGCGTATACCTCGGCTTTTTCTGCATCTGCTTTCATTTTTTCCTCAAGACCTTTACCTAATTGTTGCAGATATTCGGCTCCTTCTTGTGGTGTCATTCCCATATTTTATCACTACGTAGTAATACAATATAGCCCTATTTAAATATTTCTATTCTGTAGTAAATAGGTTAAAAATGCCTATTTTTCTGATTTTAATTAAAAAATAATCTTATATTCCTTTCTCCATATCTCTTTTATGTACATATTTATTCTTTTGGGAGTCCTACTAATACTGTATTTCGTCGATACTTACTTGACGCTCAATACATTCTCAAAGAAAGGTTACAGAGTTGAAGAAAATCCAATCTTGAGAGATCTTCTAAGAGATGACTTTAGAAAGTTCCTTTTGTTTAAATTTTTTGATATCAGCATCTTGAGTATTTTAGTGTACTGGATAAACATGAGGAATGAAATTTTTGCTTATATCTTGATAGGGCTTTGTATACTTCTCTACGTCTACATAGATTACAAGAATTTTCAGGTTCAGTCTTCCATTTAAGCCATTCCTGCATGTCTTAAGGCGTAATGTCTCTTTGACATTTTTTCTAAATCACTTAATTCACTTGCCACATAAGCTCTAAATTGATCTAAAGTGATTGCATTTTTCCTGAGTCTATCATAAGCTAAACCTACTGTATTAGCCAATGCTGGTATGTCATCCAAATAATCTATCGCATCTTGCCTCGGTAACGCATATTTTTCAAAAGCTGCATCGACTTTTCGTCTAGTTAATTGTGTTTCTTTGTAAAGAGCACTTAATGCACCTTTCGACATTGATGCTGTCTGTCCCATATATTTAAGTACAGTCGGCAATTTTTCAGGGTCATATAAAGCTTGCTTTAATGCTTTTTTCCAGGTTGATGCTGCAGCAACAGCTCCTTCAACATTTACAGAACTTCCACCACCACGACCTCTACTCAACTGAGCTATACCGATAATCGCTAGAATCAAAACTACAATTCCTACTATTATCTCAATCATTTCAATCAAATTATAGTTTGTTTTCCTGGGATTTATTAATTATTATTCTAACAATTTCAGGTCTTTGCTGATGGTAAGGTATGCCCATGCCCATAAACAAGCTTCCCAACTCAGGAAAAGGTCTTCTTTCTTCAAAAAATGTTCACAATCACTAACATAAGCATTGATATTTTTTAAGTATTCTGTACCTTTCTCATTACTTGCTTTAACTTCTTTCAATTCTTTTTTAATTTTTGATAACCATTTCAAAATTTCTTCTTTCGGTATTTTATCTCTCATTATTTTACCTTGTAAAACTCTAAGAATTCTTTTTCAGTGAAATGTAACTTCCCTGGAACGATTATCACGAATGGAGGTTCTCCAAAGTTTTTTTCTAATAAGTCTTTGATTTTACCATATAATATCAAAGGTTCGTCACTACCCGCTCTTCCAAAAACTATTATTCTGGTGTTATAAGTAAAAAGATTCTGTTTCATCACTTCTTCTAATTTTAACATAGTTCTTATTGCTTGGTTGGGTGTCATGTATTTCTCGTCAGAAGCAACATCTAAAAATAATAGTGTATGTAAACCAGATCCAATATTTTCTTTCAAAGTTTCATAGGTTGACAACGGTAGAACCTCACTCGTTTTTTCAGGTAATGGTATAGTTGCACTTGCACCAAATTTATAAGCATGCAAACCTGTTTCAGCAATCGAAGAATAGATAGAAGCATTATGAATGACTTCAACTTCTATATCATCCTTGATGGCTTTGGATATTACTGAGATGTGTGTAGTCGCAATTAAAGGATCCCCAGGAACTAAAATAACAACTTTCTTCTTTCTTGCTTCTTCCAAAATTTTATCTGATTTTTCTTCTAAATTCTCTCTCTTGAGGATATTAATCTTTTTCTTGATCGTTTTTTCCAGCTTTTTAAGATTGCCGTGCCAATGTGAAGTGTAAAATTCAATATAAACTACGTCTGCTTTCTGAGATCTTGCAAGACCCTTCAAAGTTAAATCTTCTTCGTCCCATAAACCTAAACCAACAAAACTTAACATCTTGTGTCACTAATAAAATAGTGGTATTATGAAAATAAAGATGCCATCAAGTTATGACGTCATTGGGTCAAAAGAAAAAGCTGTAGCAATAGTTGAGATTTCAGATAAATTTAAAGGCAAAGAAAAAAAGATAGCAGAAGAAATACTGAAAAGACATAAAAATGTGAAATCTGTCCTGAAAAAACTCTCTTCTAGGAAAGGGATTTTCAGGACGAGAGAATATGAATTGTTGTTAGGCGATAAAAACACAGAAGTTATACACATAGAACATGGATATCGATTAAAACTAGATCCACGAAAAGTTTATTTTTCTTCAAGAGAAGGAACTGAAAGACAAAGAATTGCGAATGAGGTCAAATCAGGCGAAATCATTCTTGTGATGTTTAGTGGTATAGCTTCTTTCCCCATTGCTATTGCAAGAAAACAACCAAAAGTTGGTAAAATAGTTGCAGTCGAAATTAACCAAGAAGCTAATAAATACGCCTTAGAAAATGTAAGAATAAATAAAGTTTCACATAAAATTATCCCGATAAATGGTGATGTTAAAATTGTAGTGCCCAATCTTGATACATATTTTGATAGGATCATAATGCCACTCCCATTGGAAGCATATAAATTTTTAGAGTTGGCAGTAAAATATCTGAAAGCCAAAGGTATTATTGACTTATATTTTATTGGTAAGAGTCCAGATTTTTTCTTGGAAAAGGAAGATTTAATTAAACTAACAGTTGATAAATTAGGAAAAAATATGAAGATATTGGACAAAAGGCTTATTCTCCCGTATGGTCCTAGATTTTTTAAGTGTCTTCTAGAAATATTTATATATTAGTTTTTATAATGTTAATGTATGCAGGGGCAGGAATATAGGAAATATACGATAGAAGATTTTAAAGAAGTATTAAAACTTCAAAAGAAAGGGCTTTCAACTAGAAAAATTTCGAATATTGTAAAGATTTCACCTACCACAATTTGGTACTGGACATGTACAAGCAGAAAACCAAGAGTCATTTATTCAAAGAATCTTGAAAAAAAGCTTAATAAAAAATCGAAAAAGTTATCTGATAGCTTGGCATATATTTATGGGGTTTTAATAGGGGACGGGTATATAGAAAAGAGTAAAAGAACTTACAGAATTGTTTTAAGTGTGACTGATAGAGATTTTGCAAATGAGTTTATCTGCAAGCTTAAGGAATGGACTGGAATGGAACCAAAACTTATTGAAAGGAACGTTACGTATGATCATACAACAAAATGGGGGAATAGAATTGTTGGTAAATCGCATTATTATGTTGTAAGATTGAACTCTAAACAAGTGGTTGAATTTTTAAACAGTAAAGGAAGTTTTAGAACTTATAATTGGAATGTTCCAAAGGACATTAAAAATTGTAACAGGCGAAAAATAATTTGTTCATTTTTAAGAGGGTTATTTGATTCAGACGGATATGTAGCTTTCAGCAAAAGAACTAGATTTGTCGGCATACAAATTTTCAATACAGGTGGTTTAAAAGAAGTACAAGAGTTATTAAGGAGAATCGGAATCAAAAGTAGAATAAAACAAAATACTACACAAAAGCTAAAAAACATGCATTTTTTAATAACTTCCGATAGACAAAGTTTAGAAATTTTTTCAACAAAAATTTCCTTTTCAATAAAAAGAAAAAGAGAAAGTTTAAAAAAATTGCTACAGTCTTATTCGGGTCGTGAAGTTTACAAAAGTGAAGAAATCAAGGGTTTAATCTTGGAATTATTAGAAAAAAAACCTATGACTATCAAAGAAATATCAGAGTCTATAAATAGAAGCATTAGTACGACATCTTTTCACCTTCGGAAACTTCAGAAAAAGAATAAAGTTAAAATGATTTGTCGTTGGAGAAAAATTGCTGCAAATGCATCAAATATTTGGTTGTTAAGTAATACCTCATAGAAAAGTAATCTACTAGAAGATTGATATAGAAAATGCGATAGAGTGATAATGCCATTACCACATGATTCTTACAAGTTTCTTGGTTTAGCTTACAAATGCTTAAAATCTCATGGTATTATTCACATGTATGTTATCGAGAAGGAAAAAAATGTCAAAGAAAAAATTAAAACAATCATCGACAAGTTCAGTAAAAAAATTAAAAGAAACATATCTTACAAAATAAACAAAGTTCTACCATATGCCCCAAGGACTTACAAATATTGTGTCGATATTAAAATTCTATAATCCTAATTTTGGCTGTAGATAATCTAGAACCCAATTCAGTGAATAGAATCCCGCATAAGACAGGATTAGACTCAATATCAGTTTTCCTATGAAAGTTGCTATGAAATATTTCTTAAAATCATACCTGATGACGCCACAGAAAATTCCAATAACATCATCTGGAAGCGGAGTTGCACCCACAATAATTATCCAGATAACAGAACCATATTTTTTAAACATATTTTTAATTTTTTCTAATTGTTTGCTATATTTATCTTCTAAAATTTCTTTACCACCTAATCCAAGAAGGTAACCGGTCGTTTCGCCTATTGATGATCCGATAGCTGCGAACAACGCAACTAAAAATGGGTTTAATGTAGAGCCAAAAGTAAAGATTAAAATAAAGGTTGGTATCGGAAATATGATACTGGCAGAACTTATTAATGATATAAAAAAAATACCCAAATAACCCCATTTATTAACGAATTCTGTACCTCCAGTCAATATAGATACTAAAAAATTTGTCCATTCCATATTTTCTAATATTATATTTTTCAGGTAATATAAGGTATACTTATTTTTTTAGATTAAAATTAGAATGGGGTTTGAATTGATTTTTGATACTATAGATGAGGAAGAAAAATTTATATCAATAGAAAAAAAATCAAAAAGAGAGAATCTTAAAACAGATAAGAATTCACAATCAACTGAGGATTATAAGATAGAACGAATTCTTGGTGTAATTTCTGTTGTTGCAGGAATTGTCGCTTTATCAGTTTTAACTTGGGTCATTTTCATTCATCCATCAGAAAAAGTTGTTGGCGAAAGTTTTATAAAATATGAATTTACATTTCATACGCCTTTTTATGTTTTTCATTTTAAACCAATAACTATATTTGTTATATCCGCTTTTGTTTTCTGGATATTTGGATTAGAGTCAATACGAACAAAATTATCAACAAAAATACCCCTTATTCTTAATAAGTTAATATTTTTATTTTTCATTATAGTCATTTTTGTATTTAGTTATGAATTGATTCTAAATTTTTTTTTCTGGGCCGGTGCCTTCATATTGACTTCTGGTGAAAAACATATTGATACCCTTTCCTATCCGATGAACCCAATATCATTAACACCAAGGAACTTCAATTTTATTACTAAAATATACGCTCTTTATTTATTTTGTGGTCTCTATGGGGCATATTTTTTTCATCAAATAATAAAAATTGGACAATATTTCAATTTGAAAGAAAAAAGTGTTCAAGCCAGAACTAAGGTTAACTAAAGATTTTAGATTAAAATACGAAAACCACGAGAACAGACACAAAAAAGAGAAAAAGCCATATAACCATACTCCACAAGAATATATTTTTTCCATCTAATGGAGATATCGGCAGAAGGTTAAATAAAGCTATTAAACCGTTGTAGAGACTTACCGTCTGAAATATTCCGCCAGGAAAAATCTTGAAAAATACAGCAAAAAAAACATTCATTCCAGTTCCAGCTAAAGCTACAAGTCCAAGGTCTTTTGGCGTCACTCTAGCGACTTTGAAGCCCATCCTACCAAACCTATAAGGCATTATCTCTGCAAAACCAGGTACAGGAAAAACAATATTCAAACCTGTGAAATATTTTAAAAACATACTCATTATTCCTATCAAAATTCCTGGAGGCCATAATTTAAACGTGGACATGCAACCAAATTTTCTTGCCACGAACTTGTGCATTAACTCGCGAACAAAATATGAAAATAACACTATTATAATCGATATCAAGAAGAATCCTGAAAAATCTGGGAAAGAAAATATTAAAGATAAAATTATTATCGCAATTGTTAAATCTCGTAATTCCTTATTCGTGAAGAGCTTCATAGTAAATATTTTAGGTTAAGAAGTATTTTAATGCTTCTTGTATATTACCGGCCTCTACTACTCTTATTCCAACTTCTTCTTCCACATCCACATCTTCAGGTTTTGTCACGCTACGACAAATTTTAGTAAGAAGATAGTCTTCACAACTTTTTTCTTGTTTGTATACAGTATAAATTTTTTGACCTGTGGGTACAATCAGCAAATTCATACCAGCAGTCTCAGTAGCTTCTGCTTTAGCTACAATTCCAGACACCTTTCCTATCTCACCCTTTTCATTAAGTGTTCCTGTTATCGTAACATTTTTATTAAAAGTTTTATTCTCT
>Ga0172363_10002598_pt1 | contig 14594 bp, 10 predicted proteins | sample LakKivs2_kivu2a2_FD_114541 | JGI IMG/M metagenome (GOLD analysis project Ga0172363, IMG submission 114541) | Sediment microbial communities from Lake Kivu, Rwanda - Sediment s2_kivu2a2 | ecosystem: Environmental > Aquatic > Freshwater > Lake > Sediment | place: Rwanda: Western Province, Lake... | reverse complement strand
TGGCTCCTCCGCGCCGCAAGCTCATCGTGGGCGGCGGGATAATCGCCGCCTCCGTTGCCGCGCTGCTGATCGCCATGAACTCGGTGAGCCTCGACTTCTACAGCTCGGTGACCGAGTTCCTGAAACGCGCGGAGGTCGGCAAGACCGGCGTCGTCAGGGTGCGCGGGCTTGTCGTGACGGGATCAGTGAACCATAATGCCGAGACGCTCGATACCAAGTTTGCCCTGGCAGACGGCACGGCATCGGTGCTGGTGGTCTACCACGGAGTGCTGCCGTCGAGTTTCGAGCCTGGCAGCGATCTGGTCGTGCAAGGCTCCTACGATGCCGACAACAAACGCCTGCTGGCAAACCAGTTGATGTTCAAGTGCCCGTCGAAATACGAGAAGAGGAGGGGCCAATACTGACGCGGCACGGCCGGGCCGTGAAGGCGGCGCGGCGGGCCGGCGGCACGCATGGCTGAGGACACGATGGCGGATTTCGGGCAATTCGCGCTCGCGCTGGCGTTTGCGTGCTCGGCCGTCGGGCTGGTTGCCGCGATCTGCGCGCTCGCGCGCAAGGCCGGCAGCAGCCTGCCCGTGCCGATGCTGCGCACGGCGCTGGCCGGATGTGCGGCGGGCACGGCCGCCCTGTTGGTCGCGCTGCTCCGGCACGACTTCCAGATCAAGTACGTGGCGGACTACACCGATCGCTCGCTGCCGGCTGTGTACCTGCTCGCGGCGCTGTGGGGCGGGCAGACGGGTTCGCTGCTGCTGTGGACCCTCCTGCTGGCGGCGTTTTCGGTGCTGGCGGTTCGCAGCGTGCAGAGGACGCACCCGGCGGCCGTGCTGCCCGCGGCGGCAATCCTGCTACTCGTGCTGAGCTTCTTCACGGGGCTGATCGTGTACGTGGCCGATCCCTTCGCGCGGACCGGCCTCGTCCCCGCCGACGGCGCCGGGCTGAACCCGCTGCTGCGAACGCCCGAGATGCTGCTGCATCCGCCGGCCCTCTACCTGGGATTCGTGGGCTCGGCCATCCCGTGGGCGATGCTGCTGGGCGGGCTGATCGCGCGGCGGCTCGATGCATCGATGCTGCGGCTGATTCGGCGCTGGACCATCTTCTCATGGGCCGCGCTCACCGCCGGCATCATCCTAGGCGCCGAGTGGGCCTACGTGGAACTCGGCTGGGGCGGTTACTGGGCGTGGGATCCCGTAGAAAATGCGTCGCTCCTGCCGTGGCTGTCGATGACGGCCGCCATCCACAGCCTGATCCTGATGCGGCGGCGGGGGTCATTCAGGCTAACTGCGTTCGTGCTGATTTCGCTGACGTTCGCGCTGTGCGTGTTCGGCACGCTGCTGACTCGCAGCGGGATCGTGGCGTCGGTGCACGCGTTCGGGAAATCCCCGCTGCTGTGCTTCCTGCTGGGGCTGCTGGCGGTTGCGACGATCCTGTGCGTTGCCGCAGCGCGGACCCGGCGGGATTTGTTGCGGGGCGAGCGGCACCTGCACTCGCTGCTGTCGCGCGACGGGCCGTTCATCGGCGTCTTCGCGGCCCTGCTCGGTGCGCTGGCGGTCGTCTTCTGGGGCACGATGCTGCCGGTCTTTTCCGAGATGATCGCGGGCCGGCAGATGACGTGGGACGTTGCTCGCTACAACGTGGCGGCGGCTCCGTTCGCCCTGGCGTTGCTGGCATTGATGGGGACGTGCGCCATGGTGTCGAATCGCGGCCGGCAGCGCTTGGGCGCGGCAATCGCCCGGTTCGCGCCATCGGCGGCGGCCGGCATCGCGTCCGGCATCGCAGCATACGCCCTGCTCCCGGCCGGGGGCCACACCGGGGCGCTCGATTGGCTGCAGTTTCGGGCCATCCCGCCCATGCTGCTGGGGCTTGCGGCGGCATCCACCGTGGCGTTGCTGCAGGCGATCGCCCGCGAGGTGATCGTGCGGCGGCAAGTGCCATCACCGTCGCAAATTGGCACGCTTGCCGTGCATCTGGGCATGGTCCTGCTGCTCGGGGGGCTCGCAGGTTCGGCATACGTCGGCACATGCGAGGTGACGCTGCAGCCGGGCCAGACGGCGCGCGTCGGCAGGTACTCCGTCACCTTCGGTGGCATCAGGCACAGCCAGTCGCCGGATGGATCGTGGTATGCAGCGACGGCGGACCTCACGTACGCCGCCGGCAGCGACCGCGGAAGCCTCGCGCCGAAGCTGGTACTCTACCGCAACTCAGAACACCCCCACCCGGAGGTGAGCGTGCGGACGGGGCTCTCGCACGATCTGTATGCCATCCTGCCCGCCATTCAGGATGATTCTGCCTCATTCAAGCTGATCGTGTATCCGCTCGCGATCTGGCTGTGGATCGGAGGCGGGCTGATGCTGGCGGGGGGAATGGCGACGGTGGTGCAGCGGCGGATGACCGCGCCCGCCGGGGAGAAGGCGGAATCCGCTCCGAATGCCTCCGGCCCGTTCTGCCCAGGCTGCGGAGTGCAGATCGCGCCGGCCGATGCCAGGTTCTGCCCCCATTGCGGGATGGCGTTCGAGGAGCAGCACGTTGACGGTTAACTCCCGCCTCAACCTGGGCGAACCTATCCAGATGAGGAGCACGCCTCGCATCGATCGCATAACGGGCGCGGCCAAACAAACGGCGATTCCTTGATTCGCGTGAAGCGGCATTGTATCATATCGGGCGTGGCTGAAGGCCGGCGTTTGCGGTAAGGGTTGCGCCGGGCAACGCGCGTTCAGTCGGCCGGCATTGCAAGCGGGGCCGCGATCGTGATCATCAAACGCAGGAAAGGAGCGAGCACTGAAAATGGCACCGGGGCATGGCACGGGCGGATCTCAGACTGCGTCCCCAACCGAACCGGCGATCGACGTGCGGCAATTGGCGAAAAGCTTCGGCCGCCTGAAGGCGCTCGACGACGTCTCGCTGCAGGTGAACGCGGGGCAATGCCTGGCGTTGTTCGGCCCGAACGGAGCCGGCAAGACCACCCTCATCAGCATCCTGAGCACGTTGGCAATGCCGAGCAGCGGGACCGCGTTCGTCTGCGGATTCGACGTGCGCACCCATTCGCGCGAGATTCGCCGGGCGATCGGCGTGATCAGCCACGAGTCGTTCCTCTACGATTCGATGACCGCGATGGAGAACCTGCGCTTCTATGCCCGCATGTACGGAGCGGCGGCCGACGGCCCCCGGCTGGAGCAATTCCTTGATCACGTGGGGCTGCTGCACCGGGCCGGCAGCCTCGTCGGCACGATGTCGCGCGGAATGAAGCAGCGGCTCACCATCGCCCGATGCCTGCTGCACGAGCCGCGGATCATCCTGCTCGACGAGCCGTACACCGGGCTCGACCTGGACGGGGCCGAGCTGCTCACGTGCCAGATTCGCGACCTCTGCGCCGGGGGCAGGGCCGTGCTCGTCACCACCCACCAGCTTTCCGCCGGGCTGACCGTGGCCGACGAGTTGGCCATCCTCGCCAAGGGAAGGCTCAGGTTTCGCGCCTCCGCTCGCGGCATCACGGAAGCCGGCTTCCAGCACGAATACGCGAAGGCCGTGGCGGAGCCTGCCTGATGAAAACGCTTTCGGTTCGAGGCGGATACAACGTTGCCGTGGCGGGCCGGCCCGGCTCCGACGTGGAGGTCCTGCCCGAACCGGCCGTGCTGTACCTGCCCCTGTGCACCCGGCGATTCGCGTTCACCGAGCTTCGCGTGAACGACGGCCAGCGCGTGCGTCCCGGAGACGCGATCGCGGTTGACCCGAAAAACTACGGCGTGCCGCTGCTCGCTCCCCGTGCCGGGACCGTCCGCCTGAACGCTGCAAGCGGCCACGCCGTCATCGAAGACCCCGAGCCCGCTGCCGACTATGCTCGCGATCCCGGCCCGGACGAGCCGCGCCCGGAGCAGGGCTCCGGCGAGTCATGCGAGAAGCAACGGCAACTCCTCGCGCTCGGCGCGTGGCAATACTTCACCGACGCCCGCACCAGCCGGCTGCCCGATCCGTTCGCGACGCCCCAGGCAATCATCGTTTCCACCATCCAACTCGAGCCGTTCGTCTCCCGCGGCGACGTCCAGCTCCGCGACCGGCTCGCCGAGTTCGTCCGCGGCCTCAAGCATATCCAGTCGCTGCTCGAGCATCAGCCCATCCACGTGGTGCTGCCGCGCGTGAAGTCGCGGCTTGCTCTCGACCTGCGCGAGCGGCTGGCCGGCTTTCCGCATGTGAACATCGTGTCCGTCCCGCTGCGGTACCCGTTCGATAATCCGCGCCTGCTTGCCCGCCATCTGAAGCTGAGGCCGAATCCGGATCAGCCGGTGTGGGCGGTAAACGCGGCGGGCGTGCTGGCGGTCGACCGCTCCCTCACGCGGCAGTTGCCGTGCATCGAGCGGCTGATCTCGCTGGGCGGTCCCGGCGTCAGGGAGCCTCGCCATCTGAAGGCGATCCCCGGTTACCCGATCGACATGATTCTCGCCGGCCGCCTGAACGATGGGACGGTTCGCGTGCTCAACGGCGGGGGCCTCACCGGCAATGCGCTTCCGCCGGAGCAGCTCGGGCTTGACGTTGAATGCGCCGGGCTGACCGTCCTTCCCGAGCAGGCGGAGCGCGAATTCCTAGCGTTCATGCGGCGGGGATTCGACCGCCTCTCATACAGCAAGGCATTCATGAGCTGCGTGCTGCCGATAGCCTTGCTGCACCACACGGGATTGCGGGGCGAGCCGCGGCCGTGCGTGGCCTGCGGTTACTGCGAGGAAGTCTGCCCCGCCGGCATCATGCCGCACCTCATCCACAAGTATCTGTATCGCGACGGGCTTGAGGAGGCAGAGGCCGCGCGCGTCGATCTGTGCATCGGCTGCGGGCTGTGCTCGTTCGTGTGCCCGTCGAAGATCGAGCTGTGCCGGCAGATGCTCGAGGCCCAGCAGCGGATCGCCCGCGAGCTGCACGCGGAGGAGGCGAACCCGTGAGGAAGCTGCTCGACGCGATGCAGCGGTTCCGCCCGCACTTCGAGGAAGGCGGGAGGCTGCGCCCTCTGAAGCCGGTCTACGACGCGGCGGAAGGCTTCTTCTTCGCCCCACTCGCCGTCACGGCGGATGCCCCGCACCTGCGGGACGCCCTCGATCTGAAACGATTCATGGCGATGGTGGTGGTCGGGCTGCTGCCGTGCGTGGCGGCGGCCGTTCATTTCTTCGGGCTGCGCGTGCTGGCGATGATCCTCGTCTCCTACGCCGTCGGCGGCACGATCGAGGTGCTGTTCGCCATCGTGCGCAAGGATGAGATCAACGAGGGCTTCCTGGTGACCGGCCTGATCTTCCCGCTCACGCTTCCCCCGGGCCTGCCGCTGTGGATGGTGGGCGTGGGCATCGCGATCGGCTTGGTGCTGGGCAAGGAGCTGTTCGGCGGCACGGGTCGCAATCCGTTCAACCCGGCCCTGGTCGGCAGGTGCTTCCTGGCGATCGGCTACCCGGCCGCTATGGCGGGAAGCTGGCTGAAGCCGGGAACCGGCACGCTCGGCCGGCTGGTGCAGTACGTCGATTCATCCGTCGTCGATGCGGCCAGCTCGGCCACTCCGCTTGCGGCAGCCAAGCACGGCGCGTTCGCCAGCCTTGCCGATCTGTTCTGGGGCAACGTGGCGGGGAGCGCCGGCGAGACGTCCGCCATCGCCGTGATCGTCGGCGGAGTCATCCTCGTGGTCACGCGGGTGGCGAGCTGGCGCACGGTCGCCGGCGTGCTGGCGTCGTTCGCACTGCTGAACGCGGCGCTGCACCGCCTCGATCCCGCCGCATTCGCCCCCGTCGTGTGGAACCTGTGTGCCGGGGGCTTGCTGTTCGGGGCATTCTTCATGGCCACCGATCCCGTCACCAGCCCGGCCACGAACTGCGGCAAATGGGCCTACGGCATCATCATCGGCGCGGTCACGCTGCTCATCCGCAGCCTCACGGGCTACGTCGAGGGGGTGATGTTCGCTATTCTGCTGGGCAACATCGCGGCTCCGCTGCTGGACGAGGTCGCCGTGCGGATTCGGCTGAGGAGGCTCCGGGATGAAATCTAGCCTCTACACGGTGCTGTATTCGCTGGCTCTGGGCACGGTGTGCGCGCTGCTGCTGACGGGTGCCAGCCTCATCGCCAGGCCCTACAAGGACTCCAACGCCCGCGCCGCCGAGGAACGCACCATCCTGCAGGTACTGCTGGTGCCGGTCGGCCAGGAGGCAAACGCCGCCGAGGTCTCACGCGTCTTCGCCGAAAATGTCCGCAAGGATGAATCCGGCGGGCACGTGCGGTACATCTACGTCGGCGCGGACGGCAGTGCACCGAAAGCTGTTGCGATTCCGTTCAGCGGGCCAGGCCTGTGGGGGCCGGTCAAGGGCTTCATCGCCCTCGAACCCGACATGCGGACCATCCGCAACGTCATCTTCCACGAGCAGGAGGAGACGCCCGGCCTCGGCGGCGAGATCGGCTCCGCCTGGTTTCAGGAGCGCTTCCGCGGGAAGCGGATCATCGGCGCGGACGGCACGCCCGGCATCACGATCATCCGCGATGGCCGGGCCTCCGGTCTAAACGAAGTTGACGGCATCACCGGCGCCACGATGACCTGCGAGAAGGTGAAGCTGATGCTGAACAAGTGCATCGAGTTGATCACGCGGGAGGACAAATCCGATGGCAGCTAGCATGGCACCAGGCGGAGCCTGTGCCGCCGGACAATGCGCCGGCAGATGCGCGAAGGCCCTGAAGGACGGCACGTTCACCGAGAACCCGGTCTGCGTGCAGATTCTGGGGATCTGTTCGGCGCTGGCGGTGACGACGCGGCTGGCGAACGCGCTCGTGATGGGCGCGGCATTGATCTTCACCACCGGGATGTCGAACCTGCTTATTTCGCTGCTGCGCAACGCCACGCCCCGCCGAATCCGCATGATCGCCGAGGTCGCCATCATCGCCACTTTCGTCATCATGTTCGACCAATTCCTGAAAGCGTTCTACCCGGCGATGTCGAAGCAGCTCGGGCCGTACGTGGGGCTGATCATCACCAACTGCATCGTGATGGGGCGAGCCGAGGCGTACGCCATGCAGAACCCGCCGCTGCCGTCGATCGTCGACGGCCTCGCCAACGGCATGGGCTACGCGGCGGTGCTGGCGGTGATCGGCGTCGTGCGCGAGCTGCTGGGCACCGGCAAGCTGCTCGGGTTCACCGTGCTGCCCCCCACCGTCTACACGCCGAACCAGGCGATGGTGCTCGCACCGGGCGCGTTCGTCGTCCTCGGCTGCGCCCTGGCCGTCTATGCCGTCCTCAAGGCACCGGCCCGACAGGAGGCGAAAGCATGAACGACACATCGGCGTTCGTCATCCTGATCGCGGCCATCTTCACCAACAACATCCTGCTGTCGAACTTCCTGGGGATGTGCTCCTTCCTGGTATGCTCGCGGCAATTGGCGACGGCATTGGGCCTGGGGGCGGCCGTCACCTTCGTGATGACGTGCACCACGATCATCAACTACGCCGCCTACCATCACGTGCTGGTGCCGCTGAAGGTGCACGACCACCTCTACTTCATCGTGTTCATCGCGGTGATAGCGGCGTTCGTGCAGCTCGTCGAGATGATCATCGAGCGGTTCAGCCCCGCGCTCTACCACGCATTGGGCATTTTCCTGCCGCTGATCACGGTGAACTGCGCCATCCTCGGGGCCGCTCTGTTCATGATCATCCGGAAATACTCGTTCGCACAGTCCGTCGGATACGGCATCGGCTCCGGGATCGGCTGGTCGCTGGCGATCCTGCTGATGGCCGGCCTGCGGCAGAAGCTCGGCTACAGCAACGTCCCGAAGCCGTTCGAAGGCGTTGCGATTATAATGGCCATCACCGGCGTGATGGCCGCGGCGTTCATGGGATTTGCGGGGATGGTATCGATCCAGTGAAACTCAGAATTCAGAATTCAGAGTTGAGGATGCTGGCTTCCGCGTTCTATCTCCTGCCTCGCAAGGAAACGCAATGACAGCCGACATCGGCTTCATCCTGACATCCATTGGCGTCTTCGCCGGGCTGCTGGCGGGTCTCGCGATCTTCCTGCTGATCGCCGAGCGGTACCTCGCCAACTACGGCACGTGCGAGATCGATATCAACGGAGGCGATCGCATCCTGAAGGTGCAGGGCGGGCAGACGCTCCTGTCGGCGTTGTACAGCGAGAAGGTGTTCATCGCGTCGGCGTGCGGCGGACGCGGCACGTGCGGCTACTGCAAGGTGACGGTGAAATCGGGCGGGGGCAGGGTCCTCCCCACCGAGCTGCCCTACCTCACCCGCAAGGAAATCCGCGCGGGCGTGCGGCTGGCGTGCCAGGTGAAGGTGCGCGAAGCCATCCAGTTGAGGATTCCCGAAGATCTCCTCAACGCCAAGCTGTTTGCCGCGGTCGTCAAGGCCGCGCGCAGCGTCACGCCCGACATCAAGGAGATCAGGCTGCGGCTGGTCGAGCCGGCGGAGATTGCGCACCGGCCGGGGCAGTACGTCCAAGTGCAGGCTCCGTCGCCCGACGGCCCCGCCTTCCGGGCGTACTCCATCAGCTCGCCCGTGCACGAACCGAATGAAGTGGAGTTGGTGGTGCGGCTCGTGCCCGGCGGCATCGGATCCACGTATCTGCACAACCTGAAGCTGAACGATGCCGTCACCTTCACCGGCCCCTACGGCGAGTTCCGGCTGAACGAGGACCCGGCCACCGAGATCGTCTGTGTGGCTGGCGGCTGCGGCATGGCCCCCGTGAAGAACATCATCTACTCCCTCTATCGGCGCTGGCCGGACCGCACGTGCTGGCTGTTCTTCGGCTGCCGGGCGACCGCCGATATCTTCTACCTGGACGAGTTCAACGATCTAGCGAAGGCGCACCCGAGTTTCCACGTGGTGTACGCGCTGTCAGGCCCGTTCGCGCCCGACGAGCGATGGGACGGCGAGAAGGGATTCGTGCACCTTGCCGTCGACAAGCATCTCACCGAGAATGCGCGCCGTCAGGCGTTCCTCTGCGGCCCGCCCCCCATGATCGAGGCGGTCACCCGCGTGCTGCAGCAGAAAGGAATGAAGGCGGAGGACGTGTTCTACGACAAGTTCTGAATGAATTCAGAATCCAGAATCGGTCTCGGTCTGATGACCTCTATAGTCATTTCGGATCCACGCGAAATTCCGTGCTCCACAGCACATTGCCATCGGCGTCGAGAAACACGAGATCGGTGAGTGCGCACGACACGCGCGTCTCATAGCGGATCACCAGCGGCAGCCAGACGCCGCTTCCACGCGCATCCGTTTTTCCGTGATATTGCTCGCCACGTCAAGCTCGTTGGCGTCGGGATCGGCCATTCCGGTTGCCATGGGCTTGCCCGCCAGCCACACCTTCACAACGCTATCGCCGCGCAGGCGGACCGCTACCTCGCCTGATTCCTTGAACCGCACGTTGGTCGCGGCCCACGCGTAGCGCTCGGTGCCCACGGGGAAATCGATCAGCGTGTCCTGCTGGATGGGCTTCCAGTCGAGGCCCCACAGCTTCGCCTTCAGCGGATTCAGCGGCCTGGCGGGGATGACGGGGCCTGCGTCTTCGCCTTCGAAGCTGGCGTTCACCTGCGGATCGGCCACGCACCACTCGCGCCGCTTCTCGTTCTCCACGAGGCGATATCCGGCATCGAACGCCCTGTCGCCCACCTTCATCGCGATCGGCATCGGGTAGACCTCCGGCGGCTGGTCGCCAAACAGCTTCAGGCGTGCGTCGAACGCCGCGGCGGCCGTGCCCGGCTTGCCGTCACGCAGCGGCGGCACCTGCACATCGGCCTTCACCGGCGCCTGCAACTCCCAGTTCGGATGCAGCTTCAGATCAAGCGTGCCATCAATCGCGCGATCCAGGAAGTTCCGCACGTTCACCGTCACCGTGCCGGGCCGCAGGTTGGTCACGAGCGGCGGCTCCTTCTCCCAGCGGCGGACCACGAAGTCGGTGAAGCACGCCTCGAACGTGCCGGCGTCCTTCGTCGTCAGCCACGCGCGCGGCGCGCCCGGCTCGATCTCGGTCTGCAGATAAGGATCGGCGCTTCCGGGCATCGGCGCGTTCGGCTCGAGCATCAGGATGGCCTGCCGGCGCCCCAGCACGGCCGGCCACATGATCGTGCGGCTCGAATGCGGCGGCACTGAAACCGCCTGCTCCTGCTTCGCGTAGAGACGCCCCGATGGGTTGTCTCCCGCCGACATCCAGCAGATATTTCTCCGGCACGTCCAGCTTCACGCTGCCCGACAGCGGCTCGTCCTGGTTGTTCACCACGGTCACGCGGAAGGGCACGAGGTGGATGTCGGCGCCAAGCGGCTGCAGCGGCTCGGTGCGGAATTCGATGGGCTTGGGCGGCTCGCGCGACGCGAACAGTTCCGCTGCGGGTTCCGCCACTTTCACTTCGCCTTCTCGCCCCGACGTGAGGTCGAGCACCTTGATCGTCCACGGCAGCGGCGGGTCGCCGTGCGCCGGATACAGCGTCACGGCGCGCCAGCCGAGCACGGACGCCTTGGTGAACATGCCCTCGATCTCGCGGCCGGCGTCGTCGAACGCGCGGATGTTCACCGAGTGCCGGCAGGCCGACGGCGTGCCGTCCTTGCGTTTCACTGTGATCTTGAGGTCTAGCCGGCGGTCCGACTGTTCGGCGACGAGCCGCGGCTCCAGTTCCACCGGCCCCAGGTCTTCGGTCACGATGCTGAATATCTCGCCATACGACTGCCGCAGCGCCATCCGCCAGCCGTCGCCTGCGACCGTCTGCGGTCGCCCGCGCGGCAACAGCTTCTCGCCGTAGACGCTGTACACCTCGCGAACGCCCGGCGCGCGGAACCTGCACGCGAACTCGGCGGGGGCTTTCGCGTTCACGTGCGGAAACACGATGACGTATGATTGCGTGCCATCTTCAGTCTGCAGGACCGTCGGCTCCACGAGATCGACCGGCTTGCCGGCGTTGTCGACGATCTCGAAGGTGGGGCTTACGCCGGCCTGCGCAAGCTTCGCCTTCACCTTGGCGCGGTACTCGAGGAAGCCGTCGGAGCCGGAGCCATTGCCTTCCCAGCCCAACTGCAGGTCGATGGGCGAGAGCAGGGTGCCCCCCTTCCTCTGCCATTCGGCGAGGCGGTTCACCCACCGCTCGGGCAGCGCGCTCTGCCCCGTGGCGGCGGCTGCTCCCTGCAACGCGCTGAAATCGAAAGCCATCGCTTCGTCGCGCTCGCGCTGCTTCTTCAGCTCGGCGAGCACGTCGGGCGACGGGCAGACCACGAGCACGCGGAACGAGTCGAGAGGAGTTCGCTCGCCGCGCAGCTCGCCCACCTTGAGGGCGTCGGGCTGGATGCCGGAGAAGATCATGGCGGTCAGCGGCGCCCGAGGCGTCCGCCAGCCCGGGGGCCAGCCGTCGCCGCGGGCGAACAGGAACGCCACCTTGTTCGACAATTCGGTGCGCGTGTCGAGCAGCACCTGTTCCTTGGATCGCACGCGGGCGATGGAATCGGCCATCCACTTCCCGTGCGGCTCGAGCTCGTAGTCGGCCGTCCAGATGTTGGCGGCGTCGCCCCCGCTGCCAAGGTCGGCGTTGTAGACGATGAAGTGCCGGGCACCCGTGCGGATGGCATCCCAGTGGATTCGGCGGGTCGATTCGGGCGTCTTCTTGCCGTAGAGGAAATGCGGCATGATCGTGGCCGGCTCGTTGCCGGTGGTGGCGCGATACTCGAACGCCTGCCACTCCGCGTCGCCCGGTTTCATCGCGTAGTAGTTGCGCGTGTGGTAGGTGTCGAACCATATCCATGGATTGTTGCCGCGGCTGTACCGGCGGTACTCGTCGCGGATTTCCTTGTCGTAGACGACCCAGAAGGAGTTGGCGTAGGAGGCCCAGTCTTCGGGCGCCCCGCGATAGGCGTAAATCTGGTTCCACGACGTGAGGTCGCCGTTCCACGGCCGCGCCGCCGGGATGGCGTTGCTGCGGCAGTTCCACAACTTCATCTCGTCGCGGATTTCCTCGTAGGGCCTGCCATCCGGCTGGAAGCCGGCGCGGTAGCTCTTGCGCCATGCAGCATTGAGCTTGTCGAGCGACAGATAGCACGACTTCACCCATTTCCGGTAGCACAGCGAGGCCTGGGGGGCGAGGTCCTTCACGCGCTCGTCTTCCACGAACTTGATCTCCGTCTCGTCCCAGTGATGGACCGTGGTGAACCTCGGTGTCCAGCAGGCGCGTCGCGCCTCCTGTGCGATCGGCATATCCTTCGGCCGCCACGTGGCCCGCTCGATCAGGTCGCCCGGCCACAGGGGCTTGCAGTCGAACTGCTGCCCCGCCACGGACCACGAGTACCACCCCGGCTGGCTGCCAGACATCGTCCACACGCAGTTGAACCCGCTCTTGATCATCAGCTCGCGGCCCTTCTCCGTATCAACGTCCGTGCCGCCCCACGGCACATAGACGAGGTCCTGCTGAAAGCACCCGTGGAAGCGGGCCGGAGGCATCGAATACGTGAACTGGATCACGCCCTTCGAGTTGGGGATCTCGCCGGACTGGAACTGGCTATTGCCGTAGACGATCAGCGTGCCGCCGCGCCGGGCGAACTGCACGAGCTTCCATCGCAGCTCCAGTGGAAACATGTAGGGCAGCAGCGCCGAGATCATCACGGCGTCGATCTGCGGCTTGCCGTCCTTGTCGTCGAGCATCGCGTAGAATTCCGTCACGTCGGGCGGGCCGGAAAGCTTGTTCATGGCGGTGTTGAGCGGCGGCGGCCCGGTTGTCGCCGAGAAGTCCCAACGCATACGCGGCCGATTCCTGCACCCATCCGCTCGATCCGCGCAGCACCTTCAGCAGCGGCTCCACGGCCTTCTTCTTCCCCATCTCGCCGAGCGCGGAGGCGGCGGCCGACACGATCGCCGGGTCCTTGTCATCGAGCTGCTCGGCGATCCTGTCGTAAAACTCCGGCTCGAGCGTGTGGATGCGCCCCTTCCAGATGGCGGAGATGCGGTCGCGCGCGTGGCCGTGCCGCATCAGCTCGAGCGTCACGTCCATCTTCGTTTGCGCGGCCTCCCTGTCGCCCTTGCCGTTGAGCAGCTCCTCGAGCTCGGAATCATCCTCGGCGGCGGCAGGAATGCCCGGAAGGCACGCGGCTGCACACGCGCAAATGAGGACGATGGCAAACCATCTTGTTGATTGCATGACCGGATTCTCTGCTGCACTCGAATGGCGGGCAAGCAACGTGCCCGTCGGGCTGACCCGCATCAACTATGATAGCGCCTCTCCGGGTAATTTCAACAACTGTTTGTCCCGCAATGCCAGGATTTTTCCGCTTGACTCGCGCCGAGGGTTGGATACCATAGGAGCCTTGAGTGACGTTGTGACAGCCTTCACACGGCAGGCTTCGGGGCAGGACTATGAATGATGAACGGGCAAGAACCGACGGAACAGGCGGCTGGCGGCCTGTTGTTCATCGTTCATTGTTCGCCGTTCATCGTTCAACCCTTGATCAATGGCGGACCATCGCCGGGTTGGTGGTGCTCCTTGCCGCCCTGTGGTGGCTGTATCCGTCCCGCCGGCTGGACGACGCAGGCCCGACGGGCGCCGCGGGTGGCGGGAGCGTCACCGAGATCGTGTTTATGGGGCCGGGCGGGCCGATCCAGGGCGCGATGGAGGACGTCGTCCGCGAGTTCGAGCGCAGCAGCGAGCTCGCCCACGCGCGCAACCCGCATGACCCCATCTACCGCATCGTGTCCGGCCAAAGCGCGGCCCGCAATCAGGTGGAGGACCCCACCCGATTCCTGGTGTCGGTGGCCGGCGGCACTCCGCCCGACGTGATCTTCTTCGACCGCTACGCGGTGGCCGAATGGGCCGCCCGAGGGGCATTCGAGCCGCTCGACGACTACATCGCCCGCGACTACGGCTCGGTGGACGCGATGGCCTCGCGGTTCTACGTCCCCTGCTGGCAGGAAGGCTCCTATCGGGGAAAGGTCTACGGCATCCCCAACTCGGTGGACAACCGCGCCCTCTACTACAACAAGGACCTGCTGAAGTCGGCCGGGCTTGTGGATGAACGCGGCGAAGCCGTCCCGCCCCGCACGTGGCGCGACCTGCAGGACTACGCCGTCAAGCTCACCCGCCACGACGCCGACGGCAACATCACCGTCGTCGGCTTCGCGCCCAACTACGGCAACAGTTGGCTCTACATGTACGGCTGGATGGGGGGCGGCGAGTTCATGAGCGCCGACGGTACGCGCTGCACGCTGAATCACCCGGGCGTTGCCAAGGGGCTGGCGTTCATGAAGGACGTCTACGACGCCGTTGGGGGCTACCGCACGGTGCGGGCGTTCCAGGCCGGCTTCCAGGGCAACGAGCTCGATCCGTTCATCCAGGGCAAGGTGGCAATGAAGATCGACGGCGTGTGGGTGCTGCGGCACTTGGCCACCTACGGGCGCGACCTCGATTTCGGCGTGGCGCCCAACCCGCTGCCCGACTTCGAGATCGAGCGCTGCCGGCAGGAGGGCCGCGAGCCGATGCTGTCGTGGTGCGGCGGCTGGGCCTACGCCATCCCGGCCAACGCGCACAACAAGCAGGCCGCGTGGCGGTTCATCAACTTCATCACGAGCGACCGCGCGTTCCGCATCCTCACCGAGAACGACCGGCTGG
>Ga0172363_10002594_pt1 | contig 14607 bp, 17 predicted proteins | sample LakKivs2_kivu2a2_FD_114541 | JGI IMG/M metagenome (GOLD analysis project Ga0172363, IMG submission 114541) | Sediment microbial communities from Lake Kivu, Rwanda - Sediment s2_kivu2a2 | ecosystem: Environmental > Aquatic > Freshwater > Lake > Sediment | place: Rwanda: Western Province, Lake... | reverse complement strand
GGATTTCTCAAATTTTTAGCACCAATTATTTGAACACCCGAAATGTCGGTATATTTTTGAGACTCGTTGAAATTTTCTTGGACTATATTCTGAATTCGGTTGAACGGTCCTTGGATGTAATATGCGTTCAAGAACTGAGCACCATTTGGTTCGTGATAATATATTTGGACTAATTCATCTACTTTCGGGACTGCCCAAATATAAAGTGGTAGTAGAGAATTAAATACGAAAGGGTCCTTATCCGTCCAATAATCTTGTGGGCCAAAACCTTGGTAACTCTTTTGAATTGCAGAAATATCATCTGTAAGCACTTGAGCTCTTACCCTACCTAAGTTAAGTGGGTCTTGGTTGTCAACAACCACAGCGTAAAACCAAATTCTAGACTGCATTTCTGTTTTGATATTCTTTAAGGATTGTATTATAAAGTTCCTCTACTTTGTCCAAGTATAAGCTTAAACCTAAAATATTTTGTTTGGTAGTTTCAAATTCTTCGGCTAACTGGTCCATGGTCTGTTCCAATCTATTATTAGGGACATTTTTAACATCTTTGGCAACTTCTACCATTACCTTTAATTCTTCTTGTGTCATTACTTTCCTTTTGCAAAAACTTTTATCACTCCCCCCGTTAAAGGTGGTACAATTGCGGTTCCTTCCACTTTTCCATTACGTGTAAATTCATCATATCCCCCTCTTTGAAGTGCGTCCGTAAACCTCACCATTCTATTTGGACTTCCATCGGGTAATGTACCTGTTTTTAGCCCGTAGGCTTGCATGTATTCAATAGTGTTGAGAATACCTTTCTCTGGTGAAACACCCGGAAGAAACTCCGTTAAAAACAATAGTGCATCGGACAAAGGATTTGGGAGTCGTGGATTTCCGGCAATCAAACTAAGAACTCTTTGAATTTGTTTGATTAAGGACTTACATTCTCGGTAGTTCAAGAAACCTTGTAATAAGGGTTCAGCATAGTCCAATATACTGTTAATTGCCTTAAGTTGTGCTGACTTAGTTGTCTTAGCAATGTCCCGAAGAATATTTCTTAGAAGTAATAATAAGTTCTTTTTGAGAAGATTAAAAAGAAGTTCCAAAAAACGGTTAGCAATCCTACCAACAACTCTAAACACAAACTTTCTATTACGTTTGATAAAATCCACTCCATCCGCAATAAGGGGGGACACAAGTTGGTTTATCGTATTTGCAGAGTTTATCAAGGTATTTCCCGAAGAAATAATACTGTTACCTGAAGTAATTAATTGATTCGCAAATCCGACTACTTGATTGTTTAAGTACTGACTAAATACAGGAATAGGTAATAAAACTTTTGGGGACAAAACAGAGGATACAAGTGCTAAAAATATTTTTTTTAAGATACTTTCATTGAAAGGATTCGACAAATCAAATCCCACACCACCAAAACCTGTTTGAGAAAATTGTTGTGGTATGGAATCTAAAATACGTTCTATCTCAGCTAATTGTTGTTCGACAGTTGCGTTCGGGTCTAAGTTTTGAGCTTGTTGGAGTAAATTACTGTTATTAACAGGAAGTCGGATGTTGTCACAATCAATAAATTCAATTATACCTTGTTTTTGGTTGTTGGACACTGCGTTTATGTCATTCAGTTCTATTTCTGTAAATTCGAAGAAAGAATCGTCGAGGTTGTCAGTTTCAGACAATTTAGCAACCCCTGATACATCAATTTCGTTTGAACCTGGTTCACATATACCTAAAATTCGGTTCAGAATAGCAACGAATTTATTCTGATTTTCTATCTGTTTTATTGAGATGGATTGTGCGGCTAAACCAGTTGCTAAGTTCAACAAAACCCCTAAGAAAGACTTAGAATCATATAGTTCTATTGACTCGTAGTAGTCTCCAAGTGCACTAATAATTGTATTGGCAGAATACGATAAACGTGAAAGTGTAGAACCCGTTGCTCCTGAAGGGGGAGGACTACCTTCTCGGTCTAATAAAAATACTCGGAAATAACTACCCGGTACTCCTTCAGCATTTTCTTTAGTGTACTCAACATCGAATATGGGTTGACGACTTCTCCCCTGATAATAACTTGGTGAGAATTCATCCCTAAATGTAACACCAGGTTTTTGCATGAGTTGATTCAACTCAAAGTTCATTGGAAATGGGTCTACTCCGGCGTAGTTGTTGTATTGTGCTAAAGATGTGATTCCCGTTGTCTCATAATATAGTTTACCAATTTCGGTTTGAGCACTTATTGTAAGATTCTTGTTAAAATCAATGTACTCTAAATTCACATAAATTCCCTCTTGTTGGGGAAGTAAAGAAAGTGAGTTCTGAGTTTGTAATCCCGATAATGAAAGACCTCTATAGGTTTCCTGTTGGGTACAGTTGAGTGCTCTGAAAGCCTCCTCTTTAATTATGGTCTTAATTTCCCCTTTCATCTTAAGAACTAAACCGATTAGTTCTTTTCTAATTTGTTGATTGGTATTTGAAAAAGTGGTGCCTGAAGAGCTTTGGTTGATAAGTTGAATTAACTTTGTATAACTATCTTCTTGGTTTCTTTTGTTGCGACTTTGGTTGGCTTCTACAGAATTTTTTTGACCCGCTAAAATTTGAAAAGATTGTGCTAAACTATTTCCTCTTTGTCTTTCATCCTGTATTTGACCTTGTCTAGACTCATTGTACGCTTGAAGTGCAGAAATTCTGCTTTGGATTTCATTGTATCCACCACTGATGTCAAATGATTGATTGTTGAAAATTGCCATTCTATTTCATTCTATATGTGGGTTCGTCCGACACATCAGAATCTTTTTCCATCAATTTGTCAATAAGGTCTTCATCCAATTCTGAAAGTGTAAATGATTCTTGGGTGTTATTGGATTTCTCCCAAATAGAACTTTGTAGTCTCGAAAGACTGAGTTTTTTTTCAACACAATCATTAATGATTTTTTGTTGTTTTTCCAAGACAGGACCGATTTCTTTCATATCCTCGGCATCTTTCATCAAGGAAATCATTTTGTTTTGAATTCTGAGTGCAGTATTTCTCTGTTCAACAAGCTCATTGTATATCTCCTGCATTAAAGACAGGATTGAGTCTTTTGAAAAATTAATTTCTTTTTTGTGTGGACGTGGCATACCAATAAATACTGCTAATTAAATTATCGACAATTTTCGATAAAAGTTAAGTTTTCATCCGAATTTGAACAAAAGAATATAATTTTTTGTACTTCTTCATAGAGTTTCTTATTTCTTTCGTCGATAAATTTGTCATTTCTCTCAGAGAGAGTAGAATTATATTTTTGTTGAATTTATTATTATCCGCACCCGCAAAAATGGTTTCATAATTTTCTAATAAATCGACCAAAGCATATCCTAATTTCACTTCATTCTCCGAAAGATTTTCCTTATTGATGTATTCTTTCAATTCGTTCAAATATGTTTGAATTACAACCTCCATTTCAATAGTGTCCGAATCGATGGTGTACATCATATCAGGTCTTTGTTCCAATGAAATAGAAATGTCCTCATAAGAGACTTTTCTATTCATTTCTTTTTGGTCTTTGATGATTTGACCCATCAAATAATTTTTACAAATAGTACCAAAGTACGAATATGCCTTTTTATTTTTCGCAGGTTTGAACTTGTCAACTTTTGTCATCAAAAAAGAATGTGTATCAACATGAATTTCCCTGAAATCCATATCTTTACGGTAAAGTTTGTATCTACGAATAATAGATGAAATCATCTTATCTAAGGGTGCGCGAAGAAATTCATTATAAATTTGATTTTTTTCTTCGTAACTTTCGGCTAAGAGGAAGGCCTTAACAGCCTCTTCTTCTCTAACATCAAAATAGTTTGTAGTTGTAGCCTTACGTCCCCTTTTTTTTGACGAAACATCCTCGGTTTGTGCCGTTAATGTTTCCAACATCAATCATTTGATATCTCAAAATTTATGGTTCTATCTTCTTTGAAGAAGTATTCTTTTTTTGCGGATTGGACCCAAAACTTGACTTCCTCGTCCAACATTTTTTCGTTACCGAATTTGTAATTCCAAAACAAAGACCCTTCTCTCATGTTTGTGTGTTTGTATCCTAATCTTGGAATAGACATGATAGAAACTGAATTATAAGTCAGTCTAAGTAAGAATTCGTAAACGAAGGTTAGTTTAATCGAAGTTTTGAATCCACCAAAATCTTCAATTACATCTTTTCTGATAACCATACCTGAAGATTGAAAATTCTGATAATCTTGTAAAATATCATTTGTCAAATACCCAACTTCTTGTGCAAAGTTTGCTGCGAAGACTGCCTCATTGGTAAATCCTGCGAAAGCCCCTTTCTCATCCGTATCAACCACGATTGGAAGAAAAGCTTGAACCATGGGATAAAACTCCATGTATTTTCTTACATTATCAAACCAAATGTTCGCGTACTCATCATCAAATTCAAAGATTGAAACCCATTTTCCTGTGGCGTTTTCAATTCCAAAATTTACTTGTGATGCAAAACTTGGTTGTTTGTCCCAAACAACTTTATTGACATTCAAATCATCAAAATCATAACTGTCAATAATTGAGTTTAACTTTTCTTCGGGAGTAACAACAATTACAACTTCTTTGAGTTTTACTTTTTGATTTTTGATTGATTGAATTGCCTTCTCAAAGTAATCATCAAAGTCCTTAACAACTGATGATTTAATTGGTAGGATGATTGAAATATCTAAAATTTGTTCCATAATTATTCTTCGAATTTTGAAATTTGTTCTTCCATTGATTTTGCTCTCAAATCAAGGTATGATGTGAAAATTTCGATGACACGATTTTCGAAATCTTCTTTAGTTGGTAGTTTATTTACAGTTTCTTCGATGTTTTTATACATTTCTTCGGAGATGTTGTCTTCTAACCAATTCTGAGTCCAATCCGCAATAATGTCTGGTAGAAGAATTTCGTCCTTTATCCAAACACCATTACCCTCGTTCATCCAGTCTGGTACTAAATTAGGAGTCAATCCGATTACAGGTACCCCTACTTTCATCGATTCAAGTGGGAATGTTCCGTATCCACTTTGTCTATCAATCCAAACTGACACAAAACACTCTGAAATTGCATTTGCGAATTCATCTTGAGAGAGTCCTCGTAGGTCTCTGAAGGTAAACCACCTGTATTGTGGAAATCTTAGATAAAAAGTTTTGATAAGATTAATAGTATCTTCTTGTTCTCTCGAATGTACTCCGATGATTGGTAATGCCGGTAATTCTCTTTTTTTGAAAGAGTCCGAAATAAAAGGTTCAACTATATCGTAACTTTGATTTCTCATTACTTTCGCAATTTGATTTTTTTGGGTTTCCGAAGTAGTAATGGTTTTGTAAAATCCAAATTGATTCCAAGTTTGACCTGGCTGTAAAGTTTCTAACATGTATGCATAGGACTGTGCTAAAACAATTTTTCCACACGGTAAATTTTTTACTTGGTCCATCATGAACCCGAATATCTCAGGTACAACCAAAAAGTCCTCTGCCGCAATTTCTACATTTTGACCTTCGATTACTTGATGAGGAATTTCATCCATGTATTTTTGATTTAGCCAAGATGAGACACCAGTATAGTCAGACTTTTCGTGAAGAATTACAACATTACACCCTTCAGTCTTTAGGGTTAAAGCCATATCATAAATGTATTTGATTGAGGCCTTAGCATTACCTTTTGTATCGTGAATAAAAAAGTAAATTTTTGAAGTTTTGTTCCTTAAATTTTCAATCGAACGTTTTACTTTTTCAATTTGAGATTGCTCCATTTTAATAGTGAGTTATTATTTTTTTATTTAGTAAAGAATTGAATGCTAATCTGAATGGAATTGATAATTCTTTGTTTTTGAACCCTAACTGTTCGTCTCCTTCAGATTGTTCACTCATTATTACATCCAACATGAGTTTAACCATTTCAAACTTAACAACGTTAATTTTATGTTCATTTGTACTTCCACTTAATTCATCATTTATTATGTTAGTCAAATCGATAACCTCTTCGATTCTATCTATGTCAATGTAATAATTTTCATTCCAAATTGGTATCATCACTTATAAATTTTTTTAGTTGTTTTAGGCTGTCGATATTCGTCAGGTTTGTTACAGATGTATTATAACTTGTATTATATTTAATAATTTTTTTATCTGAAGGATGATTTAATAATAAGTCAGGATTTGCTGTAAGTAAAATGTCAAACTCTTCCCAAATTTTGTGTAAAGTTACTTGGTTGTAAAAGTGAATTTTTTCGATTTGACATCCAAACTTGGATAAGAAAAATAGAGTTGCTGGTTTTGATTTTCCAATTTCATCTGAAATAATCAGAATCTCATGGTTGTCTCTGTGGTCAACGTAAAATTCATTCAAGTCATTGAAAGTGTTATATTCTGTCGATGGAGCATGTCCAAATATTTCCATACAATGTTCCGTATACAAAAAATCATAGACTTCGTCATTGTCTTTGAATTTCAAATGTTCTTGAATTTTAAGGGAGGTAATATCCGAAATTTTTTCATAAACAAAATCACGTTCTTCATTCAATATATTTTCAATATAGAATTTTTCATAAACTTGTTCGATTTTTTTTATGGTATCTCTCAAAACCCCATTTACTTCGATTGCGATTTTCATTCCTCGTATTTTTCTAATATTTTTGTAATTAATGGATTTCTTACCACATCTCTTTGAGAAAACTCATGACACAAAATGGAATCCACATTCTTGAATCTTGTAATTGCATCATAAAGACCTGAGTGTGTTTTATCTTTGTATCGGTCGGTCTGTTCCAAATCACCTGATATAAAAAACTTTGAATTAAAACCAATTCTCGTCAATAACAATTTCATTTGGTTGGGTGTAGAATTTTGAGCCTCCTCAAAAATCAAAATCGAATTGTCGATGTTCATGCCTCTCATATACGCCAAAGCAAAAACTTCGATAACCTCGATTTCTTTTAATTTCTCCCGCGCATCCTTACCTATAATTTTATTCAGTAGGTAATAAGTTGGAAAAATGTATGGGTCCAATTTCTCCTCAACGTTTCCTGGTAGGGAACCCAATTTTTCTTCCGCTTCTACAGCCGGCCTTACAATAATAATCTTTTCATAAGGTGTTGTTGGGTCAACTAAAAGGTCGACAGCCGCTTTCATTGCTATGTAACTTTTTCCAACACCAGCAGGTCCCGCACAAATGGTTATCTGTCCATCTTTGAGTTTATTATAATATAATCTTTGACTTTCAGTTAAAAACTTCTCTTTAGTTTTTTTCTTCAGGATTGAACATATAATCTCCTTTTTGGTTTTTGGATTTTCTTGTGCCATGTAGGATGGCGTTGGAGTGGGTTTTTTCCTCATAATTAATTTTTGTAATCCTCGTAACTTTTTTGTTCTTGGATTTCTGAACCAGCAACTTGGTTAATTTTATTTTTTATTTCAAACCGTTCATCGTTTGTAAAATAAACTGCCCGAGCTAATTCAACAAATTTGTCATCAAACTTTTTATTTTTCTCACAAATTCTAATTTGGTCCTCAATGTTCCAAAGTTTTGTATTTGTAATAATTAAATCGTCATATAAATTAAATAAATCTTTATCATTCAAATAAACTTGAGAACGTTCGTAAAGAAGTTCATATTCTTTGGTTACCAAACTTAGTTTTGTTGGTTCCGAAATTTTTTGTTTTTTGATGTGAAGTATGGATAACTTATCAAGTAATTCACCAAGACTTATAGGTATATTCAACATAGTGTTTTTTTTACAATGTAGGTGAATTTTTAGAAAAAAAAACTTTTTATTACCTACGAAGAAAATTTGACAAATCTTCTGGTGTACCTAATCCCCACATTTTGGCAATTTCATATGTTCTGATTTCTTTATTATCTTGAATTGCCTCATTGAACACGGGGCATACGTAAAACTCATTATTAACTCTCAAATTTTTTTGAATCATTTGTTCAGCATACTTTACATAATCGGAACCTTTCTTCCAATAATAAACTCCCACTGTTGCTATATCAGAAATAGGATTTTTTTCAGCAACCTCAGTTACCAAACCGTTTTCATTAACCTTAGCAAATGACCATTTAGGGTGGGACGATTTGAAAGTTACAATACCCCCATCACAATCGGTCTCCGACATTTTATACATAAACTCATTTGAGTCCCATTCGATAAATTGGTCTGAGTTTGCCATAACCAATGGGTTATCATTATCAATATATTCTTTAGCTAAAAGAGTAGTGCTGGCGGCGCCATCAGTTATACCGTCAACCTCAACAATTTTACAGTTAGGTGAAACCATACCAAGTAAGGTATCTAAGTTATATTTTTCCCTGTGTGATTTTTGAACAATAAAAATGTAATTTGCTTTGATGTTCAAGTTCTCGGTTACGACCTTAATCATAGGGTCACCCTCAACATCAATAAGAGGTTTTGGAAAGGTATATCCCGCTTTTTCGAATCTTGAACCAGCACCCGCCATAGGTATCAATACATTGAGAGTCTCATCGGTCCATTTAGGTTTCTTCATCTTGAACTTGTTATTTATTTCGTTTAATTTTTTGTAGAGGTTTTGTATATTAACCTCTTTGGGGGATTTTACTCTAAGTATTGGTGCGTGTGTCCTCGCCGCAGCCAAAAGTCCGTAAGGAGAATCCTCCACAATCAAAGTTTCATCCGCAATAACTCCCATTTCAGAAATAACTCTCCAATAGATTTCAGGATGGGGTTTACTGTTCTTGACATCTTCATTGGATAAGATTTGGTCAAAGTATTCTATGATATTTAATTTGGATAAAACAGTAAGAACTGTTTTTCTAATAGAATTACTACAACAAGCAATCTTGAAACCATCCTCCGACAACTTTTTCAGTAGTTCAATTAGATTATTTTGTGGTTGAATGTTTTTTAATTTTTCGTTTGTGATTTTTTGTTTGTAATCCCAAATCAAACTATGGTGTTCTATTTTCAATCCTTTTTCTTGGGTTAACATTTCAAGTTTTTGTTTGGTTTTCAATCCATCATATTTTGATAAATGTTCATTCCAAGAAATGACACACTCTGGGGCATGTATTTTCAATGAATCATTCAATGCTTCGAAGTGTAATTGTTTTGCTTCGATTAACACACCATCCAAATCAAATACTATTAATTTTATCATTGGTATTTTGAAATGTAATCAGAACATATTCCCAAACAATTTATGAGAATATTTTTGTAAACAGTGTTTTCAGGTAATACCCAAATGGAATTTCCATAAACTTTTTTTCCGGGAAAAACCCATAGTATACCTTTAGAGGTTAGAGTGTAATCGTCGGTTTGATGCCAAAAACTATGGATTTTAGAATTTGATAGCATTTTTGAAAATGATTCTTCATTTTTAGCATGACACCATAATTTTTCGTTTTCTAAAAACTCTTCGTTGATTAAATAAAGTGGTTCGTCATGACCTAAGTAAAATGAGCCATCAACGAACCACACGTCTATTTCAACTTCGTATCCCAAAGACAACGCTCTTTGTACATAATCTGGGGAGTTTTCTATGTTTACTATTTTACCATCTATGTTTCCCCGATGTGAAATGTAATGTTTAATTGTTGAATTACGCATAATATTCCAACCAATAATTAATCATTTCATCTATCATAGATTCAAATGTATATTTTGGAGTCCAACCTGTGACGTTCCTGAGTTTCGTGGAATCTCCTTTCAAATCGTGTAGTTCTTCTGGTCTTAAAAATTTTTCATCCAATTTGACATAATTTTTATAGTCCAAACCCAGTTTACTAAATGTGTACTCACATAATTCTTTTACGGAATGTGAGATTCCGGTTGAACAAACAAAATCATCAGAATTTTTTTGTTGAAGGATTAACCACATTGCTTCCACATAATCTTTTGCATGCCCCCAATCTCTAGTCGCCTCTAAATTTCCAAGCTTGAGTTCTGTTGATAAATTGTAGTAAATTTTGACGGCTTCTTTTACAACTTTATTGGTCACAAAATTAGTTCCTCTTCTTGGTGATTCATGATTGAACAATATACCATTTGAAATAAACATGTTATAAGAGTTTCTATAATTTTTACAAATGTTATATGAAAAAACTTTTGCGCATCCGTATGGAGAAACAGGTGTCATTGGGGTTGTTTCCCTCTGAAAACCATCTTCATCTATTGAATTTCCAAACATTTCTGAAGAAGATGCCTGATAAATTTTTATTCGAGAATCTATTAATCTAACCGCTTCAAGTAAATTTAGTGTTCCCAAACCAGTCACTTGAGCTGTGTAAATTGGTTGGTCAAATGATATTCGCACGTGAGATTGTGCGGCTAAATTATAAATTTCTGTGGGTTTGATTTTTTGTACTACAGAAATTAGTGAGGACAAGTCAATCAAATCCGCATAGTGTAATGTGATTTGACTAAATATTTTATCCAACCTTGCCGTTTGATTTTCACTTACAGAGTTCCTTTTCAAAGTTCCGTGAACTTCATAACCCTTATCCAACAAAAATTCCGCCAAATAAGAACCATCTTGACCATTTATTCCAGTTATTAATGCTACATTGGATTTCATTTGTGTAAGTTTTTTAATTTAATTTTACATATTCTAATTTAGGGTTTGCCAAAATTGCAAATGTGGATAAATTCGATTTGCTACAAAGGAGTTTTTTCGTTTTACTCAAAATAAATGTATTAAGAGTTAAGTTTTGAATGTGTTTTTTTAATTCTTCAGGACTTTTATCATTCTTAAAGAAAGGATTTACCACGTTGTCGCTAGTAGTATCTTCTTCAAAAGATATCACCTTTTCCGAGTACCTTTTTACAAAAAGGTTCAAGTCCTGTAAATTATCTGACATAACAAAAATATTTTTCCAATCTTTTTCATCAATTATAGAATAGTATTGTTCTAAACTTGGGGCTGTTATGTGGTGTCCAACTCTCATATCGGTATCTCTTCTGTGAATTGAAATCGTGTTTTCTAAATCCATAGATTCCAATTTGGAATTAAGTTCACTCAAGAGTTCAGATTTGAGTGGGAAATATTCTTTGATTACACTTTCAGCACTTACCCTTATGTCATCAGGATAAATTTTTAGGTCATAGTGATTGAAATCAACATTACACTCAAACGTTTCTATATTCACATATTCATCACGGTGCAAAATAAAATCTTCTTTGTCCTGTTCAAAACAGACATCGAATAAATTTTCTTGTTTATAATGGTGTACTTTAGTTAAATCAAAATAAACTTTTAATTCTTCTTCAGGAAATTGTTTTTTTAGTGAGATAATTTCAATTAAAGCTTCAGTAAAGTATGAGTAATAACCTCGGATGTCCGACTCATTTCTAATAGTTTTAACCAAACGCATCATTTCAACTATTGTTCAAAATTATCTTACAAATTAATTCAATCTCAATTTCTTCGAGTTGGGGGTGATTAGGCACATAAATCCCTCTTTCATCAATAATCGAGCAATTAGGTAGTATCATCTCACCATATACTTTTTTATAAAAGGGTTGTGAACCCATAGAACCAGAAATCAAAGGTCGACAAGCAATACCATTTTCAATTAATTCTTTTATCAAGCTCTCCTTTTTTTGTTTATTTTCTGTAATAACAGGAATTGCAAAGTTTGCGGTAAACGTGTTTTCAATTTCTTTTGGAAACCATACTTTTGGGGATAAAATTTCTGAATATTTTTTGAAGTTTTTGTTACGTTGTTCAATTAATCCATCGATTTTTTTCAATTGATTCAATCCAATTTGTGCCTGTAAATCTGTACTTCTGAGATTGAATCCTGGTATAAAAAAGGTGTACAACGAACTAAAGTCATCACATTGCCATTCTTCTTGTAGAATACGTTGGTTTTCTAAAGGCAAGTCTCTTGACCACCCATGACTTCTAAGTTGTAACAGTGTGTGGTATATTCTCTCATCGTTTGTTGTAATAACTCCACCCTCTATCGTGCTCATCGTGTGTCCAAAATATGTGGAAAAAGAAGACATTAAACCAAAGTTTCCTAATCTTTTTCCTTCGAATTTTGTACCTTGAGATTCACAATTATCTTCCAAAAGTATGACATCGTATTTTTCGCACAGTTCAGTAACTTTTTTCATATCTGGTGAAAGTCCCAACACTGAAACTAATATCAGTGCGGATGGATTTTCCTTGATAAAAATTTCCTCCAAATGATTCAAATCTACAGAAAGATTTTCAAGATTACAATCAACCAACAATGGTTTCAAATCGAATTGTAATATTGGGGCTAAATCAGTTGCCCAAGAAAGTGATGGTACACAGATTTTGTTATTTTTGAGTAGATTCAAATACTTCAAAGCATACACCATCAAAAGATTTGCCGAAGACCCTGAATTAACAAATACAGAATATTTGGTCCCAATCCATTCAGACCATTTTGATTCGAATTCTAAAGTCAAAGGTCCTTTAGTCAAACGAGGATAAGTTGATAACCATTCAATTAAACTGTCGATATCTTTATTATCGATTGTGTCTTGTACTAATTCAATTTTTTTCATTTTCTTAAATTTTCATAATTATTAATGAACCATTCAATTGTTGAATTGATTCCATCCTCAAACTTTATAAATTCGAAATTTGAGGGGATGTCGGTTTTAGCCGGTTTTCGAAATTGTCCTCTTGGTTTGCTTGAATCGAATAATAAGTCCTCTTCGTTGATTTCAAATTTCTTGCAAATTATTTTTGCAACCTCCATAACAGATATTTCCGTTTCATTTATTGCTTGGAAATTATTTTCCGAATTCCAATTTGTTAACGCCCACAGAATGTTATTTGCCAAATCTTCTGAATGTATAAATTGTCTAAGAGGTGAACCATCACCCCAAATTACCATTTTTTCATTTCGTTGTTTTGCCAAATATGCACGGTGTATCATCCCCGGAATTATGTGACTATGGTCAAGATTAAAATTATCGTGTGGACCATAAACATTTGTTGGGACCACGGATATCCAATTTTTTTTCAAAAAACTTCGGAAAATTTTTGTTTCATAACCCGACAAACGTTTTGCATATGAATACCCTTCATTTGAGGGGTGGGGTCTTCCATTATCTATTTGGTCTGAAGTTAATGGATAAACAATGTTTGTATCAGGAAAAACACAAGTTGATAAAAGGTTTACAAAATTAGGAACTTCAAGTTCAAAGGCGGACTGAAGGACGTTTTTGTTAATCAAATAGTTTTCTAAAAAAAACCCGTGGTTATTACTCGAATTAGCCCCGACTCCACCGACTTTTGCCGCACAGTGGATAATAGTATCTACACCCGAGTTTTTTACATGATATTCGAAATAATCTTTTGTTTTTTTTGCGTCAAATAAATCGACGTCTTTTCTGACGTGATAAACATGTTCATCCCCCAAAATCTTTCTTAAAGCACTTCCAACCAAACCGTTAGAACCTGTAACTAATACTTTCATATGACTATCCATTTTTCACAATATAAGTCTTTTGTTTCAAGATGTGAATTTGATTTACCAAACCATTTTTGAGGGGTAATAACTTTTTTATTTTCATTGGTATTAAGCCAAGCACCCCACCAACTAAAACTAGAATTGGCTATTATATTATTTGCACATTGAGTCATTAAAAATAATTCTTCAAAATCTTCATTACCCGACACAAAAGTTTTATTTTTTACAAATTCAAAATTTTCTTCACACCAACTTATGTCGTCTGAAAAAATTAAGAAATCAGTATCATTTCCTACAATATCAATCGCGTTTCTGTAGTAATCCAAGTTTTGATTTTCGTGGAAATCATTTAACCAAACATAATCACCCCGTCTTACATGAATTGAAGTTGGTTTTTTTTCAAGAACTTCTTTATACTTGGTTGTAATTTTTTGTTGTGTTTCCTGACCAAATTCAAATAATTCGATAATTTCTTGTCGATATGTTTTGAAATATTTTTCGCTCTGAAAATATCCATAAAGCCGTAAATTACCCTCAACTTGTGGTATTTCTCTAAAAGAAAATGGACCCTCCCCATACGGTATGTAAGGGATAAGGTCATTGGTGAACTCTATCTTTGAGAATATATTTCCCGTATAATTAGTTAAAGGTTTTTGGGGGGACTGTATATCATAAGTTTCACAGACGAGTTTTTTTTTATCTCTCAAAGACACAGCATATGCCGTGGCTATTTGAAACATATAATTTCCCAATCCCCCCATCAATTTGGTGGAAATTGTATTCATTTTTTAGAGTGTTTCCAAAAAACTTGTTATTTCACTTTCGATACGTGCTCTGTGGTCTTTGTATTTCATAGATTCCTCGAAATTGATTTCAACAAATTCCAACATGCTCTGATAAGTTTGTTCATTGATTTGTTTCAATGATTCTTTCAGTTCCTCCAAAGTTTTTACATGTATGATACCTCTTATATCAAAAAATTCTCCAATATTTTCACATCCGATGTAGATTGGAACCGTCTTAGTCTGAAAACAATCAATCAATTTTTCAGTGAACCAATTTTTTGAATTAACATTTTCAATAACAATATGAAATTGTGAATAAAATAATTCATTTTTTACAACATGATTTTTCATATTCCTGAAACCGTCTTCCACACG
>Ga0172363_10002593_pt1 | contig 14607 bp, 16 predicted proteins | sample LakKivs2_kivu2a2_FD_114541 | JGI IMG/M metagenome (GOLD analysis project Ga0172363, IMG submission 114541) | Sediment microbial communities from Lake Kivu, Rwanda - Sediment s2_kivu2a2 | ecosystem: Environmental > Aquatic > Freshwater > Lake > Sediment | place: Rwanda: Western Province, Lake... | reverse complement strand
TCTTTTGTAAAATGACCCCTTTATCTTATCCGGGCGCATTTGTAAATTACCTTATTTTGACAGGAATTTTAATTGCCTCAATTCAGGATTTGAAAAGAAGAGAGGTTGACAACTGGCTAAACCTGCTTTTGATTTTTTCTGGTTTTGCCTATCTTGCCCTTAAATCTGTTTTTGAATTAAATCCGATTTATTTTTTCTTTGGAGCTGTAAGTTTTTTAATTATGTATGCCCTGGCAAATGCTTTTTATTATTCAAGAATTTTTGCAGGAGGAGATGCGAAGCTTCTGCTTGCGATGTTTGCATTATTTGCCGGAGTTTCTTTAAGCAGCACTATGGCTGACATTGGCATTTTTATAATCTTCCTGATGCTTTCAGGAAGTCTTTGGGGGGGGTTTTACAGCATTATTTTATTTGCCTCTAATTTTAAAAAATCAACAAGAGAAATTAAAAAATATTTCAGCAATTTTTATTTTAGGAGCTCTATTTTTGCGGGGATTATACTTTTTGCCCTGAGTTTTTTTAACATTATTTTTTTATTCGCCTCTGTTTTTGTTTTTATTTCCGCGCTTCTTTATATTTTTGCGAAAGCAGTGGAGAAAACATCTTTAACAAAGGAGATTCCAGGAGGGGAATTGAGAGAAGGCGACTGGCTTGCGGATGATGTTAAAACAGGAAAGAGAACAATAAAAGCAGAATGGGCTGGATTGAGTTTAGATGATATTAAGATATTAAAAAAACTGAAGAAAATTAAAATAAAAGAGGGGATTCCTTTTGTTCCTGCTTTTTTAATTGCGGTTTTATTATGGTTTTTCAGGGGGAGAATTCTTGATTTTATTTTTATGATGTGATTTTTTTATAGTGTTTATGAAAATCAGGGAATTCTTGGTTTTAATTTTATAACCGGCTCTTCATGCTCTTTTTTATCTTGTTCTGCCTGCTGTTTTCCCGTATTTCCTATTGGTTTTTCTAATGGCCTTGAAAGAATATCCTGGAGTTTTTTCAGCTCATCTTCTGATGCTTTATATCTCTTTGGAGTCTGGTTTTCATAAACAGGAACAACTTCTATTAGGGGATGCTCCATTATTTTTTTCCTGTTTATGCTTATCTTTAATGGATTGAAATGCTTTTTTATCTTTTCAGCGATTTCCTTTGCCAGCTGTGTTGCAGAGTCATTTATATCAGTATGTTCTTTTGGGATTACTAATACATGGGCTTTTGTGAGGGGGTTTATTTCAAGGACAGCAATATTATCTTTGTTTTCACTGACAATATAACCAGGAGTTTCTCCTTTTGCTATTGAGCAAAAAATGCATTTTTGAAGGTGGGAAAGATTGTTTTCTTCAATAAAATGCTGGACATCATCTAATGACATTGAAGTTATCTGCTCTTTAATCTGCTCCCGATTCTCTTCAGGAAATTTGTCAAGGTGATGCAATAAGCTTTCTTTAACCTGCTCTGCCTGTTCTTTTGTAAGCTTCTCTGCCATATTTTTTAAAGGATTATGAGTTTTATAAGTTTAGTGTTTTTTACAGGCAATGCTAAAATAGTTTTTAATGACAAATATTAACATCTTAAGGTTTGGTATCTATAAAACATTTTTGTGAAGCATATTAAAGCGGTATAATCTGATGTAAGAGCTTTTCAATAAGCTATTTTGTCCAAATTATGGCAGTGATAATTTATTCAACTGCCCTGCGGTAATCAATAATTTCAACTGATGCAACTTCAGGCATTTTGCTGAATGTGGTTTCAACAAAATCTGTGTTCTTTATTTTTTCATCAATCCTCAGATATGCAATAAGAGCTTTTAAACCAAAAGCAATTGGCTCTTCTTCAAATCTGGAAATCTCCCCGCCATTTTTCTTTATCTCCTTTAGCCCGAAATTTTTTATTTTTTCCAGATCACTTTCAGGAGATACGGGCATTATTTTTAATTTTATCAATGCGACTCCCATTTTGTTTATTTAAGGCCCCTCAAACCCGCAGGTGCATTTGTATTCTGCTGACATTGAACGGCACCTCTTGCATCTGGAAATTTCTTTTTTGCACTTAGGGCACGGAAATTTAATTATATCCGGGGTTTCCTTGCTGCACGATATGCATTTCATATTAATCTGTTTGATGAAAGGTTTATAAATATTATTGTGGGAGTATTGTGAAGATACATGCATAATTCAAGCAACTTAACCTGATGATAAACCCAAGCAACTTAACCTGATGATAAACCCAAGCAACTTAACCTGATGAACTTATCTAACAATGTCGCTCCTGCGCCGCCCTAGATGGTTTTATCATTAACCCTTACACAGCGGCATGAAGATTAGGGAAGGTAAAGACGCATTTGTTCAGCTTGCTTTAATGTGCATGTTAACTTCTTATGGCAATATGAGCAATATAAAATATATCTGTCACCTTCACCAGTCCGGAGATTAATTAATGTTTGCTATTTCCTGGCAGAGATTTAGGGATACAATGTCAAATATTTATCTGCATGCAGGTTTAACAGATATATAGAACTTTTATACTGCCAGCATAATAATGCTTAAATATACTGGATTTTTATTTCTCTCATGCAGAATTATGATTTGTTATTGGAGAGAATATCAAAATATTCTGGATTAGAAAAGGAGGAGATTGAGAGGAGGATTGAGGCAAAGAAAGCCAAGCTTTCCGGATTAATTTCAAAAGAAGGTGCTGCGCAGATTATTGCTTCTGAATTAGGCATCAGCCTTGAAAATGTAGATGTGAAAATCATGGAGCTTATGCCTGGGATGAAAAAAGTGAATGTAATAGGCAAGATTATTGATATTTTTCCTGTAAGGGAGTTTGAGAAAAACAACAGGAGGGGCAAGGTCGCGAATTTTATTTTAGCTGATGATACAGGAAATTTGAAGGTAGTATTGTGGGATACAAATCATATTGAATTAATTGAGAAAAATAAGTTAAAAAAAGAAGATTTTATTGAGATTAAAAATGCATCCATGAGGGAGCAGGAATTGCATTTAAACAGTTTTTCAGATATTAAGAAAAGCGAAAAAGTCATTGAGAATATTATAACTCAAAAATTATTTCATGAAAAATTAATATCAGATATCCGGCCAGGAGAGAATGTGAGGGCGAGAGGAATTGTTGTGCAGATGTTCCTTCCGAGATTTTTTTATGTCTGCCCGGAGTGCGGGAAAAAAGTCAGCCAGGAGGCAGAAGGGTTTAAGTGCAATGAACATGGAAGAGTCCAGGCAAAAGAGAGGGCAATTTTAAATTTTGTAATTGATGACGGGAGCGAGACATTAAGGACGGTTTTATTTTCAGAGCAGATTGAAAAGCTCATTAATGAGGCTGATTTAAAGAATAATGAGAAGCTAGCTGTTTTCAGGGAGGATTTTTTAGGCACAGAAATCTGGCTGGACGGCAATGCAAGAAAAAACCAATTTTTTGGAAATCTTGAGGTTATTGGAAGCAATGTTGAAAAAGTTGATGTTGAAAAACTGATTGAGGTTTTGGAAAAGAGATGATTAGAGTAAATTGCCAAAATGAAAAAATTTTATTTTGCGAAATATCTATATTGTTAATTATTTAAGGTCTGCTATTGAAGAGCATGAAAAAGAATGTTAGATAAATGAAAAGGTTAATATATATAAAGATATTTCAGATTTAAAAGCTGAAGTAAAGTTTTTGTCAGATAAAATGAAAAAAAGGGGGAATGCAGATTAGGTTTTTTATGATGATTGAAATAATTTTAATCTTGGCAGGATTGTTGCTGATTGCGCTGGCATTTATTCTCGGAAAGAAAATCGGCGAGTACAGGAAGGAACAATACTGGACAGGTGAAATTAGCAGGTACAGGAAAGACGCTGTTGTACGTTCAAGGGCTGTTTTAATGGGGGGCATTTCAGAGCAGATTGCGCCTTATTTGCCTGGATTTGAGTTCTCGCCTGGTGAATGCAGGTTTATTGGAAAGCCAGTTGATTTTATTGTGTTCAAAGGTATGGATAATAAGAAAATTGAAGAAGTTGTTTTTGTTGAAGTTAAGACATCTGGCTCGAAATTAAGTGAGCAAGAGAAGAATTTAAAGAAGGCAATTGAGGATAAAAAAGTCAGATGGGAAGAGTATAGATTAGATTAATATACTAATATCTATTTTTGAGCACATAAATGTTTATAAAAGAGGGAAGTTTTTGTGGGTAATGACTGGAGTTGAAATTTTTGTTGCAGGGCATTCATCTAGATGGAGGGGAGATTGCAGCAGGTTATTAAAATTTTTAGGAAAAATCCATCTGGTTGATGGGAGAGATTATAGGTTAATTGACAGCGGAGATGGAAGCGGAGATAATAAGCAATATCCAAGATTAGTTGTACGAAAAGGAAATCATGTAGGATTATCACATACAGTTCTCAAAGGTTTTGATGATATAAGGGATTATTTATGCAGAGAGGCAAATAGAATCAGGAGGGTGGTATGACTAATGATGAAGAAAAAATAAAAAAAGCTGTTTCTGGGGAAGATGAGGCAAAAGAAAGTGATGCAAAAGAGGGGAAATTAACTGATTTGCCGGGAATTGGACCGGGCACTGCTGCAAAATTAGAAGCAGCTGGAATTTATGACTTAATGGGGCTTGCTGTTTTGTCGCCTCCGCAGCTTGCAGAACTGGCTGGCTTGGGGGAGGCTGTTGCAAGAAAGGCAATTCAGGCTGCAAGAAAAATGATGGATTTGGGTTTTTCAGATGCTCTTGAATTTGCTGAAAAGAGAAAAAAAATTGATTATATTACAACAGGAAGCAAAAATTTAGACAATCTTCTGGGAGGAAAAGGTGTTGAAGCAAAAGCAATAACAGAAGCTTATGGGGCATTTGGCAGTGGGAAGTGCGTTGGCAAAGATACAGAAGTGTGTTATTTCAATGATGCAAGAATGCATGTAGAATGCATTGAAGAATCATATAACAAATATAAAATAAAATCAGGAGAAAAAGAATTTGAAGAAGGATTTGTTGTTCCGATTTCTACAGTCAAAGTTTTGGCATGGCTGGATGGGAAAATGAAAATAACAAATGCAAGTTATCTTTACAAAGAAAAAGTCCGGCAATTGCTTGTCGTAAAAACAAAAAGAGGGAGAGTATTAAAGATTACAGGAAAGCACCAGCTTTTGAGTTTTAATGAAGGTGTTAACTGGACAAAAACAGGGTTTTTGAGAAAAGGAGATTTAATTGCATGCCCTAAGGAAATTGGCTTGGAAAGTGAAAATATTTACAATGAGGATGATGCATATTTTTTAGGATTATTTACTGCTGAAGGAACCCACAATCCTTTTTCCCTGACAATAAGCGAGGAAAAAATCAAAGACTGGTTATGCGGGTATATTAAAAAAAATTTCGGCTATATGCCGCGAGTAAGGACTGACAAAAGAGGAAATAATCCAAAATATATTATTTTATTCAGAAATCCCACAAGAGCAATTATGGATAATTTAGATAAATGCAATGCTTCAACAAAATTTATTCCAGAAGCAATATTTCTTTCAAATAAGAATGTTATTCTTTCTTTTTTAGGAGGGTATTTTGACGGAGATGCAGAAGTTTCTGATGATAATATTTCTGTTACAACAAAAAGCAGCAAGTTGGCAAGTCAGTTATCATATTTGTTATTAAGGCTCGGAATTGCTTCAAGCATAAGAGAAAGAAGAGCAGGAGTTCATAATGATAAATTTAAAGTTGTGAGAATTTGCGGTGATGATAGGGAGAAATTAAAAGAAATTAAATTCAAAGCAAAAAATTTTGGTTGCAGAATAAGAAATAGCTCATATGGATATCCTAAAAAAATAACTTCATTTATAAGCAAGCTTTATAAGGAAAGCATTGGGGGAAACAGGGGGAGTTTGAGAAAAATCACTGAGAAGGCAAACACGCAAAGAACTGTTTATTCAAATTTGATAGGAAATTATAATTCCGGTGTTATTAACAATAAAACACTTGATAGAATTGAGGATATCTTTATTATGCAGAAGGATATTTTTATGGATATTATAAAAAAATTAGAAAATGAAAATTTTTCAATTAATTTATTAAAAGAGATTTATCCAAAACTACCATTTGCTTTTAATAAATTATATTCGCACATGGGGATTGCCAAAAAAACAATGCAGAATTATTATTCAAGAAAGATTCCCTTGAATAAGAGCGAGTTGCTGAAGAATTTGATTTTAAATGAAATGAAAACAAGAATTGACACAATATATTTTGCACTTGAATTAATAAACGAAATAAGAATGTTTTCATGGGATATAATAGAAAGCATTGAGGCAATAGAATACAATGATTTTGTTTATGATTTTGTTGTTCCTGAAGGGCATTCTTTTATTGGAGGGAATCTGCCGACTATGATGCATAACAGCCAATTAGGATTTTCACTTGCAGTAAATGTCCAGCTTCCAAAAGAAAAGGGCGGGGCAAATGGAAAAGCTGTTGTGATTGACACTGAGGGCACTTTCAGGCCAGAGAGAATAAGGCAGATTGCACAGGGATTGGGGGCAAATCCTGATAAAGTTTTAAAGAATATCTTGATTGCAAGAGCTTTTAATTCAGATCACCAGATTTTGCTGCTGGACAGAATTATCGAGATGGTCAAGAACGGGGAGCCAATAAAACTGATTATTGTTGATTCTCTGACAGCGCATTTCAGGGCAGAATTCACAGGAAGAGGACAGCTGGCAGACAGACAGCAGAAATTAAACAAGTACCTTCATAACTTAATGAAAGTTGCAGAGCAGTGCAATTTAGCTGTTTATGTGACTAATCAGGTGATGGCAGATCCTGCAATGATGTTCGGAGACCCTACAAAAGCTGTCGGCGGGAACATAGTCGGACACATGTCGACATACAGGATTTATTTAAGGAGAGGAAAGAAAGATACGAGAGTTGCAAAATTAATTGACAGCCCGAATTTGCCTGACAATGAAACTGTTTTCATGATTACTACTGAAGGATTGAAGGATGTGGAAGTGTAAGCATCTTGAAGTGCAAGAGATTATTTATTAAGTTAGAATATTTTGGAATTAAATGAATTATAGAGAACAACAAGATTTGCTCAACTATCTCTCATAAATATTTTTTCTCTGCCCAATTCTAAGAACAATTATTTTATTCATAGAAATAATAACATCTACAATTGCCCTATAATCTCCGATTCTTAATCTCCATAATTTTTCCCCCTGTAATCTTTTAAAAAATCTAAAAGGATTCTCTCTTATTGAATAAATCTTATTTAATATAATTTCAGCATCTTTTTTTTGCAATTTTTTAAGAAAATCTTCCGCATTCTTTTCGATTTGAATAGAATACATCTTACATTAAAGCAATTCCTAATTCTCTTGCAACTTGTTCGATAGGTTTTACTTTTCCTCTTTTAACATTTTCAAGTGCTATTTTTATATCCTCAATTTCTTCTTCACTTAGACTTTCTTCTTCACAATTATCTATAAGATTGTTTAACACTTCATCATAGGATTGTCTTTCCATATTCTTAAGAGATTTAAGTCGCTCAAGAGTTTCAAAGTTTATCTGTATGGTTGTTTTTTCCATGTTATATAGTAATTATAGTTGGTATATAAATGTTTTGGTTAATGTTCTCCCGCTAAATTTAGAATTTTTGTCGACGCTGACTAAAAAGCACTAAAAAAGTTGGGTGATAAAAATTGATAGAGTTAAACTCTGCAAAAATGGGGCTAAACGCCCCACAAAGCCCAAAAATGCTTTATCGACGATAAGTTTGATGATGCCCCTAAAAAATTTTGCTCTTGACTGTATATCATCAAATTACCAAGAGCAAAATTTTTTCCACGAGATGATAATTATGCCTTAAATTCCCCAATAGATCTTAGAACACCATCTACTAAATCTTTAGTTATGAATAGAGAAGATTTTGAGTGCAGCTCATTTACTTTTTCCATAGCTATCTTTTTATCTATTATTTTATCCCTAAATGCTCTAAGTATAACCCCTATTGTTCCATGGACTTGAAGATTATATTTCAGGGCAACATTTCTGGCATCTAAATCGTCTGTTAAAAAATAATCTGCTTTTTCCTGCATTGCCAAAACTATTGCAAAAGCCTCACCTAAATCTAGATTTTCCTGATTTGTTAATACTTTAACTTTATCTTTGTAGTCAGGCAATAATTTTAAGATTTTTATCTTTTTAAAAATAGATACTTTGAGATTTTTCAATTCTTTTTCAACTTCTTCAGGAATTGCTACTTCCTGGAAAATGTCAAAAACTTTGGCTAGATTAATTTCACTTAGATGGATGACTGGTCCTGTATCTGAAACAGCTCTATTTTCCATAAAGCCCCCATTGAATATCGCTTTTTATAGCAGATTCCAACTGAGCAACCTTTTGTTTTTTAATTAACTCGCGAATTGCATCCCGAATTAGTTCAGACTTATTAGCATACCATCCTTGTTTAATGAGCTCTTCCATTTCATCAACTATTCGTTTAGTTAATTTCGCAGGTACACATTCCATGTTTGATTGAGTTTCCATAAAAGTATTACCGGGGTAATATTTATAAATCTTTCTGTTTTTAAGAATCTTTGAGGTTTTAGAAGTTAAATGCTCCCAAAAAGTTTTACTCTTCAGTATAATAAACATAAAAAACAGGAAGAGCAAAACTTTTTCCACGAGATATTTAACCTTAGGTTAATGTTCTCCCGCTAAAATTGGAATTTTTATCGACGATAAGAAAATCTGACTAAAAAAGTTGGGTGATAAAAATTGATAGAGTTAAACTCTGCAAAAATGGGCAGTTAAGTGCTCCCGCGACCTGAATTTTTTTTTGAATTTAGTCAATCTCTTCAGCTATCTCAATCAATAAAGGCTTAAGCTCTTGGACATACTTATCAAAATCATCTTTATTGAAGGGTTTTATTACAAGAGGACAAACTTCATTATAATTGAAATTGAGGGTTTGAAGTTTATCTCTAGCTAAAATAAGATTATCTTTGTACTTTTCATAGCTGTGTATCGAATACATTAACTTTTCTTTTGTTTCTTTCAAAAAGTTTTGAGGTTTTATCTTAAACTTTTGATAAATAAAGAGAATATCAATCGCATCTCTTGACTTTATGGCTTTTCTTGTTAATATTGAACGAAATTTTTCAGTTACAATTTCTTTAATGTCATAAACTTTCATCTCTATTATTTTATAAAAATCCAGAAATTCTTTAAAGTAAATTTGGTCTTCTTTTGTGAATTGGCTATTCTTAATTAAAGGATTTAGCTCTTTTGTTTGTGGAGCAAATATTATCTTTTCTAAGAAGTTAATCTGAATTTTAATGAAAGAAGGTTTTTCTGTTAAAACAGAATCATAATAAACTTTGAAAGTTACAAGTTTATTGTTGTTGCCAATTTCAACAAAATTTCTATCAGCTTTATCAAATTTAAAGTTAAACCCTATATTTTTTAGTTGTTCTCCAAAAGCATTTATTTTCTCCTTGCATACTTTCTTTATGCTTTTTGTTGATTTTCCTTCCCAAAATTTTTGGTCAATAAATGTAAAATCAATGTCTTCTGAAAATCTAAAATAATCAAGATACGCTTTGGCTAGACAAGTCCCGCCCTTGAATACATATTCTTTAAAATTAAGCTTTGAAAGTAAAATATTAAGGTAAAAATCCTTTTCAATTAGTTCTTGAGCGGTTATATCTGTTTTATCCTTAATTGAATTTAGAAAGTTCTTAAGTTTGTCTTTGTCTATTTCCATTATAGCATCTCCTTTATTTTCTTTTTTACTATTCGATTATATTTATTTGATTCCTTAAGAAAAAGCAACTTATTAAATTTATATTCGTTTAAGTCTATATTCTTCTTCAAATAAATCAGATCTAAAAGAGTTTTTTCCAAACCACTAAAATAAAGAAAGGCATTGTTTCCTGTTTTTTCTTTCTTTATATCAAAAAACAAAGAAGGCTTTAATTTAATAAAAAAGAAACTTGAGCCGGCTATATTCATTGGCTTTGTTCTATTGAACTTATCGTTTATTACAATATTGACAGGAAAAACTTCATGAGTTAAACCAAGAAACTTTAAAGCAGTATTCAAACCAAAATACCATTTAATTCCTTTTTTCTCTAAGCCCAGAGCTAATAGTTCATAAGGAGAGTATTTTAAAGAATTAAACTTTTTTTCTTCATAGCTTTTTAAATAATAGACTCCCTTAAAAATAGTCACAAGATAGCCTTTATTTAGCATAACTTTTCTTAGTGTATCTTTATCAAAATCATACTTATTTGCCAAACTATCAAAATCTTTTCGTGTAAGGATTTTCCCCTTAGCTTCTCTTAAGATGATGTCTATTTTATTCATAACTTAATTCACCTTTATAGGTGAAATATAATACTATATATAAATCTTTTGTTTACCGAGAAAGAAGAATATGGGCTGTTTAAGGTTAAACTCTGCAAAAATGAGCAGTTAAGTGCTCCCCAGAGTCAAATTTTCAATTCTTTGATTATGTTCAAAAGTTTGAGAACGATTTTACTTTTGAATCAGATTAAAAATTTATTCCAAAATTTTTAAGATTTCCAGTAAGAATACATTAAATTCCTTCAGAAATTTAGGAAATCCTTTGTCAATTGGTGTTAAAATTAATGCCTCTTCTTCTCCCGATATAATGTCTTTATTAAGTTGTGTCTCTTTGTTCTTTATATTTTGATTATATTTTTCAAACTTCAACATATCAGTCATCTTTTCAATTATTTGTTTCTTGAAGTCGTTCAAGCTTAATTTTTCTTTCTTCACAATTAAAAATACATCAACAAAATCTCGAGCTTTTATTCCTCTCCTTGTTAATATTGCTCTTATCTTCTCAATGAGAATTTCTCTTATATCATAGACTTTAATTCTTACTGGCTCTGTCAAATAAGAATAATTGGGGAATAATGTTTCAATTTCTTTCTTATCTTTATTGCCTAAGATGAAAATTGCAGGCATTTCTTTAATTGGATATTCCAATTTCTCAATAAAGTTCACTTGAATTTTAATAAACGATTGTTTGTTTAATACAATAGAGTCATACCATAATTTCAGTGTTACAAAAGCATTGCTTCCACCAAACTCAAAATATTTTCTATTCTCTTTCTCGATTTTAAAGTCAAGATTAAACTGCTTTGCAATTGGCTCAATAAATTCTGCAAGTTTGTCAATCTTTTTTGACATCTTAGTTCTAAGTTTGCTCTTTGATAATCCTACAAATTCTTTTTGATTCAAATAAGTAAAATCTAAGTCTTCAGAGAATCTGAAATAACCAAAGCAAATTTTAAGCAAACAAGTTCCGCCTTTAAATGCATAGTTCTCTTTAAAATCTTTATTTTTTACAAGCTCATTAAGAAGTATTTGTAAGAGTATATCTTTTTCAATTAAATCTTTTCTTGCTATTCCAAGTTTATCACTTATATGATTAATGAATTTTATATCTATCATAGCATCGCCTTTAGTCTTTTGATTGTTCTTTTATCATAATTCTTGGAGTATTTAAGTAGTTTTGTTTTTGAGCATTTATCAAAGATTTCTTCAGGAATTAATTTAACATTGCCATGCTCTTTCAAATAAATAAAATCAAGCATTGTCTTTTCTGCATCAGAATATGGCACGTCTTTGTTTATAATTCCGAATTTAGTCAGCTTAGGATTTATTTTTATAAATTTTATTTTATATCCCAATATAGAAAATGGTTTGGCTCTAAAAAGCATATCACTAATAACATAATCAATTGTAAAATACTCGTGAGTTAAATTGTTTAATTTTAAAGCTGTTGATAAACCAAAATACCAATTCTTCACTCCTTTTATTTTCAAAGCCTCTTTAATAGCTTCTAAATGATTGATGTTAGTTTTATTTAATTTTCTTTCTTCAATTGATTTAATGTAAAATATTCCTCTTAAAATTCTTACTAAATATTTGTAATGAGTTAAATATCTTATAGTTACATAATAGTTCATACTAAGTTTTTTACAATCTTCTTTAAGTTCTTCTTTTGTGATAAACTTCTTATCACTCAATTCCAATTTCTTTACTAATAGTTTAAGTGTCATATTGTATTGTTATAAAAAGTATAACAATATGATATTTATAAATATATCTGTTTTAAACATTTTAGTTTAAATGTAATATCATAAAGATACTGATTATAATTAAATTTTTACACTCTAATTTTTGATACGATTTCATAGTTAAAATAAAGGTTAATAAAGCAAAAATGATGGGGGGTTATTTATGAAAGAAGAGGAATATGAAATAAAATGGTGGAAAGGGTGGTTAGAAGCAGATTCTCTTAAAAAGGAAGAGATGGTTTAAAACTATGTGTGGAAGAAACAAAAAAATTTGATAGATTAATTAGGGAGTCATATGAACAAATTGGGTTGGACCTGTATGGAGTCAAGCATATTCCAGGAGTTGCTGTGTTTGCTTATGGTTCTCCCGGAAGAAGAGAGTTAATTGGAGGAGACTCAGATGCAGATATTTTTTTGATTGAAAAAGAGAGAACTGAAAAATCTCAAGAACTTAGAAAGAGACTCAAAGAAAAATTGGAGACTTTTAGTTTTTCTAAGGTAGATCTACCCAATTGGGGAACTTATGATAAGATAGAAACCTATTTGAAAAAAAGTTTAGTTGAAGGAAATCAAGTTTTGGAAACGAGATATTTAATTGGAGATAGTGCTATATCACAAGGAATTTTAGAAAGAAAAAGAAAATTTGATTCAATTGAAAGAGGTTTAGAAAATATTGTTTTTAATCGATTGTATTTTAATCAATATTTTAGGCAAAGAGTTCGAAATGGAGCATTAAATATAAAATATTGTCATGGTGGTTCAAGAGATTTTTTGTTTGTGTATTGGCATGATAAATTAGACAGAATAATAAAAGGAGACGCGGATGATCCATCTTACATCCCAAGAATTGAAAGCGGGTTAAATAGATTAGTTTCTCAAGGGAAAATAAGTGAAAAGGAATTAAAAAATTTGACCGAGGCTATTAATTTTTCGATAGAACTTCGTTCAGATGTTTTAGCGCTAAATAAACACACTCCTGAAAGAGGATTAACTTTTTTGGACCAATCAACTTTGGAAAGATTACATTCTTTGGGTTATCCTGACGCAGAAATAATTCGCTCTTATTTTGAAGAGTATCGAATGAGAATAGGAAATCTTTCGAAATTAGTTTGGAATGAAACTATTAGAAAAGCAGGAGAAATTAGAGGCGATTATTGGGAAGAGCAATTTAGAAGAGCTTATGTTGCTGAAACTGAAGAAGAAGTTAGAAGAAGGATTACTTCAGATGATCCTATTCTAAGTATTGCAATGATTTGGGGTGCAAGTGAATCAAACCAAAAACAGCTATTTGATTTTTTAGCAAATAAATATAGAAAAACAGAAAATTGGTCGATTATTGGATCTATTGTTTGTAGTCCTTTATGTGATGGAGAATTACTACATCATTTTGCAACAGAACAATTAAAAGAGAAGGGATACGGGTATTTGTTAAGAGTTGTTGCAAGAAATAAAAATGTTAAAAAAGAGACATTAAAATCTATTGCGGAGGATTCAAGATTGGAAAAAAGATATACAGAGATAGCACAAGTAGCATTGGTCAATGGGAATAAAGAAGCTAATAATCAAATTTAAATAGCAAAAAATATGATAAAAAATATGATAAAAGTGATAATATTTGACCTAGGAAGTGTTATTTTTAAGGAAGATTGGATTAGTTTAAACGAAGAGTTCATTAAAAAATTTGGAATATCTACTCTAATTAGAAGCAATTATGGCCTAGAAATTCAAAAGGTTTATGATGATGCTTTAGTTGGTAAAAAAAGTATGGCTGATGTTTTTAATAAAATATGCGAAGTAAAAGGATTAAACTTCGATATTGATAAACTTTGTTCATTTTATAAAGAAGCGTACAAAAGAAATAAAAAATTAAATTTAGAGATTGTAGAAATAATAAAAAATATTAGAAAGAATTTTAAAGTGATATGTCTAACAGATACTAATCACATACATTTTGAAGCTCATCAAGAACAGGGCATTTTAGATTTATTTGACGAGAAATTTGGTTCGCACCAAATTGGGATAAGAAAAAAAGATCCCAAAGTATTTGAAATTATTTTAAAAAAATTGAATGTTGACCCAAAAGAAGTTTTATTTATAGACGATAATCTAAAAAATATAGAAAACGCAAAATCTTTAGGTATAAAAGTTATTCATTTTAAAGATAATGTTCAGTTAATAAAAGAATTAGATAAAATATTACATTAATTTTCTTATTGATATATTTTTAAGGTATGGTAATTATCCTTAGAAGAAAGAAATTTTCTAACTCCTTCCAATAATAATTTATATGGTTAACTGCTCCTCCAGAGCATTTAACCATTCGATGATACGCTGCTGATGGGCAGTGAACTAAATTAGTCCCAAGTTATTCGGTTTATGTAGGAGATTTAATCCGAAGGATAAACGCCCCCACGAGATATTTAACCTTAGGTTAATAATCTCACGAGCAAAGGCAAGTTCTAATCGACGATAAGAAAAATTCATCAAAAAAGTTAGAGTTTAGAAATGCT
>Ga0172363_10002592_pt1 | contig 14608 bp, 11 predicted proteins | sample LakKivs2_kivu2a2_FD_114541 | JGI IMG/M metagenome (GOLD analysis project Ga0172363, IMG submission 114541) | Sediment microbial communities from Lake Kivu, Rwanda - Sediment s2_kivu2a2 | ecosystem: Environmental > Aquatic > Freshwater > Lake > Sediment | place: Rwanda: Western Province, Lake... | reverse complement strand
CGGCCATCGACACGGAGAGCGGCGCACCCGCCGCCGTGAAAGTACTTTCCCCGCGGCTCGCGGTCGACGAAAGCTTTCGCGTCCGCTTCGAGGCCGAGATCGAATCGCTCAAAAAACTACGACACCCCAACATCGTGCGGCTGTTCGGGTACGGCGAGGAGGCCGGCACCCTCTTCTATGCCATGGAGCTGGTCGAAGGGCATAGCCTCGAAGACGAACTACGCCAAGGCCGACGGTTCGAATGGCGCGAAGTCACGCAGATTGCAATCAAGCTGTGCAAGGCATTGAAGCACGCGCACGATCACGGCGTCATCCACCGCGACCTGAAGCCCGCCAATCTGCTCCTCTCGAACTCGGGTGAGCTGAAGCTTTCGGACTTTGGAATTGCCCGACTGTTTGGCAACACGCGGCTCACGGCCGATGGCGGCGTGCTGGGCACCGCCGAGTTCATGGCCCCCGAACAAGCCGACGGCCGCGTGGTCACCGATCGCTGCGATCAGTACAGCCTGGGCGGAGTGATGTACACGCTGCTGGCCGGGCGACCGCCGTTTCAGGCCAAGTCGCTGGTCGAGATGCTCCAGCTGCAACGCTTTGCCCAGCCCGAGCCGGTCACGCGTTACGCACCGCAAACGCCCGCGGAACTTGCCCGGATCATCCATCAACTGCTAGACAAGGACCCGCAAAAACGTTTCGCCAACACGCTGATTCTCGCCCGCAGCCTGGAAGCCATGGAGCGGGGGCTGTCGGTCGTGACTTCGCGCGAGAGCGATGATTTCGTGATTACTCCACCGCCGGACGAGGCTGCGTCTGAGCATCCCCGCTCGCGCATGCCGCCGACGCTCTCGCCCACGCAACTGGCCGAAATGCGCGCCCGCGAGCTTTCAAGTTCTTCGCCCGAACAGGCGACGGCCGCAACGATGGCGTACGCCGCGGCCGGCGAGCGCCGGGCCGCGCGAGAGTCAGCTTCGGCGGCGACAACTTTCACCAAAGTGGACGACGCAGGTGAAGAGGCGAATTGGGTCCAGGACGTGCTGGCGGCGATTGCCTCGCCGCAGACCTTCGGGCTCGCCGCCGCGTTGGTGATGCTGGTCGCGATCGGCTGGTATCTCATGCGCCCCGAATCGGCCGACACGCTCTATGGTCGGATTGAAACCGCCGCGAACACGGGCGACGTTGACGCCTCAAGAAGCACCCGCCGCGACATGGCAACGTTTCTCTCGCGCTATGGCGACGATCCGCGAGCCGAGCAGGTGCGCGAGTTGGAGGACGAGTCCCAACAGGCGACGCCAATTCAGCGTGCATTCTCCGATGCGCGGCGGCAGGCGCTGACTAATCCCGATGTCGCGCTCGCCAGGTTTCAGGCGATCATCGATCTGTACGACGACGGTCCAGCCACCAGTGAGAACGCTGCCCGCTATGTGAAGCTTGCCCGACAGCAGCACGAACGACTGGAGCGACGCGTTGGCAAGTCGATTGAGGACAGCCGCATCCTCGTTACTGGCCGGCTCGACAAAGCCGACGCCCTGGCAGCTTCCGACCCGAACACCGCCCGCCGCATGTACGAAGGCGTGCTCGCGCTCTATCAAAACAAGCCGTGGGCGGCAGATCTCGTCGAGCGGGCGCATGCCGGACTGGCCAAGGTCGCCCCGCCTGTCCACCAACCGTAAGCGGGGATACGCTCGCCCTTGGTCTTTTCCGTCCGGCATAAGCTATAACCATGACATATGGAACACTCGTCGTTTAGCCAGTTTCCCGCAACCCGGCTGCGGCGCCTGCGGCAGAATCCGGCCGTGCGCAAGCTGGTCCAGGAAGTCACGCTTGCGCCATCGAACATGGTGCTGCCCCTGTTCATTCGCCCAGGCAGGAATATCCGCCAGCCGATTGGCTCGATGCCGGGTCACGCCCAGATCTCACCTGATCAACTACCGGCCGAACTTGAGGAAGTGCAGAAGCTAGGCCTCGGCGGCGTCATTCTGTTCGGCATTCCAGAGTCCAAAGACGCGACGGGCAGCGACTCCACCTGCGATGGCGGCATCGTCCAGCAAGCGCTCGCGGTCGCGAAGAAAGCCGCGCCAGACGTGCTCGTGATGACGGACGTCTGCTTCTGCGAATACACCAGCCACGGCCATTGCGGCGTCGTGAATGACAAGAGCGGCCGCATCGACGTCGACAACGACGCCACGCTTGAGTTGATCGCCGCGCAGGCCCTCAGCCATGCCCGCGCGGGTGCCGACATCGTCGCCCCCAGTGGGATGATGGATGGCATGATCGGGGCGATCCGGCGGCGGCTCGACCAGCACATGTTCGAGCACTTGCCAATCATGAGCTACGCCGCGAAGTACGCGAGCGGCTTCTATGGTCCGTTTCGCGACGCTGCGGAAAGTGCTCCACAGTTCGGCGATCGGCGCAGCTACCAGATGGACCCGGCTGTTTCGCCAGGTCAGGCCCTGCGCGAGGTCGAACTCGACCTCGCCGAAGGCGCCGACATGGTGATGGTCAAGCCGGCGCTGGCTTACCTCGACATTCTGCGAGACGTCCGCGAGCGGTTCCCCGGCGTGCCGCTGGCCGCCTACAATGTCTCCGGCGAGTTCAGCATGGTCAAAGCCGCCGCCGAGCGCGGCTGGATCGACGAGCGGGCAGTGGCGCTGGAATCGCTGCTGGCCATTCGCCGGGCTGGAGCCAGTATTCTGCTTACCTACTGGGCCAAGCAAGCCGCGGCCTGGCTCCGCTAAGACTGCCCAGCGCCAGGCATCCTACCTCAAAATCTCAAGCCCATTCCGGCTTCCAAGGGAGTCTTTCCATGAATCGCCCTCAATCATCTGCCGCACACGATCATCCGCGCAGCCACGCGGCCTTTGCCCGGGCTCTAAAGCTGATGCCGGGCGGTGTGAACAGCCCGGCCCGTGCGTTCGGCGGCGTGGGGGGTGAACCGCTGTTTTTCGAGCGGGGCGAAGGGGCTTATCTCGTCGACATCGACGGCCGCCGCTACATCGACTACATCGGATCCTGGGGCCCGATGATCCTGGGGCATTCGCACCCCAAGGTGGTCGCGGCGGTCCAGCAGGCCGCCGCCCGTGGCACCAGTTTTGGCGCGCCGACCGAGGCCGAGAGCGAACTGGCCGAACTGATTGTCGAAGCGGTACCTTCCGTGGAACAGGTCCGCCTGGTGAACTCTGGCACCGAAGCCACGATGAGCGCAATTCGCCTCGCCCGCGGCTACACCGGTCGCGACGCGATCATCAAGTTCGCCGGCAACTACCACGGTCACGTTGACAGCCTGCTGGTGGCCGCCGGAAGCGCCGCCGCAACGCTCGGCGTGCCGAACTCTCCGGGCGTGACGGTCGGCACCACCCAGGACACCGTTGTCCTTGAGTACAACGATGTTGAAGGCCTGGAGCGGACATTTCGTGAGCGAGGCCCGCAAATTGCCGCGGTGATCTTCGAGCCGGTCGTCGGCAACATGGGCTGCGTCGTACCAACAAGACCCTTCTTGCAAGCCTTGCGCGAACAAACCGCCAGCCACGGTGCCCTGCTGATCTGCGACGAGGTCATGACCGGCTTTCGAGTCGCCTATGGCGGCGCCCAATCGGTGTTCGAAATTCATCCCGACCTCACAACGCTGGGCAAGATCGTCGGTGGCGGACTGCCGGTCGGAGCCTATGGTGGCAGGCGCGAGATCATGCAGCACGTGCTTCCCGCGGGAAAGGTCTTTCAAGCCGGAACGCTGAGCGGCAATCCGCTGGCCACGGCGGCTGGAATCGCGACGCTGCAGGTCCTGCGCGACGAGAATCCTTACGAAATGCTGGAGGAACGCAGCGCCCTGCTCGCGGCGGGACTGGCCAGCGCGGCTGCCGAAGTGGGTCTGCCTCATTCAATTGCCCGAGTTGGCAGCATGCTGACGCTGTTTTTCGCGAGCGAGAGGGTGCGCGATTGGCCAACTGCCGCAAAGTGTGACACGGCGCGGTACAGCAAGTACTTCTGGGAGCTGATCCAGCGGGGCATTTACATGCCGTGCAGCCAGTTCGAAGCCCTGTTCGTCTCAACCGCCCACGGCGAATCGGAGATTGAAGCCACGATCTCCGCGGCCCGCCAGTCGTTCAGGACCCTTGCGGTGCAGTAAAGCGCAATGGGAAGAGTGAAATCCTGCGCAAGTGCGCCAGAAAATTACCCCGCCTCTCCCCAGAAGGTCGTAGTTCCGGGCTGCTCGATTATCCCAACTACAGACGTGACAACAACTTACAAGAACGCACCTGGCAGGAATCTTTTTTGAAAAAAATTCGCCAAGAATCTTGAAACTCTGGTAGGCGCTAAGTATGATCGGGGTGTGGTAAATGCTGCTGGTTATGCAACCGGCAACAAATGTACGCGTTTTGCCTAATGACGAACCTACAAGTCGGGGAATGCTAATGCACTCAGAAAATGAGCCGCTTACCGAGGTACTCGGTCGAGCTCATCTCATTTCAGTGCTTAGCGTCTTGCGGACCCTAGTCCGCCGGTCAACCGCTTCCCCGATGCCACCCGGCCGACACCGACTCTCGCTGTTCGGCTCTCAACTCGGGTAAGTGTGACCAGATGGCCCCCTGGCTGTCTCGTCATGGAAGTTCGCCCGGTCGACGACCTCCGCTGTGTGTCGCGACATCTCTGACTTGAGATTCTCTCGCCTTGCCGCCTCTCGGCAAATGCTCGGCTCAGCTCATTCATGATGAATGTCACTCGCTGGAGTGACGGATGCGATGCGAGAACGCCCGGAACGTTCTCGCTCCGAGATCCCCCAGATTCGGTCAGTCGCGTTCGAGAAGCTGGCAAACATCGATTCACCTTTGATCACAACTGCTCACTGATTTAACTCGGAGTACTGTTCTAATGAAATCCGTAACCAAGCTCTTCCTCGCCACTCTTGTGGCCGCGTGCGCTCTCGTCCCGAGCATCACCAAAGCCGCGAACGTCAACTACACCATCGACGAATCACGCAGCTTCATGAAGTTGAACAACGCGATTAACGCGCCTCCCCCGATTGGCCTTATTACAAACGCCACCACTCCGCAATTTCCCGGCAGCAACTTCGCCACTCCGACCGGCACAATTTCAGCCGACCGTTATGAAGATTTCGGCTTCGAATTTATCGCACTGACCGGCAGCAGCTTCACCTACCTGAACAACCCCACGCCGATGGCTCCGGGCTACACCACCGTAACCACCGAGCCGGCACCGCAGCCGCCCTCGACCGACCCGGCTCAGTGGGGCTTCAACCTGAACCTGTTCAACGGGATCGTCGGACCAACGGCTATCCGGGATACGCTCACCTCGGTGACGATGGGCGATCAGATCATCTTCGGTGGCGCATTCGACGCTCAGCAAGTAGAGTTTTTCGTCCTGCAGGTACACAACGACTTTTCCTACACCGGACCCGGCTTGCCCCCCTTCGGCATCGGCCCGATCGACGAGTGGACCGGCGGTCTTCTTCCTCCGGGTAGCGCCTTCAACACTTCGATCAATGGCACTGTGACCCAAGTCGGCCTAGTCGAAACCCTGTTCCTGGACATCAGCCTGACCGTGCCCACGTTCGTTGGAAGTGTCCCGGTTGGGTTGGTCTTTACGGGCGAGATCTACGCCACCCGCGTTGTTCCCGAACCGGGCACGATCGCCATGGCCGCCCTCGGCATGATCGGTCTGGTGACCGTTGGTTACCGCGCCCGCAAGCGGAATGCCTAAAGTTGTGCTTGATTCGCCCCGGTGTCGGGCGAATCAAATTTGAGGTGAACCATCGAGCCCGCCAGCAATTGCTGGCGGGCTCGGTTCATTTTACGAGATTTACATGGCGCGACCCGACCGCGTTCAACGCCCCTGCTTCCGCTGCCATTGCTCCTCGGCGGCGGTCTCGCGGAAGTAATGCGGAACAATCGCCAGAAGTTCCTCCCTCTTGCCGAGTTCAAACGCTTGCGCCGCCAAGTGGCCGACTGTCGAGGCGCGCGGCTGCCAACGCTCGGGGGCAATCGCGGTCACTCCCACCGGGATCCGCGTCTGCCACTTGTTCAGTCCTGGCCCGGCGACGACATCGCCCGGTTGCAGAGATTCGAGCCACTCGGCCGCACTGACGATTCGCGGTTCCGCTTGCTGAGTGGCGTTGCCATCGGAGTCTCGCTGGAAATCGGCGATGAACAGCTCTTCGCGCTGGGCATCGACCACAATCGAAAAACACCGGTGCTCAATGGGCACCTGGGCAGCGAGGACCGGCATGGTGCCAACGCCCATGACCTGGCTTCCTGCCGCATAGGCAAACGTCTTGGCCGTGGCGACGCCAATGCGCAGACCGGTAAAGGATCCCGGACCGGTCGCGACCGCCACGAGCTCAACGTCCCGCGGCCTCCAGCCGACCTCATTGAGAATCTGACGCATCGCAGGAACGAGCGTTTGGAGACTGCGCTGCCGATCACCCAGCATTCGCTCGGCCAGCAGTTGCTCGCCGTCCAATGCCGCGACCGAACCGGTCTTATCGATGGTTTCAATCGCCAGAATCCGCATGCTGCCTCGCAGTCCTAAGCCTCAGCAATTCGGGCCACTTGGCCCTCGGCGTACTGTGAACTCCAGCGGCGAGTAGATCAAGGGCCGTTATCCTGAGCATCGGAGTCCTTGATCGCTCCCCCGGATCCATAATTGCATCAATCGGCGCTGATTCGTTATACTTGGCCGTCCCACCCGCCCCAACCGCACGACGGAGCCCGCCATGGCCAGCGCCGATCGCACGATGTCTCATCATCAGTCGCACGTTCTGGCTCACGGATCGCAACCGTTGCGGCCTGCCCCCCGCGATCTGCTTCGCGTCGGCTCAAGGCGCTGGTTTTTGCAGACAGGCCTGGCGGGACTGGCCGGCGTTTCGCTCGCTGACACGTTGCGGCTTTCCGCCGCCGCCGCAACCAGTTCGCCAGGCGCGGCCACGTCCAGCAAGAAGTCGGTGATCCTGTTCTGGCTCTCCGGCGGACCGAGCCACATCGACATGTGGGACCCCAAGCCAGACGCCCCGGCTGAAATCCGCGGGCCGTATCGTCCGATCTCGACCAAGGTTCCGGGCATCCAGGTTTGCGAGCATTTGCCGCTGCAAGCCTCGATCATGGACAAGCTCACGATCATTCGCTCGGTGGACTGCTCGGCGAGCAACCATACGCCGATCACGCTGCAGGCCGGCAACCCGCTGGCCCGACGCACCGACGATGGCAACGACGGTGCCGGCTATCCCTCGATGGGCTCCATCGCCGCCAAGTTTCGTGGTCCCAACGTGCAGGGCATGCCTCCCTTCGTCGCCTTGGCAGACAGCATGAAGGCGGATATTTGGGGTGCTGGCCACATGGGCAATCCCTATGAGCCTCTGCAAGGCAAGGAACTTACCGGTCGGCTAGCCATGCCAAAGGGCATCGACATCGACCGCCTGCAAAATCGCCACGCACTGCGGCGTGAGTTCGACCGCCTCGAGCGCGATCTCGACCGCACCCGGGCACTGGAATCAGCCGACCGCTATACCGAGATGGCCTACGAGATGGTCGTGTCCGGCAAGGTGCAACAAGCCTTTGACATCAGCCAGGAAAGCGACGCGACTCGCGACGCCTATGGCCGGGCAAGCATTGGCGAAAAAGCACTCTTGGCCCGCCGACTGGTCGAAGCCGGCGTTACGTTCACCGTGGTCAGCGGCGCCTGGGGATACTTCGATCATCACGGCGACGAAGTGCAATGGGGCGGCATCGTGAAAGGTCTCACCCCGCTGCTGCCGACGGTCGACCGGGTCATGCACGCGCTCATCACCGATCTCGAACAGCGCGGACTGCTGGACTCGACGCTCGTACTCATGATGGGCGAGTTCGGCCGTTCTCCGGTGATGACCCAGACGGCCGGCCGAGGCCACTGGACGCCGGTGATGTCGATGCTCGTGGCCGGCGGCGGTTTGCCGTGCGGGCAGGTTATTGGCCGCACCGACGATAAAGGCTACGCCCCCACGCACGACCGCGTCATGCCCCAGGACATCGCGGCCACGACGTTCCGGCACCTGGGCATCGACCTGAACGCTGCCTGGACGAACAATCAGGGCCGGCCGATTCCGATCGTGCAAGAAGGCGGCCAGCCGATTCCTGGGCTGTGCTAATCGACGGACGAAGCCGCATCCGGCGGTCGTGACTCGGGAGCCGTAAAGCGCGTCTCAGTTCGACTTCTTGCCGAGCAGTCGCTGCGCTTCCTCGAGCAGAAACTTCGCGTCCGCGAACGGTTCGTGGCTGATGTCCTGCCAGCGGATCTGCCCCGTTCCATCGATCAAGAACACACCGTGCAAGGGCAGGTTTTCAAAGTCGTCGAACACCCGATAGGACTTGAAAACGGACATCTCCGGATCGGCTGCCAGCGGAAAAGGGACGGTTTCCTTCGGCGAGAGCTTTTCGAGCGAACCCTGTAAGACATCGAGCGGCTCGGTAGTGATTGCCGCCATTGAAATGCCGGCCTCGGCGAACTTGGCCGACTCTGGCACGAACTTCTGAATCTGCTCGACGCAGTGCAAACACCCCGATCCGAGATAAAAGATCAAGACCACGGGCTTACCCGAAAAGTCCGCCATCGAAAGCGTGTTACCAGTGGCCGCAGTGAGTGCCCAGTTCGTGGCTGGCGTGGGGGACCAGCGCAGAGGCCCCAACCTGTCTAGTTCCGGGCGAACGCCTACATCGGCAGCCGGGGTGCGCGGTCCGCGCCAGTCGGCCGGCGCTGCGAATTCTGCGGCAATCGGCGTTAGCCGCTGCATTGGCCGCACGTCGCGATCCGTCCAGGCGGCAAGCGGTCGCAAGCGTTCGAACTCCGTGCGTGCCTCGGTCTTTTTGTCGGCCCGGTGCAGCACTTCCACCAACAACGCGAGCGGCAGCACCTGGCCTTCGCCGGACTTCACCAGTTCGCGGGCCAACTTTTCCGCCTCGGCATGATCGCCCACCAGTGAGTACAAGCGTGTTTTCTGTGGCTTACTCAGCAAGCTGGAGTCCTTGCATTTCTCGAGCTCCGCCTTGGCCGCTGGCACATCTCCTGCCGCGAGCGACGCATGGGTCTTGAGCTCCGCGATTGCGTGTTCGATCTTGCGCAAGTTCGGAGACTTCGATTGCAATGCTTCCGCCATGGCCTTGGCCACGTCGGCATCCGATTTCTTCTCGCCCCGGACCTTGGCCTCGGCTTCGTCGGCGGACTTGAAGCGTTCAGCCAACTGTTCTTCGAGCAGCTTCTCAAGCGCCGTCACTTGTTCACGTCCTTCAGACGACTTGCCCAGGCCGAATTGCGCCAACCCTGTGAGCCGCAATTCCTCCAGCCGCGTGCCGGGATCTTTATCCGCGGGGTCGTGCAGGTAGGGGGCGGCTCGTCCCAGGATCAACTCCCAGCACTCGTATTGTTCGAGCACTTCGGCCAGACGGCGGTGGCCAAAGTCCGCGCTCGTGCCGCGTTTGTCCCGTTTGTTGTACTGAGGATGGCGCGGCAGCGAGATCATGTTCTCGGCCAGAGCAACTGCGTCGTTCACCCGCCCCAGATACGCCCAGTTGCGAATCAACCATTCGTTGTTGTGCGCGTAATTGTGAATCTGATCCGGCATCACGCCATCGCGCATCATGTGGGCATGATCCACACGGGCCGAAGCTTCCTGCTGCCAGACCGCGTCCTCATAGCGATGCAGCTTGGAATAGGTATGCCCTGGCATGTGCCACATGTGGGCGATACCAGGAGAGGTTTGTCCGCACAGCGAGGCGGACACCAGCGCCCGGGCCGGTTTTTCGTCGTCCCACAGATGAATCCGGTAGTGATGCGCGGGATGCCTTGGGTTCAGCGCGAACACCTGATCGAGAATCGCGTCGACCGCCTGATGGCTGGAGATCGGAAGCTGCTTCTTGCTGTCGGTCATCCAGCTGCCGTTCTTCCAGACCTGAAGCGCCAGGAAGGCCTTGGCTTCGACGTCCGTCGGATCGTCCTGGACGAGCGACTCCAGTTCACGCACGTACTTGCGCCGCCGATCGGTGTTGTCTTCGCTGGCATACCAGGCACTCAGAGCGTCAATCCATTTCGCCTCGCGCGGCGATGCTTTGTCCTTCAGCTTCGTCGCGCTTTCGATGAAGCTCTTGGCTCGCTTGTCATTGTTGGCGTTGGCCATCGCCAGACCCCAATAGGCCATCGCGCAGTCCTTATCGAGCACAAGCACCTGCCGAAAAGAGCGTTCGGCCTCGAAGTACCAGAAGCCATGCAATTGTGATACGCCCTGGTCAAAAAACTGCTGAGCCTGGGGGACTTTGGTCGTAACTGGAAAATGAACGTTGGCCATGCCCGGCATCAGGTAGGCTCGCTGCCTGGGTCCTTCGTTAAAGGCTTCGCCGTGCATCGAATGTCCGGCTTTGAGCGCTGATTCCGCGGGCGGGGCGGCGGCCGGTTTGTCCTCCGGCTTGGCGGCAGCCGCGCAGGTCGAGGTTTCGGGCCGGACATCTTTCTCTGCGAAAGCCACCTCGTTGGCGGACGCAACCAGCAAGAATGCCAAAGAAAAACGGAGAAGCATCATCACCTCGAAATGCCGGGAGGGCGAAGCAGGCAGGTGTCGGGGCGGGGTAACCAGACAAGACCACAGTAACGACCGGCTGACACCATTGCAAATCGCCGCGCTCGATCGACTTAATTCGAGGCCACCAGCGCGGTCTGGCGTATAATTCAGTGCACTCGATCGCGTCCAACGTCCACCAAGTTCGACCCTGTCTCATGTCCAACGTTCGCCCTTCGCTGTGGGACCGATTTCGTCTCGATGGTCGCCGCCTGTTCATCAGCGGCGGTAGTCGTGGGCTCGGGCGCGAAATGGCACTGGCCATTGCCGAGGCAGGCGCCGACGTCGTCCTCGCCGCCCGTGATCTCGACAGCCTCGCAACCACGGCTCAAGAGATCCGCGCTCTCGGGCGCGAAGCCCACACGGTCGCCGCGGACTTTTCGCAGCCCGAATCGGTCGAGCAGGCGTGCCAGCAGGTGCTCGCGGATTTTGGCCCGATCGACATCGTGATCAACAACGTCGGCGGCCGCCGCTTCAATATTCCCACCGCCCAACTTCCGCTCGACAAGTGGCAGGAGATCCTGAACCTGAATCTCACGGCCACATTTCTGTGCACGCGGATTCTGGGCAGCGCCATGATCGCGGCCGCGCGGGATGGCCGGATCATCAACGTGGCCTCGATGTCCGGCATGATCGTGAACCGGGGCATTGGCGGTCGCAGTTACGAAACTGCCAAGGCCGCCGTGATTCATTTCACCAAGGCCACGGCCGCTGACTGGGCAACCCACGGCATCACGGTAAACGCAATCTGCCCGGGCTTCTTCATGACCGAGCCAAATGTCCGCTGGTCGCAAGAGCATCCGCAGCTATTCGATCTCTACAAGGAGCAGATTCCCGTCGGTCAATTCGGCCAGGCCGAGGATCTGGGTCCGCTAGCCGTCTACCTCGCCAGCGACGCGGCGCGGTATATTACGGGTGCGACGCTCGTGATCGATGGTGGGTACACTCTCTGGTAACCAATACGGCGGGGTCCAGCATGCGAATTCGACGAGTCTGGTTTGATCTGCCTTCCGTGATCATCGGCTTGATCTTCCTGGTGAGCGCTGCGGCCGTTTACTTCGGCATGGTCGGCGGCGACGGCGATCACCCCGAGGCCTGGCGCATCGTGACGGCCAGCTTTTTCGTGATCCTGGGCGTCGCCTTCACGGCAATGTCGTTCCATTTCGGGCGGACCTACCAAAGGCTGCACGAAGAAACATCGCAAAAGCAGTAGCGCCGCTGGAATGCTCCCGAGCCAGTTAAGTAGAATGTTCAGCGACATTCCACTATGAGGAGCATTGCATGTCCCTGCTGCCGTGTCATCTGACGACCACTCGCTGTGCTTTATTCACCCTGGCGATTTCCGCCGCGGGGCTGCTGGCCTGCCCATCAATTCAAGCCGCCGATGAGAACGGCAAGCTCCGCATCATCTGCTTCGGCGCGCATCCGGATGATGCCGAATTCAAGGCCGCGGGCGTCGCCGCTAAATGGGCTGCGGACGGACACAAAGTCAAATTCGTCTCGGTCACTAACGGTGACATCGGCCATTGGCGTGCCGCGGGCGGACCGCTCGCCCTGCGCCGCGGGGCGGAGGTCAAGGAAGCCGCCAAGATCCTCGGCATCGAAACCGAGGTGCTCGACAATCATGACGGCGAGCTCGAACCGACGCTCGAAAACCGACGCAAGCTCACGCGGCTGATTCGCCAGTGGGACGCCGATATCGTGATGTCCCACCGGCCCAACGACTATCACCCCGACCACCGCTACACGGGCATCCTGGTGCAGGACGCTGCGTTCATGGTCACGGTTCCGTTCTTCTGCCCCGACGTGCCAGCGCTTAAAGAGAATCCCGTTTTCTTCTATTACTCAGATCGCTTTGAGAAACCCAACCCGTTCACGCCAGACGTGATCGTGGCCATCGACGACGTCATGGATAAAAAGCTCGCGGCCGTGCATTCGCTGCCCTCGCAAGTCTACGAAGGCGGCGCGTCCGGCTCGGAAGCGTTCGAAACCGAAGTGCCCGACGACGAGACCGGCCAGCGCGCCTGGCTGATCAAGGTGCACGGCGGGCGCTATGCCGCCGTGGCCGACAAGTATCGCGACGCGCTCGAGCATTGGTACGGCGCCGAGCGAGCGCAGAAAGTGAAGTACGCCGAGGCCTTCGAGATTTGCGAGTACGGCCGCCGCCCAGAAGAAGCGGAACTCCGAAAGCTGTTCCCGTTTTTCGGCAACTGAGCGAGCGCAAAAAAATAACCCCGAGAGGCCCACTGGGCTTCCCGGGGTCTTGCGTTCTGTTGGACTTAACGTCGTCCGGCCGGCTGTGCAGCCCGGTTGGCGGTCGGAGCGGCGCCGGCTCCGGCCGGCGGAGCACTCGGCGCGCCCCGATTGAGCGAATCGAGGATCAGCGTCGTGGCATCCGTATTGGGTGCCTGATAGACGATTGGCTTGTGAATTTCTTGCAGGATGATGCGGGGGTCGTTCAGGTTCGGCGGGATCGGATTCGCCCGCAAGATGAGCTGAGATCCCGTGGCTTGGCCATAGCGTTCCAGTTCTCCGCGTACTTCGCCCACCAGTCCCAGCACCATCTTCGACTCGCTATCGCGAATCTCTTCGGTAATGCGTTTGCCCTTGAGTTCGTAGTCCGCCCGCAACCGCAGGATGCTGTCTTCCATTTCCTTGCGTTGGGGGCTGTTTTGAGGCAGCTTTCGCAACTCTTCGGTCAGTTGGTTGCCGCGTTCACCGTCTTTTTTCAGTTCCTCGGCCTTGGCTTCATATTGGGCCTTGAGCTTCTCCATCGCCGCGTTGAAGCGGTTGGCGCCCTTCATGATCGTGGCCATGTCGACCACGGCCGTGCCCGATCGTCGAGCGGGAGGCGCCTGCGCCATCGCGGCCTGAGTGAGAAGCGGCCCGACCGTCATGGCCAGAAGTGCGGTGAAAGCGAACTTAGGTCTCATCTTTCGGGAACTCCTCGAGAAGCGCAAGGCGGAAACGGACCGGACCGCGCAAAACCGACTCCCAGGTAGGACCACCCCTACCCCCGGTTTTTTGCGGGCGGTATTCTGCCGAGATCGACCTCCGGGGTAAAGGCCAGTTAAGCCCAGAAAGTACGGCTTTTTGGCCTACCGCAACGCCTTTCGCAAGATATGGTTAGGTGTATATGCGGGGCGAGGAACTCGCGACTTGGGGCGAAAGCCGTGCCCCTGGCAGTTTAGCGAGGATGAATTGTGATCCACTGCGCCCGCCTATCTTTGATTTGCCTATCTTTGATTTGGAAGTGGAGGAGTTAACTGTATGACGCATCCGTGGCACGACGTTACGCCCGGAGAGTCCTTGCCGCGTGAGTTCACCGCGGTCATCGAAATTCCCATGGGTTCGAGCGTCAAGTACGAGCTCGACAAGAAGACCGGTCTCTTGAAGCTCGACCGGGTGTTGTATTCGGCCGTGTATTACCCGGCCAACTACGGCTTCATTCCTCAGACACTGGCCGAGGACGACGATCCGCTGGACGTGCTCGTGCTCTGCCAGGAACCGGTCGCGCCGCTGACGCTGGTGCACGCTCGGGCCATCGGCTTGATGACGATGATCGACACGGGCCGTCGCGATCACAAGATTCTGGCGGTCGCCACCAACGATCCCGAGTATCATGGGTTTTATGACTGCCGCGAGCTGCCACCGCACCGCCTGATGATGCTCAGACGTTTTTTCCAGGACTACAAGACGCTTGAGCAGAAGGCCGTGGAAGTCGACGAGTTTCAGGAAGCGTCCACCACCTTGCCTATCATTGAGTCGGCTTTGCAAGCCTACAGCACCGAGCGCCGCCGCGGGTTTCTTACCTCGCGGTAGCACGAGCCGTGCCGAGCCTCGCGGCTCTGATGGACCGGTATCGCGGTATAAGGGAAATCGCATGTCTGCATCCGCCATCACGCTCAATCCCTACGACGAAGTTCCGTTTCCGAGCCAGCCGCTGCCGCAAACGCTGCCCGACCGGCTGGCCGCGATTGGAACGCTGTTTGGAATGAGTCCGCCACCGGCCGACCGCTG
>Ga0172363_10002588_pt1 | contig 14615 bp, 22 predicted proteins | sample LakKivs2_kivu2a2_FD_114541 | JGI IMG/M metagenome (GOLD analysis project Ga0172363, IMG submission 114541) | Sediment microbial communities from Lake Kivu, Rwanda - Sediment s2_kivu2a2 | ecosystem: Environmental > Aquatic > Freshwater > Lake > Sediment | place: Rwanda: Western Province, Lake... | reverse complement strand
GTTTTATTTTGTTTAGTGTTTCTTCAGTGAAGCTATGAACTCGTCTATGGGAATCGCAGCCATGCTTACGATTTTGATCGTTCCTCGTGCGCCCAGTTCAATAGACATCTTGGCAATGGTTTCGTTGTTCGGGGCTTCTACAATGTTCACGAAGTCATAGGGTCCTAAAATAGCGTATTGGCTGAGCACTCGAACGCCAAAGGCTTGAAGCTCCTTATTGACTTCTTTGATCCTTTCGGGTTTTTCTTTAATAGTCTTCCATCCCTCATCCGTCAGGTTGGACAACAGAATGTAGCAAGGCATACTGTCACCAGAACATAGTTATATTCCTATCTAAATTTCAGCTTTTCGACTCTAAACGCAGGCGGATAGCTTCTCAGCCTTTCAGAAGCTCTCTAAGGACTTCTTCACTAGGAACGCCGAAAACTATTTTTTCTCCGCAACAAGTAGCAGGGGTCCTCAAGCCTTTCATTTTCATTTTCAGCCTTGCCAAGAAACCTATAGTTGCTAAATCTACAACCTCAAATTCCAAACCATTGTCTTTGCAGAAAATTTCTACACGCCTTAAGACCTCCCTTTCTTCATCAGATAAGCAACGATTTCCACCAATGGTTGAGAAGCGTTCCAGTCCTTGGAAAGCGGTTTTCTGTGCTTGGGCGCAAGCGTGCATAGCTCCTTCCTTATCGACAAATCCAATCGTAGGAATTTCAAGGCTACGAACATAAATTTTTAGCTTCTTCACAGAAACCCATGGTTAAACATAAAAAACTAATCATTTAAGCTTTTGCTGAATGTGTAGTACGTCTTAATGAGTTGAGTAGGGGGCTTATTGATGTTTAAAATGGATTCTTTTACAACAAAACAAGTTTCAGAGCTAGAAAAGCTGGAAAAATGGGGAAGGTTAGTGTTAACAGAAATGTTTAAGCGGTTGAAGAGAGAAGGATTAAATGGTTAAGCCAACGCTGAATGTGTTGGAGGCGTGTCACCGCCCAGCCCTGTGCGAAAGGGTGGAAAGAGAGCAAAAAAGAAAAGGGGGAAATGAATGTGAATTGGAAGATGATGTTGATTGCTGTTTTGGCTGTTTGCTTGGTGGTTTCGCTTTTTTTCAACGGCTACCTCTATTATGATTTGACTAGATCAGCTGAGCATCAAAGCCCAACGTTCTTCAGCTTTGTCTGGAGTCCAGAAGCTCAAAACATAACGGAAGGACCATTATACATTAACATGACCTTTGAAAGAATAGGTGAAAACCTGTCAGTGACGATAAAAATAAATGATGACGACTATTGTGTTACAGGCTCAGGTGGGACAGGCCCAGACGCACTTCTATTGTGGTTTGACGTGAACGGTGACGGTTATATAAGTTGGCCAGGAGACCCGGGAAGCACTTATTATTGGCTTAAACCCAATAACAGGACGCTATTTGATGTTATTGTTGACCCTTATAACCTTACACTAGGTCCAATTCAGCCAAGCGCGACTGGATACGAAACAGAAAGCCCATTCCACACATGCGTGTTCATGCCAGAAGAAGGATACATATTCAACTGCACATTCCCCCTAAAATATAAATGGTTTTCCGAAATAAGCAGAGCAGGACATGACATAAGTAGCGATGTAGTCACCTTACGGTTCACTGATGTCAACGGTTCAGTGTATATTCCACCTTTCCATTTCGGAGTTGATGTAAAAGTTGAAGACTAAAAAGCTTGCAATAGCAATTCTGACAGTTGCAATGATACTTTTCCTTTTCCAGCTTCGGGTCAAAAGCATCTTCGACGCAAAATGGAAACCGTTGGGCAGTGATAGTGTGCGGTGACTGGGAATTTCAGAGTCACTTCCTCATGAAAAGGCTCTAAATCGGCTCATTTACCAGTTGCCCACAAGAAAAGCCTTTGTTTTTCTGAATCCAACCTTCTGCCAGAACGGCAAACTTTCCTCTGTAACAGTTGCAGACACTGTTGGTGCTCCCATCTGCTGAAAACTCTTCACAACTTCCCTAACCAGGACTGTACCTATGCCTCGCCTTTGATAGGCTGGGTGAACAGAGAGCTGATGAATTATCGCTCTTGAACCATCATAATTGCCCCTAACAGCTCCGACAACCTTGCCATCTATTTCATAGACAAGAAAAACGGCAGCGTTGCACGTTTTGACTCTCTTCATGGCTTCAGAGCCGTCAACCTCTGGACAACCGTACTGGTTGTTAAGCTTTAGAATTTCAACTATCTCAGCTATGTCGAGGATTTGAAAATCCCTAATCAAAGCCTCAGCCCCCAAAAGGTACCTTTATCTTTTTCTTCTGCCCTTTTTCTCATATTCTTCACTTTGTTTCATCAACTCAGCATGTTTTTCCAATAGGCTTTTTATTTGATGATCTATGAAGTCGTTTACGCTTAGAAACGGCATCTCCATGTCCTTTATTGCTTGTTGCAGTCTCTCATACTCTTCTCTTGGAACTTCTATGTATTCATACTCCTCTTTTAAAAATCGGAGTCTCCACCTAACGGCGTCTCGAATGAGTTCTTCTCTTGTTGTATATCCCAGCTGTCTATTCTCTTCTATGAAACTTTCAATTTCAGCAAGCAATTCAGACGGCAATATTACAGATTGTGAAAGGAGGCTTTCTATGGCGTCTGTGTATGTTTGCATCTTCATTGTTTGCGCTGTTAGTTCGCCTAGTAAGGCTGTAAGCCTTAGGTGGGCGTCGTCTGATATTCTTAATGTTTTCATTTTTTAGCCTCGCGTAGAATGGTATGAGTGTAATTTGTTCAATAAGACTAATAAAGCTTTTTGGTATACTAAATATACACGTTACATGGGGGATGCAGGATTGAAATATCACGTAGGCTTAACAATAGATGCAAAACTCTTCAGAGAAATTGAAAACCTTCGCGGAAGGGAAAAACGCAGCACCTTCATCGAACATTTAATTAGACTTGGACTTAAAACCTATAACACAGAAAACAAAACCACTCTTTTTAAAACTTAAAGATTTGTTTGTTTCTTAAAAAATGGAAAATGTTGGGAGCAAGTGCGTAGTTGAATTTTCAAAGTTATTCTATGCCCCATTTCTTGGTAATCTTCACCAAGATGAAGATCACGAAGGCTACGATTATGAAGGTTATCAACGCTGCTAAGAAGTCTCCTACTGCAAATATTTGCTCGGCGATTGTGAATGTGTAGGTCGCTAAATCTCCAAGACCTGGTATTGCAAGTCCTATTACAGGCAATATCAGATCTTTGACAAGCGCATTAACCAGAGCGCCTAAATAGACACCTATGATAAAAGCTACAGCAAGACCCATGACCTTATACTTTGAAAGGAAGTCCATGAACTCAGCCCATAATCCCTTCGGAGGCGGTGGGGCAGGCTTAGGTTCCAAGAGTGTTCGAATACGTTGTAACTCTTCTAGTATTTCATCATCTTTTGCCAAAACAACCACCAAACCTAATTTTCTGTTGGTTATTCCTTATAAAATCTTCTGAACAACGAATTTTATGAAATCTAAAGCGGAGCGGTATGGATTTAGACTTACGTTTGAATTTTATAAATGGCATTCTTTATCTGATTTTTATAGATTCAATAATTATCGACTGTGGTTTCACCAAGACTTCACTGAGTGGCGGATATTTCTCTATTCCTTTCTGTGTTGGTCTTGGCTCGACAAGCCTTGATATGAGAAGCTTGCTCTTAAACAGTGCATTGGAGTAATCTGTTAATGTCCTGTGGAAGCTTGTGGTCATGAAGGGTTTTAAGAGTCTCTCCATCGTCCATTGAACAGGATACTTTGCTGTTCCAAAATATCTTGATGTCGCGCTTATTCTGTTTCCATTCTCAACGATGACTTCGAAACACGGATGGGGAATCGAGAAAACAAAGCGACCGCCTTTCTTCAGGACTCTTGCTACTTCAGAAATTGCTTTTTCATAGTTTTCGATGTCTTGCAGAGACATGAAACAAGTTACGACATCAAAATTGTTGCTTGTAAACTTTTTGAGGTCGGCAGCGTCTGAAATATAATAGTGGGTGCCCAACTTTTCTTTGGTTTCCTCTGACTTTGCAAGCTCTATCATTTTCTCTGAGAAATCTACTCCTGTTACCTTGGCGCCTTTTCTGGCTAGCATTCGTGTGTTGTATCCCTCTCCACATGCTAAATCTAGTACAAGCTGATCTTTCACATTTCCGATTAATCTAAAAGTGGCAGGGTTGTTGAGCTGGTCTCTGTAATAATCCTTACCGTGTCTCACAAAATCTACCCAAGATTCCACAGCATCATCCCATTCTTTTACCATACTCTTGCTTTTACCCAAGAACCATCACCATTCATATTCCACTTGAGTAGCTAACGACCACTTACTCTAGAAACAATCATGTAAAAGTTTTTGGTGGGCAAGGAGAGATTTGAACCTCATCCACAATGAAGATATCCCCCGCAATTCCCCTTTTTTCTTGTTTAATGATTTGGGCAATTTTGATGGGCGGCGGTCATGCCTATGGTCCTTAAATCTTATTATCCAGAAGTTGGTTTATCGCTAATAATGTGTGGTTGGTGAAAATGATGATAAAGTTTGATAGTATAGTTTTAATTGTCTCCGACCTTCAACGTTCGATAGAGTTTTATCGTGACAAGCTTGGAATGTCAGTAAGATATAAGAGTAAGGGTTTTGTGGCACTTGATGCGGGTGTGGTTCCGCTTCAGCTTTTTTCGCTGGACGAGGCTGCAGAGAGTTTTGGGGCTGAGGCTGTCCGTTTGGGACGAGAGGCTGGACATAGGTTGGCGCTAACAGTGCGCGTAGAAAACGTGGATGCATCCTACAGAGAGCTTAGGAACAAAGGCGTCACGTTCATTAAGGCTCCTACAGACATGCCTTGGGGACACAGAAACGCTGATTTCGTGGATCCAGAGGGGAACATATGGATACTGTACAAACCGTTGGAAAAGCGTTAAACATCTTTAATAAGTGAGATATCCCCGCAAACTCCCTTTTTTTATGCTAATCTTGCACAACCTTTGGATAGTGAGCATTACGAACATATGATAAAGTTTTATGCTAAGTGAGGCGTGTATTAAGATATGCATAGATACAATGGAAATGCTAACCTTGAAAGCGCATTTCAAAATGGGCCGGGAGAGATTTGAACTCTCGACCTTTCGGTTATCAGCCGAACGCTCCAGCCAAGCTGAGCTACCGGCCCTTTTCAGCATCAAATTAATCACTAACTGTTTTTAAGGGTTTTCGGAAGTCTTTTAATTGTTTATCAGCTATTCTCTTTTCAAAGGGCCCGTAGCCCAGCATGGATTAAGGCGCCGGCCTTCGGAGCCGGAGAACGTGGGTTCAAATCCCTCCGGGCCCGCCATACTACTTCGCCTTTAACTGAATGTGTGCAGAAGAATATTTGTCCTTATCTTATGGTGGTTTTTCATGCGATAATGCCCAAGAGTATGCGATAATTATGGCAGGGGTCACGAATATTGAGGCAGCGATAAGCGCCGAATACAGATCCAATGATATCAACCCCGATTTCAACAAGATAAACTGAACAACTAGACTCGTGCTGAATCTTATACCGAGTCCTATTCCCATTACCGAAGCGTATTTGAAACCCAGTAGTCTGCGGAAAAGCATCACTGATGATACATATTTAGAACCGTTTGAAACTAGCATAATTAAACCGACCATTAAAGGAGAGACAACAATAGAAGCTACCGAAACCGAGGCTCCTACGCTAAGAAAGAAAAAAGGAGATAAAAATATATATCCCAAGAACTCAATTGCCTGCTCGTTTTGATATAGCCTTTCCTTTGGCAACAATTGTCTAAGTGCTATCCCACCGAAAATTGCACCAACTGATGCCAAGCTTTCAGCTACAAAATTTCCCAATGCTACAAAAGAAAAGAACACAAGCAAAGTAAGCAGCGAAAATATGAAAGACGGTAGGTGATTACTTTCCAAAATATTCCCTACTTTACTGCCAAATTTAAAAATGATAAAGGTAAAAATTAAAAGAAAACCAAGATCTACAAGAACCATTAATGGATCCGGAAAACTTTGTGTTAGTGATATTGGTAAGAACCCAGGTAGAACTGCAACAGCAGCCAACATTAGAACTTCTACAATATCATCTAAAGTCCCTATTCCAAGTGTGAGTTGACCAAAAGTAGTTTTAATAATCTTAAACTCTTTGAGTATGGGCAGCAAGACAGCTTCACCAACCGTCGCAAAGGCAACAGCTGTAATCAAGGCGACCAAGTAGGAGTTGTTTACTCCTGCAGGAAATACGAAATAGAGAAGCAGACTTCCAAAAAAGCCCTCAAAAGTGATGATGATTGTAGTGCCCAAAATGACATGATTCTTTAGCGTTGCCATTTTCTTGAAGTCTATACTGTACCCAATTATGAAAAGAAGAAGATACATTCCTAAAGTTTCCAGTAATTTGAAAGGGTCACTTTCAATTGTGGATCTAAAGAAACCTAGTGCTGAAAGAATAAGACCCAAGAACAAGGAAGAGAACATCCAAGGCATTCTAAGCTTCTTTTGCAGTAAATAACCAAAAACCAATGAGACAGCGTAAGTGATTATTATTAATAGTAAAACATCCTCCAAAATCAACACCTAAAACGAATTATTCCCATTCTGAATCTCTTTGACCCTTTCATCGCTCTTGATTTCGTTCTATCGCCTTCCATACTATTGGTTTTCGCTAAAGGAGAAAGCACACCTATAAATCTTACGGCACGTGAAAAAATACCTCTCCTTTCATTGTAATATCTGTCACAAAACGCCCTAGATATTTGAAGTCTATGCGTAGTCTTTTAAATCTAACACATGTGTGCGCTTGGCTTTTGAAATCTAAATTTGTGCTTCATAATCTATAGATAGAGTAAATGTGCTTCAAATAATAAGAACATCTGAGGAAGCATTGTTTATGTCACAAAAGCTTAGAAAAATAATGGTGGAGAACGTTGTCACTGTGGAAAAGAATGTCAGTGTAAAGAGAGCAGCTGAGCTTATGAATAAACATGAAATCGGCTGTCTCGTTGTTGTTAATGGTGAAAAACCCATTGGCATCGTAATCGAGCGAGATATGATAAAACGTGTAATACACAAATCAAGAAATTCTGAAAAAACAAGTGTGAGCACTGTAATGTCTAAACCTCTAATCGCAGCAACACCAGATATGCGCGCGGGCGACGCTGCCAGACTAATGTTCGAGCGAAACATAAAGAAGCTACCAGTAATGGAAAAGGGGCGACTCGTCGGTCTAGTTACATTGACGGACCTCCTTCGCACTGAAGGAGTTATTGAGTTTCTAAATGGACTTTCTCTAAATGGTGCTTCGAAGCGCATTAAGAAAGTGGTAAGTCTATATTTTGATCCTCATAAGCTGCATAGACGAAGATGCCCGCTGAGTGTGAAAGATGGTTTTTCAATGGGATGCCAAACCAAGAAATGCATGTGGTGGCTGGGAGACGAATGTGCAATTACTAAACTCTCCCGAAACATGGAACGTGCACAAATCGACAAGTTTCCGTATCAGACACAAGACTCCGCAGCGGACTAGCTTCTTAGATAGTAGCACACTACATGAAGAATTTAAACGAGTATTTGAATCTACTCAGGCTCGCTCCATTCTTTTGAAAGAACATGGATTAAGAACGTTTGAACTTTCTGTTGTGTTTTTTGGCTACTATTTTAGAGTTACTCAACAGCTTACTTATTGAGCTGTTTTGAAATTTTGCGGCAGAAGCTAAACAGTTAAAACCATCCGAACAACGCAAGGAAGAAGGTCAACATGTACTTTGGATTTGCACTAGAACTTATTTCTATAAGAAAAGCCCACAAAAATGAAAAGCAACTTACGAAGTAAATAAATTTGGATGGTGTTAGCTATGCAAAGGAAAAGTCTAGTCTTGATTTTAGTTACTGCAATCATTACCAGCATAGTCGCGAGTGCAATTGCAAGCACCAGCACAACCTATACTTGGGAGAAGACGTTTGAAGTCAAGCAACCTCAAATCACAGCTAAGATTAAAATCAGTGAAGGCAGGATAGTCGGCTGCCCAATACAGATTTGGGTATGCCTCAGACTGAATTGCTCATTTGTAGACAAAATTCGTGACTGCAAAGACAGCTGTATTTATTGCCCCAGAGAATGTCTTTGCAATGTTAGCGGAACCTACTCTGCTAACCTATACTGGCACAATGCAACATCTGGAGAATGGCAGCTTGAGAAGGTTCTCCAAGAAGAAACGAATGTAACCGTCACATGTGAATGGCAAACTAAAACATACATGTTTGTGCCAATGTTGGAAGGACAATATAAGGTTGTAGTCACGTTTGTGGTTGATTCAGAAACCTATACGTTCACAAAAGAAGACTAAAATCTTGCACGAATCAAAAAAAACGCATCTATACAACCCCCTTTTTTATTAACAAGGGCTCGGTGGAATTCTTTTACATCTATTCTATAAGGTTATAAAAGGAAATGTGTTCATCTATTCGAAAAAAACTGACATTTTCTATTTTGACTCACGGCTTAATCCTTCCTTGCCCTACAGTCTTTCAAGTATCTCTACTTCTAAAATCAAAGAATAGATTGTCGTACATGATGCTCAATGCGCGTATTGAATCATAAGTTTATCCTTTTACTTTTTCGAAAAACTATATGACTAATAGTTCTTTTGAAAGATTGCTCAACATTTTTCCCTTTGTTTCTGAAACCGCTATGTCATCCTCGATTCTAACTCCAAACTTTCCGAAAAGATATATTCCAGGCTCAATCGTAAACGCCATACCATGCTTCAGAACCGTTTCGTTGCCTGGAGCTATGTATGGTTCTTCATGCACCTCTAATCCCAATCCATGGCCTGTTCTATGAGTAAAGTACTTACCATATCCTGCTTTCTCTATAATTTTTCTAGCGGCGCCATCAATTTCTTCAGCTTTGACATTTGGCTTCACGTTTTTTATAGCCGTTTCCTGAGCCTCAGCAACAATGTTGTAAACTTTTCTCTGCTCTTTTGCCACCTTTCCAACGAAAACCGTCCGTGTGAGATCAGCATAATACCCTTTGTAAACAGTCCCTATGTCCATTAACACAACATCTTTTCCATGCACTTTCCTACTTGACGGGCTACCATGTGGAAGAGCTGAATTGCTTCCTGAAAGAACTATGCAGAATGGAATGCTTTCGCCTCCATTTTCTTTTATAGCCCTTTCTATTTCAGATGAAATGGCTAATTCGCTGACGCCTGGTTTTGCGAATTCTATTCCAGCCTTTATTCCCTCGGTAACTATGTCTGCTGCTTTTTTCATTTTTCTTAACTCATCATCAGATTTTATACTCCTAAGCTGGCTGAAGATCGTTGAAGCGTCTTCTGTTCTTATCTTTGATGAATAGCCCTCTAACATTTTGTAAAATTTGAAGGGAAGAGTGCCTTCCACTCCAAAAACAGCCTTTTCCAGCTTAAGCTGCTTTATGACTTTGCCAAGAGATACAGCAGGATTTTCTGAATCGTCATAACTTCTAACTTCTTTAAACGCAGATTGCGCTCTTGTTTTTTCTTCTTCAAGTTTCGGCACTATAATCGTTGGAGCGCCTGTTTCAACTGGGATAATTGTCGCTGCAAACCTTTCTATTGACAAAACCGAGAAACCAGCGAAATATCTCATATTTTGCTCTGAAGCGATTAGAAAAGCGTCTATTCCAGCTTTTTTGCCAATTTCCTTTAGCTTCTCCGTTCTTTCCACGAATATTGCCGCCTTCAATTTTGCAACCTCTCTGTTTTACGCGGTTATGTTAAGAAGACACTATAACTTTTGCTGCTGATCTTAAAATTTTCCATTTCATCTTAGGTTCATGTATTCCGTATAGTGCCCCTGTGTTTAGGCGGTTTTCTTTGTAACATCCGTCTTGAGGAGTCTATAGGCAGCTATTAGAAGGAAGATTATAGTGTAAACTGCTATAATCGTAGTCGCTAGGTAAAGAGTCTCGGGGTCAGCCACGGGAAGCGCAGTACTTGGCGCGGTTATCAGTTCACTCATGAGAAACGAGGGGAAGCTTGTTGCCGCCCATGTTGGAATGCATTCACTCAGGTAAAGGTACAGATGTTGACCACTCAAGCTGGATAGAGAAACTAAGATTGCGCCTATAACTGTTGAAGCGATGAATATTCCGAAGGCAAGCAGCATTGCAAGGGTGCTTCCTCTAAATATTTCACTACACATGAATGATAAACAGAAGAATATGAGAGAAGAATACGCGATCGCCAAAAACATTAACGGAGCAAATTGGAGACCGCTCTGTGCACCAAAAAACCAGAGTGATAAGACAACGCCTACAAAGGTTGTCAAGGCTTCAACCATGGCCAATAAAGAGAATCCGCCTAGAAACTTCCCAGATATGTATTCAACTCGAGTAATGGGTTTCGAGAGCAATATGTCAGCCGTTCCGTGTTCATATTCTTCAGCCATTGAACTGCCAGCAACTATGATGGCTATCAATTGAACAAACAAGCCTTGACCTTGCAGCACCCCGTAAATCCACATGAAGGGCTTAATCTCATTCGTCAAGAATATAGTGCCCACAAGCTGAGAAAAGCCAATCATTATCAATGTTTGAAATGCTATGGCCAGAATTAGAAGAGCAAGAATTTTCTTCTTGGCCAAGGCCCTTCTCCATTCGTAGCCAATGATCACAGCAACTCTTCTAAGCGCGTCCATGTTACTTACCTCCTTTTAACGCTCGGAGATAAGCGTCTTCCAACGTAATCTTGTGGAGGTTCAGGCTTAGTAACACACCTTTTTGTTTGAAGATTTCTGAAGAAATTTCGCCTCTCATGTCCTTCTTCTCCTTAAGTTCTATCATTAGTTTGTTTCCGTCCACTTTTACGTCTTCCACGAAATCAAGCTTTTTCAAGCTTGAGACTATGGTTTCCGTAACCTTTTCCAGTTCGGCTTCTACGGCCCATTGCTGAGTGAAGGTTTCCAAAACTTGTTCGATGGGACCGGTGAAGACGATTTTTCCTTTATTTATCATTCCCACGTGTGTGCAGATGCGTTGAACCTCGTCTAGAAGGTGAGATGATATGAAGATGGTTTTGCCTTCTTTTGAAAGGTTTGTGAAAAGGCTTCTGAAGTGAGCGGTGGCTTCTGGGTCCATGCCTATTGTGGGTTCATCCATGATCAGAACCATTGGATCGTTGATTAGGGCGAGGGCTACAGATAGCCTCTGAACCATTCCTTTGCTGTAGTTTCCAATTTTCTTTTTTCCCCACTCTTTTAAACCAATGAGGTCGAGGAGTTGCGTAATTCTCTCTTTCCTTTTCTGCGTGGATAATCCGAACATCTTGCCCATAAAGTCAAGCATCTGTTCTCCGGTGAAGAAACCTTGAAGTGTCGGCAGTTCTGGGGCGTATCCCACATGTTGAAGCGCGTTAACAGGATTGTTTGTTGGGTTTACGCCAGCGATTTGGACTTCTCCTTGATCTGGTTTGAGGAGACCGAGCATCGTTCTTATAGTGGTTGTTTTGCCAGCTCCATTCGGTCCGAGATAGCCGTACACCCAGCCTTTATCCACTGTGAAGGAAACAGAGTCTAGCGCCTTAAATTTTCCGTAGTACTTTGTTAAGTTCGAAACGTTCATGACCGAGTGAGAAGCCAAGCCTGCCACCTAGTTGTTTTTAACCTATCTTTGCGTAAGTCCTTAATATTGTTTAAGTCTAGATGGCTTTTTCAACTGAAGCTTCTGAGGAGAAGGCGAATCCGAAAGCTCTAAATCTCTTAATGTATGTTCTTTTCCGAGAGAAAATAAAAGTAAAATTCCAAAATCCAAAAGGGAAGAAAAGTGTTGAGTCATGAGTGAAAATCAAACGAGAGATAAGTTTGAAGAAGGAATTTTCTGGGAGTTATACCTAGATTTAGAGCGTCAATTTGAAAACTTCCTTGAATACGTTCCGTATATGGAAGGAAATGAGAATACGTATTCTTTCAGACTCCTTAATCTAGTATTAAGTATTGGCGGATATATCGACTCAGCTTTTAAAGAAATGGCCCGCTTTCCACGGTTCTCGGAAGACGAGGCTTGCAAAAACATTCAGAAACGGGCAAGGGAACATCTTGGAATTATTGCTTCAGGTGTGGATGCTTTTGATACAATATACGGTATATCCACTAAAAAAGTCTCTTTCAAATTCATACCCAAGAGAGAAGAAGTCACACCTTTCAGTCGCTCTGTTCCAGAATGGTGGACATTCTACAATGACTTGAAACATGAAGTCGGTTTCAATATCAAAAAAGCGAATCTTAGGAACACTCGAGATGCCTTGGCTGGTGCGTTCTTATTAAACGTAGTTCATGAACCAGCTGTTCTCAGGCTACACGATTACCATGTACTCAGAGTGCGATATGCAGAAAACGAATTTGGTAAAAGTACACGTGATTCGGGGTTTGCGAGAGATCAGATAAGAAAAATACTATTTGAAAACAATCAAAAATACGCTTTTGTTGTGGAAACCCCTGTTTTTGAATACCGCTACGAACAGTAGGATGGATGTATTATGAGTTTGAGGAAAAATCACTCGAGTAAAAATGCGGAAACTACTCGAGTCAATTGTCGCAAAGAAGAGGCTGAACAAGGAGGTGTAAAGTGTGAAAGATGTTGAGTTGAAGTTAATTTCTGAGTTGATGAAGAATAGTCGTAGAAGCGACAGAGATTTGGCAAAGGCGATTGGAGTCTCTCAACCTACGGTTACGAGGATTAGAGGTAAATTGGAGAAAGAAGGAATAATAAGAGAATACACGATGATACCGAACTTCAGCAGACTTGGATACAAAATCATGGCGCTGACTTTCGCGCTTTCTCAAAGCCTTGACAAAGAAGCGGCAGAAAAAGCAAGGAAGCTTCTCGTAGACAGAGTAAAAGATAAGAAGTTTGAGTTTATTATGCTTGAGAGAGGCAACGGTTTGGGTTTTGATGCAGTCATAGTTTCGGTGCATGAAGACTATTCCTCCTACCTCAAAGTGTTTGAATGGCTTAGACAGTTCGATTTTCTGGATGTGACAAAAATCGATAGTTTTTTGATAAATCTGGATGACACGGTGCGTTACAGGCCCTTAACTTTTTCAAAATTAGCCACTCACCTCTTATTACGGGCAAAAAGAGGAAACACAAGCCATGAAAAGACATGATTTTATCCAAAATCACTCAAGTGAATAAACATAAGCAGAATCTGCGAACAAACAGTCCTAAGCATCCTTGAATACGTTTCACAACAAAACACAACCGAAAGCTCCAAATACTTTCTTAATCGACGTTCTTTTCAGAAAGAAAGTCGGGCCGGTGGTTCAGTCTGGTATGAACGCCACATTCGCAATGTGGAAGCCGCGGGTTCAAATCCCGCCCGGTCCACTTGCAGAAATCTACGGTTTTCGTGCTTCCTTTCGTTGTTTTGGAAATCTACGCTTTCTATGGCGTTTATCATTTGAGATAAAGCGTATTCAGACGCTTTTGACAAGTTAATGCCTATTTCTTTTGCCTTTTGTACTGTTTCAGAGTCGATTAGTAGAGTGACTTTCGCTTTCATTTTATTCACCTATACGTATATGTACGTACTACTCCCGCTTTTCCGTTTCTTTCAGTTGAGTGAGCGCGTGTTCTACTGCATGGCTTCGATTCGCAAAAGTTGTGTCCTTAATCTTCTTATCGATCCATTTAAGCAGGTCTTCGCTTATTGTTACTGCAATTCTTTTCTTAACCATAGCTTCCATATCTTTCACATTCCATTTATTTACTCTTATGTCCGATAGTATTCACTTATACACAATCGTTATATAACCCTTACGCTAAAAGAAATAGATCGCCTCAATAGGAGATATGAGAAAAATGGAAACACAACAAATCTATGATGAAGGTTGCGAACATTGCCCACATAATCCCAATGCTAAGAAGCCATACATAAAAATGAAGCATATTCGCTACAATAAGGAAACAGTAGAAATGTTTGAGAAAAACGCTAAGGAAAAAGGCATGAACGTAAACTGCTTTGTTTGTAAGGCTGCATATACTCTGATGAGACAAAAAGGCATAACTCAATGATGAATCTTTGACTATCTCCCATTCTTTTTTTCTATTTGAATGCTTCGGGTGTGTGAGTGTCTGTGTGTGTATTATGGAGGATTCGGTAGAGTTTGGGTGCGTTGTTGGTTTGATAGTTAAACTTCATTATTTCTGGAATAAAGAAGAAAGAAGAAAAGAAGAAAGAGAAGGAACGATAATACACACACTCACACATACACCCAAACTATTCTCTCCAAGCTTTGATCATCATGGCTATTCCACGAACCATAAACGCTAACCCCAGTATGAGCAGCAAGTCTTTGTTGAAAGCGAAAGCTGGAAAAAAAGAAGGAAAGAAAACAAAATTCATTCTAAGGTCTCCTTAATTTTCTTCAAAGACTCTATTTTTTGATTGAAATGGATGATTAGCAGTTTAGTAATGAGATATTGCTGTGAGTCTTTGGGTAGAATTTCAAGAAGCGTTTTAGCGGCTGAATATGTATCTATTTCTTTTTTTGTAGTTAATCCATGCTCAACATAGAATTTGAAATTC
>Ga0172363_10002587_pt1 | contig 14619 bp, 8 predicted proteins | sample LakKivs2_kivu2a2_FD_114541 | JGI IMG/M metagenome (GOLD analysis project Ga0172363, IMG submission 114541) | Sediment microbial communities from Lake Kivu, Rwanda - Sediment s2_kivu2a2 | ecosystem: Environmental > Aquatic > Freshwater > Lake > Sediment | place: Rwanda: Western Province, Lake... | reverse complement strand
GGTCACCCGACACCTGCAGCCCGTCGGCGCTGGCGACAATCGCCACCAGCGCCGCGCTGCAGCGGGCGATATCGCGCTCGAGCTCCGCCTTCACGAGGGAGGGGCCTTGCTTCAGTACGTTGATGAGTGCAGCGATGCGGCCGTGATCCTGGTTGACTTCGGCCACGATGCTCCATTCCTTCTCCTGGCCACCGGCCAGCACGAACGCCGCATTTGCCAGGTAGGCCCCCCGATGGCCGCGCACGTCCGTCTCCTGATGGATCGCCAGCCTGCGCCTGAAATGGTCCAACTGGAGCGAAGATAGCAGGTAGTGTGGCCCCTCAAGCCCCACCTGCCACGCCGTGGTCGCCCTGAGCGACTCACTCGGCTCCGCCCGGTCGGTCAGGGTCGAGCTGAGGGCAAAGATGCCCAGCCCGGCCTGGGGCTCGAGCTCGTTCCATTTGTAGGCGTTGAGCAGGTTGCTGAACGTGTTCTGCACGGCGGTCGTCGCCCCGTAGGGGAGCAAGTTCTGCAGTCCGGCCACCAGGTTCACGGTACAGGGAGCCGCGGCATCGTTTTTCAGCCACGCCGTTGTCACGAACCCATACCTGTCACTGGTGCGCCACGCGTAGCGGTAAGTCAGTTCCAGATCGTGGTTGATCTCTTCAAAGACCAGGCTGTTCCCGTAACTGCTCTTGTACAGGTTTCGTTCGATACGATACAGGCCCGCGTAGCGGGCGGAGAATGGCTCCCACAGGCAGGTGCGGGCCTCTCTGGTGACCAGCAGGATGGCCACGGGGCCGGTGTTGTCGCTGTTCTCCGTGATCCGATCGTCGGTATAGTAGGGGAACAGGGCCGAGTCAGCGTCGCGCCGTCCAGCCGAGAGCCCGCCCGTGCTCGAGATGAACAGCCAATGATCCGAACTGCTCACGATGCTCATGAAGAAGGGGGGCATCTGATCATAGTTCCGGATACAGTAGTACTGTTCCCCCAGCATGGCGACGAATTCGCCCTGCACGCTCCCAGCAGGAAGGTGGCAAACACAATCCCCGACGTAGATTTCCTGTCTCCGAGTACTCATATACCGTCCCTCCAGACTTCGTTGAGAGCAGCTCTGAACAGATCGTCTAGTGGCTCAACAGAGCCTGTGTGCTTTTCGTGATCAAACGTGCTTCTCTCCAAGCGCGACAACTCGCTTTCGATGAAATCGCTGATGGGAGCGATACGCGGCCCATAGTCCAACTCCGTCCCCTTGGCCTTCGCTTCGATAAGTCTGTCTATCTCTGCCTTGAGCGTTGGATCAAACCCAAGTCCGTTCACCAACGCTTCAAACTGGGTTGGCATGACACCCGGGTCGCGCTCAATCCAGTTGACGGCGAGGATGGGTCGCAAGACGTAAAAGTACTTTTTGACCCGCACGCGCTCACCTTTCAAATAGTCCCGATAGTTTCCCCGCGCCATGTGGACATAGTGATGGGCACACGCGGAAGGCGAATAATACACCGGCTTCAATCTGCGCAGTTGACCAGCAACGGTGAAGCGCTCGAGATAGACAATGGGGGAGCCAAGCCATTCCAACAGTGGCGGGTTTGACTTGCGAAACAGCCTCAGCGCCTTGCGCAAATCCCAGCCGCTCAAGTCTATCTGCTCCTGAACTGGACGTTCGATCACGTCGCGCTTGTCTTCGACAGACAGGTACCAGTCAACGGGATGGAGGTACAGGAAGCGCACATCGTAATCGCTGTCGGCAGATGGGAACCCCCATGCCCTGCTGCCAGACTCGCAGGCGTACAGGACCCGGACTCTTTCGCTATTTTCTATCTCGGCCAGACGCTCAAGTATTGTCTGTTTCATAGGCAGGCCAACAATGAGCAATCAGAACGACGATGATTCCTCTCTCTCAAGAGTGTACCGCAGTTTCGTGGGAAGGTCAATCGTGGATCCCCAAGGGAGGCGCCATCCCCCGGCCGGGGAACACGGCGCGATCAGGGCATCCCGTGGCTGTCCTACACAGTCGGCGCGAGTTGTTCTCCAGGCAACCTGCCCGACGGACCAGGCAAAATACCCCCCACCTGTCCAGGCCAGGAACCCCCCAGATGGCCGATGCGCTCGAAAGTCCCTTGTGCTATAGTCAGGCCAGGAGTTCGAATCTGCAGGGGGACAGCAACCATGAGAATCACCACAAGAATGGGAGCGATTGCCGTCTTTCTGTTCGGAGTTGCGGTTGGTGGTATCGCCGCCTGGGCGCTTGGGCTCGCCGGCGGCACGCGGGTCCAGGTCTTGGAAGGCTATGCCTGGGCGAACCAGGACGGGACGGCCATTGGTCTGTCGCCAGACCAAGAAACGCCCGGTGAAGGGTACGTAATCGCTGGCGCCATGTGGCGCGAGCAGGGTGGACCGTGGCACGACACGTTCCCCACCTGCCTCGAGCCCCTGGCGGGGGACCAACGAGTGCGTCTGGGCGTGCTGCACGCTCCCCCGGCACAGGGAGCCCCTGGCAGGCCGGTCGTCGTCTGGCTGGAGTGCCTCGAATCCTAGAGGACATCCCTCAGAGTGCCCAACGTGGCGGAGGGTAGTGGGCTGGACGTGTGTGCCGCGATCGCCTGGCGTGCGATCTCACGTGCCGCCTCGTGCGCCGTCGGCTTCTCCGCCCATGCCCAGGCCGAACTGATAGCACTTGACACCTCTCCCACCGGCGGTATAATGGAATAGAACACTTGTTCTATCCCAGGGCGGGGAGCAGCAAGGTGATGCGATGAAGGTCGCCTGCCTCCTGGCCCCACGCCTGCCGGTGCAGGTCGAGCGACAACACGTCCCCGCCCTGGCCGAAATGCCCCTCGTCGTCGTCGGACGGCCCTGGGACCCCGGTGCCGTGCTCGACTGCTGCGCGCTTGCGGCGGCGGCTGGCGTGACGCCTGGCAGCGGCAAGAGCCAGGCCGAAGCGCTCTGCCCCACCGCGCGCTTCGTTCCCGCCCGCGAGGAACTGTACCGCGCCGCCCACGACGCGCTGGCCGCGGCCGCCGGCCATTTTACTCCGGCCGTCGAGACGGCCGGCCTGGGCCTCCTGTTCGCCGAAGTCTCTGGGCTGGAGAGACGGTGCGGTCCTGACCCTCAGTTAGCTCACCACATGGCCCAGGCGGCCGGGCAGGCCCTTCGACCGGGCTCAGGGCAGGCCTGCGGGTGGGACGTGCGGGTGGGGGTGGGGGGCAGCAAGTTCGTCGCCGAGCAGGCCGCCCGCGCCGCCCGGCCGGGCGACGGATGCGCGGTCCCGCCCGGCCAGGAGCGCGCCTTTCTCTCGCCGCTGCCTCTCTCGGCCCTGCCCGCCGACCCCGAGATGCTCCGCCGATTGCACCTGCTGGGCGTGCGCACGCTGGGCGCGCTGGCTGCGCTCCCCCGCCCGGCGGTGGTGCACCAGTTCGGGCCGCACGCCGGCCCCCTGTACGACCTGGCCTGCGGCGTGGACCCCCGCCCCGTGCACCCTGCGGCGCCGCCGCTCGCGCTCGAGCGCGCGTGTACGTTCGATGACTCGCTGGGCGACCGCGCTCCCCTGCTGGCCCACGCCGGCCGGCTGGCTACCGTGCTGGCGGCCGAACTTGCCCGCCGCGGCTACCAGGCCGAGGCGCTCCGCTTGCAGTTGGAGGAGGAAGGCGGCGAGACGCACGCGCTGGGCGCGCCGGTCGAGCCGCCCTCGGCCGATGCCGGCAGGCTCTCCCGGCTGGCCGGCCGGTTGCTGGGAGGCCTGGCTCTTGCCGGGCCGGTGAGCACCCTCACCCTCACCGCCTACCCCCTGCGCCCCTCCCACCTGGGCGCGACCCAGTTGGCGCTGTTCACCGGCCCCTCCGATTCCCGCCGCACTCGCCTGCAGGAGGCGCTGCGGCGGCTGCGGGAGCGCTTTGGCGAGATGATCGTCGTCGTCGCCTCCCTCCTCGTCCCACCCCCGCCCCGCCCAATCCACGTCACCACCGACCCGGCGGGCTTGCCCCGCGCGCTGGTGTGGCCCGACCACATCCAGGAGGTGGAGGACGTGTACGAGGCCTGGCGGGAGCGCCGGCTGTGGTGGAGCCGGCCGCTCGAGCGGGACTATTTCCGCCTGGAGACCCGGGATGGGTTGGTGCGGGTCGTCTTTCGCGACGTGAGGAGTGACCGTTGGCTGCTGGAACGGCGGCACGTCTGACTCCCCGGCCCCCCGTCCCCGGCTACGCCGAGCTCCACGCCCATTCCGACCACTCCCTCCTCGACGGCGTCCCTTCCCCGGAAGCGTTGGCGGCGCGGGCGGCGGAACTGGGGCTGGCAGCGCTGGCGCTCACCGACCACGACGGGCTGTACGGCGCGGTGCGCTTTGTATTGGCCGCGCAAGAAGCGGGGATCAAGCCCATCCTGGGGGCGGAGATGACGCTGGAGGACGACACTCACCTGACGTTGCTGGTCGAGACCAAGGAAGGGTACGCCAACCTGTGCCGCCTGATCACGCTGGCGCGGCGCGGGCAGCCCAAGGGGGTCGCCCGGTTGGCCCGGCGCGACCTGGCTGCTCACGCGGGTGGGTTGATCGCCCTTTCGGGCTGCCGCCAGGGGGAGATCCCCCGCCTGCTCGTGGCCGGGGAGTGCGAGCGGGCGCTGGAGGTCGCCCGCGGCTACGCGCGGCTTTTCGGCCCGGACCGTTTCTTCGTCGAGGTACAGCGCCACTACCTCCAGGGCGACAGGCGGCTTTTGGGTCGCCTGTCGGCGCTGGCCGACCGCGCCGGGTTGGACCTGGTCGCCACCGGGAACAGCCACTACCTCCACCCCCACCAGCGGGAGGTGCACGACGTACTGGCCTGCATCCGCCACCACACCACGCTGGAAGACGCCGGTGACCTGCTGCGCCCCAACGCCGAATATCCCCTGCGCTCGCCGCAGGAGATGGCGATGCTCTTCGCCGACATGCCCATCGCGCTGGAGAACAGCCTGCGCATCGCCGGGCGCTGCGCGCCGGCCGCCGATTACCTCCCGGCTGGTCCCCAAGCACTGCCTCGTTTTCCCATTCCTGGCGGTCGCGCCCCGAACTTCTACCTGCGTGAACTGTGCGAACAGGCGCTCCCATACCTCTATCCACGTCATCCTCCCCGTGACCTCCTGGATCGGGAACTGGCAGTGATCCGGGAGGCGGGGCTGGCCGGCTACTTCCTCGTCGTGTGGGACATTGTGTGCTTCGCACGCCAGGCCGGCATCCGCTGCCAGGGGCGGGGCAGCGCGGCCAACTCGCTGGTGGCGTACCTGCTGGGCATCACGCCCATTGACCCGCTTGCCTGCGCTCTCGTCTTCGAGCGCTTCCTCTCGCCGGAGCGCAGCGGCCCGCCCGACATAGACATAGACTTCGCGGCGGACAGGCGAGAGGAGGTGATCCAGTACGTCTACCGCCGCTATGGGGAGCAGCACGCGGCGATGGCCTGCACGCTCGTTACCTTCCGCGCCCGCTCCGCCGTGCGCGACGTGGCGCGCGTGCTGGGTTTCCCCCCGGCGCTGGTCGAGCGGCTGGCCGGCGCGCTCGACGTAGGGGACGCCGAGAGCGTCGAGGAATCGCGGGGGCTGGTCGAGGCCTTCGGCGCGGACCTGGCCGGCGCACCGTTCCGGCACCTCCTGCGCATCGTGCCCCAACTGGACGGCCTCCCCCGCCATACAGGCATCCACAATGGCGGGATGGTGCTCTCCGGTCCGCCCTTGTACGACCTGGTGCCGTTAGAACCCGCGACAATGGAAGGGCGGGTGGTCACCCAATGGGACAAGGACTCACTCGCAGGGGCCGGGATGATCAAGATTGACCTGCTGGGGCTGCGCATGCTCTCCGCCATCGAGGACGCGGTGACGATCGTCGAAGCCCAGACCGGGGAGCGGCCTGACCTCGACCGGCTATCGCACGACGATCCACAGGTCTACGACATGCTCTGCCGGGGGGAGACGGTCGGCGTCTTCCAGGTGGAGAGCCGGGCGCAGGCCAGCCTGATTCCCCATTTCCAGCCGCGGAACTTTTCTGACCTGGTGATCGAAATCTCTCTCATCCGCCCCGGCCCACTCCAGGCCCACATGGTGCACCCTTATCTGCGCCGCCGCCAGGGACTGGAGCCGGTGACCTACCTTCATCCGCTGTTGGAGAACGCGCTGGCGGAGACGCTGGGAGTGATCGTGTTCCAGGAGCAGGTGCTGAAAGTCGCACGCGACCTGGCCGGCTTCACAGCGGGGCGGGCGGAACTGTTGCGCCGGGCGCTTGCGCACAAGCGGGCCGGCGAGCAGGTAGCCGCTTTTCGCGCAGAGTTCGTCGCCGGGGCGGCCGCCCGGGGCGTGGCGCACGCGGTGGCTGAGCGGGTCTTTGGGCAGTTGCAGGCGTTCGGCGGCTACGCCTTCCCCAAGAGCCACGCGGCGGCCTTCGCCGTGCTGACCTACCAGTCGGCCTGGCTGCGGCGCTGCCACCCGGCTGCCTTTTTCGCCGCGCTCATGCGTCACCAGCCGATGGGCTTCTACCCGGCGCACGTCGTCGTCTCCGAGGCGCGCCGCTGCGGGGTCGAAATCCACCCGGTGGACGTGGAGACCTCCGACCTCCTGGCCACGGTCGAAGGGCAGGCCCTTCGGCCGGGCTCAGGGCAAGCCCTGCGGTTGGGGCTGGCGGTCGTGGCCGGGCTGGGAGAGGCCGGTGGGCAGAGCGTCGTTGAGGCGCGGCGCTTTGGCCCTTTCCGTTCGCTGGCTGACTTTTGCCGCCGCACGCAGTTGGGGAGGAAGGCAGTGGAGGCGCTGATCTGGGCCGGGGCGTTCGATGGCTGGGGGGTGCCACGGCGGCAGTTGCTGTGGGACCTGCAGGCGGCGCTGGAGGCGGCAGAAAGGCCACCCTCCCTGGCATTGCCGTCGCCGGAAGAGGAGAGCCCACGCTTCGGCTTCCTCTCGGCGCGCGGGCGGTTGTGGACCGAGGTGGCCTACACGGGCATCGCCGCGGGCGCGCACCTCACTGCACTGGTGGGCGACAAACTGCGGGCGATGGGCATCACGCCCAGTGGGGCGCTGCCGGACCTGCGGGATGGGGCCAGGGTGTGGGTGGGCGGGGTGATCGCCTCGGCCCAGCGCCCGCCGACGGCTCACGGCACGGCCTTCCTGGCGCTGGAGGACGAAGGAGGGCTGATCAACGTCGTGCTCAGGCCGCAGGTCTACGAGGCCAGCCGGCAGGCGCTCAAGTCGCCGTTCGTCGTCGTCGAGGGGCGCCTGCAGCGGCGCGGCCAGGCGATCAGCATCCTGGCGCGCAAGGTGATGTCGCTGCAGTTGGAGACGGAGTGAGCCTATCCTTTCCAGGTCTGGCCGATGTGGTGTATAATCTTGCCTGCCAGGTTCGCGTGAAGCGTGATGCGTGAAACGTGAGGCGTGATGAGGGGTGAAATGAGCGGCACTCTCTTTGCCAAATTGGCCCACCTGGGCGAGCAACTGGAACAGACGAGCAAACGACAGGCGCTGGCCGCACTGCTGGCCGATTTCCTGCGGGAGCTCTCCCCGGACGAGGTCCCGCCGGCCGTGCGCCTGATCATCGGCCAGGTCTTCCCCGAGTGGGACGCGCGGGCGCTCAACGTCAGTTGGCAGGCGGTGATGGCCGTCGTTGACGGGCTGACCGCCGCGCCGCCGGCCGTCCGCGAGGAGATCGCCGCCCAGGCGGTGGACGGCGGCGAGGCCGTGCGCCTGCTGCTGGAACGTGCCCGTCGCGGGCCACCCAGCCCGCCGCCGCTCACGGTTCTGGAGGTCTTCCATACCTTCGAGGAGATTGCCGAGATGGCGGGAAAAGGCTCGCGCGCTCGCAAGGAGGCACTGCTGAAGGGACTGTTCGCGCGCGCCACGCCGGTCGAGGCCAAGGTCCTGGCCAAGGTCATTTACCAGGAGATGCGCCACGGCGTCAGTGAAGGCATCTTGCTGGACGGCGTCGCCCGCGCTGCACGGCTCAAGCCCCGCCTGGTGCAGCGCGCCAACCAGATGTGGGGCGACGTGGGTGAGGTGGCGCGGGTGGCGCTGAGCGAGGGGGAGGCTGGGCTGCGGCAGGCCGCCCCGCGCCTCTTCCACCCCCTCAAGCCGATGCTGGCCCAGGTGGCCGAGAGCCTGGCCGAACCATTCGAACGGTACAGCGGGCGGGTGGCACTGGAGTACAAGCTCGACGGGGCGCGCGTGCAGATCCACCGGCGCGGGGCAGAGGTGCGTATCTACTCGCGCCACCTGGCCGACGTCACGGGCAGCCTGCCGGACGTGGCGGCCGAGGTCAGGGGCAAACTGGCGGCGCAGGAGGCCATCCTGGAGGGGGAGGCGGTGGCCGTGGACGCGCAGGGGCGTCCGCTGCCGTTCCAACACCTGATGCGCCGCTTCCGGCGCAAGCACGCCGTGGCGGCTACGGTTGAACAAGTCCCCATCCGGCTGTACCTGTTCGACCTGCTCTACGTGGACGGAAGGGCGCTGGTGGATGCGCCCTGCCGGGAACGGTGGGCCGCGTTGGAACAGGCTGCCGGGGGCCTGACGCTGGTGCGGCGCTTGCTCCCGCAGACGGTCGAAGAGGGCGAGGCGTTCGCCGAGCTGGCCCACCGCGAGGGCCACGAGGGGGTGATGGCCAAGGACCTGGATAGCGCCTACACGCCCGGCGTGCGCGGCAAGGCGTGGCTCAAGCTCAAGCACGTCGTCAGCCTCGACCTGGTCATCGTGGCCGCCGAGTGGGGCTACGGGCGGCGGCACGGCTGGCTCTCGAACTACCACCTGGCCGCGCGCGACGAGGAGACCGGCGAGTACCAGGTGGTGGGCAAGACGTTCAATCGCTTGTTCACATCCCTGAAGCGTGATAGAATTGCAACGGGTATTACATAAGATTGAGCGATGGAGTGCGTTGAGAAAAGGTGCTAGACTATGGACAAGTCGTTTGACCTGTTGTTAGCTGGCGGCGTAGTCGTCACCGGCGAGGGGATGCGCCGGGCCGACGTGGGTGTGCGGGGCGAGGTGGTCGCGGCGGTCGGTGCGGACCTGCCCCGCGAGGGTGCCAGGGAGGTCCTGGACGTCACCGGCCGCTACGTCTTGCCCGGCATCCTGGACGTGCACGTCCACCCGGTGTACGAGGACAGCGTGGAGGATTGCTCGCGCGTCGCCGCCTACGGCGGCGCGACCACGCTGTTGCACTTTGCGTACGCCCGCCCCGGCGATAGCCTGGTGCAAAAGGTGACCGCGATGCTCCAGGATGGGCTGGCGCACTCGCGGCTCGACTTTGGGCTGCACGGCGGGCTGTTTGAGTCGCCCAGGCAGGTGCCGGAGATCCCGCGCGTGATGGAGATGGGCGTGCGCACCTTCAAGTTCTTCATGCCCTACATCAAGGAAGGCTGGTACACGGACGACTATCACCTGCTCAAGGCGATGGATATCCTGGCAGAGCGCGGCGGGATGGCGCTGGTGCACGCCGAAAACGGCGGCGGCATTGACTACCTGGAGGACAAGTACCTCACAGGCCCCGGCGCGTCGCCTGGGTATTTCAACATGACCCGTCCACCGGCGCTGGAAGAGGAGGCCGTCTTTCGGGCGCTTTGCCTGGCCGAGGTGGCCAATCGCCCGCTGTACGTCCCGCACGTCACCGCCGCCCGGTCACTGCGGCCCATCCGCCGCGCCCAGGCCGAGGGGCAGCGCGTGTTTGCCGAAACCTGCCCCCAGTACCTCACGCTGACGCAAGACGTCATCGAAGAGCGCGGCGCGCTGGCCAAGATCGGGCCGCCGATCCGCACGGCCGCCGACCGGGACGCGCTGTGGGAGGCGCTGCGCGACGGCGCGCTGCAGGTAGTGGCCTCGGACCACGCGCCCAAGCTGAAGGACGCCCACGGCGACTTTCTGAAGCAACCCTTCGGCTCGCCGCAGGTCGAGACGGTGCTGCCGCTCACGTACGACGGCGGGGTCAACCGGGGACACATCAGCGTCGTGCGGCTGGTGCAGGTGCTGTGCGAGAACCCCGCGCGCATCTTTGGGCTGTACCCGAAGAAGGGCACCATCGCCGCCGGCTCCGACGCGGACCTGGTCGTCTTCGACCCGCATCGCGAGTTCACCATCCGCGCGGAGAACCAGCACTCCAACGCCCGCTACACGCTCTACGAGGGGCGTACGGTGCTGGGCTGGCCGGAGACGTCCTTCCAGCGCGGGCAGCGCGTCCTGTGGCAGGGGGAGGTCGTCGCCGAGCCAGGGCGGGCGCAGTTCCTGCCTACGCTCGGGTTGGGAAACTGGTAGATTGGGAGATTGGGAAACTGGGAGATTGGGAGATTGGTAGATTGGGAGATTGGGAAACTGGTGGAGGTGGAATTGGAAACGAGAGTTGTCACCGGAAACGAGGCGCTCGCGCTGGGCGCGCTGCGCGCCGGCGTCAAGGTCGTCACCGGCTACCCCGGCACGCCGTCGTCGGGAGTGCTGGACAGCCTCTTGCGCATGAAACTCGACGGCAGGCACGTGGAATGGAGCACCAACGAAAAGGTCGCCTTCGAGATCGCGGCCGGCGCGGCGTGGGCCGGCCAGCGCGCCTTGTGCACGATGAAAATGTCGGGGCTGAACGTGGCCTACGACTCTGTGATCTCCATCGCCTATTCAGGGTGCCACGGCGGGCTGGTGATCTACGTCGCCGACGATCCGGGCGTCAGCGCAGGGATGGCAGAGCAGGACTCGCGCGGGTTTGCGCTGATGTCCGACCTGCCCATGCTGGAACCCGCATCGGTGGCAGAGACGTACACACTGATCCAGGTCGCGTTCGACCTGTCTGAACGGACGGGAAGCCCCGTCTTCGTCCGGCTGGTGACGTCTATCGCCAACGCCTACGCGCCGGTGGAGGTCGAAGAGCCGGCGCCGCCGCCTGAACGGGAGGCGATCCTGGCCAGGGACATCGCCCGCTATACCAAAGCCGGCGCCGCGATCTGCATGGCGCAGCATCGCGACCTGATCGCCCGCCTGGAACGTGCAGGGCAGGCCATCCGCGAGATGGGGATGAACGAGCTCCACCTGTCTCCCTCCACTTCCTCTCGCGCGCAAGGAGGGAACTTGGGCATCGTCGCCTCGGGAGTGACGGCCTCCTACCTGGAAGAGGGGTTTGAGATCGCGGCTCAGTTTGGGCTGGAGCGGGACACGGTCTCCACCTTGCGCGTGGTCGCGACCAGTCCATTTCCGGCCGCGGAAGTGCGAACCCTGCTGCGCCACTGTAGCACCATCCTGGTGCTGGAGGAACTGGAACCACACCTCGAAAGAAACGTCATCGTCGAAGCGCACCAGCTTGGCTTTCAGGGCCGGATTGTCGGCAAGCTGGATGGCCCCTTCAGCAGGATCGGCGAGTATGGCGTGAGCCAGGTGGTGCAGGGTATCGGCCAGGCGCTGGGCCTGCCGGTGGCTCGGTCAGAGACCGGCCACAGCCCGGGGGAGCGGGCGGAACAACTGGCAGCGCAGCGCCCCATCACGGTGTGCGCCGGCTGCCCCCACCGGGGGACGTTCCTGGCGCTCAAGGCGGCCATCCGGCGCTCAAGACTCAAGCAGGACGAAGTGATGGTGACGGGCGACATCGGCTGCACGATCCTGGGGATGAACCCGCCGTTCGACACCGTGTGGAACGAGGTCGCCATGGGCGCCAGCATCGGCCTGGCGCAGGGGTACGTTCACGCGGGCGTCGCAACCCCGGTCATCGCCACCATCGGCGATTCCACCTTCTTCCACGCCGGCCTCTCCGCGCTGGTCAACGCCGTCCAGCACCAGGTGCCCCTGACGCTGATCGTGATGGACAACGGGTGGACGGGCATGACCGGGATGCAAGTCAACCCCGGCACCGACGAAGCCTTCCAGCCGGCGGGCAACCGCCGGGTGGACCTGGCCAGGCTCATCCCGGCGCTGGGCGTGGAGCACTTTTTCGTCATAGACCCTTTCAACCTGGACGAGTCCACCTCCGTCATCCAGCACGCGCTGACGCTGCCGGGCGTCAAGGTCGTGCTCGCGCGCCAGGAGTGCGCCATCCAGGCCCAGCGCCGAGGCCTCGTGGCCGGGCGGGTCCAGGTCGTCCCCGAGAATTGCAACCTGTGCGAGTTGTGCATCACCCGCACGGGATGCCCGGCCCTCAGCATCGGAGAGGGGGCGGTCGTCATTGACCCCGACCTGTGCTACGGCTGCGGCCTGTGTGCGCAGGTTTGCAACCGTGAGGCGATCAGGAGGGACGAGGCGGCATGAGGGGCAAAGCGCAAATAGCAAATGGCAAATGGCGAATGGCGAATGGCGAACGGCGGATGGCGAATGGCGAATCACGCGACACGTTTCACGTTTCACGTTTCACGTTTCACGCTTCACGCAACACAGATTGCGAATTGCGAATTGCGAATTGCGAATTGCGAATTATACCTTACGACGTTTTTCTGGTGGGTGTCGGCGGGCAGGGGGTGCTGACTATCGGCGATGTGCTCACGGAGGCGGCTCTCCGGCTGGGAATGCCGGTCAGTTTCTACCCGACGAAGGGCATGGCGCAGCGGGGCGGCTTCGTCAAGGCGCAGCTCCGCCTGGGCCGCCAGCAGGTTGGGCCGAACATCCCCGAGAAAGGCGCCGACCTGGTGATCGCGATGGAGGTATCCGAGGCGCTCAAGGCGGTGCGCTTCGTCAAGCCCGGCGGGGACTTTTTGCTATTCGGCCACGTCTGGCCCCCGACCGCCGTGATGCTGGGCAAGGCTCCCTACCCGGCGCTGGAGCAGGTGCTCGAGCAGGTGCAGGAGGCCGGAGGCAGGAAACATTACCTTGCTGCCGAGAACTTGCCGCTCTACGACGGTCAGCCTGTACCGGCGAATATCTTTGTGTTGGGCGCGGCCGTCGGCCACACCGGGCTGGGACAGGTGCTGGCTCCGTCCGCTGTGGCAGAGGTCATCGAGACCCGCTGGAAACGGGGCGCAGAACGCAACGCCTTCGCCTTCCAGGCCGGCCTGGCGCAAATGGCAAATGGCAAATAGCAAATGGGCAAATCAGCAAATCAGCAAATCGGCAAATCGGCAAATCGGCAAATCGGCAAATCGCAAATGGCAAACAACGAATCGGGAACCCGGCAACACGAAACACGTAACACGAAACACGCCCCACGCATTACGCATTACGATCGCCCTCTCACCTCCCTCTTCCACCCTCGCGGCGTCGCCGTCGTCGGCTCCGTAGCCGAGGGCAAGCTCGGCTACGAACTGACGCGCCAGCTCCTGGACGGCGGCTATCGCGACGTCTTCGTCGTCAATCCCAAGGCGCAGGGGGTCTTCTCCGCCCCAGGTTACGACGCGGTGGCCAGGATTGATCAACCGGTGGACCTGGCCGTCATCGTATCGCCGCCCTCGACGGTGCCCGCCGTGCTCGAAGACTGCGGGCAGGCGGGCGTCCAGGCAGCGGTGATCATCACGGCCGGTTTCTCCGAGGTCGGCAACCGCGCCGGCGAAGAGGAGATCGCGCGCGTCGCCCGAGCGGCCGGCGTGCGCTTCGTCGGCCCCAACTGCGCCGGCATCGTGAACACTCACCATCGCCTGTTCCCCACGCTGGAGACCCGGCCGCCGGCCGGGGGGACGTCCATCATCGCGCAGAGCGGCGCGGTGGGGGGCGTCGTCCTGGCCTGGGCCAAGGAGTACGGGCTGGGTATCTCCAAGTTCGTGAGTTACGGCAACGGGGCCGACCTGAACGAGATAGACTTTTTGCACTACCTGGCGGACGATGCCGAGACGCAGGTCGTCGCGCTGTACATCGAAAGCGTGGCCGGTGGACGGGAGTTCATGCAGGCGGTGCGAGTTTGCGCCAGCCACAAGCCCGTCGTCGTCATCAAGGCCGGCCGCACCCGGTCGGGGCAACGGGCGACGCTCTCGCACACCGGCTCCATGGCCGGCTCAGACGCCGTCTACGAGGCGGCCTTGCGCCAGTGCGGAGCCATCCGCGTCCACACGATCGAGGAGCTGTTCGATCTCTGCAAGAGTTTCCTCTCCGTGCCGCCGCTGAAGGGGCGGCGGGTCGCGATCGTGACCAATTCGGGTGGGCCGGGGGTCCTGGCGGCCGACCGGGCCGAGGAAGTGGGACTGGAAGTGGCCGAGCCCAGCCCGGCCGTGAAGGAGAAACTCGCCGAATTTCTGCCCGCGCACTGCGCGCTCAAGAACCCGATTGACCTGACGGTGGAGGGGACGGAGGAGGGCTACCGGCGGACGCTGCTGGCCGTGCTGCAAGAATACGACGCGGCGCTGGCGCTGAACATCGCCACACCCTACCTCGATTCGGTACCGCTGGCGCGGGGCATCTGCGACGCTGCCAGGCAGAGCGAGAAGCCCATCGTCGCCAGCTTCCTGCCGGGGCAGATCGTCGCGGAGGGCATCGCCTACCTGCAAGAACACGGCGTGCCCAACTTTGCCACCGGCGAACGGGCGGCGGCGGCACTGGCGCGGATGGCGGAGTATGGGGCGCGTCTTGAACACGGATGCGCAGGATTGGCGGATCAGGGCACCCCTCCCTCTGAGGGAGGGGCAGGGGGAGGGTGGGTCTCACCCTCACCCCAGCCCTCTCCCTGGGAGGGAGAGGGGGCGCGACCCTCACCCCAGCCCTCTCCCTGGGAGGGAGAGGGGGCGCGACCCTCACCCCAGCCCTCTCCCTGGGAGGGAGAGG
>Ga0172363_10002586_pt1 | contig 14624 bp, 14 predicted proteins | sample LakKivs2_kivu2a2_FD_114541 | JGI IMG/M metagenome (GOLD analysis project Ga0172363, IMG submission 114541) | Sediment microbial communities from Lake Kivu, Rwanda - Sediment s2_kivu2a2 | ecosystem: Environmental > Aquatic > Freshwater > Lake > Sediment | place: Rwanda: Western Province, Lake... | reverse complement strand
GTTGGCCTCACCCAGGCCGGAGGTGACGATCACCGGCTCCACTCTGGGGACGTGGATGGTCGCCCCCGCCGAGGCCAGCGAGCCTTCCACTACGCCGAACTTTAGCTCCGGCCCCAGGCTGAGGGTCAGGTCGGTCTGCGCTTCCTCCTTGACCTCGCGCGGAAACAGGTCGAAGGCCACCGGCTGGCGGTCCGTGCCCCGGCAGTGGAGATAGGCGGTGAGCGACGCTTCCTGCACCTCCTGGCCCGCGCCCGGCTGCAGCGAGCAGGCCAGCCGCACCAGTAGGTAAACGTCGCCGCCACGGGGCGGCTTCCAGTTCTCGCCGAACATCTCGGCGGCGGACCACCATGCGGGGCGGCCCAGCCGTGCCCTGGTGAGCTGCCCGCCGCGCGTAGTCATGGACGCATGGGAGGGCAGCGGTTCCAGAAAGCCATCGAAGGCAGGGTTGGTGATCTGGGCAGGAGTCCAGAGTTCCATGTGGGCACCTCCTTGCACAACGAGGGAAAAACGCCGGACGGAGATCAGGCGCGGGTTGCGCCTTGACCTAACGATTGCCATGAGTATTGTATCACATCCTACATTGAAAAGCAATACTTTTCGCAAGGTGATGTAGCGTGAGGGCTTGGCTTCCGACGAAACTGGTCACCTGATGAAGCCGATTGAGCCGATGGTCTGCATCCGCTTAATCGGTTTAATCGGCTGACCGAAGTCCGTGCGTCTTTGGACAGCCTGCGATTGTGTGCTATAATATTGTCCTCCCGCAGGTTAACGAAGCCTGCGGGAGGGTGAGAAATTGGGTGGAGGGAACGCCATGCGCATCGTCATCACCGGCTGCAAGGGCCAACTGGGGACCGAACTGCAGGAAGTGCTGGCCGAGGACGCTGTCCTCGGCATGGACTTGCCCGAGTACGACATCACCCGGCGGGCCAGCGTCGAACAGGTTATCCGCGATTTCCAGCCCGACGTGGTGGTCAACGCCGCCGCTTACACCAACGTGGACGGCTGCGAGCGCGATTCTGACCTGGCGTATCGGGTCAATGCCCTGGGCGCGCAGAACCTGGCCCTCATCTGCCAGCGCTGTGGCGCGGATCTGGTACACGTGAGCACCAACGAGGTGTTCGACGGGACCAAAACCGAACCCTACCTGGAGTTCGATCCGGTGCATCCCATCAACGTCTATGGCCGCTCGAAGGCGGCTGGTGAACTCCTGGTGCAGATGCTGTGGCCCAGGAGCTACATCGTGCGCACCGCCTGGCTATACGCCCGCAGCGGCAAAACGTTCCCCTACAAGATCGTGACCAGGGCCAGGGAACACGGCGCACTGCGCGTGGTCACCGACGAGATAAGCTCGCCTACCTACGCGCCCGACCTGGCGGAAGCCATCTCGCAACTCATCCGCACCGGCCAGTACGGCATCTACCATTTCACCAACGCCGGGGCCTGCTCCCGCTACGACTTCGCGGTCAAAATCCTGCAACTGGCCGGACTGGGCCACGTGCCCGTGGAACCCATCACCTCCGACCAGTACTCGCGCCTCTCGACCCCGCCGCTCTGCTCCCCGCTGCGCAATTTCTGCGGTGCGGAGTTGGGCATCGTCCTGCGGCCCTGGGAGGACGCTTTAGAAGCCTACTTTGCTACCGAGCAGTCAAATGCCAGTAACCAGTAAGCAGAAGCCAGCAACCAGCAACCAACCTCCAACCTCCAACCTCCAACCTCCAACTTCTATCATCGTTCCCAACTGGAATGGCGCACATCACCTGCCCATCTGTCTGGGCTCACTGCGACGGCAGACCTACCCGCGCTTGGAAGTCATCGTCGTGGACAACGGCTCCACCGACGACTCGCTCGCTCTGCTGGCCCGCGATTTCCCCGAGGTGCAGGTCGTGGCCCTGGAAAGCAATCGCGGGTACGCTGGCGGGGTGAATGCCGGGTTTCGCGCCGCCAGCGGCGAGATTCTCGCCGTGCTGAACAACGACGCCGAGGCCGATCCCGGCTGGCTGGCCGAGATGGTGGCCGCCTTGCAGCGTCGTCCCGAGGCAGGAATGGCCACACCCAAGGTCCTGCTCTTCGACCGGCGCGATACTCTGCACACGGCGGGCGATTACTGCGGCGTGGACGGCATCCCCGATAGCCGGGGGGTGTGGCAACGCGACGCAGGCCAGTTCGACAGTGAAGAGCTGATCTTCGGCGCGGCAGGGGTCGCGCCCGCCTACCGGCGGACGATGTTGGACGACATCGGCCTGCTGGACGAGGATTTCGGGAGCTACTGCGAGGACGTGGACCTGGCCTGGCGCGCCCAACTGGCCGGCTACAAATGCATCTATGTGCCCCGCGCGGTGGTTTATCACAAGCTGAGCGCCACCGGCGGGGGGCCAATCGCCAGCTTTTACGTGGCCCGCAACACCATCTGGACCATCGCCAAAAACTATCCCTCGGCCCTGTGGCGTAAATACTGGCCCCAAGTTCTGCGCGCTCAGGTGCGACGGGGATGGTCAGCCCTTCGTGCCTGGCAGGGAGCGGCGGCACGGGCGACGTTGCGCGGCCAATCAGCAGCTCTGCCCGGTCTGCTCCGCGCCTGGCGCAAACGGCGCACCATCCAGCGCGCGCGGCGCGTGTCTGACGAGTACATTGAGTCCTGCTTATTATCCAATGACCAATGATTCAATGACCAAATTGGTTCATTGGGATTTGGTCATTGGGATTTGGCTCATTGGGATTTGGTTCATTGGGATTTGGTTCATTGGGATTTGGCTCATTGGTTTTATTGGTCATTGATACCACATCAGGAGGTTGAAAGCACACGTGAGCAACGACCAGCCACTTCTGTCCATTGTTGTGCCCGCCTACAATGAGGAACGCCGCCTGCCAACCACATTGGAGGCGATTATCGCCTACCTGCGCGCCCAGGATTATCCCGCCGAACTCGTCATCGTGGACGACGGGAGCAGCGATGGCACCGTGCAGGCCGTCGAGCGATTCACGGACAACTATTCCGGCCTGCGGCTGATCCGCAACGATCACCGGGGCAAGGCATACACAGTGCGCACCGGCGTGCTGGCGGCGGAAGGGCAGTACGTGATTTTCACCGACGCTGACCTGGCGGTACCCATTGAGGAGACGGGCAAGGCATTGGCCGCACTCATGGACGGACACGACGTCGTCATCGGGTCGCGGGAGGCACTGGGCGCGCGGCGCTACAACGAGCCTTTCTACCGTCACCTGATGGGCCGCGTGTTTAACATCATCGTCCGAGTTTTGGCTCTGCCCGGTCTGCAAGACACCCAATGCGGATTCAAGGGGCTGCGCCGCGACGTGGCCCAGGACCTCTTTCCGCGACTCCGGCTGTACGGGGCGGATGCAGGGATGATCAAGGGTGGGGCAGTGACCGGATTTGACGTTGAGCTGCTCTTCCTGGCCCGCAAAATGGGCTACACTATCAAGGAAGTGCCCGTACAATGGTACTACGGCACCAATGCCAAGGTCAATCCCCTCCGCGATTCCTGGCGCAACTTCAAGGACGTCCTGCGAGTGCGGATCAACGACTGGCAGGGGAGGTACGGCAAATGAGAGTGTTCGGTATTGCTCCGAGCTCCATTCCGATAACGGTGACGCCAACTATCAGCCGGAGTAGTGAAACTTGTTTCGCGCCCCGTCCGGCGCAGAACAAGTTCTGCTACTCCGCCAGCATCAGCCGGGGTATCGAATGCAGACGAGGGAAAGGAATACGCGCGACAAACCGAAACCCACACTGACGGAGGAACGGGCGCTATGCACTCAGGGCCATCGCTACATTGCCGGGTTGGACGAAGCCGGGCGCGGGGCCTGGGCGGGGCCGGTGACGGCCGCGGCGGTGATCCTGCCCCTGGACGATCCTGATTTGAACCGGGTGCTGGACGGCGTGCGCGATTCCAAGCAACTCTCACCCCGGCAGCGCGATGTGCTTTACGAGCGCATTAGCGCGGTAGCAATCACCATAGGGGTAGGCGTAGTACCGGCGGACAGCATTGACGCTATGGGCATCGTGCCCGCCACCCGCCAGGCGATGGTCGTGGCCGTTTCGCAACTTTCCCCTCCACCCGATTTCCTCCTCGTTGACGCCCTGCACCTGGAGGAGGTCGCGCTTCCACAGAAAGGCATTATCAAAGGCGACGCGAAGTGCCTGTCTATTGCTGCTGCCTCAATCGTCGCCAAGGTGACCCGTGACCGGCTCCTGGTGGCCCTGGAGGAAGAATATCCGGGGTACGGCTTTGCCCAGCACAAGGGATACGGCACCCGGCAGCACCGTGCGGCTTTGCACCATCTGGGCCCGTGCGATATCCACCGCTTTTCCTATGCTCCGGTACGGCGCGTAGGACAAGTAGGACAAGATGGCATCTTGTCCTACTCTTGACAATCGGGATAGGTGTGGTAAACTATGAGCAGAACGTGTATCATCGCGGAACAATCCTGTCAGATAGCAATCCAGCGAGGAGGACAACGATGAAATGTCCATATTGCGGGGCGGAAGTCCCGGAAGGTGATCTTTATTGTGGAGAATGCGGACGAAAGATTGAGGCGGCGCCGCCCTCCGCTGCGCTGGCGAAGAAGAAATCCCCCGTGATTCCAGTGGCCATCGGTGTTGGGGTGGTCCTCTGCGTGTGTGTGGCCATCGTTGGCGTGATCGCCATTCCCAATCTTATTCCCAAGGCGACAGCGACGGCAGTGGTCGTTTTGCCTACTCACACCCCAACCAGGGGCGTGCCCACAGCTACGCCCACGAAAGCGGCGACCAAGACACCCAGGCCGACGCCGTCTCCGACCAAGCCCCTACCCCCGACCGCCACTCCCACCTCGACCCCATTGCCCGGCCCCCTGCTGTACGAAGAGGATTTTGGGGATCCGACCAGTGGGTGGTGGACTTCCAGCGATGCCAATTACGAGGTGGCTTACCTGGATGACCAGTATGTGTTCAGCATCGCCGCTGAAGACTATGGGGTCTGGACCTGGGCTGGTAAGTCCTTTGGGGATTTCATTTTGGACGTAGAGGCTGGACAGGTGAGCGGCCCCAACCTGAACAGCTACGGGGTGACTTTCCGGTTCCAGGACAGCGACAATTTCTATCGCTTTTCCATCAGTGGCAACGGCCAGTACGCCGTACACCGGGTGCTGGACGGCGAGTGGGAGGAATTGGTGCCGTGGACGGACTCGCTGGCGATCAATGCCGGGGCCAAGTGGAACTCGTTGCGCGTGGCCTGTCAGGGTTCCTACATGAACTTCTACGTCAACAACGTGCACCTGGCCGATGTGACCGACACCACCTTCACTGGCGGAGACATCGGTTTCTACGTGAGCACGTCAAAGGGGGCGACCAATCTCGAGGTTGCCTTTGACAATCTACAAGTATGGCGCAACGACGCCCCGCCAGTGACCAAGTTCGAGTTTGAGGACGACTTCAGCAAGGAATTGGGCGGCTGGGAGACCAACCTGGGCGAGGGGCGCCAGGCTGCTTACGTGGACAAGCAGTTTGAAATCTCCATCCTCAATCCCAATATCATCGGCTGGTCGCGCCTCTACGAGAACTTCGACGATTTCGCCGTGGACGTGGATGCTCACAAGATTGCCGGCCCGGATGTGAACTCGCAGGGGATCGCCTTTCGCATCAAGGACTACCAGAACTATTACTCTTTCAACGTGAGCAGCACGGGACAGTACCGCATCGTCAAAGTGGTGAATGGTGAATGGACGAACTTGGTGGACTGGCTTTCCGCGCCGGAGATCAACAACGGAGAGGAAATCAACCACCTGCGGGTAGTGTGTCACGGTTCGCTGTTTAGCTTCTACGTCAACGGGGCGCATCTCACTGATATCGAGGACACGGCTCTTGCTACAGGCGACATCGCCCTGTGGGTCGGTTCCTACGACGACGTGCCGGTCACCATTCACTTCGATAACGTCAAACTGTGGCTGTTCGATTAGCACTTTTGGAAGTGGGCCACAGCTTGAGATATCGTAACTGTTCAGATACCGCGCTGAGAGTGTCATTCTGAGCGAGCCCTTCGGCCTTGCTCAGGGCAGGCTCCGCGAGCGAAGCCTGCCCTGAGTGCAACCGAAGGGAATCTCGTTCCGGCAAAGTGAGAATGAGATTCTTCGCACCCTTCGAGGCTCTGCGAGCCTCTTCAGGTGCTCAGAATGACACTGACTGAACGGTTACGAGATATCTTGAGGAGTGAACGTATGCCAGTCACGTACACCAACCGCAAAGGGGTCACCTACTACCTGTGCCGGGGTGTCACCAAAACCGGCAAGCCGCGTTACTACTTCGCCAGCGAACCGCAAGGCGAGCCTGTGGAACAGATTCCGGAAGGATGGAAGATCAGCGAAAGCATCAACGGTATCGTCTCACTGATGAAGGACCGCCCCGCGCAGATTCTGCCGGAGGAGGTGGCAGCGGTCGAGGCGGCGGTGCGCCGGCATCCCAAATCGCGCAATTACCGGGTCAACGTCAAGGGCAACCGCATCGAGGTCTACGAGAGGGTCGGGATTGATCCAGAGGACTTGATAGGTGAGTTAGGTCGGGATGGCTTGCTGAAGCCGGGATTGGGTGACTGGATTCGGGAACAACGGGATCGCTACGCCCAGTTCTCGCCGGTGCTGCGCTTCATCTTGAAGGACGCGGAGCAGCGTACTTTCCACGTGGAGCGGTGGTGCTATCTGGGCAGCATTGACGACTGGATTTACGTTGGCTCCATGGGGCCAGTGGATCGGTTGGCCAGGCAATGGATCCCCAGGCTGGGCACCGATGCCTTCTTCGAGGTATATTGACCCCGTGTGATGAAGAACCAGGATGGAGGCTGGTTAGACAGGGGGGTGTAGCATGTTCTACGAAGATGGCACGTTCAGTTTCCACCAGGAGATAATGACTCTGGCCGAGGAATTCTGCCGGGAATGGGTGGAGCGCCGTGGAGCCTTTGAGAGTGCGTTGGAAGCTGCTCTGGTTTTCAACTTCGCCCTGTGTACCATCAAACACGACGTCGAGGAACTGATTGCTCAACTGGAATGGCAGCCAGTATTCAAGGGCATCTCGCCACGGGAGATTTACGAGCGGGGCGACTTCGGCAGTGCCAATCCAAAGGGGCTGACGGATAGGGAAATCATTGAACTTGTGCAAAAGAGTCTGAGGCGGCTGCGCCGGAATTGAGACAGCGAACAAAGCCGTACTATCCACGGGTAGCTAGATTGCTGCAATCCGTGCCAACGAAAGGATTGAAACCTTGAACGAGAAGCCCACGGCGGAAGTGGCACGCTCTCAGAAACCTGTCTCCCCGGCCGCTGCCATATTGCGCCAGGATTTCGACCGCCGCCGTCCACCCCCAGCAGAGCCGGAGCCACCTTCCACCCCGCCCCAGGACGAATTCGACGACGAATACCTGTGCCCCTACTGCGCGGCCAAAACTCAACCCGACGACCGCAAGTGCCCGGCCTGTGGCAGTAAACTATGGGTTAAAATCCGGCGGCGTGAGGAGCGATCCTCCTGGTTGTGGGTTGCCCTGTCTGTGCAAATGGCCATCACCTTCTGGCCTGCCGCCGCGTTCCTGGCCATGCTCGCTTATGCCGCGGATAAACTGGGAATCGCAAATCCATTGACGCTGGTGCCGGCATACCTGGGTCTACCTGGCAGCGTCCCGCCTGAGGTTGTCAACGCCGCTTTCGAACTGGTGCCACGCCCCTTCATTCTCGTCCTCGCTTTTTACTTGCCGCTCTCCCTGACGATGTTCATCGGACTGTATCTGCGCTGGAAACCAATCTTTTTCATGCTCCTGTTCAGTTCTTTGCTGACGTTTGTCCTGGCCGGCGCGGGCATGGCCTTGCACCAGGAAATCGGTCTCACCTGCGGTGGGGGTGGCGTGATCCTGGCTCTGTTGATGGCCTTGTTGCTCTTCCAGCTCGAGGACGACTTTTTCTTCGACGAGAAGCGAATTCTCCTGAGCGTTGACCGCGGTGCTAAGAGAGGTTTAGATTTCTTTGTGCACGGACGCCGCTACGCCAGGCAAAAGATGTGGGCCATGGCTGCCATCCATCTACGACGGGCGGTCGCCTGGCTGCCTGGACAGATAGATTGCCACCTGGAGCTGGCGGTGGCATACACTTATCTCAAAAGATACGACCTGGCCGCCGAAGCTCTGGCGGCAGCCAGGCGCATCAACCCCGATGACCCCCGGGTCGAAGAGCTGGCAGCCTTGCTGGGCAGTCTGTGCCCCGCTGACAGCCCACCCTAAAATATGCTCCCGTCGTCCCGCGCCTTGAATACACCACACGACGCGCCGTGATGCCGTCGAGGTACACAAAATCAGGCCCCTGAAATCCCGTCTCAGGGGCCTGATGGCGTCCAAGCAAGCCTGTAAGCCGGATTCTGTCCCCCTGGCGGGGTGGCGGTCATCTATCTGGGACGCACGTTACCGTGCGCCTCACGCGGCCTACCCGGAGGTCAAAGGGAACGAGCAGTTCCCCGTGCCCGAAGGCACTTCCCCCTGCTTGGCCTTGCTCCCGGTGGGGGTCGCCTGGCCGGCACTGTCACCAGCACCGCCGGTGGTCTCTTGCACCACCTTTTCACCCTTACCTGAATCGCTTCAGGCGGTATGTCTCTGTGGCCCTGTCCGTCGGGTTACCCCGCCTGGCCGTTAGCCAGCACCGTGCTCTGCGGAGTCCGGACTTTCCTCGCCCCGAGAAAACTCAGGGCGCGACCGCCCGGCCTGCTTGGACGCCACTCCCATCATAACACGAAGGCCAACCGCTGTCAAGTGCCGTTTGACAGGCTGCCCAGGGTAACGTATACTTGAAGGCACCATGAAGTGGAAACGAATTGCCGAGGCCAGGCACACACTCGAACGAGAGCAGGGAACTATTCTCAAGGACTGGGGCGGGCGGCTGCCCGTTGCCCTGATCTATCCTAACACGTACCACGTGGGCATGTCCAGTCTGGGGTTGCATACCGTCTACCGGCTGTTCAACGCTCACGATGGCGTGGTCTGCGAACGCGCCTTCTGGGACGGGAGTGTGCCCTCGCTTTCTATCGAGAGCCAGCGCCCCCTGGCCGAATTCGCAGTCCTGGCCTTCACCATCTCCTACGAACTTGATTACCTGAACGTGGTGCAAATTCTCCGCGCAGCCGGCATTCCTCTGAAAGCTGAAGAGCGCGACCGGGATTGGCCGCTGGTCGTCGTCGGAGGCCCGGCGGTGACGGCCAACCCGGAACCGCCGGCCCTGTTCGGCGATGCCTTCGCCATTGGCGAGGGCGAGGTCATCGTCCCGCCGCTGCTGGATGTGCTCCGCGAGGGATTCTCTGCTGGCCGGGACGACCTGCTGCAGGCGCTGTCGGCCATTCCTGGCCTCTACGTCCCCCACGTGGCCGGGCATCGGACGCCCGTAGAGCGTCAATGGGTGCGCGACCTGAACGCCCACCCCGCTGCCACCGTCGTGTACACCTCCGATACCGAGTTCGGCGACAGGACGCTCATCGAGGTCTCGCGCGGTTGTGGGCGAGGATGCCGCTTCTGTCTGGCCGGGTTCTGCTATCGCCCCCCACGGGAGCGGAGTGTCGAGTCGCTGCTGGCTCAGGCGCGGGCCGGGCTGCGCCACCGGCATGGCGTGGGACTGGTGGGCGCGGCGGTGTCCGATTATTCACGGCTCACCGAATTGGTTGCTGGCCTGCAGGAGATGGGAGCCAGCATCTCCGTATCCTCGTTGCGGGTGGACCCGTTGCCTGAGGCGCTGTTGCAGGCACTGGACGAGAGCGGCGTCCGCACGCTGACCATCGCTCCGGAGGCGGGATCACAACGGCTGCGCGCCATGGTTAACAAGGGCGTGGGTGAGGACGACGTGCTGCGTGCCGCCCACGCCGCCGCGCGTCATGGCTTCGCCCAACTCAAACTATACTTTATGGTCGGTCTGCCGGGGGAAACTGACGACGATGTGCAGGCCATCACCGACCTGGCCCTGGCTGTGGCTGATCGGTTCCAGCGGCAGGTCACGGTGAACCTGACGCCTTTCGTGCCCAAAGCGCATACCCCGTTTCAGTGGGCAGCGATGGCCGATGTGACGACCCTGCAGGCGCGTATCACCCGCGTCCGGCGGTCGCTACAGCGGCAAGGTGTTGCCGTAAAGTCGGAAAGTCCGGCCTGGGCGGCGGTGCAGGGCGTGCTGGCCCGGGGGGATCGCCGTGTCGGGTCGGCGTTGCTGGCTCTGGAACGCCCGACGCTGGCCGGTTGGCAGAAAGCGCTGGCGTCCGCCGATCTGGACCCGGCGGCTTATCTGGGTGAGTGGGCACCGGGCGAGACCCTGCCCTGGCAGGTGGTCAGCAGCGCGGTGGACGTGACTTACCTGCGCCGCGAGAGGGAGCGGGCGCAAGCGGGGCTTGAGACCGCGCCCTGTCCGCCTGAAGGGTGTCATCAATGTGGAGTGTGTTAGTGGAACCGGGGAAAATCAGAGGAAGCTGGAGGAGCTGAGGAAAACTATGAGTGGATTGGATAATTTGGGGAAGATGTTATTGGTCCTGGGGGGCGGGATCATGCTTCTCGGCGGGGTGTTGTGGCTGGCCGGTAAGGTGGGGTTGGGCCGCCTGCCGGGCGACATCGTCATTCGCCGCGAGGGATTCTCTTGCTATTTCCCTCTGGCCACGGGCCTGGTGCTCAGCATCGTGCTCAGCGTGGTGCTGACCATCGTGCTCAACCTCATCACCCGTTGGCTCAATCGCTAGAGGTACGATGAACACCACCGACTTCGATTACGAACTTCCTGCCGAACTCATCGCCCAGACACCCATCGAGCCGCGCGATGCCTCGCGCCTGCTGGTGGTGGACCGCGCCAGCGGCCAATTGGCCCACCGCCTCTTCCGCGACATCGGCGAGTACCTGCGGGCGGGAGACCTGCTGGTCGCCAACGAAAGCCGGGTCATCCCGGCCCGCCTGCAGGCCCGTAAAGTGCCCACCGGCGGCAAGGTAGAGCTGCTGCTGGTCGCCAAACAGGACGAACGCGCGTGGGAGGCGCTGGTCAAGGGGCGGAAGCTGGTCCCCGGCCACCGCCTGGCGATAGGTGACGGCGAACGGCAGGTGGTGGGCCAGGTCTTGGGAGTAACTGAGGCAGGCGGCCGGCTGATCGCTTTCGAGCGACCCATCGAACCCCTGCTGGATGAGTTGGGCATCATCCCTTTGCCGCCGTACATCCACACCCCGCTGGCCAATGCCGAACGCTACCAGACAGTCTACGCCCGGTGTGAGGGTTCGGTGGCCGCCCCGACCGCCGGATTGCACTTCACCCCGGAATTACTGTTCAGCATACAGCGATCCGGCGTGCACCTGACCTTCGTCACGCTGGACATCGGGATGGACACCTTTCGCCCGGTAAAAGAGGAGCGGATTGAGGATCACGTCATTCACACCGAGCGTTGCCAGCTCAGCCGTGAGGTTGCGCACCAGATTAACCAGGCCAGGCGGGAGGGGCGGCGGGTGGTCGCTGTGGGTACGACGACGGTGCGCGTGCTGGAGACGGCGGCGCTCAAATCTCAGGTCGTTCGACCGTTCGCCGGACCAACGGACCTCTTCATCCACCCCGGCTTTCGGTTTCGTGTAGTGGATGCGCTAATAACCAACTTTCACCTGCCGCGTTCGACGTTGCTAATGCTGGTCTGCGCCCTTGCCGGTCGAGAATTGATGTTCAGGGCGTACGAGGAAGCCATTCGCGAACGTTACCGCTTCTACTCGTTCGGCGACGCCATGCTGATACTCTGATGAACTTTACGGAACGCGCAGTTTGACAGTGATGACCTCATGTGATATACTAGCTGGTGTGGGCCGTTAGCTCAGTCAGGCAGAGCACCTGCCTTTTAAGCAGGGAGTCACTGGTTCGAATCCAGTACGGCTCATCTCCAGGCGGGAGCACCCGCTCACGAACAACGAAAGCCCCCGCTCGTTCTGATCGGGAGCTTTTTGCGTGCAGGAGTCGAGCCATGACTGAACCCCAGTCCTATCTCACCCTCTCCGAGGCAGCACGAAAATACGGCATCAGTAGCGATGTTTTGACACGGCTGGCCAGGGATGGTATAATCAGGGCAATACATAACGGGGAGGGGGATGCTGTGATTACCGTCTCGACGGTTGACAATGACACAGCCGCTCGGATTATCTTGGACGAGATTCGCCCGGAGCAGTATAAGAACCTGCGGGGGAAGCGAATCAGGTTGATGGAAGCATCTCGGAAATATGAAGTGGCTGATCCCAATTTGTACCGATGGGCTGGACGTCACTATATTCGCGTGCTTGATCAGGGATCCCGAAGAATGGAACTTGATGAGGCTGATGTGGCGTATGTAGTAGCTGTTCACAGGCGTGCTCACGAACTGACCGGGTCTCCCATCAAGGCAGGGTGGGTACTGAAACAGGTGTTGGACATCAACGGAAACTGAGGATTTGAAAGTCCATTTCAGAAGTGCGACATCGTCGCACTTTTTTGTTCTCTCAATTCCTACATACTTGACAGTCTGTAGGACTAATGGTATACTAAACGCACGCTAAAATTTCAATCGCTCTTTATGAGGGCCACCAGTCCGTCGGTATATCTGCCCAACCAGGAATATACCTGAAGTTTTATCAATCAGGAGGCCCACGAAAGCCCCCGGTAATTGGTGTACAACATGCGCACTGCCCGATACAACGGTCAACTCGTAGAAGCACGTGCAGACGCCCCCCGTCGGGCCACCTGCCCCGCCTGCGGGGGGCAGGTGGCGTTGAGGAAAAACCGCCACGGCGGATGGGATTATTACCACATCCCGGACTCACTCGATGAGTCCCACCGTGATTGCCCGCTGTGGCGGCCTTCTGTTTCTGCTCCACGCGATGGCGATCAGGATCGCCAACTCAGCCCGGAATACGCCCTGGCTCTGGCCATGATCCGTTGCACCATCCTGGATGCCCTGGATGGCACCGGGATACACCTGCTGGGCTGGCTGTATTGCGACGTGGCCCAGGCCGGGTTGCGTTGGCTGCTGGGCACCGACGTGGAAACCACGCTGGAAGTCACCAGGAAAACGGTGGACCGCCTGGCGGAGATTACCGCTGTCGGCCAGGGTGAAGCAGTCCGCCAGACGCTGGCCCGGCGGGGCACGGCGAGGTTGAGGGAACTTGTCTGGGGGGGAACTATGCCGACGAACGGTAACCCGGACGAAGGAGAACGCCATGAACCAACAGACTGATCTCTTGCTGCAAACCGGCCAGGCTCTTATTCAGGCGGCTGCTGCCGGCACCTTCGGCGGCAAGCCCATCTCCATCCTCCGCGTGGAGACCGTCGCCGGCCCCCGCGCCGGTGGCGTCGATCTCTACGCCGGCGTGCAGACCGGCGTCCTGGCCCGCGCTCTGGCCGCCGACAACGCCGCCCTGGCCGCCCAGTTCATCGCCTGGCCCTTCGGTTCTACTCAGGGCAGACCCTTCCCATCCCAGCCCGCCGTCTACCTGGCCGGTCGCGCCGTCCGCGTCGAGGCCCCCTGGCCACCGCATCTGGCCCAGAGCAGCATCCGCCTCAAGGCCATCGCCCACAGCCCGAAAGGCGATGGCCGCTGGGCCGCCAGCATCAACGAGTACGGCCAGACAATCGTGGTCGGCCTGGACGACCGCATCCCCCACTGGCTCTACGCCGGCACCGCCGGCTCCGGTAAGACCATCGGCCTCCACGCCGCGGCCCTCCAACTCTGCCGGGCAGCCGACAACCGCCTGGTGCTCATTGACGGCAAGTGGGGCGGCGGCCTGGGACCGCTGGCCAATCTGCCCGGCACCGTTGGCCCTCTGACCACGGACGTGCCCTCCGCCCGCGCCGCCCTGGCCTGGGTCAACGAGGAACTCCAACGACGCTACCGGGTCATCGCCACCAGCGGCCCATCGGCGGCGCAGCAGTTCCCGCGCATCGTCGTCATCTTCGACGAATTCCAGGAGTTCGTTGATGATCCGCAGATCAGGGAATGCCTGCGCCGTATCCTGAACAAGGGCCGGGCGGCGCGCATCCACGCCCTGCTGTCCACCCAGCACCCCACCAAGGCCGCCTTCGGTGAGGACGGCACCATGCCGCGCAACCTGGTGGGCCGCATGGCCCTGCGGGTCACCGACGCCAAGGCCAGCGAGGTGGCCCTGGGCGATTCCTTCCCCCGCGCCGACCGCCTGCTGGGCGCCGGTGACGCCTACGTCAAAGGCCTGCAGGCCATCCACCGTACCCAACTCGTGCTGGTGGACGAGCGCGACCTGAGTGAAGTCGAACGCGGGAATCCTATCCTGGAGACGTGGCCCGAAGTCGCAGCCGAAAACCTGGGCCAGGAACCAACCGTGAATTGGGCCTACACCGGCGAGGAGCTGGCCTACGGCCTGGTGGTGGCCTGGCAGGGCTGGGGACGGACGCGCCTGGAGAAAGCTCTGGAGTGGGCCGGGTTGGGACGGCCCGGAGCCGAACGCGGCATACGTTTGCTTTCCCTGGCACGAAAGCAGATAGCGGCCCTGAAAAACCTGGGGCTGACCCTGTCACCCGATTAAGCCGATTAAGCCGATGGAGGCGATGGCTTGGCTTAATCGGACCCATCGGCTGACCATAATCGGGTGACCGAGTTCCCCACC
>Ga0172363_10002585_pt1 | contig 14626 bp, 18 predicted proteins | sample LakKivs2_kivu2a2_FD_114541 | JGI IMG/M metagenome (GOLD analysis project Ga0172363, IMG submission 114541) | Sediment microbial communities from Lake Kivu, Rwanda - Sediment s2_kivu2a2 | ecosystem: Environmental > Aquatic > Freshwater > Lake > Sediment | place: Rwanda: Western Province, Lake... | reverse complement strand
TTCACCCTTCTTTATTGCCAAAATACCGGGGCGCCTCCCCTATTCAAGCCGCCATTTTAAACGGCGACAAAAAACCCGGGGTGACAATAATGTTAATGGACGAAAAAATGGACCACGGGCCAATTCTCGCTCAGCAAGAATTGGAAATCCCAACGACCAAAATAACTTATAAAAAACTCCATAATAAATTAGCCGAAATTGGGGCCGGATTGCTGATAAAAACCATTCCGGACTGGGTAAACGGTAAAATCAAGCCCAAAATACAAGATGAGAAAATGGTTATTTATACTAAAATTATCAAGAAAGAAGACGGCAGAATTAACTGGAAAAAACCGGCTCAAGAAATTGAAAGACAAATCAGAGCCTTTAATCCTTGGCCCGGAGCCTTTACATTTATCCAAAAAAAAGGTAAAAAAATAAGAATTAAAATTTGCCAAGCCGAAGCTTCTAAAGATAATAAATTAATAATCAAAAAACTTCAACCCGAAGGCAAAAAACCCATGAATTTTGAAGATTTCAAAAAAGGATATAAAGAAAATATTTTTTAATATTTTTATAATATTTTTAATAATTTTAAAATACAATTTCAAAATTAAAATCCAACTAATAATTTATACGATCGTAGTAATTAGAAGTCGGCTGCTCGCTATAACTAAACTATAACTAAATTATAACTAAATGATAAACCATAACCAATTAAGAAAAGGAGTTAAAATAATTTTGGAGGGCCAGCCCTATGAAGTTTTAGAATCAATGCCTTTGAAAAAAGCCCAAAGGCGGGTTGTGATTCAGACAAAAATCAAAAACCTGATCAATGGAAATGTTTTTGACAGAAATTTCCACCAGGGTGATATTTTTGAAGAAGCGGAGTTGGAAAAAGTTCAAGCCAAGTTTTTATATTCGCACCGAGATAGGTTTGTTTTTTGCGAAGAAAATAACCCTTCAAAAAGGTTTGAATTTTCAAAAAAACAAATCGGCTCGGCCGTAAAATTTTTAAAACCAAATCAAATTATTGAAGAAATTTTATTTGAAGGCAAAGTAATAAATATTTCTCTGCCGATAAAAATATCGCTTAAAATAATCCAGTCTCCGCCCGGATTCAAAGGAGATCGAGCTCAAGCAGGAAATAAAACAGTAATTTTAGAAAGCGGAGCAGAAATAAATGTCCCCTTATTTGTAAAAGAAGGAGACATTATTGAAATCAATACGGAAAAAAAAGAATACGTCCGAAGAATAGAAAAAAAATAGGACGTTTTAAACGAACGTCCTTTTTTGTTATTTAAACCGAGAATTTTAAAATACTTTTTTCCCTTTTATCTTTACGGATTTAATTTTTAAACCATGGTCCTTTCCAAAATTACAATAAACCAAACTACTCATTTTTAATTTCATTAAGTTCATCGGGTTAATAAAGGTCATGGTAATAGCTTCTGGCCAAGAAAACCCACAAAGATAAATCAAGTTTTCAAATTCCTTAATCATAGTTGTTACTGATCCAGCTAAATATGGCGTTCCAACAAAATAAGAAGCGCCGTTTCTAACTATTATTTTAACGTCGACTAACCTGTATTCGCCGCCCGGACATCCAGCAGCGGAAATACTATCAGTAACAATTATAGATCTACTAACTCCTTTCATCTGAATAAAAGTCTTAAGGATGTTCAAATCAACGTGATAGCCATCAGCTATAAAACTGGCCGATAAACTCCTATTAGCCAGTTGAAAAATTATTGGGTTTTGATGACGATCAATTTTTTGAGGAATTCCGTTTCCTAAATGAGTAGAAAGCGTAGCTCCAGATAAACAAGCTTTAATAATTATTTCTTGGTTAGCTAAAGTATGACCCAAAGCAATAACAATACCCCTTTCTCTTGCCGCTTTTATGAAACGAGTAGCGTTAGGCAATTCTGGAGCTAAAGTAATAATCTTAACTATTTCTTTTAATTCCGAGGGTAATCTTTGGATAAACTCCCATTTTGGATATCTTAAATAGTCGGGATTATGAACTCCTTTAGCTTCTTCGGCAACATATATCTCTAAATGTACTCCTGGAATTGAATATTCTATTAAGGAATCTTTTTTTCTCGCTTCGGCAATCACCCTTAAAATATGCTTGATAGCTTCATCGGAATTACTAATTATGGTTGGGAACCATCTAATCACGCCCTGCCTCCATTGATATTCGGTCATTTTAAAGATATTCTCAACAGATAATTCTTCTGGGTTGTTAACATCAAAACCAGCGCAACCATTAACCTGAAGATCTATAAAACCCGGAAAACTGGACATAATCAATCTCCTTTTCGTTTAATTATTATTTTTTAAAAAGAACGTTCTATTTAGTATATTTCGTAAATAACGGTAATGGTGACGCTTATTGTATTTTCTCCGGTTTGAATATCGGGCACAGGCTCGCCACCGCCCATTCCCTTAGCTTCTTCCAGATAAACACGAGCGTCATAATAAGGCACAAAAAAACTCTCATTAAAACTGATAACCTTGCCTAATTTAACCTCAAGCTGAGAAGTTAATTCTTGAGCCTTGGCTTTAGCTTTTTCAATCGCTTGATTCCGGGCTTCTTTTTTGAGCTCCTCTTCGTTATCTATGGTAAATTGAAGTCCGGAAACATCATTAGCTCCGGCTGAAGTTGCTTTCTCAATAATAGTCCCTATCTTTTCCATGTCTCTGATTTTAACCTCCAATCCTTGGGAAACTTCGTAGCCAACCAAAATCCTGTTTCTGTAACTCTCTTCGGTATATTCATATCTGGGATAAAGATTAAAGCTGATGGTTTTTAAATCTTTATCTTCAAGGCCTTCTCTTTTTACGGCCTGAATTATATTATTCATTGCTTCGACGTTCTCGCTGGTTGCCTCAGCTACGGTTTTAGCTTCTTTAATCACGGAAAAAATTACCACTGCTAAGTCCGGTTTAGCGTAAACTTCTCCGGTTTCAGAAATAATAATGGAATTTTTAAATTCAGCTTCCTGGCCGATATATTTCCCCTGTTTTATCTTATTGAAAATATCAATTACTCCGGAAACACTTAAAATAATGAGAAAAACGCTTAAAACAATAAGAAGAATAAAAATAATTATCTTCTTATTGCTATCAAAACAGCAATACCCATTTTCTTTTGTCATATTTTTATTGTTAATTATTAATTTATTTCCTCTTTTTTTTATTTTTAACATTTTCCAAGCGAGCTGCCAACCCCCATCTTCTAACAATTTGCTTCGGATTTTTGATTTCTTTTATTTTCTTGTTCATATATTTATTAATCTTACCATAAAAACCGCAAAATCTTAAATCAGGCGTTGTGTTTTATTTCAATGACGTCTCCGTCTTTAACGACATAATCTTTACCTTCGGTCCGAATCAAACCTTTTTCTCGGGCGCCGAAAAATCCGTTAGCTTCTATTAAATCTTTCCAGTTTATCACTTCGGCTTTAATAAAATGCTTTTCAAAATCGCTGTGAATAATTCCTCCGGCCTGAGGCGCTTTTTGGTTTTTTTTAATGGTCCAAGCCCTGGTTTCATCCGGCCCGGTAGTAAAAAAAGTCAAAAGGTCCAGGATCTCGTAAGCTTTCTTAATTAAAATATCCATTTCTGATTCTAAAGGAAGCCCCAATGCCGTTCTTTCTTCCCGGTTCAAATCAACTGCTTCAAATTCAGTCAAAATATCTATTACCAAAAAGGGCCAGTTGTTTTTTTGGAATTTTCCCAACGTTTCTTTAGGAACCTCCTCATCTTTTCCGTTTAGAAGATAAATTCTCGGCTTTAAAGTAAGAAGTTGGTATTGCTTGATAATTTTTAATTCTTCCTCTTCAAATTTTTGTTCAATTAAAATTTTTCCCTCAGATAAGAATTGCTTGGCTTTATTCATAACTTCCAGCTCTTTTAGAATTTCCTTGGCTCCGGTTTTTGCGTCTCTTCCCAAACTGCTTAACCTTTTCTCCACGGTCTCCAAATCTTTTAAAATAAGCTCGGTGTCCAAAGTCTCTTTTTCAGCCAAAGAATTTATTTCCGGCCGGGTGTTGATAATATCTTTATTAAAAAAAGCACGCAACACATAAACTATGGCGTCGGTTTCCCTGATATTAGCCAAAAATTTATTGCCCAGACCCTCGCCCTTGCTTGCTCCGGCCACCAAGCCGGCGATATCAAAAAATTCAATCGTAGTGTATATTTTCTTTGCCGAGTTGGTCAAAAGCGCCAGCTGATCCGCCCTTTTATCGGGAACAGCCACCACTCCGACATTAGGGTTAATGGTGCAAAAAGGATAATTAGCAATATCAACTTGTTTTTTGGTTATGGTTTGGAAAAGCGTTGATTTGCCCACATTCGGCAACCCAACAATTCCAATAGCTAAAGCCATATTATTTAACCATAATAATCTTTTAAAAAATAAAATTCAACTCTTCCGGGATAGAAATGGTTTTGGTTTGTTTTGAAACGGCGGTCTTAAAAGAAAGAGAAACCGCGGAAAGAGCAATGCTTTTATCCGGAAGAGAAAAAGAAGCTCCGTATTTTTTATCTCCTAAAATAGGATGGCCGATTGAAGCGAGCTGAGCCCTGATTTGATGAAACCTTCCGGTTTTAATTTTAATTTCTAAAAAAGAATTTTTGCCTCTGTAAGAAATCACTTTATAATAAAGCTCGGCTTTTTTGCCTTTTTTTTCATCGGTGATAATTGCTTTTTTTCTTTCTTCATCTTTCAAAATATAATTGATTAAAACTCCCTCTCTTTTTTTAACTTTTCCTATAACTATTGCCTGATAAATCTTTTTTATTTCATTATCGCGGAACTGTTTGGAAAGCCGCGAAGCGCCTTTGCTGGTTTTAGCGAAAAGCACAATTCCGGAAATCGGTCGGTCAATCCGATGCAAAAGCCCTAAAAAAACCTTGCCCTTTTTGCGGTATTTCTTTTTAAGATATTTTTTTACTTCATCCATTAAACAGGTCTTTCCGGAAATATCCGGCTGAACTAAAATTCCGGCCGGTTTAAAAACCCCGATTAAATGGTTGTCTTCGTATAAAACCTTAATTTTCATATTAAAAACCGATTGTATATTAGCATAAAACCTATTTTTATGCTATTATAAAATCAGAACTTTAGAATATTTTATCATTTAAAAGAAAGGATAGAAAATGAACCTCCGAGATAAAAAAATTAGAGAATATAAATGGTATATAGAGCCGTTTAACAGTTTTACGAATATGGCAGTTTCAATTCAGCTGCCCGCAGAAAATTTCTGCCAGCCGGTCTGCGCTGACGGCCAAATCCATAATCTCTGGCAATGTTCTTTCCAAACGGCCCAATCTTTTTGGGAAAGCAAAGAAAATTCCGGGTTTCATCTCAAAATCTATGTCCAAGAGAAAAATAGAAAAATAAGAAATGTGGATTTCCTTTTCCGAAAGAAGAGAAAAAGCCAATTAAAAACCGCTGGCTAATATAGACAGCGGTTTTATTCTTTTTGCCCTAAACCCGGGAGAGTTTTTGAATGTTCTTTTTGGTTTTTGCCGCAAAAAGGACAGCAGGAAAATAATTGAAGCGTTCCCCATATCTTAAAAGGAAGGCTCTCAATTATTTTTTCTTTCCGACCGCATTTAGGGCAGACAAAAATATATTCATACGAAAGAACGTAAAGACTAAAACCATTAAGACTTCGGCAGTAGCAATTTCCCTGACTGCCGCATTTCGGACACCTATTTCCATTCATTCTAAACCCCTTTCTTTTTCTAAAAGTCGTTTCTTTTTTCCGGCTCCCCTATTATATCCGCCTATTTCGCCGGAACTCTTAATAACCCGGTGGCAAGGAATACTTAGATTATAATTCTTGTTCAAAATATTTCCTACCGAACGCCAAGCTCTTGGTCTTTCCGCTCTTTCCGCGACTTCTTTGTAACTTAAGGTTTTCCCTTTCGGAATCCCCTTAACAATTTTATAAACTTCTTCCTTAAAGTCCATATTTTATTTTTTTTATTTTGGTATTCTAAAATTTTTTCAGCTCTTATATTTCAGAATAACTCTTTTGAACAAAAAATACAATTTTGATTAAATTTGGATTTTAGAAAAAAGGTAGCTGCCGACAAAAAGCAAAATCAGAGTAACGGCGCCTAAAACTAAAAAATCTAAACCGAGTCCAAAATGGGCTCCGTTTGTCAACGTGCCCCGCAAACCATCAACGCCGTATGATAACGGATCAATGCTGGCGACGACTCCGATTATTTTAGGAAGACCCCGAAGCGGAAAAAGCGCGCCGGAAAGAAAAAACAGGGGCATAACGAGAAAATTCATAATAAGTTGGAATCCTTGCATATCTTCAAGCACCGAAGCAATGGCTGCGCCCAGGGCGGTAAAAAGAAGGGCAATAAGAAACATAAAAAGGAATCCCAGGGGAATCATAATAATATTCTCCGGCCGAAAACCCACAATAAAAGAAAGGAGCAAGACAAAAATACCTTGAAGCGTAGCTACCGTAGCGCCGCCTAAAGTTCGGCCGATCATAATTTGAAAACGGGATACCGGGGCGACTAACATTTCTTTAAGGAAACCGAACTGCTTATCCCAAATAATTTCAACACCGGAAAAAATGGCTATAAAAAGAATGCTCATTGCGATAACGCCGGGCGTTAAAAATTGAATGTAATTGCCGCCGCCCGCCTGTTGGAAAATCGGACCGAAGCCAAACCCTACAGCAATCAAAAAGAGAATTGGCTGACCCAGCGAACCGATAACTCGGGCTTTCGAACGAAAATATCTTTTTAATTGTCTTAACCAAAGAACATAAACGATGCTCATAATTTTTATTTTAATTTTATTTTATCTATATCTATTATGCATTCTTCTCTTTTTTCTCAAATACTCAAAGGGGTCAGCCTCTTCTTCTCTGATAATATTTCCGGTTAAAACCAAAAAAGCGTCTTCCAAAGATTTTGTTTTTGTATTTTGTTTTAGTTCTTCGGCCGTCCCCTGAGCAATAATTTTTCCTTTATCAATAATAGCAATTTTTTGAGCTACTTTTTCTGCTTCTTCCATATAATGAGTAGTGAAAAAAATTGTCATTCCCTCTTCCCGGTTAAGGTCTTTAATGTAATTCCAGATATGGCTTCTAGTCTGAGGGTCTAAACCCAAGGTCGGTTCGTCTAAGAAAAGCATTCGGGGGTGATGAATCAAACCTCGGGCAACCTCAAGCCGCCGTTTCATTCCTCCGGAGAATTTTTTTACCAGCTCGTCCTTGCGGTCCCAAAGCTCAACAAATTTTATTAACTGCTCAATCCTTTTTCTGCGAATTTCTTTCGGCATTTTATAAAGTATTCCGTGAAATTCCATGTTCTCGTAAGCCGTAAGTTCATCATCCAGACTTTGGTCTTGAAAAACAATACCGAAAGAACGGCGGGCCTGGTCCTGATTTTTAGTGGGATCGTTTCCATTCAAAGAAACTTTTCCGCTGGTAGGATTTAAAAGCGTAGTAAGTATTTTTATTGTTGTAGTCTTTCCAGCTCCATTGGGCCCAAGAAAAGCAAAAATTTCTCCTTTTTTAATTTTAAAGGAGATGTTATCAACCGCGGTAAAACCATTAAATTTTTTTGTTAAATTTCTAACCTTTATCATCTTTATTAACTTTAACTCTTTTAAGAGACAAATACAAGAAAATAAAAAGCCCAAAATATATGAAAAAGGGGATGTTAATCCCCTATAAGAAAAGAGTTGAGATTCCTTTTTTTTAGAATCTCTTCAATAATTGACCTATCCCAATGAATCATATAGTGATGAAGTCCGCCTCCAGAGCCTACATCAATAAGCGCCAATTCCATCTCCAAATCAAGCTGCATTCTTTTTTTCAGAGCCGGGAATGGCCATTTCTTTAAATCGTCAATTCTTAATTTCATTCCATCCGGACCCATTTTATTTCTCCTTTCTTAAAATTACTGGTTATGTTAAAGAGCCTTTATATCTGCAGATAAAAATTTTCAGTTCGTAGTAGACAAAATAGTTGGCATCCTTGGCCTTGAACCAGCGTTTTAATGGGAATTCGGGGCGTTTTCGGGGTGTCTCACCGACCCGCCTCGGTCATGGCTATTTTTTTCTCTTTTTTATAAAGTCAGAGGTTTTTCCCAATAATTCTGCACCAAAACCAATCATTGTTCCCAATGTTGGATAATAGACCAGTCAAATCTATGCCCGCGAAAAAGATAAAAAATAGCAACTATTAATCCTAAGATAATTCCTATCGTTAATCCTCCCCAAACAGCATTTCGATTTCGCCAATAAATAAACAGCAAAATAATTGCTATTATTCCTAGAATTGTCCAAATATCGAAATTTAACATATTTTATAAATTTATTTATTCCCTTCTAATATTCTTTTAAGAATAGCATTTACGCCCTCTGTAATATTTTTCAACAAATGAGGGAACCACCCTGTAAGACACATTATAAAAATAAATATTAAAATAAAATCAGCGGTGTTTAATATTTCTCCGTTAGATATTGAACTCCATCTAATTGATATAAAATAGTATCCGATTAAGCCTCCGAGTAAAAAATTTATAAAAGGATTCCATATTTCATTAAATTGCCATGGCCATGGTGATTCTTTCTTAGGTGATATTTTATCGTTATCATAATCATAGTTATAATAAGTAGCTTTATATTTTATAAAAGCTAAAATTAAACTTAATAATATGATGACTAAAATTATTAAAATGTTCATAAATTTATTTATTAAATAATTATTTATCTTATTTTACAATACCTCTTTTAAAAACATTTTTCAATTTCCACTGCTAAAATCAAGCACTTTAAGAATCTCTTAAGAAAAAACCGGAACATAAATTTTATTCCGGTTTTAATTTTGTTATATTTACATTAAGTCCAGTACTAAAATACATCATTCCAAAAATTGAAAATGACATACTTTTTACAGCAAGATTTTTAATCTTACATATTTTTTTAATATACACTGGATGATAAGCAATGGTTTTTAATCCATCATCGGAGCAAAAACAAACCCCTTTATTATTGTTCTTACATTTAACTCCTTTATAACCACATTGATTATAGTAGACTTCTCTACATTTATTAGCCTTTAATGTCGTTTGGTAAGAACTAATTAAAAAAGGTAGTCCACTTTCTTTGATAGCTGAAATTACTGGTCTTGCATCTTCCATGTTTCCAAAACTATTAAAGGGGAAGAATAAAAGACAATTCTTATTCCTTAATTCCTTTATAGGGATAAGATTAATAATATCTTCGGCAGTACCCTCTATAAATTGATAATTTGTACCTAATTTTAATTTTATAACCCTTTCTTTTCCTTCTTTAATAAAACGAGGTACAACATCTATACCAATATAAGATTTATTTTCAGCTACAGCCCATTCAAGATAACGGCCATTCATACATCCAATTTCTGTTAATAGCTTGAAAGAATCTTTAATAGAAGACAATATTAATTCCTCTTTTAAAAGAAAATCTTTTACTTCTTTTGGTAAAAGAGATAAATCTATTAAAGAATCTCCGTAACCCTTATCATAGAAATCCTTAGTCGACGAAGTCATCAATTCACCTCCTTTCCTTTAAACTATTTCCGTTTTTACGTCTTGAGCCATACCGTATTTCTTTAGCAGACTTGAAGCTCTAGACAAAGAATTTTCTAATTCTGAGTCCTTGCAAAAAGCAATAATAACCATCATTATATTTTTGGCTTTTTCAGTTATCATTGTTCTTTCCGAATCACTTGTAGGACTACCAAAGGGACCAGACTCATCAACAAAAACAGGAAGTTCAGCGATATTAATGATTTCTTTGCCTATGCCTTTATAGTTTTCTCCGGGATTTCCAACACGAAATGTAACCGGAGAAGTTATATTACTAAGATCGTACACCCCAACAGGATGCATAGTTTCTAAAGAAATTAAATTGTTAATATCAACAATGGTATTAACTTTATAAAAACCCTTTCCTTGAATAATTCTCCTTAATAGAGCCTCTGAAGATCCCCTATAACGTACAGGATCTTTACCTAGTTTTTTGTAAGTATCCCGCACTCCCTTGATAGGATTCATATGAGAAAGTTGTTCTAATTTAATTTTAGAAACTTTCCTTATACAAGCATCTATTTCTTGCCATAAAGCGTCGTTATGACTAGTAACTTCAATAGTAGCAAAAACTATTCCTAATCTTAAATCAGGATTAGCTTTTTTAAGCTTATCATTAATTAATACTTTCATAATAAATCTCCTTTCTTAGAGTTTACCATCTTTTAATTTTATTGCAAAACTTCATGATAAATATTTACTAATTCTTTCACTTCTTCTAATCTCGGAGGATCTTGTCCTGCTATAGGATAACTAACTGATGCTTCTCCAAAATCTTTAAAAACATCTAAAAATGGACCTACAGGTATTCCCCAATGAACATATCTATAGTTAGCTCCTCCGTCATTGCCCCTTCTTGGATGTTGCACTGCCCAATTTATAGCAATAGGATTCGGAAGTTTATAAGATTTCCTCCACTTAACGATCTGTTCAAAAAGCAACATCCTGCTTTTTTGAGTTTCCCCTATTCCAAATAATAAAGAGGCTCCGCAAGAAATTCCTATTTCTGATAAAGATGCGAAAAGTTTTTCTGACCTTACTATCCAGCTATCTTCTGATTTTTTAACCTTAACCATTCCACTTACCGAATCAGGATTCATTGTCTCAATACCCACAAAAAGATAATCAAATCCTATCTTTTTAAGCTTTTTCAGAATATCTATCCGAGCTAAAGCTTGATCTATGGTTAATTGTCCACCAAAAGATATATCTATTGGACAATCAGAAAAAAGATCGACTAATTTTTGTAAAGACGCTGTAGACCCTGCAAGCATAGAAGAATCTTCTACAAAAGCACTTGCTTGAAAAGAAGGATTTTCTTCCTTAATAATCTTTACTGCATCTCTAAGTTGCTTATATAGTCTATTAGCACTTGTATTAATTTGAACCAATGAACCGCAAATATCAGCAGATTCGCTACAAAAATCACAGCTATACACACATCCTCTACCAGAATCACTAAACACATGTGCTGTTTTTCTACCTTGGAAAACATCGAAAGATGCTTTGACTCCGAACATAGAACAAGGAGACATTAATTCGTCTTTGTTTAATGGATATCCTCTTCCTCTAAAAACGCCTATTTTCTCATTTTTAAGCCAGCCGATAATCCAATCTCCTGGCACATACGATAGCTCATCTAAATAATCACAGATTTTATTAAATGGCTTCTCTTTACGATCAAGTAAATTTACTATATCACCGATTTTAGCCACAAGATGTTCTGCTTCTCCAGATATGACTAAATCAAAAACTGAATCTATATAACCTTCTGACATCATCCTAAGAGGAGAACTCACATGGTGTCTAACAGTATTTAGATATGTATCTAAATAAATTGACTCTGTAGAATGCCAACCTCCCAAGACAATACATAATTTTTCGCCAAGAATTTCTCTTGCTCTTTTAGCAATAATAACAGCTCCAGGCAAACAAAGCGTCATTGCTCCTATCAAAAGTAAATTTGGCTTTTCTTTTTCAAGAAGTGAATCAAAATAAGAAAGCTCTTCTTTTAAAGAATTCATCAAAAGAATATTTTTTCTTCTTTTTTCTCTTGATTCTGCCCAATTACTCTCTCCCCAAATTCCTATACCATTTTCAGCTAAAAAAGCTGCGTATCTACAAGCATTAAATAAACTTGCTGGATCTTCACTCTTCAAAGAATGGTTAACAAATTTTCCTTCCGGCCAATATGGTGCCGAAACAGCGACTATTCTTAATGACATTTTATTCTCCTTTCAATATTTTATTGTCAAAGTACATTTAAAATAATGCTTTATTTTAACTATAATCATATATTTCTGTCAAGGTTGCAAAAACAAAAAAATCGCCTACTTGGCGACTCCTGATGCCTCTCGGTCTCTCGGCCTCTCGAACTATGCACTACTAGACGGCTGGCCATCATGGACAATGTTAGAACTATAATCAAGAAACAAACGGAGTATGTTTACATACTTGGTTTAAACCCACAGGCCCTACAAAACATCATATTTTACAAAATATAAATAAAAAATCCCCTGAAAACTGCACCGAAATTGCCACGAGATATTTTTTCCGTCTCTGGACGGATGAGTCACCATAGCGATGTCAAATTTATGCTACGCCGTTGCTTCTTTTAATAAAGATGTAATATCAATTTTCTCTGGATTAAATTCTGGCTTTTTAACTCTAGGGAAAGCTCTATTTGCAGCTACAATGCGAAGCATTTCGGCAACATCATTATCAGCATTTATAAAGGATAGTTCTTTCTTGTTTAAAACCTTGCTTTCAAATTTTTCTTTTAATAAAAGTAGGGCGTGAGCTGCGGAACGAGAAATAAATTTAACATTACTAAAATCCAAAACTACTGACTTATTATCAGTTTTTTTAATCGTATCTTCTAATACCTCGGCTACATCACGAGAACTTATAATTGGAGCTAATAATTTATTTATCTTTATTGTAGCTGAGTTTTGGCTTTTCTTAGTTTTCATATTATTTATTATACCACAATAAACATTATTACTCTATATATGAAGAAATATCAATAGAGGCAGTTGGTTTAGGTATCCTATAGGTGATAATAGTTCCCTGCCAATAAAAATTAGGCAGAGATACTAATTTTTCTTTTTGCCTCACAGAAACTAAAGCACAAGAACCAGAAAGCAAAATAAAACCTCCTCCTTTAAATGCCTTACATATTATGTTTTTTGAGGTTCTTATCCCATAACCTCTCTCTTTATCTTTTTTGACAGAATTACCCTTCATTGCTTCGCTAATTGCTTCTGCATCTGTAAGGATTAGCCCTTTTTCCTCTTTATAGGTTTTAGTAAGGCCCCCTACCACAATCAACTATACAAATATCCAAATAATTCTTAGTGGGATAAAATTGTCCGAAAATAAAACCTGAATCCTTTTTACTGTGCTCAAAAATATTAGTTACTAATTCTGCTATAGGATAACAAATAGCATTCTGAGCACCAGCTACATTCCCGAGTGTCTTAAAAATCTTCTCTGAAAATAATGCTTCTAGTCTTTCTCTATCAATCTTCTCTTTTTTATCTAATATACTTATTGGTATATAACTTTTATGTTTTTGAATCTGTCGTTGAAAAGAAGAAATAGAACTCACGCCCCTTGGAAAGCTTATTTTTTCTAAATAACCCTTTATGCTGCACTCATCTATTCTGAATTTACTTTGAGTTTCGTTTATGTATGCACTTATCGGTAATATCAAAAGCGGAATAACCCAATCTAACGATGATAAATCAAATTCTAATCTTTCACCAAAATTAACATTTTTTAGAACACTATAAAGAGACCCTAACTGGGCAATAAGAGATTCGCTACTGGGTTTTGGGATTACGATATTTTTCATAGTTCCTATATTTAATACTATCACAAAAATATCTTATAATAAATAAAAAATGCCCAGAACGACTGGGCTTTTTTGTTTAGTTATTTTTTATTTTTTGATTTTTTTGAGGATTGGGCAAAAAACCATTTGTCGAGCCCAATAAAAATATAGTAAAAATACGAAAAAAAAGGCACTTGACCCCTTTTTTATTTCTATCACTAAATTATAACTCTTCGCCTTCTCGTTCACTATAATTTATATTATTCAAAAAAGAATCAATTGCCTGTTTAATATAGGGAATTATTTTATCTGGTAAATTATTAAGTTCAAACCATCTAAGATCATCGCATTTATCTAATTCCATAATCTTTGGCTCGCCCAGCCACTTTTTTGTTGTAAAAAAGAAATCAGCCCTTTCGTTTCCCGGTATCTTTCGATTCATAACATGAATCAATTCCAAATCTGCGCTGATTAAATTGATCCCAACTTCTTCCTTTGCCTCTCTGACCATAGCTTGCTTGAGAGTTTCTCCCCCATCAAGATGTCCCGCTGGAAAACTATAATAATTATCAAAATATCCAGTATTATATCTTCGAGAAAGAAGGATCTTACCGTCTTTTATTAAGACTAAATACGCTGCGGGTACTATTTTGAATCTTTCTTTTGGCATCGTTTTTTTATCTCAATTACTTATTTCGTAAACTCTTGTTAGTTTTATTTTTAATTTCTGTCAACTTTTGTCAACTTTGCTGTGTCTCCTGAACAAAATCCGAACTTTTTTTCCGCGAAAATCCCGACGCTGATTTCTAAAAAACTTTCGCTCGGGCGGGCAAAAAGGAAAGGGGTTGGAGAGTGGACGTCCACCAGGAATTTTTGCCCGCCCTCGCTTTTCCGCCGCCGCCGAATTTCGTTTTTCGCTTTGCGAAAAGCGCCACATTATTTTGAAAATAGTAATTCTATTTTATCTTCTAAATCAGCAGCTTTATTTTCGTCTCGGCTAACTAATTTTGCCAATTCCACAATTTCCGCATGATGTTTATTTTTTGGATCGAACTTCGGAATATTAACATGATCAAAAATATGCGTTGTGTAGGATAACTGACTATAATTTTTCAATAAACCTGAAATTAGTTTGCTGTTGAGTAAGGCGGCAATAAAATAAGCTTCCTGACTTGAATTACAACC
>Ga0172363_10002583_pt1 | contig 14629 bp, 13 predicted proteins | sample LakKivs2_kivu2a2_FD_114541 | JGI IMG/M metagenome (GOLD analysis project Ga0172363, IMG submission 114541) | Sediment microbial communities from Lake Kivu, Rwanda - Sediment s2_kivu2a2 | ecosystem: Environmental > Aquatic > Freshwater > Lake > Sediment | place: Rwanda: Western Province, Lake... | reverse complement strand
GGTGACGACTTGCGCCAGCGGGGAATACCCCCGGGGCCGGTCTATAAACGCATCCTGGGCGCGGTGAGGGATGCCTGGCTTGATGGTAAAATTCAAAGTATTGATCAGGAACAAAGATACCTGGACGAGCTGATTAGTAATGAACCCCGTTTTAATCCGCCTGGCTGATAAGGGCGATTTAGCTGATCTCGAGTGGGAGGGGGAATATACCCACTTCCGGCGGATGTATGCAGATACATACATGATGGCTGAGCAGGGTGAGGCGTTGATCTGGATTGCGGAAAATAACGGCACCGGGCTGATTGGTCAGTGTTTTGTCTCGCTAAGGCGGAGCCATCCCGACCTGGCGGATGGTGAAAGGCGGGCGTATATCTACGGGTTCAGGGTGAAGCCGGGTTTCCGCAACTATGGAATCGGCACGCGCATCATGCAAACCATCGAAGATGACCTGAACAAGCGAGGTTTCCAGCAGGTGACGCTTAACGTGGGGAAGGATAATCGCCATGCGCGGCGATTCTATGAAAGGCTGGGTTACCGGGTAATCGGATCGGACCCGGGTTATTGGTCGTACGTCGACGACAAGGGTAAGCGCATCAGCATGCACGAGCCTGCCTGGCGAATGGTCAAAGACCTGAAATGAAGCCTGCGCAGAGTAATACCCTGAGGACGATCGTATTCCACGCAGGCCAGTGGGAGGGAAAGCCCAGCGCGGTGATCAGCGAGCAGCCGGTGAGCCTGACGGTAAATAATGAGATCTGGCTGACCTTCATGTGCACACCCCTCGACCTGAAAGCCCTGGCAATCGGTTTCTTATATAATGAAGAGATCATCCAATCGCTGGAGGAGGTAGCCAGCGTGAGCGAATGCGCCGATGGGAGCAACATTGACGTGTGGCTTAACCATGTGGTGAAAAAGCCAGAAAACTGGATAAAGACATCGGGATGCTCGGGTGGCGAGACCAGCGTGCAGAAAAAAAGCCTGCCAGAAAGCCAGGCGAAACCGAAGAACGGCTGGGTGCTGCCCGGGGAACGGGTAGGCGAGCTTGTGGATCTGCTCAGCGGCGTGCAGGATTTATACCGGAAAACCGGTGGGGTGCACACCTCCGCCCTGAGCGACGGGGAAAAAATCCTGGCGGTGGCAGAAGACATTGGCAGGCACAACACGCTGGACAAGCTCGCCGGGCGATGCCTGCTGGAACGGCTGAACCCGGCACGGCGCATCGTGCTCACCACCGGCAGGATCAGCTCTGAGATGATCCAAAAAGCCGGACGCCTGGGAGCCAGCATGGTAATCTCTCGCACCTCGCCGAGCAGCCTGTCGGTGCAGATGGCGGAAAGGCTGGGGATCACCCTGATCGGATATGCCAAAGGCGAGCAGCATACCATTTACACTCACGCAGAGAGGGTTTTAATGGCACCCAGTGGTGAGAAAATTTACGGTGAGGTGTGATGACTAACAAGAAAATCGAGTACCAACCCATTGATCCAGAAATTGTCGAGCTGGCACATGAACACCATGGCGATGGTGAGGCGATCCTGGAGATTCTGAGCGAGCTGCAGGCAAAACGCGGCAACCTGGAGGCTGCTGCAATTGGCGATGTGGCCCGCGCGGTGGCGTTAGCGCCGTCCGATGCCTATGGCGTGGCCTCTTTTTACACGATGCTGAACCTCGAGGAAAAAGCCGACCACACCGTGCGGGTGTGTGATGGACCTGCGTGCTGGCTGTGTGGAGCCGATGGAGCCCGCAAGGCCGTGGACGAAGCTCTACAAGCAGAGCCGGGCTGGCGAGTGAAACGCACCAGCTGCCTGGGATTATGCGACCGGGCACCGGCCATGCTGGTGGATGAGCAGCAAGCCGGCCCGTACACTGGCGGCGCAGCAGTCCAGATTGCGGGCGGCTGGCGAGGGCAAGCTACCGATTACAGCCAGGCGCGCCATGGTGAAATGCGAGTGATGATGGCCAACGCCGGCAAGGTGGACCCAGATTCGCTGGCTTCAGCCCTGGAGCTGGGCGCCTACCGTGCCCTGGCAGCCGCGCTGGGTAGCACACCTGAGGCCGTCCTGGCTGAGGTGGAGGCCTCGGGGTTATCCGGGCGGGGTGGGGCAGGATTCCCGGTTGGGCGCAAGTGGCGCTTCGTCAACCAGGCAAAAAAGACGCCGAAATATATCGTGTGCAATGCGGACGAGTCGGAACCGCTGATCTTCAAGGACCGGGTGCTGATCGACAGCAACCCCCAGCAGATCCTGGAGGGGATGGCCATCGCCGGATATGCCTGCGGAGCCAGGGAAGCATTCATTTATATTCGCGGTGAATATGTGAAGCAGGCTGAGCGCCTGGAGCGCGCCATCCAGCAGGCCGAGGAGGCCGGTTGGCTGGGAGAAGCCATCCAGGGCAGTGATTTTTCATTTCATATCCGGCTGCACAAGGGCGCCGGGGCATACATCTGCGGGGAGGAGACGGCCCTGATCGAATCGCTGGAGGGCAAGCGGGGCGAACCGCGCACCCGCCCACCATATCCGCCCACCAGCGGGTACCATGCCCTTCCCACGCTGGTGAACAACGTGGAATCATACGCCGCCGTGCCAGCGATCGTGCTGAATGGCGCGGATTGGTATCGCGGCCTGAGCGCGGCTGCCATCCCCGGCACGAAAATATACATGCTGCTGGGGCATATCCGCCACCCAGGCCTGTTCGAAGCGCCCTTCGGCCTCACCTTGCGCCAGATCATCGATGATTTTGGGGGAGGCATGCGGGCTGGATCACGCTTTCACTTTGCCCTGACGGGCGGAGCAGCCGGCACAATCGTACGGGAAGGACACCTTGACATACCCATCGACTATGCTTCGGCAGCCAAAGGTATCTCGCTGGGGGCAGGCGCTTTCCTGGTGTGCGACGAAACCGTCTCGCCGGTGGCTTTCCTGAGGGAGCTGTTGCATTTCTTTGCCGCCGAATCGTGCGGTAAATGCACGCCTTGCCGGGTGGGTACCCACCGGGCGCACGAGATTCTGGTACGCATGGCGGATGGCAAGGGGCAGCCTGGCGACATGGACGAGCTGCTAGAGCTGGCCGATGTGATGAGTGATGCGTCGTTCTGCGGGTTGGGACAATCAGTGCCCATCCCGATGCGCTCAGCCCTGGGGCAGTTCAGCCAGGTTTTCAGGGCAGCAGAAAACCCCGCTTAGCGGTTGAATATCGGGAGGTAGATGTTAATGACGGTACACCTGACGATTGATGGTAAATTGGTGGAAGTGGAAGAAGGGACCAGTCTGCTGAACGCAGCGCGCCAGAATGGGCTGAACATCCCCACCCTGTGCTACCACCGCGATCTGAGCCCCACCGGGAACTGCCGCATTTGCGTGGTGGAGGTGCAGGGCCAGCGCTTCCTGCAGGCGGCGTGCGTCACCACGGCGTGGGAAGGCATGGTGGTGCAGACCCACAGCGAGAGAGTGGTGCGCTCAAGGAAGAAGACGCTGGAGATGATGCTGGCCAACCACCCCCAGGATTGCCTGGTATGCGATGCGAGCGGTTCGTGCGAGCTGCAAGACCTGGCCTATGATTACCAGGTGGTGGTGCCAAAGTGGGGCAGCAAGGGCAGCCGCTACGAGGTGGATAGCGACCCCAACCCATTCGTGCGGGTGGATTTCAACAAGTGCATCCTGTGCCGGCGCTGCGTGCAAGCCTGCGCAGAGGTGCAGGGGCGCTTCGTGTGGGGGGTGGCTGACCGCGGCTTTGAGGAGAGGATCGTGGCAGGCGCTGATACCACCATGCTGGAAGCGCGGTGCGAGAGCTGTGGGCAGTGTGTGGCATACTGCCCAACGGGGGCGCTCAGTGATAAGCTATCTTACGGGCAGGGCAGGGCTCACCAGTTACAGAAAGTGACCACCACCTGCTCCTATTGCGGCGTGGGCTGCTAGTTTGACCTGAACGTGAAGGACGGCCGGGTGATCGGGGTGACATCGAACCCAGATGCGCCGGTGAACGGCATGGCGTTGTGCGTCAAGGGGCGCTATGGATATGATTACATCCACCACCCCGACCGGTTAACGAAACCACGCGTGCGCCGCTACCTGCTGGAAAGGGGGGAGAGGGTCGCTGGCGAGCGGGGGGAGTGGGTAGAGGTCGATTGGGAGACTGCCCTGTCTATCACAGCCAGCAAGCTGAGTTTGGCGCGGGATACCTACGGCTGTGATGCGGTGGGCGTGCTCACCTCAGCCAAGTGCACCAATGAAGAAAACTACCTGATGAACAAGTTCGCCCGCCAGGTGATGGGGACAAATAACATCGACCATTGCGCCCGACTCTGACACTCCAGCACGGTGGCCGGTCTGGCCGCCTCCTATGGTTCGGGCGCCATGTCGAATTCCATGCGCGATGTCGCCGATTATGCTGCAGCGATGCTGGTGATCGGCTCGAATACCACCGAGCAGCACCCGGTGTTCGGCACGATGATACGCCAGGCCGTGCTGCGACGGGGAGCCAAGCTGGTGGTGGCAGACCCGCGGCGCATCGACCTGGTGGATTTCGCCACCCTGCACATCAGGCAGAAGTCGGGCACGGATATTGCCCTGATCAACGGGCTGATGTACATCATCCTGCAGAACGGATGGGAGGACAAAGCATTTATCCAGGAACGGACGGAAGGCTTTGAAGACTTCAAAGCCGTAGTGGAGGAGTACCCGCCTGAAAAAACTGCCCGGATCACGGGCGTGACGGTTTCGCAGCTGTACCAGGCAGCGGAGATCCTGGCGCTGAATAAACCCATGGCGGTGATGTGGGCCATGGGCATCACCCAGCACATCGTGGGGGTGCGCAACGTGATGGACCTGGCCAACCTGCAGATGCTGCTGGGCAATATCGGCATCCCTGGGGCTGGGGTGAACCCCTTGCGCGGCCAGAACAACGTGCAGGGTGCATGTGACATGGGCGGGCTGCCCAACGTCTACCCGGGCTACCAGGTAGTGACCGTGGAGGCTGCCAGGCAGAAGTTCGAGACAGCCTGGGGGGTGGGTTTACCGGACAATGTGGGGCTGACCGTGACCGAGATGATCCCCTCCGTCCTGGAGGATAAAATCAAAGCCCTTTACATCCTGGGTGAAGACCCGGTGATGAGCGACCCAGACAGCAACCATATCCGCCACTGCCTGGAAGCGTGTGAATTCATCGTGCTGGAAGAAATCTTCCCCTCCGAGACTGCCCGGTTTGCTGATGTGCTGTTGCCGGGGGTGAGCTTTGCCGAGAAAACCGGCACGTTCACCAACACCGAGCGCAGGGTGCAGATGGTACGCAAAGCCATCGAGCCATTGGGCAATGCACGCCCCGATTGGATGATCATTTCCGAGCTGGCAAAAAGGGTGCTGGCTGAGGGCACGAGACAGGTGATGAAGGCTGCCTACTCTGGCTGGAACTATACTGACCCAGCGCAGATTATGGATGAGCTGGCGGCACTCACCCCCAGCTATGCCGGAGTGAGCCATGAAAGGCTGGAACGCGGCGAGCAGCTGCAGTGGCCGGTGCGGGATGCGACCCATCCGGGCACGCCTATCTTGCACGTGGGGCAATTCGCCAGGGGAGTGGGAAAATTTATGCCTATCGACCATCTGCCGCCGGCAGAAATGCCGGATGATGATTACCCGATGATCCTCAGCACCGGACGGGTGCTGTATCACTGGCACGGCGGCGAGATGACCCGGCGAGCCAGGGGTTTGCTGGCGATCTATTCGGAGGCGCTGATCGAGATGAATCCCGATGATGCGCAGCACCTGGGGGTGAACGGGCATAAGCGCGTGAGGGTGACCTCGCGGCGGGGCAGCATCGAGGCCGTCGCATGGATCACCGACCGGGTGCCGCCCGGGATGGTTTACGCCAATTTTTACTTCCCGGAGGCTTCCGCCAACGAGCTGACCATCGCCGCCCTAGACCCGGTGGCCAAGATTCCAGAATACAAAGTGTGTGCCGTGAAAGTAACGCTGAGCTAAATCTACTTGGGAGTGGAAAATGGATATCCGTAAAATTTATGATTACGCCCTGATGAGGGAGTATGCCAGCAAGCGCTTTTTTGAGGAGAATGCAAAACGATTGAGCCAGGCCATGGCGGTCGAAGCCTTCCTGCAGCTGGCGCGGGAGGAACAACAACACATCGAATTCATCCAGGAGCAGATTGCGGCGTTGAAATCTGGCCAACAGGGCAATGCCGAATACGGTGCTACCCTGGAAGAGGCAGGATTCTATTCCCAGCGCGTGCAGGTGGAGGTGATCGACCAGATGGTAGCAGAGGCCATGGTGGCTGATCTTCCGGTGCTCAGGATGGCCTTCTTGATCGAAGGCGACTTTGCCGAGTTTTACGAATCGAGCGCCAGGATCGCCGAGGGAGAAGCCAGGCAGGTGCTGGCCATGCTGGGACAATGGGAGCGCACACACGAGCAGTTATTCAAGCAGTTTTACGAGCGAGCGTTCGAGGAATATTCGAAAATGCCCTGGGGTGGCTGAGCAGCTGACCCATTAACCTTGTGCTTCGGGGCCTTGAGCCAGGCTGGTGGACTCAAGACCCCGAAGCATTATGGTACACTTCTGCACTGGAGATTTTGCTAGCCTTGACTGCCCTGAACTCAGCTGCCCTGAAACAAAGCAAAAATTTCCCATTTAATTTCTTCGTGAACATGCTGGATGGGGGTTTCTTTGGCATGGGGTTGGGTTTTGCCTCGTTCACCACGGTGGTTTCGCTGTTCGTGAGCAACATGACCAGCTCGGCCATCTTGATCGGCCTGATCCCGGCTATCCATGTGATGGGCTGGCAGCTGCCTCAGCTTTTTATCGCCCACCGGGTTTCCCAACAGAAGCGCTACAAGCCGATGGTGATGTTCTTCACCCTGCATGAGAGGCTGCCTTTTTTGGGTTTGGCGATCATCGCCTGGTTCATACCCACGATCGGACCGAAGATCGGACTGCTGCTGACTTTCTTCTGCCTGGTATGGCAGGGTTTGGGTGGCGGATTCACCGCCAACGCCTGGCAGGCCATGATCGGGAAGATCATCCCCGGTGATCGCTGGGGCGTATTCTTTGGGTTGCAATCGGCAGCCGGAAACCTGCTGTCTAGCGTGGGGGCGGTGATCGCCGGCAGGGTCCTGGAAAATAACCCTCCCTCATCAGGTTTCGCAGCGTGTTTCTTGCTGGCAGTGGCGGCTTTTGTCGTATCCTACGTGGCCCTCGGGCAGACCCGCGAGGAAAGATCTGCCCCGGTAAACCTGGGGATCGAGCCGCGCGTGTTCTGGAAGGACCTGCGGGATCTGTGGCGGCGGGATGGCAACTTCCGTGGTTTTGTGGGCGTTCGCATACTAGCCCAGCTTGGCACGGTGGGTTTTGCCTTTTATTCGGTCTACGTAGTGCATTACTATGGGGTTAACGAGGCCACGGCGGGCATCCTTACCGGCATCCTGCTGGGCATCCAGACCGTGGCCAGCCCGCTGATGGGCTGGCTGGGCGACCACTGGAGCCACCGCGGGGTGATGGCGCTGGGCATGCTCTCGGCAGCGGTCAGTGCCGGGGTGGCCTGGCGGGCTCCCTCGATCGGATGGTTCTACCTGGCCTACGCCCTGGCGGGCATTGCCTACGTGGCCACCTGGCCGATCGCCCTGACCATGACCCTGGAATTTGGCGAGGATCATGAAAAACCGGCTTACATTGGATTGGCTAACACCTTGATCGGCCCGACCGCATTCATCATCCCCCTGCTGGCAGGCTGGCTGGCTGACGCCGTGGGTTACCCGGCCACATTCCTGGCTACTGCTGTGGGTGCGGTGGTGACGGTGCTGATGTTGAGCCTTATGCTGCACGACCCGCCCAAGGCAGGCTTGGTGGAGGGCTGATTGACGGACACGGACCCGGGGAGAGGACAAAAATGGGGCATCCTGATTGCAGTGGGCATTGGGACCTTCATGACCGCCCTGGATACCAGCGTGGTGAATACGGTACTGCCGGTCATCGGTCAAAATTTCAATGAACCGATCACCTCGGTCGAATGGATCATCACCATCTACCTGCTGGTATTAAGCGGCCTGTTGCTCACCTTCGGCAGGCTGGGTGACATCCGCGGGCACAAGGTTTCTTTCATCACTGGTTTCCTGGTCTTTATGGGCGGCTCCTTCTTTTCGGGAGCGGCGCCCAGTGTGCCATTCCTGGTAGCATCGCGCGGGTTGCAGGCCTTGGGCGGGGCGATGATCGCCGCCAATTCACCCGCCATTCTCACCAAGAACTTCCCGGCTGAACAGCGCGGCCAGGCATTGGGCTTGCAGGCCACCATGACCTACCTGGGACTGACCGCGGGCCCGTCGCTGGGGGGCTTCCTGGCGACCTTGCTGGGCTGGCGGGTGGTATTTTATATAAACCTGCCCGTGGGGCTGGCTACGATCTTGCTCAGCCGGCATTTTATCCCTGTAGACCGCAACCACGAGGTACGCGAGCCCTTCGATTATGCCGGTGCGGCCACGTTTATGTTGGGGCTGGGAGCGCTGCTGCTGGGGTTAAACCAGGGTGAGGAGTGGGGCTGGACATCGCTTGCCATCCTGGCGCTATTATCCTTCGCCATCCTACTGCTGGCGGTGTTCGTGGTCATCGAGAGCAGGGTTGCTCATCCCATGCTGGACCTGAGCCTGTTCAAGGGGCTGTCGTTTTCGCTGACCACGACGAGCGCGGTGATCAATTACATCGGAGTGTTCAGCGCCATATTCCTGATGCCCTATTTCCTGATCCAGGGCAGGGGTTATTCGCCGGCCGAAGCCGGCCTGATCCTGACCGCCCAGCCGGTAGTGATGGCCATTGTAGCCCCGATCAGCGGCACCCTGTCGGACCGGGTTGGCACGCGCCTGCCATCCATATTGGGCATGGTCGTGCTGTCGGTTGGCTTATTTGCTCTGTCGCGCCTCAGCGCACAATCCAGCATCCTGTCGGTGATGGAGGCGCTGGCCATCGTAGGCTTTGGCACAGGGGTGTTTATTTCACCCAATAACAGCGCCCTGATGGGTTCAGCACCCAAGAGCCGGCAGGGCATTGCCGCCGGGATCCTGGCTACGGCCCGTAATTTTGGCATGGTGCTGGGAGTGGGAATAGCCGGGGCAGTTTACACCATCGGATTGAGCCACGCGGGGAGTGTGGGAGCCAGCCCTCAAGGCGGGGCGATTTACCTGGCTTTAAAGACCAGCTTCCTGGTGGCCTCGCTGATCATGATCCTGGGGGTCTTCACCAGCATGGTGAGGGTGGTCAGCAGGTCTTAATCCAGACCAGCCATCCCCGCTATTTTTTACTTTCCTGGAAGAAAAAATACCTGCATCACCCAACAGCAATACCCCTGGACGGACTCGAACCGTCGTTTTTGGCTCCGGAGGCCAACGCTCTATCCACTGAGCTACAGGGGCAGTGACGCCTGAATTTTATCACGAATGCAGGCTCCCGCTCGTGGCGGGTGAATTGAGGATGTCAGACGGAAATCTGGGGGCTCAGCTGGCTCAATTCCAGGCGTAGGCGGGCGATGTCTGGGGCGTTCTGTTCCGCTTCAGCCTGGTGGTAGGCATGGTGTTTCTTGAAAGCCAGCTCGGCGGTGAGCAGGTAGAATTGATCGACCTTGCGGTACTTCCCCTTGAACAGTGCCCTGGTACGCATGATGGTTTGCGCCAGGGTCGAACAGGCAGTTTGGTATTGCTGTGGGGTGATCACCCCATTCAACACCTCTTCATTGAGCTGAGCCCTGATCCATTTTTTCTCGCGATGCAGCGCCCAGATCACGAAGATGATCATGGCAATCCACCCCGACCAGTCAAAGATGATGCCGATCGCCACGCTGTGCATGCCCTTGAAGACGGTCGAGATCAGGTTGTGCATCGAGTGGGTGAAGATGGCGATCCCCCAGCCGACGAGCGGGGCGAGAATTCTGACAGAAGGAGTTTTGGAGAGGCGGGAGATGGCCAGACCGATACCGATAAAGGCAGTAAAAAAGGGATGCTGCCAGCCCACCAGGATGACGCGCACGAAAAACATGTACAAAATGCCCTGCATGCCATTTTCCGCAAAACCATAGGTATAGATATAGTAGATATTTTCGCTGGCCGCAAAACCGATAGCGGTGATGGCCGCATAGACGATGCCATCCAGGATCGAGTCGAACTCATGGCGAAAGTAAAGGAAGACCAGCAGGCAGGCCATGCCTTTCAGGGTTTCTTCGATGAATGGCGCAAATACTGAGGCGGTAGACAGCTCGGTGAATGCCTGATTGCCGGTGAACATGTAAATTCCCAAGCCTAAAAAAGAGTTCACCACAAAAGCAGAGCCTGCGGCAATGATGGCTCCCCATAAAAACACGCCTCCCAGCAGGGTTAGGGGTTCCTTTTCGTAGCGATCCACCCAGTAAACCATATAGGCAAACAGCAGCATGGGCACGATGCCGAACAAGATGGACAACAGGATGCCAATACCCTGCATGGTGCTTTCCCTCCTCGATGCGCCAGTTCAGTCTAACACATCAATAACAAAGTTGCAATCAAGATTTATCGTCGATTAATAATAATGCGGTGCGGTGAACGCGTGTGTTGGCAAAATTGACCCCCAGCTCGTCCAGGAATTCCTCCGGCCGGCCGGTGGCGGCCGGGCGTGCCGCCAGCTGCAACTGCATCCTGAGGCGGCCTTCATCATCGGGAGTGAGCAGGTAGGCTTCCTCGACCAGGGGGCGAAGATCATAGGGTTTATTGCGCCGTAAGCGAGGCAAATGCTGCGCAGCCATGACGCGTTCCAGATGCTCATCCAGGCCGGGGAGGTCATCGAGAAAGGTGATCTCATACACTGCCGAGTTCACGCGGGTTTGCAGGGCGGGGCTGGCCGGATCGACCTGGGATATTGCCTGGATCTCCATCCCTGGCGGCAGGGCTGCCGTGAGCGCATGTTCCACATCGGGCAGGGCACAGTCGTGCTCCAGCCAGGCGTCCAGGAGCTCGCAGCAGCTGGTGAAGCCGACCGGCAGGGCGCAAGCCAGGTTCAAATGGGGCTGAGGGTGGAACCCATGGCTGTATTCCAGAGCTAAGCCAGAGCGCCGGAAGGCACGCTCCCAGGCGCGGTGCAGGTCCAGGTGGCCGACATACTGCATGGGGCCGGCTTTGGAAAAGGTGAGGCGGAGACGCATGGCCATGGTTCTATCCTGGAGAATGCGCGCCTCGAGGGGCTTTAGCGCTATTTCTGGGAGGTGATTTTACTTCGGGGCATAACCAATGCGGGCCGGGATGCTCGCGGCGTAAGCTGGCGTACAGGGGGAGGATGCCGCAGGCCAAGCAGCTGGCACGGCAATCTGGGCGGGTTTTCGATTGCAGGCTCAGGTGGTAATCCTGGAGCAGGTATGGCTTGCGCACCCCCGTGCTGATATGATCCCAGGGAAAGAGCTCATCGATTGCCCGGGGGCGGTGGGTATAAAAGTTGGGATCGAGCCCCTGGGCTTCAAAGGCTTTGTGCCAGGCGGGGAAATTCAACTGGTCCTGCCAGGCATCGAAACGGGCGCCGTTTTTCCACGCCCGGTAGACCACCTCGGCCAGGCGGCGGTCGCCCCGTGAGAGCCAGGCCTCCAGCAAGGTGGCCTGGGGATCCGTCCAGGTGAGCTTGATATTGGAGCGGCGCAGGGCAGTTTTCAACAGGGACTGCTTGGCCTGGATCTGCTCGACAGAATCGCAGGGCACCCATTGGAAGGGGGTATGCGCTTTGGGGATGAAGGTGGATACCCCCACATTCAGGTTGGCGCGCCGCCCGATGGCCTTGTGACCTTCACCCAGCACCATTTGGCACAGCTCGGCGATGGCTTGCACATCCTCCAGGGTTTCGGCTGGATGGCCGATCATGAAATACAGTTTCAAAGTGGTCCAGCCGCGGGCATAGATCTGGTGGGCGGTCTCCAGCAGCTGGGCCGTGCTGAGGGGTTTATTGATGATATTGCGCATATGCTCGGTGGCTGCTTCGGGGGCCAGGGTGAAGCCGCCCCGCCTCGATTCCCTGAGCAGGTCCATCAGGTCCACTGAAAAAGATTCGATGCGCAGGGAAGGCAATGAGATGCCCAGGTGCTGGCCTGCATAGCGCTCGGTGATGGCCTGGATCAGCCCGGCGATATGCGTATAGTCGGAAGATGACAGGGAAAGCAGGCCGATTTCCTCGAAGCCGGTGTGCTTGAGGGCGGCATCGATGGCAGCCAGGATCTCGGGGATGCTGCGCTCGCGCACCGGGCGCGACACCATGCCAGCGTGGCAGAAGCGGCAGCCGCGCGTGCAGCCGCGCATGATCTCAACTGGCACCCGGTTGTGGACGGTTTCGATATTGGGGACGATGAAGCGGGTGGGGGAAGGGGGTAAAACGGGCAGGATGCGCTTGTGGATGGGGAGGCTGGCTCTGGGATACACCTTTTCCACCCGCGCCAGCGTGCCGTCTGGGTGGTAGGCAACCTGGTAAAGCTCAGGCACATACACCCCATCGAGGGAGGCCAGGCGGGTGAGCAGCTGGTAGCGCGTGCTGGTGGTGCGCTTCCACTGCTGGTAAACGTCGAGGATCTCGTGGATCACCTGCTCTCCCTCGCCGATCACGAAGGCATCGATGAATTTGTACACCGGCTCGGGGTTGAAGGCAGCCTGGCCTCCGGCGATCACCAGGGGCTGTGAAGCCCGGCGCTGAGCCGAAAAAAGGGGGATGCGTGCCAGGTCGAGGGCGTTGAGCAGGTTGGTGTACAGGGTTTCGTAGGGCAGTGTGAAGCCGAGGATGTCGAAAGCGGATAAGGGGTGCCTGGATTCGAGTGAGTAAAGGGGGACGCCGTGCGAGCGCATGGCCTGTTCCATGTCGACCCAGGGGCTGTAGGCGCGCTCGGCCAGGGCATCAGCCCGCTTATTGATCAGCTCGTACAGGATGGTGAGGCCCAGGTTGGACATGCCGATATCGTAGATATCCGGGAATACCAGTGCCACGTGCGTCTCGACGCTCTCCCAGGGCTTGACCACCTGGTTCAGCTCGCCGCCCACATAGCGGGCGGGCTTCTGAACGGTGGGAAGCAAGCGCTCCAGCCTGGCGCTGATTTCATCGGGGGTTAGGGTCATCAATACCTCAAAGACGGTTGATAAATTGAACAAATCAACCTTGGATTGTCTGATTATATCGTTAAAAGCCAGCCACCCGCCGGATTCAGTAAATGCTAATGAATCCCCCTGGATGAATATTGAATAGCCGCGAGGCGAGTGAAATTAAGCGGGAATGATCATTACGGGCTTCAGTCTTCGAATACCCAGCGGTCAAGTGAGCGCTGCCAGGTGACCAGCTCCTGGGGCGAGAACCACAGTGCCACTTCCTCGGCACCGTTTTCCACACTGTCGGAGGCATGGGTCAGGTTGCGGCCGATCTGCAGGGCAAAATCATGGCGGATGGAACCCGGTGCAGCATTGAGCGGGGAAGTGGCGCCCATGGTCTGGCGGATGGCCTCGATGGCATCCGGCCCTTCCCATGCCATGGCCATCACCGGTGCGGAGGTGATATAGGCGATCAGGGAATCGTAAAAGGGTTTGCCCTGGTGGATGGCATAGTGGGTGCGAGCCAGCTCCGGGCTGACATTGATGAACTTGGCGGCCACCAGGCGCAGGCCACGCCGTTCCAACCTGAGGATGACCTCACCGATCAAGCCCCTCTGTACTGCATCCGGTTTTACCAGCACCAACGATCTTTCCATGAAAACCTCCGATGATTGAAAGTACGCGCAACGTGAAACGTAGCGAGCTACGTTTCACGCTGGAATGCGGCTATGCTCAGCGCTACCTGACCAATTCCTCTGCCTTGGTATATGCGTTCAGGGCTTCCTGCAGGTCGTGGGTGCGGTTTAACGCCTCACCCAGGGTGATCCACATATCGATATTTAGCGGGAAGCTGTAAAGCGCATCCTGTAAATCCTTGACAATCTCCTCAAGGTGGTAATCTTGCTTGATCAACCCGGCGAACAATTGCGCAGCCTGTTCGGGTTGCTGTTGAACCAGCGCATCCCGCGCTTCGATCAAAATCGTCTTTGGGGTGGCGGTTGGTCCTTCAACTGGCTCGATTGCAGCAACTTCCAGCTCAGGAGCCTCGGGCTCGGCAGCCTGGGGAGCTGCTTGCTGCTCCATCACTGCCGGTTCAGCCGCCACCTCGGGAGGGACGAGCTCTTGGGTCGGGACAGGCTGTTCGACTTCGAGCGCCTCCACCTGCGCGGTGGCAGGCTGCTGTGGGGTGACCTCAGGCATGACCACTTCGCTGGCTGGCTGTTCGAGGGCGACCTCAGGGGTCAGCTCTTCTACTTCTGGCTGCGCCTGGATGGCTTGTGTGGCAAGCTCCTCATCTACTGGCTGGAGGATGGCGCCTCCAGGAGCTTCTGCCTCAGCTACTGGCGGCTCCTGGGTGATCTCTGGGGCAAGCTCCTCGGCAGGCAGGGTTATTTCTTCGGTAGGAGCCGATTCTTCAGCCAAGGATGCCGCGGGGGTTTCGGCGGTGATGGCAGGCTCGGGTGCCGAGGGTGCCGCTTCAGGCTCACCCGACTCGGCCATTTCTTTCAGCCAATCGGGCAGCTGCTCTGCTTCCCAGGCCAGGGGCTCTTCAGTGCCAATGG
>Ga0172363_10002579_pt1 | contig 14641 bp, 14 predicted proteins | sample LakKivs2_kivu2a2_FD_114541 | JGI IMG/M metagenome (GOLD analysis project Ga0172363, IMG submission 114541) | Sediment microbial communities from Lake Kivu, Rwanda - Sediment s2_kivu2a2 | ecosystem: Environmental > Aquatic > Freshwater > Lake > Sediment | place: Rwanda: Western Province, Lake... | reverse complement strand
GTATTACGACGCCGCGGCCGTGGATGGGGCCAACCGCTGGCAGACCTTCTGGCAGATCACGCTGCCCCTCCTGCGCCCCGTGCTCCTGTTCATCATCGTCACCAACTCCATCGGCGCCCTCCAAGTGTTCGACGTCGTCTTCGCCGCCACCACGGGCCTCGCCGGGGAGACCAGTGGGGGTGGCCCGGCTGGCAGCACCATGGTGGTCGTGCTCCACATGTACAACAATGCCTTCAAGTTCTTCCGCATGGGCCGCGCGACCGCGATGGCGCTCTTGTTGTTCGTCATTATCTTTGTCATCACGCTGATCCAGTTGCGTCTCTTGCGAGAACGCACGTAAGGGAGGAGAGATATGGCCAAGCCACAGTGGACCGTCCCAGCCATCGTCGGATCCATACTCAAGTATCTCGCCCTGATCCTGGCAGGCGCCTGGATGCTCCTGCCATTCTTCTGGATGTTCTCGGCCTCGCTGATGACCTCTCAGGAGATCACCCGTCTACCACCGCCGCTTCTGCCCACGCAACCCCAATGGCTCAACTACGTTGACGTGGCGCGCGTCGTGCCGCTAGGGCGTGCGTACTTTAACAGCATGTTGGTCACTACCCTATCCGTGCTGGGGATCCTGTTTACCAGTTCTCTGTGCGGGTTCGCCTTCGCCAAGTACAACTTCCCCGGGCGTAACGCCCTCTTCATGCTCACGCTGGCCAGCATGATGATCCCGTTCTTTGTCACGCTGATCCCGGTCTTTTACATCGTCAAGCAGCTCGGCTGGTTGAACAACTATGCCGGGTTGGTCATGCCGGGTATCGTCAGCGCGTATGGCATCTTTCTGATGCGCCAGTTCATGCTGGACATCCCTGACGAGTTCATTGACGCCGCCCGCATTGACGGCGCGGGCGAGTTTCGCATCTATTGGCAGATCATCCTCCCGCTCAGCGGTCCGGCGCTGGCCACCCTGGGTTCGTTCAACTTCGTCGGGAGCTGGAATGCCTTCCTCTGGCCGCTGCTGGTGGTTCAGTCGCGCGAGTTGTTCACCGTCCCGCTGGCGTTGAACAGCTTGCGTACCTATGGCATGGAGGCCAAGTTCCTCAACCTTCAGATGGCCGGCACAGCCGTCAGCGTGATCCCGGCCCTGGCCGTGTTCGTCGCGCTGCAGCGCTACTTTGTCCAGGGGATCGCGCTAACCGGTCTGAAAGGATGACTAACGATGATCAGGAAATGCATTCCGATTGCCACCGCGCTGGCGGTACTTGTGGTCGGTGGTTGCGCACCGGCCACTGCCCCGCCACCCACTCCCACGCCGCTTGCCCTGGCTGAGGGGCAGGAGGCGCTCACCGACGTGAGCCTGACTGACGCCGTCGAACTGGCCGGGGAATGGCGCTTCCGGCAGGTGGACGTATTCAACCAGGAGATGGCCGGGCCGGGCTACGATGACAGCGATTGGGGCCAGGTGCAGGCCCCAACTCCCTGGACGGAACAGGGCCTGGGGGATCTGGTGGGCCAGGCCACGGTCGTGGTCTACCGCCGCCAGGTCCAGGTGCCGACCGGCTGGAAGGGCAAGCCGGTCGGGATCAGCGCCTGGTTCAATCCCCACGACTCGTCGGTCTTTGTCAACGGGCAAAGAGTGGAGCCGGTACGCAAACCCTTCGCCCCGTACGCTGACGTCAGTGAGCTGTTAAAGTACGGCCAGGCCAACACGATCGCCGTGACCACCCTCTACGATGGCGTCTTCGAGATGGCCGAGGCGGGGCCGGCCCGGCTTGGCCCCATCGAGCAGCGGCCGGTGACCCAGGTGCTCCAGGAGGACGTGTCTATCCCGACGGCAGAGGGGGCAGGCGACGCCGCGCTCGTTCGGCCGGCAGCAGGTCAGCGCTTGCCAGCACTCGTCTTCATCTCGACCGGCTCCCACGGCCTGGGTGAGAAGACAGAGTGGCTGGAACTGGCGACCGATCTGGCGCGGCAAGGGTACGTGTCTCTGCCTGTAGCGCTCAAGGTCCAGAAACCCGAGGGGGCACTGGCCGCAGTAAACTACCTGCGCTCGCTGCCAGCGGTTGACCCGGCCCGCATTGTGCTGGTGGGAGCGGACCAGGGGAGCCAGACGGTAGTCCTGGCTGCGCTCCAGGATCCCCAAGTCGCAGGCGTCGTGGTGATCTCCGGCCCGCAGGTAGACCAGGTGGCCCAGCTCGGCCAGCGCCCCACCCTCTTCCTGGCCGCCAAAGAGGACCGCCGTGGCATATTCGTGGAACAGGCCACGGCCATGGCAGAGACCGCCCAGGGCCCTCACCAGGTCGTCGCCTTGCCGGGCAACGGGCACGGCACGTACGTGCTGGCGAATGCGTGGAACGCGACGCGCCAAGCGCTCGTCACGTGGCTGCAGCAAAACGTGGCCAAATGAAGAGTAACAAAAAACAGGGAGGTAAGAGCGTGGACGACAAATTCATCCCGATTGCAGCCTGGTACACGGGTGGGAGAGCCCGGGCGACGATGGTCCGGCAACCGGGGCCAGACGCCCGAGAGAACTGGAAGAAGGACTTGCAGAACATCGCCGACTGCGGCTTCAACACCGTGCGCTGCTGGGTGGATTGGGCCTCCGGTGAGCCACAGCCTGGCGACTATTGTTTCGAGGCGGTGGACCTGCTGATGGAGCTGGCGGAGGAAGTCGGACTGCGCGTCATCGTACAACTGTACCTCGATTCGGCGCCGGACTGGCTGGTAAAGTACTATCCAGATTGCCGTTACGTCTCGGCCGGGGGGGTGCCGGTTGACTCGCAGGGCGCACCCGGCTATTGCTACGACCACCCGGGCGTCCGGGCGGCGGCTGAGCGCTTCATGCGCACGCTGGCTGGACACATCACCGGCCGCCAGCCGTTCCTGGCCTGGGACCTGTGGAGCGAGCCGCACGTCGTCCAGTGGGGGTATTTCGACTTCCTGCCCCAACCGGCCACGTTCTGCTACTGCCACCACACCGTCCAGCGCTTCCGTGACTGGCTGCGCCGCCGGTATCCGAGCCTGGAAGCGCTCAACGAGGCCTGGTATCGCCAGTTCTCCAGTTGGGACGTGGTGCTGGCCCCCAAGTTCATCTCGCTGATGACCTACACAGAATACGTGGACTGGCTGCAGTTCATCATGGACAAACTGGCCGCCGACCTGCGCTGGCGGCACGAGGCCGTGCGCCAGGCCGACGACCACCTCACCACCAGTCACTCGGCCATTCCCTCGATCCTCTCCCTGCCAATTGACGAGCAGGGCTCGCCCGACGATTGGCGCATGGCCGGCCAGGTGGACGTCTGGGGCACTTCGCTCTACCCGAAGCACGTCGGAGCCAGCGAGACGCACGACCCCTCGTTTCGGGCGGCCATGCTGGCCGGCACCCGCTCGGCCTGCGACTCCGTCGCCCGGCCGTACTGGCTGGGGGAACTGCAGGGTGGGCACGGCTACGTCGGCATGTTCGCCTCACACATGTCGGCCGCAGACGCCCGCTCGTACGCCTGGCATCCCATCGCGCACGGGGCCAAGGGGCTGTGCTTCTACGCCTGGCATCCCATGAGCAGCGGCTACGAATCGGCCGGCTTTGGGCTGGCCAACCTGGACGGCAGCCCGAGCGAGCGGGCGCTCGCCGCCGGTGGTGTCGCCAAGATCGTCACAGAGAATGCAGGAATCTTCTACGCCGGGAAACCCAGCCGGGCGCGGGCAGCGATCTGCTGGAACGTGCTCGCCAACGTCATGTGGGTTTGCATGCGCCAGCCGCAGCACTATGTCCCCAGCCGCGGCTACATCGGCGCCTACCGGGCCTTGTATCAGGAGCACATGCCGGCGGATTTCATCCACGTGGACCAGATCGCGGCTGGCAAACTGGCGGACTATGACCTGCTGTACCTCCCCTTCTCTTTCATGATCTCCCGGGCTGCGGCGGCTGGCATCGAAGGGTTCGTGCGCCAGGGCGGAGTCGTCGTGGCGGAGGCCCGCACGGCCTGGAACGACGAGACGGGCTACTGCGGTGCAGCCGTGCCCGGCCTGGGGCTGGAGCAGGTGTTCGGCTGCCGGGAGCGGGGCGCGCAGGGCGTGCCAGAAGACACGCCCGTGCCGATCCGCATCACGCAGGACCACCCGACACTGCCCCTGCTGAAAAAGAGCGATGTGGTCATCGGCGCCCGCTTCCGCGAGGAACTGGAGACACTGTCCGAGACGGCCGAGGTCGTGGGCGAATTCGAGGACGGCGGGGCGGCCATCGTCGTCAACCGCTATGGCGAGGGCTGGGCGATCTTTGCCGGCACACTGCTGAGCCTGGGCTTTTACAGGTTCAAGGACGAGAACGCCGGGAAACTGCTCAAAGGGCTCACCAGGCTGGCGGGGCTTGAGCCGCCGGTAGAGGTGGACGGCATCCCGGAGGGGATGGACGTCGAGCCGCGTCTGCTGGAAGGGGAAGACGAGGAGGGCCGTCCCTTCCACATCTTCTTCGCCTTCAACCACACCGACCGGCCCGCACAGCCACAGTTCAGGATCGCCGTGCCGCAAGGGGACTATACCGCCACGGACATCGTCACCGGCCAGGCTGTCCCAATCCAGTACCAGGACGGCCGGCTGGTGCTGGGCAAGCCGTTGGAACCCGGCGAGATCTGGGTGGTCAAGTGGTAACCTGCCTCATAAATGGAGAAGTCCACACGCCGCTGGAGATGATCCGGCCTGGCACGGTGATCGTCCAGGACGAGCGGATCGTGGCGGTGGGGACCACGGAGCGTCTCCCGCCGCCGCCCGGCGCGGAAGTGATAGACGTCGCGGGGCGCATCGTGCTGCCCGGCCTGCTAGACCTGCACTTTTACGGCTGCGGCGGCGTCGCACTGGCCGACCGGGCGACCATTGCCGACGACCTGCGGGCCATCGCCGGCATGCTCCCGCGCTGGGGCGTGACCGGTTTCCTCATCTCGCCCCAGGCTGCCGATCACGGGACACTGCTCGGGCACCTGCGGGCCATCGCCGAGGCCATCGAAGCACTGCGGAGAGAACCTGCCGGCGCAGTACCGCTAGGGATTCACCAGGAGGGGCCATACCTCAGCCCGGCACGCAAGGGGGCCTTCCCTGCCGGGTGGCTGCAAGAACCGTCGGTGGAGGCGGCGGAGGCGATCCTGGACGCCGCCCACGGGCACATCCGGGTGATGACGCTGGCCCCGGAACTGCCCCACGCGCGAGATGTGGCGCGGCTGCTCCGCCGGCGGAGCGTGTTGCCCAGCCTGGGCCACTCCGCCGCCGACTACGAGACAGCCCGCGAGGCCCTGCAGGCCGATTTCCCACTCGTGACGCACGTCTTTGACGCCATGACCGGCCTCCATCACCGCGAGCCCGGGGCTGCCGGCGCGGTGTTGGATTCGACAGCCGCGACGGCGCTTCTCATCAACGACGGGCTTCACGTCCACCCGGCCGTCGTGCGGCTGCTGGCGCGCACCTTGGGGCCAGAGCGGCTGGTGCTGGTGACCGACGCGATGGAGGCGGCGGGCCTTGGCGACGGCGAATATCGCCTGCTGGGCCAGCAGGTCACAGTGCGGGGCGGGGAGGCCCGGCTGGCCGACGGCACGCTGGCGGGCAGCATACTGACGATGAACCAGGCCGTGGTCAATGCGCGCAAGTTCGCCAGCCTGGAGTGGGGGCAGGCCGCCCGTATGGCCACGTTGAACCCGGCGCGCCTGCTGGGAGATACTGGCAGAGGGGCCTTGCTGCCCGGCCATCGGGCCGATCTCACGATCCTGGCCGGGGACGCTGGCAGCGTCTGGCTCACACTCGTCGGAGGCGAAATGGCTTACACGGCTGAGAGAACGATTTCATCCAGCACAGAAAATACACTGATCGGCTCGCCAGGGACGACAGAACCAGTGCGCCCATCGTGGATGTGAAGTGTGACTCGTTCTCGAACGATGGAGAAGGCAAATATTATCGGATCGGTCATCAGGCGCGCCTTGACAGTACTGAGGTATTCAACAATGGTCATATCGCTTGGCCCACTCACGATATGGCCTGAGCATCACCGGACAATATGCATAGTCGCTGCTGCAGGTTATCCCGCATCTGCACCAGTGAGGCCCACTCGACATAGTCCATCCGGTCATCAGTCTGCCCGGCCTGGAAGCGGCGATAGAATTCGTCGGAAGAAAAACTGTATCGCTGCTCAAACTCGGCCAAGTCACTCTGCAATTGGCCCAGTTGTTCACGACACAGCTTGGCTTCGTGGGCCAAAAGCTTGTCCAAGGTACGATCCATCAACTCACTGGCTTGACCCTGTTGATAAAGTTGAGCCAGCGTCCGTAGGCGCTGCGCTACTGAATTAACTGGAGATACTTGGATACCACCCATCATGCTCACTCCATAACTTGATAGTCTTGACGTTATTATACCACACCTGGCAAGAACAAGGGGCGCCTATCATCTATCGCGGAGTCGCGGCGAGTTGCACTTCTTTGCCAATCAATGGTATACTGTATGCAGGGCGGCCAGATACCCGGCATCGAGGGATGTGAACATCGCTCTTCAGACATTGCCCATGCTGCCAGGAGGTGACCATGTCTATCGCTGACAGTGAGCTTGAGCGCAATTTTATCGTGGTGGACGAGCGGGCGACGGTGCGAGAGGTGCGCGATCAGGTCGCCGCGACCGGCGACCGCTGGACCTACGTCGTCGTCCAGATGGCGGACGGCCACTACGCCGTCCTGTGGTTGAGCGAGCTCGTCGCGGCGATGCAACAGGACAGCGAGGCGCTGCTGTCGTGGATGCTGGACGCTGCGCTGAATAAAGTGCCTGACCTGCTCGCCTCACGGGCCGCGAATGCGGTCGAACAGGCCGAGATGGACACAGGGGCTGCCAAACGCCTCGCTAGAAAGATGCCCGGTGGGCGACTGGTAGTATTGGCCGATGGCCAGGTCGTTGGCGTGTTGGTTGGGCTTCGAATGCGTGGGGAAGTCGGCGTAGACCTGGACTGGTTGTACGGAGCTCCGGGATTCCTGGAAGAGGTGCACGTTGGGGCGAAGGGAGGAGGGCAAGGAGGGAGGGAGCTGACGGTCTCTGACGAGGCGTACATTGAGCCGAAGGGGTTCGGCGTGATGGCTGCCGAAGAGGCACCGGAAGAGCCCCCAGTGGTTGAAGTCAAGCCAGAAAAGCGCTGGATCAACGCCGAGATCGAGGATCACGAGCGGGACAAGCCGCTGCAGATGGGCCAGGGCTATACGCTGGCCTTCGACGTGGATACCGAAGCACGCGCCACAGCGCTGGCCGCAGACGAGTTTCGCTACGAGCACAAACCCGGCGAGGAACTGGTGGAACTGACCGTCCAACTGGCAAGCGACGACTTTGAGATCTACAGCGGGCCACAGACGCTCCGCGTGCCGCGCGCCGGCAAGTCCAGGAACAAGGCGCGCTTCGACGTCGAGCCGAAGCACACAGGCGAGGGCGTAATCAACGCCGTCTTTTTGAAAGATGGCAACTTCATCCAACTCATGACGATCAAGCTCCACACGGGCGCCCCTGGCGTGCTGGCGGCCGAGACGCTGGGGCGGCCGCTGGACGCGGCCTTCGTCGTCCAGCCACGGGACGTGAACCTGACGATTCTGAACACCGGTGCGGGTTTTCAGGTCATCTTGACGGGCGCGGTGGGTGCGACGGCGACGCTGCCCCTCACACTGCAGGAACTCGACCAGATGATCGCGCAGGTGCGCCAGGAACTCTTGAAAATCGTCCACCTGGAGGTCGGCCCGACCAGGGAGCGCATGTACCAAACGGGGATAGACATCCCGCCGGAGGTCAACCAGGCCGCGCTACAGCGGCTGGCCAGGGCCGGTTACCGGCTCTACCAGCGCATCTTCTATGGCCCGGGCACCGATGCACAGGCCAACCTGCTGGGCGATAGACTGCGCCTTATGGCCCAGGGAGACACGCTCAAGATCCAGATTTTCTCCCAGCAGTTTACGCTGCCCTGGGGCATCCTGTACGTGGCCGACAAATACGACCCGGAGCACGTCAACCCCGAACTGTTCCTCGGCCTCAAACACATCATCGAATACATCCCGCTTCAGCCGGGCATGCAGGTGATCGAAGGCACGATCGCCAGCCGTCCTGGCCTGACCGTCAGCCTCAACGTCAACGCCGACATAGATCAGCAGATGGAGGCCTCCTTCATCGCCGACCAGCAGCGCTATTGGGACAAGATTGGGCAGAGCGGCAGCGTAAAGGTGGTCGTGCGCCAGACGAAGGACGAGGTGATGCAAGCGCTGGCCAATACGTCTACCCCCGACCAGGTAATCTACTTTTACTGCCACGCTATATCCAAGTCGCTGGCCGAGGGCGGCGGCCCGGATGCTTCCATGCTCGTGTTAAGCGGCGATGGACGCCTGAGCTTGGGGGACCTGTACGTGGAGGCACCGCTCAAGAAGGTCCTGGCGGGCCAGCCGCTGGTGTTTATCAACGCCTGCGAATCGGCGGAGCTTTCGCCCCTGTTCTACGATGGTTTCGTGCCCTACTTTATGGCCAAGGGGGCGCGCGGCGTCATCGGCACCGAGTGCGAGACGCCCGCGCTGTTTGCCACCGAGTGGGCCAGGCGCTTCTTCGACCGCTTCCTGGCGGGTGAGCCGCTAGGCCGGGCTTTCCTGGATTTGCGGCGGGAGTTTTACGGCCAACACAACAACCTGCTGGGCCTCATGTATGCCCTGTACGTGGACGGCGACACGCAAATTGCGCCCGCCGTGCAGGTGGCATAATAAAGACCTCTTGTCATTTAGCCCCTATCGCGCTATAATCTCGCGCAATGAGCAAAATTGCACGCTTTGAAGCGCTGGCCGAACAGTTGGTCGAGGGCACCTTTGCCCGCCTTTTCGCCGGGCGGCTGCGGCCGCTCGAGGTCGCCACGCACCTGACGCGCGCGTTGGAGGACTGCCAGGTCATCTCCCCGAACGGCATACCCCAGGCCCCCACCCACTACTGGGTCTACCTGCACCCAGACGACTGCCAGGCGCTGGCAAGCGAGCAACCGGCACTGGAGATAGAACTGGCCTGCCACGTGGCCGAATTGGCCGTCCAGGCCGGCCTGGCGCTCGAGATCAGGCCGCTCGTCTGCGTCGTGCCGGACGAGGGGATGGCCCCCCGCCAGGTGCGCGTCGAGGCACGCTGGATGCCGGATGAAGCGGGCAGCGTAGAAAAAACCCGCCAGATGGAGAACGACGAGGAGGACGTCGAGGCCGCTGCGAGCCTGGCGCCGCGGGGTCGTCCCTTCCTGATCCTGGCAGGCCGCCGCCACGTGAATCTCCTCCAACCTGTGATATCCGTCGGGCGTGCGCTGGACAACGACATGATCATCGAAGACCCACGCGTCTCCCGCCACCACGCTCAACTGCGCCTGCGCTATGGCCGCTACGTGCTGTACGACCTGAGCAGCTCCGGCGGCACGCACATCAACGGCTACCCGGTCGAGGAGTGTGTGCTGCACTCCGGCGACGTCATATCCTTGGCGGGCGTCCAGATCATCTACGGCGAGGACCCGCCTACACCTGTCCCGCTACCCGAGAGCGCGGACACCCCGGCGCTCGCCCCTGAGGAGATCGAGTCTGGCTAGCGATGGACATTGTACTGCTGGCGCTGCGCATCCTGCTCGCCATCCTGCTCTACGCTTTCCTGGCTGCGGTGTTCGTGATGCTGTGGCGCGACCTGCGGCAGGCCGCGACCAGCCGCGAGGCCACCCGCCCGGGCGGGCAACTGGTCGTCCTGTCTGCAGCGGACGATGCGCTCGCCGCAGGCACCGTCTTTCACCTGCAGCCTGTCACCTCCATCGGCCGCTCGCCTAATAACACGATTTCCATACCGGACACCTATGCCTCTGCCCAGCATACCTTGCTGACCTGGCGAGAGGGCCAGTGGTGGCTGGAAGATCGGGACAGCCGCAACGGGACGCTGCTCAACGGCGCGCGCATCAGCGGCCCCGCCGTCGTCAGCGCCGGCGACGTCATCGGCGTGGGCCGCACACAACTGAAACTGGAGTTGGAGTGATGGACCTGGAATTACACGACAAGATTGCACTGGTGACCGCCGCGAGCAAGGGCCTGGGCCGGGCCGTCGCGCTACGCCTGGCCCAGGAGGGCGCTCACGTCGCCCTCTGCGCGCGCGGAGAAGTGGAGCTGGCCCAGACCGCCGCCGAGATTGAGGCACACACGGGCCGCCAGGCACTGCCGCTCCCGGCCGACGTCGCGGACCCGGCCGCCGCGGCAGCGCTCGTCGAGGCTACCGTCCACCAGTTTGGGCGCGTGGACGTCCTCGTCATCAACGCCGGAGGACCGCCGCCGGGACAGTTCCTCGACCTGACCCCCGCAGACTGGGAAGCCGCCGCCCAGTTGACGCTGATGAGCGCCGTGCGGCTGTGCTACGCCGTCGTGCCGATGATGAAGGCGCAAGGCGCAGGTTCCATCCTGGCCATGACCTCGATCACCGTCAAACAGCCGCTGCCCAACCTCATCCTCTCCAACAGCCTGCGGCTGGGGGTGGCCGGGCTGGTCAAGACGCTGGCCGACGAACTGGGGCCGATCGGCATCCGCGTCAACGCCATCTGCCCCGGCTGGACGCGCACCGCACGGGTGGATCAATTGTTGCGCGAGCGGGCCGCGCGGAACGCGGCGACGCCGGAAGAAGAGGCCGCCAAACTCACAGCCGCTATCCCACTGGGGCGCATGGGCGCGCCGGAGGAGTTCGCCGCCGCGGCCGCGTTTCTCGTCTCGCCCGCCGCCTCTTACATTACCGGCGTCAGCCTGCTCGTGGACGGGGGGATGTACCGGGGGACGACGTGAGCGAGAGGGCTCACCTCAAGCGGAGCGACTGGGCGTGGCCGGCCAGCCTGCTCGTCGTCGGCTGCCTGGCGCTCGGCGCTTGCGCGCTCAACGCCTATCGCTTCACCGGCGGCCAGGGCGGCGTTCCGCTGGACGACTCGTGGATCCATTTTCAGTTCGCCCGCAACCTGGCCCGCGGCGACGGCTTCTCCTACAACCCCGGCCAGCCCACGTCCGGCTCGACCGCGCCACTGTGGACGGTGCTCCTGGCGGCGGTCTACTGCGTGGGCGGACGCTTTCCCGTCGCCGGGCAACTGCTGAGCGGGGCCTGCTTCCTGGCGCTGCTGGCGGCGACCTACGCACTGGGGCTGCGGCTGACCGGCAGCCGCTGGGCGGCCTGGCTGGCCGGCATGGTCGTCGCGCTCAACGGGCGCCTGGTGTGGGCGGGCCTCTCGGCGCTCGAGATATGCCTGTTCGCCACGCTGAGCCTGCTGGCCATAGGCGCCCACCTGACCGACCGGGCCACGCGCCGCTACCGGCTGCGCACGGCGGCGCTGTTCGGTCTGGCCGCGTTGAGCCGTCCCGAAGGGTACCTGCTCTTCGCGCTGTCCCTGGCCGACTTTACCCTCCAAATCGGCAAATCAGCAAATCGGCAAATCAGCAAATCGCAAATGGCGAATGGCGAACGGCGAACGGCGAACGGCGAACCACGCAACACACATCACGCATCACGCATTACGGATTACGCATTACGGATTACGCATTACGGATTACGCATCATTCCCCCCCTCTTCCTCTTCTCCGCCCTCGTCCTCCCCTACCTCATCTTCTCGCTGCGCACGAGCGGCCATCTGCTCCCCAACACCTACCACGCCAAGGCCGTCTTCGACCTCCAACTCGACCTTAAATTCCTGAGCCTGGCCGCCCGCTACCTGATTCGGGACAACCCGTTCTTGTTGCCGTTCTACGTCCTGGGCGTCGGCGTATTGCTCCGTCGCGCCCGCCTGCTGAGCCTGTGGAGCGCGGGGCTGCCGCTGGTGTACGCCTTTCTCCACACCGGGCTGTACCATCACGGGCGTTACTTGATGCCGCTCATTCCCTGCAATGCGTGTATTGGCGTCGTGGGGCTGCTGGAAGCATACAAGTTGCTTAAATGGAGAAGGGGAACCCTCACCCCACCCCTCTCCCTTCCAGGGAGAGGGAGCCTACGTTCTCCCCTCCCTCGCAGGGAGGGGCAGGGGGAGGAACTCACCCCCCTCCCTCACAGGGAGGGGCAGGGGGAGGGTGGGCGTCTCGGATGCGCAAGCCTACCCTCACCCCAACCCTCTCCCTGGGAGGGAGAGGGGAGCCCACCCCCCTCCCTTGCAGGGAGGGGCAGGGGGAGGGTGGTGGCAGCGGCGCTGGTTGGGCTGCTCGTCGTCGTGGGGAGCGGCTGGGGGTTGCCGATGATGGCACGCCAGTACGCCTGGAACGTGGACAACATCAACGAGATGCAGGTCGCGCTCGGCCACTGGGTGGTGGCTCACACCCCGCCGGACGCGCTCCTGGCGCTGAACGACATCGGCGCCATCACCTACGTCTCCGAGCGGCCGATCGTCGACCTGGCGGGGCTGATCACGCCGGAGGTCATCCCGCTCCTGCGCGCCCCCGACCGCGACGCGCGCCTGGCAGAGTTGATGGCCGCACGGGGTGTGCAGTACGTCATCATTTTCCCCAACTGGTTCCCCGACCTGGCCGCCCGCCGCGACCTGCTGGAGCCGCTATACCGCGTGACACTGGCCCACAACACCATCGCCGGCGGGCACACCATGATCGTCTACCGCACCCGCTGGCGGAGATAGGAATGGTGGAGTAAAATGAGAATTGAGGGAGGTAAGACCAATGTCCCAAACTGTTTCTGCTGAGGTGCAAAACGCCGACACACAGACAGACGTTGAATTGCGCCAGATTCGGGATGAACTGCGTCAATTGACGACACTGTTGACCCGTGCCAGTAGCCGCCGCCCAATTCTGCTCTACAGTCTACGCCATCCCCATCTGAGGCTCGCAGGGCCACTTTCCGTGGCGCTCGAATATGATGAAGAACAAGTCATTGCCTGTGCCCCAGATCTCGACCTGTTCGGTTATGGCGATACCGAAAACGAGGCCCTGGACGACCTGCGCTGCACTGTGGCTGATCTGTACTACACCCTGAAACAAGAACGCGGCTCTCTAGGGCCAATGTCCGCGCGAGTGTGGGATTATCTCGACCATGTCATCGTCGAGGCAGAGTCATGAAGACACGCGATATTCTCCGCGTCTTCGACAAGTTGGAGATGGAGGTTCGGGAAGGCAGGGACACGCTCGCTTTCTTTCGCTGGGAAGGCCAAACCATCCTATGGACCAAAGTTCCCCACAAACGTGGGGAACTCAAAGGTAAACTTCCGCACTTCATTCGCCAGCAGTTGCGGCTGAATGAGGATCAATTTCGTGCAGTGATTGACTGTACTATTTGGCGGAAGGAATACGTAGAGATACTGTGCTCTAAAGGGCTACTTCCGCCTGACGAAGAGCCCGACTGACTACCGGGTACCGTCTGCCTCCCAATCTACCAATCTACCAGTTTCCCAGATACCAACAAAGGAGTGCATCCATGACCCAAAACCCCATCCGCATCGGCGTCATCGGCGGTAGCGGCCTCTACCAGATGGAGGGGCTGGGCGACGTCGAGGAGCGCCGCGTGACGACCCCGTTTGGCGACCCTTCCGAAGTCGTCGTCATCGGCACGCTCGAGGGCGTGCGCGTCGCCTTCCTGGCCCGCCACGGACGCGGCCACCGCATTAGCCCTACCGAGGTCAACTACCGGGCCAACGTCTTCGCGCTCAAGAGCCTGGGCGTCGAGCAGGTCATCTCCATCTCCGCCTGCGGCTCCTTGCGGGAGCACATGCACCCGGGCAACGTCGTCATCCCCGACCAGTTGTTCGACTTTACCAGGAAGCGGACGTACACCTTCTTCGGCGACGGAATGGTCGTCCACATCGGCGTGGCCGATCCGTTCTGCTCGCGCCTTTCAGGTCGCCTGGCCGATGCAGTGGCAGAGGCTGGCGGCACAGTCCACCGGGGCGGGCGGCTGATCACCATCGAAGGCCCGCGCTTCTCCACCCGGGGGGAGAGTTTTACCTACCGCGCCTGGGGCATGGACGTCATCGGCATGACCACCTCGCCGGAGGCTTTTCTCGCCCGCGAGGCAGGGATGTGCTACGCGGTGATGGCGCACGTGACCGACTATGACGTGTGGCACACGAGCGAAGAGCCGGTCAGCGTCGAGGCGGTCATCCGCATCCTCCAGCAGAACGCTGCGCTGGCCCAGTGGGCGCTCCGCCTGCTGGTGCCCCGGCTGGCGGCGGGGGAGCGCGCCTGTGAGTGCAAGGGCGCGCTGGCGAACGCCATCATCACCCAGCGGGAGTTGATCCCGGCAGAAGTCAAGGACAAACTGGCGCCTATCGTGGGGGAGTACCTAGCGTGAGTTCCAGAATTGTGACAAAGACCAGAGTAAGCCGTCCATTCAGAGAATATCACGAGGAGCAAATGCGGGATCCCGAATTCGCAGCCGCGTACCGCGCCTTGGAACCGGAGTTCCAGATAGCCCGCGAGGTGATCCGACTGCGGCTCCAGCAAGGCTTGTCGCAGGAGGAGTTGGCACAGATAGCAGGGACAGCACAGCCAAATATCTCTCGTCTAGAGCGAGGAACAATTAACCCTTCGGTGCACTTCCTGCGCCGTGTGGCTGCTGCCCTGGGTACAGAGCTGGAGATCAGATTCAGGCCGCGTGAGGATATGGATAGAAAAGAAGTGATGCACCTCTGAGCAAAACC